>Ga0172362_10000407_pt1 | contig 34397 bp, 29 predicted proteins | sample LakKivs1_kivu2a2_FD_114534 | JGI IMG/M metagenome (GOLD analysis project Ga0172362, IMG submission 114534) | Sediment microbial communities from Lake Kivu, Rwanda - Sediment s1_kivu2a2 | ecosystem: Environmental > Aquatic > Freshwater > Lake > Sediment | place: Rwanda: Western Province, Lake... | reverse complement strand
TACAGCAAAGCACTGCTATCTCAGGCTAAAACCGTTAGAGCTTCACTCTCTAAGCCAGCTTAAGGAACCCCCTAAGCTGGCTTTTTTTTTACCCCCCAGCAAGCCTACCTACCAACGCACTAGGTAAATAATCCCCCCTATGCTTTAATGGGCCTTAAGGGGAGGCCACAAAGTATGTCAGAGACCTCAGGAGTAGATCCTTCAAAAAACAATAAGCCTAGTTCCACGCCTTCTCAAGGTGTTAATCCTAATCTTTTTTCTTCGGCCTTTAGCAGCGCTCCTTCTGGAGACTCTTGGGTAGAAAAAGCTTGGGGATTTGATGCGGCGCAAGCCAAGAAATTCATCTCTACTTTGGCCAACACCATTATCGCTCAAATCAAGCACGAAGATGAGAAGGTCAAAGAAACGATGGAAAAACTTAAAGAAGCTGAGCAAGGGGAAGACGACAGCTCTTAAAAAAAGCAAAAAAAGACCTAACAACTGTTAGGCCTTTTTTTTGGAAAAGAAAACCGATTTGGCTGGTTCTAGCTAAGAGCTTTGTTGTATCTGCAAATATATACATCAAGTTGTTTGAATGACTCCGTTCCATCAGCTAAAGCGGCATCATCTAAGTTCTTGATGGTATCAATAGTAGCCCTTGGATCTTCCTGACAGGATTTTGCCCAATCAAAGCATAAAGGAAGATTATCCTGGTTTGTAAGTGTTTTTTGGATAGTGTCTATCGTTTGCTTACCTACATCAGAGGCTAGATAATTGACGAGCTCCTTCACTTTATTTTCATCTCGAGGAGAAGTTAGAAACTCGCTCACTACTCTTGTCAGATCCTCAGAACCTAATGGAGTCTTCTTTACTTCCTCAGGCTTCTTTGTAAACGCTGCCTTAATTCTTTCTTGCAGATTATGTAGAGAGCTGCAAACGCTATTATATGCCTTTTCAAAAAACTGAGCTAGAGACTTGAAAGAGCTTTTAGCAACCTTAGCTATTTTTTCGGATGTAACTTTTGCGCTGTCACATGCAGCCATAACATTGCTTGTTATAGCAGTCCATGTAGTAGCCATTTTGAACTTTACATCTTGTATATTCATATTATCACCTTTGTTTTTTTTACTCTTCTTTTTATTAATAAAAACCGATCGCTATATTATAACACTTAAATAATTAAAACAGTTTGTTTTTAAATAAAAATATAATAATAAAAATAATAAGTTTACAAAACTTAATATAATAAAATTTTTATTTCTAAAATTATAAAAAAAAATTCAACTATCTACAGAGTTGCTCTCATAGGTCTTCCACGCTATACTAACGCCCAAGTTCACTAAAGCCCCTAAGTCATTATGTCTCTTATGAGCCTTTTCGTATCCCCCGAGGACCTTCCTTGTAGACTAGATCTCTTTCTGCATCAGAAATTCCCTCTATATTCTAGAACCTATTTTCAACAGTTAATAGAACTTAACCTTGTGAAAATCAATGGGTTAATAGCAAAAAAACGAGAAGTCCCTAACATAGGCGATCTAATAGAGCTCACTCTACAAGAAAAACCCCTTCCTGACCTTGCGCCAGAGGCTATGGATCTCGATATCCTCTATGAAGATGAAGCTTTTTTGGCGATTAATAAACCTAGGGGACTTGTAGTACACCCAGCGCCAGGCCACCCTAGCAACACCCTCGTAAATGGCCTCCTACACCGCTATAAGGCTTTGCAAGGATTAGACCCCCTAAGACCCGGTATCATCCATAGACTCGATAAAGACACCTCAGGAGTCCTTCTCATAGCCAAAACCACCCCTATGCTAGAAAAGCTTTCTTTAGCCTTTAAAGAGCGAAAAATTCATAAGGAATACTTAGCTATTTGTCTTGGCAATCCAGGGATAAAAAGGGTGCAAAATCACCTAGGTAGAGACCCTCATCACAGGCAGAAAATGGCCATAACAGCAACAGGCAAAGAGTCACTCTCTCTAGTAGAAACCCTTCTGTATAAACAAGGGTATAGCCTTGTAAAGATCATTCTGCATACAGGACGAACTCATCAGATCCGAGTCCATATGCAATCACTTGGATGCCCTGTTCTAGGTGATCCTCTGTATGGACAGGCTAGAGCCAATCAATCCCTTGGCATCCATAAGCAGCTTCTTCATGCTCATCTTCTTCGTTTTACACACCCTCTATATGGCAAAGAAGTAGAAATTCAAGCAAAGCCCCCCTTAGACATGATAGAGGCAAAAAAAAGGCTCTTTTAGCCTCAGCTAAAAGAGCCTTGTTATACAAGCAGTACTTCGTAAAGAGCCTTAGCCCCCCCCAAATCCCTCTGCCATCTGCTCTATGAAGTCACCTACTGTATTTTCATCTCCTCCAACAGTACCAGACTGATTGGTTAAGTTTTTGGTCGTATTCAGCTCGTTTTGCGCTTTGGTACCTGCTGCTTGCGCTTCTTGCTGTACGATGGTGCATTCAGAGCTTTTCTCTTGCTCTACTTGAGTATCATCTCCATCCGTTTGAAAGTTGTTAAGCTCATTAAGAAGAGTTTGCGCAATACTTCCAGCTTCTCCTTCCTCATGAGTTGGCCCTATACCCCCTCCACTTGATAAAAAGCTTTGTAGAGCTCCAAAAGACTGCAACCCACCTAAAGCTTGAGCTAATGAATTAACTATACTCGCTTCTTTAGCAATAGCTTGAATGAACTTCCCCATCTTGCCATCATCGCTGTTAAACTTCTGATCCGCTGCATAAGCGCAACCAGCTGTAAGCATCCATTTAGGCATAAGACCTTTAAAGTCTTTATCTCCATCTTTGGCATTGAAGTCTGTTCCCTGAGAAGGATCTTTATTAGCATCCCCTTCGGCTTTTTGCGCCTGTTGCTGTTGCAACATCTGCGCAAATGGCACCTGAAGCTGCATAGTTGTTACTGTTACATCTGACGACATAGCTATTAACCCTCAAAATATGATGCTTTATGGAAAAAGCATATTTCCCCTTGTAGTCTATTATAGCTGTTTCCAATTAAAATTTATAGTTTTTTAATAAAAACTTTACATTTTATTAACAATCATAGGGTTAGAAATATAGCGTAACATCTTGATTATTAAGATAATACAACTAACATATTCATAACCCATTAACAACCAGATGATTACAGAGAACTCTCAGAGTAACTAGCTAGGTCTATAAACAAAATTCTTGACTATTTATTCCAAACGATTTACTTCATTTGCTTGTGAAAGCCTTCTTGGCAAGAATTGCGCTGACAGCAGATCTTGTCCAGGGGGCCTATTGACAAACTAAGTATGTAACTCGTTTATTTTTCTGGATTTAATACTTGTATATGCCTTATAAAGGCTGTGCACATGGGGAGTCCAAAAGAAGAAAGACAATTTTGTTTAAGCCAACTAAGGGGACCGCGCTATGAAAGAGTTTGTGGAATACATCGTGAAAAATCTTGTGGATCATCCGGATAAAGTCATCATCAATGAAGTCGGTGGGACTCATACCTTGATTATAGAACTCAGCGTTGAGAAATCTGACATCGGTAAGATTATCGGGAAAAAAGGCAAAACCATTAATGCAATCAGAACACTACTCATGTCTGTTGCTAGCCGCAATGGTGTTCGAGTCAATTTAGAGATTCTCGAAGAAGCCAATCAAACAACCCACTAATATCCTTAGCTACTGTGGCAGCAACTTCTATCTTTTGAAACTGCTGCCTCATTGTTAACAGTTGTAAATATCGTTGCCAAGAGTATTGGCTTGAGCGTAAAAACTGTTCATGTCTTGTGGAGTCATGTTTGCGTATTGTCCGGCCTGCTGACAGAAGTCATTGACTTCCTTTGTGATATTGGCTGGAAATCCACCTTGTTGCATAGCCTTCTGCAAACTTGACACATCATTTTGAAGCTGAACGGGATCCCCCGTAGGACTGTCAACCAAACCTTGTACATCAGAATACACTCTCTGAACCATGGTAACTGCATACTGCTTATCATCCCAAGAAGGCCCGCCAATTCCCTGAATTCCCCCGAATCCTCCTACACCACCTACTGAATCCACCATAACATCCTCTATAATTTATATAACTTTGCCAACACCACTAATATTAGCGTTTTTTTTTAAATTTTATTAAAAAACTAAATATATTTTATTAAAAAAAATTAAGATATTAATTAAAAAATCCGAAAGAAAACGTAAGCTTTCATGATCTATGTGTTTAAGTCTTGGTGATTTTCGGCAGATAGGGAGAAACCATCGCTTTTCTTGAGTTGAGAGAGCCTGCGTTATAATAGATAATAGCGTAGGAATCTGTTATTTGATCCTCAGACAGTCGATACTCTCCTTTTACAAAGCTCTCTTTGAAAAGAGCCAAAAGCTCCTGAGAGCGAGGCCCATGAAACTCTAATTCTAGATGGTTATTTGCCATTGCAGGCGATGGAATAAAGCTACTTAAAAAGAGCTTTAAATGCTCTGCAGCAATATCTGTGCTCGGCACCCATATCCACATCTGGTCTGCATGATAGTATTTATACAGCTCCCCCTGAAAAAGCTCTTCTGCACAGGCAATTGTGGAAATCATATGCAGATGCAAATCCACCTGAGGCTCTCTTTCATAGAGGGCAAGAGCCTGGTCATACCACGCTTTACGAATCTGCATCCGATGCTGATCAAAAAGAGGATAGTTTTTGGCAAAGATCTTTGTTTGCCCAACTCGAGCGCAACCATTTTGTGTTTTGGTATCACTAAAAACATCAGAGATTTCTCCCTTAGAGCACTTAAGGAAATTCTCAGAGATGACTTTTTCTTTAGCCTCGGAGGTCACTTTATATAAAGAGTAAAGATCTTCCGTCTGTAAAAGCCTCATAGCTGCTTTTTTTACAAACGTATTATCACGAGGAAGATCATCAAAATGAACAATTTCTACCTCTTGTCCTACCATCAAAGTCTTCAGTCTATTCATAAGCTCAGCTACACTCACCACATCTCTTTTAGACACTTTTGTTAAAAGATCTGTATCGTCCAAAATAGCAAACAAATAGTGCAGGTATTCCAGCTGCTCACGCACCTTGTCTACATAAAAAGAGGTTCCTTTAGAGAGGATTTCTTTTTTCTTATAGAGTCGTCTTAAGACACGATACTCTTGCGGTGTTTTTGCTTGCTTAGAAAGCTTAGCTATCTGTTTTTCAATGGATTCGGCGCTCATGCCAGCTAGGCTATATTCATCGTGCAAAGTGAAAGCGAGCTGACTCACCAAAGAATTTGCTGACTGCGCATCTGCAATAAGCGCTGTTGGCGCTGTATTGGTATTCAGTGATGATTTATGATGATCCACAACACTAATCACTTCTAGATAAAGAGGCACTTGCGTTTCTTCACGGTTACAAAAGTCTCTTAATGTCGCTGTACCCAGATATTTTTGCTTGAGGTCAATTGCACTAATCACCCCTACAGGAATCTGCTTATCCCCAGGCCCAGGAACATTCACTGTCAAATAAGGATAAGAGCCCATTTGATGCTCTATCTCTTTAACATCCGTTCTATAAGAAAGGTATTGTGGTAAATACCCAAATACTTTTGTTTTGATCTTAAAGGCTACATCAAGGGTATCAATATAAAGCCTAAACGCTCGAAAGACATCGTTCAAATCCTTGATGATCTTTTCCAAATAAAAGAAAAGAAGGGGTCTATTTTCTACAAGCTTACCGGAAGAAGAAAAAAGTTCCGATTTCTCTAAAGAGTGTATATGGTCAGCAACAATGGCAAAATTCGCAACTTCAAATGTATCTACCGCCTCTACAAACTCAGAAAATGTACACCGAATCCCAGATGCTACCCCGAGTACTTTTATTAAAAACCCTTCAAGAAGCTGCTGCTGTCTGAAAGTCATCTCTTTAAGAGGCTCGCTTTCATGAATCGATAAAAGCGCAATCTCTCCTAGAAATCTACCCAGATCTTCCCTTTGCAAATTTTCCTGAGAAAATAAAGAGACAAGCATCAAATGAATCGTAGTCTCAAACCACCGCAAACAAAGCTGCAAAAGCATGATCACTTGCCGAATGCTATCTACATCAAAAGCTCTCCAATCCCCGAGATAATATCCCTCGTCATCGACAAGTACAACAGCTGACGTAGCCCGATCATTATCTATTCCTAAAGAGTGCTCATACCCTTTCTTACGTACAAACCCCTTCTGCGTCATCAGATCAAAACTTGTAACGGTAAGCTGCCCTCTATTTTTGGAAAGATAAGCAAAAACCTCTTCATGCAACAGATTCTGAAATAACAACTTCGCTTCTACACTCGTTGCAGGAGGCCCTCCTGGTACGTTCCAAATGTGCAACCCTGAGCTAACCCGCGCAGCAAAAGCATCCACCCATCCCCAAAATGAAGAAACAATGGTATCGATATCGGGAGATTGATGGGCCGTGACAAAATGGGAGCCTGCATAGACTTTTCCCATGCCAATCGGAAAAAATTGTTGATAATCGTCTCTAGGAATCCATCTTCCTACAATAAGAGATCTATAGAAATAGTTTTCTTCAGGACTGAGGGAGGCAAACTGGTTGAGCCAAAGCTCTACATCTGCAATCGTATAACGATCAAGCCACTTATTTTCATGCACTCTATGCATAAAATCGAGAAGCTCAATGAGCAAAAAACCTCTATGAGCGTTTGCTTTGAGAAGATGCAGAAGCACTCTGTTGATAGCATCAGCTCTCTGGTATTGATTCGCCGACAGAAAGCTTAGCGTCTGCAAAGAAGTCAAGGCCTCGTCTAACCCTTCGAAACCCTTCTTTTCAAATACAAACTCTCCAAGAAGCGGTGAAGATGTATCTGACGCCATAATAAGATCATATTTTTTAAAAAAACGGATTGAGCAGGACTCGAACCTGCGACCGCCCGCTTAGAAGGCGGGTGCTCTATCCACTGAGCTATCAATCCAGATTGCCAAAATCTTAACGAGAAAGCAAATGTTTTTCAAGTGGATATTATCACGCCTACTCCGCTAAGATCCACGCCATGGGAAAATTAGGGATTTTAGGCGCAACAGGAAAGATGGGGCAAGCTATCTATAAACTTGCGCAAGATTCTTCCTGGCAACCTGTCTGTGTTCCAAAACACTCCCCTTGGGGAGAACTTGACATTGCGATCGATTTTTCCCATGCAGATGCCTGCAACCGTCATCTGCTGCTAGCGCAAGAGCATAAAACCCCCATTGTCATTGGAACAACAGGTCTTTGTGAAAAAGATCACGAATCTATGCAAAAAGCCTCTAAAGAAATCCCCATCTTATATTCTGCAAACTTTAGCATAGGCATTGCGCTGATGAAAAAATTTCTACACACCTATGCTGCTATCTTTCAATCGGGCTACATTGATCTTTTTGAAACGCACCATACAACAAAAAAAGATATCCCCAGTGGAACAGCTCTTGCGCTCGCTCATCTTTTTACAGGTAAAAATATACATCGCAGCTGTCCAAGACAGCGAACCGTAGATGATCTTGTGATCCATGCACAAAGAATCCCCAACCATCATGGAGAGCATAAGGTGCAGTGCTCTTTTCAAGAAGAAACGATGCTACTACAGCATACAGTTCATGATCGAATGGTCTATGCAAAAGGCGCTCTTCTAGCTGCCTCTTTTTTGCTGAATAAACCTCCACGACTCTATGAGTTTTCAGAGGCTTTGTCTCTCCCTCAAACGAGCCAGGATACACAAGAAGCCGGTCCCGCAGAAGCAGCAGCAGCTCCTGCACAGCCCTAAGCACTCGTCCTCACTATCGTACCCTCACCTGATCACGCAGCTGGTCCCCCAGAAGCAAACAAAGGAATGATGACTCGTTCTCAAAGAAGAGCCCCGGAAAAATCTAAAGAATCTGCCCCAGGGCCAACAACATCCAACAACACCCACCCAAAAAGGAAAAACGACTCTCCTAAGAACCCCATTTCTAAGAAATAATCAAAATGTGCAAGATAGAATCCTCTTCTTTCGAAGAGGATTCTATGACATTGTCGATGTTTTTAATGCACGCAATAGCTCTTTTGCTTTACTATTCTCCTCCTGAGCTTAAACTCTAGAGAGACTATGTCCTATAAGAAGGTTCCTATTCAAAATATCCTCGTAGGGGAAGGGCAGCCTTTGGCAATCATTTCTGGCCCTTGCATTATAGAAAGTGAAAGCCATACGCTGCAGTGCGCAGAAATCCTTGTGAAACTGTGCAGCTCTCTTGGACTTCCTTTGATCTTTAAAGCCAGCTACGATAAGGCAAATCGCTCCGCTGTTGACTCTTTTCGTGGTCCAGGACTCCACGCAGGCATAAAAATCTTGGAAAAAGTGAAAAAAACCTTCGGAATTCCCGTCACAACAGATATTCATGAACCTTCTCATGCAGCCGTTGCAGCAGAAGTGTGTGATGTCCTACAAATCCCTGCTTTTTTGTGTAGACAGACCGATTTGCTTTTAGCAGCAGCGTCCACAAAAAAAGTTGTCAATGTCAAAAAGGGACAGTTTTTAGCCCCTTGGGATATGCAAAATATTGTCGATAAAATCGTTTCTACAGGCAATCATGCCATGATCCTCACAGACAGAGGGACCTGCTTTGGCTATAATAATCTTGTCAGCGACATGAGAGCGATTCCTATTATGAAACAGCTTGGCTATCCCGTTTGTTTCGATGCCTCGCATTCAGCGCAATTACCTGGAGGGCTCGGCAAGACTACAGGAGGGCAAAGAGAGTTGATTCCTACACTAGCAAAAGCAGCTGTTGCTGCTGGATGTCACATGGTCTTTATAGAATCTCATCCCCATCCAAAACTTGCAAAAAGCGATAGCACAACCGTTCTTCCTTACGATCTCCTAGAAACCCTCTTACGACAGCTCCTAGCTATTTACCAAGTCATTCAGGAGAGCTGATGTTTAAAAAAGCGGTAGGATCTGCCATTATCTTACTGATCTTAGCTCTCTCTTATCTCGCCTATTACTGTTTTTATATTTTACCCAAAGACATCACAAGATATGAAAAATACCTGCAAGATGTTACTCCTTCCACAAAGAAGAAGACATCGAAAGAGCAATATAGGCAAGGCATTCAAAAAGATATCTGGCACCTACATAACGGACAAAGACTCCACTATCAAATCCGAGCACAAAGCTCTACTTTGCTACTGACGCCAATTCATCATACTTTTTCTTTGCAAGAGAACCTAAAAAATATCGATTGCCTTTTACAAGAAAAAATCTACCTGAGCAACAACCAGCTCATGCAACAAGTCAGAGAATTTCATGCCAATGCGGGAGTATATGACTTTTCTACCCACCAATTTACTACTGATAAGATTTATCTATCGATGTACACCCTAGCAGGCAACGATCTCCCTGAAGGTATAAATTCTCTTCCCTTTCTCAAAGGCTATGCAAAAAAAGTACTGCTCACTCTTTCTTCAACACAAGGACCTGCATTTCATGCAGACAAATTCATCGCTGCCATGGACCTTGATTAACGCTGAGCAGTGTTTTTACTCGGACCACAACCTCTCGGGCACCATCGGAATTCCCCAATGTGTACATGCATTAGGATGTTCTAAAGAGAGAGTACGAGACTGATCCTGCAAACTCTGCTCTAGTGGATCTTGCCCAACAAGCGCATAAAATATCTTAACCTATTTATTGTAAATAAGTTATAAAATTTTACTCACAATTGCCCCCTAGAAACACACTTTCATCTGGACATTCCTTTTCAGACATCTTAAGCTCGCCAGCTAGTCAATGATCTGAGGGTTCTTATAATGGATGACTCTACACCTGCTCTTTTGAAAGCTGAGCAGCTATGCAAAACGTACGCTCAAAGACCCATTGTCAAAGATCTTTCCTTTCATGTCATGCCAGGAGAAGTCGTTGGCCTCCTCGGCCCTAATGGAGCTGGTAAGACAACAGCTTTTTACCTGACAATCGGACTGATTCATGCTGACAAAGGAAAAGTCTTATTTGCTGGTCAAGATGTAACTACATTCCCTGTACATCAAAGAGCGCGCATGGGGCTGGGTTACTTAGCGCAGGAGCCTTCTATTTTCCGAGGACTTACTGTTGAAGAGAATATTTTATGCATTGTAGAACTCGCTCACCCTACCTGGACTAAAAAGATGCGTAAAGCCAAGCTAGAAGAGCTCCTAGCAGAGCTCCATCTAGAACATCTAGCCAAAAAACATGCTGTAACCCTTTCTGGAGGGGAAAGAAGAAGATTAGAAATCACAAGAGCTCTTGTGACAAACCCCTCTTTATTACTTCTTGATGAACCATTTGCCAATATCGACCCCCTCACTATCCAAGATGTCAAAACAATGATTCGCCTTCTCAAAAGCAAAGGAATCAGCGTGCTCATCACAGATCATAACGCAAGGGAAATTTTCTCCATTGTAGATAGAAGCTATCTTATGCAGCAGGGAACTGTCTTGTTATGTGGCACTGTAGATTTTCTCCTCTCTCACCCTTTAGCCCGCTCTTGCTACTTAGGAGAAGATTTTAGGGTATAAAGCTTTTCTGCAGCGTTATAAGCGCCCAGCATCTCGTCCACCGTTTTGCAAATACTCGCGCTTGTTAGAGTCGCTAGACAATCGCTATGTCCACTACCACCGCAGCCTGGCATATAACAAGGCCTGCAAGGATGCTCTGTCGAAAAAATCACCCGAGCCTTAGGGTTTTGCCAAGGAGCCCATGTCTTCTCCGAAGTAGGGCCAAAAATAGCGAGCGACGGCGCCTGCAATGCGCTTGCTATGTGCATAGGGACAGAATCTACACAAATCATAAGCCTAGACCGAGCGATCAACGCTCCTAGTTCCTTAAGAGAAATTTTTCCTCCTAAATGCAGAGCAGAAACACCCGAGAGGGTAATAATTCTCTCATTCATAGCAAGTTCTAAAGGATCAGACGAGGCTGTGAGAACCACCTTGTGCCCTCTTTGTGCAAGATGACGTAGAATCTCTGCTATTGTCTTTTCTGGAAGACATTTAAAAAGCCATCTAGATACAGGATGTATGAGGATAAAATCTTCGATGTGCTCTTCTCTTAGCAAACGATCGACCCTCTCAAACGCTGAAGGTGGAATAGAAAAAGAAAGAGCTCTTTCCTCTGGACTCGGAAAAATCCCCAAACAACGAAGCACATCTACATGTCTTTCTACCGTATGACGCGTCTGATGACAAATTCGCACGGTATGGGTATAACAACGGTTTTTTCCCCACATTCCCTTTCTTTCCGCATCAAAACCTACTCTGATAGACGCACCTGATAGTAGCGCCATCAAAGCCCCTCGATCCCCTTCCGTTAAATTTATCACAAGATCATACTTTTTCTTGCGCACTTGCCCTAAGATCGACAGCTCATGCCTTATCCTTTTCCAAAGGGATCGTTTTTTAACCTCTTTGTTATACAAGATAAAGTCTCTGATAGAGGCAAGGCCTTCCAACATAGGAAGCGTCTCTTGATAAAGATATACATCAATCGCCGCTTGGGGACAGTAGTTTTTCAACGCAATCAAAAGAGGTGTGATTAAAAGCACATCTCCATGATGCCTTAACTTACAAAGTAAAATATTGCGCACATTACGCAGATCGGGATAGAAGCTATTCATGCCTTCTTAGCATAGAGAAAAGCGAGGAAAAAACGAAGAATTATGATGAGGAAGAGGGCATTCTCATCTGCTCTTTATAATATTGCACTTTTGCCTCAAGATCTTGCGCTCTATCTTCTTGACGAAAGAGATATTTTGCTACAAAAGCCGCAACAGCGAAGATGCCCACAGCAACCGTTGCTATGACCATGATTTTGACACAAGAAAAAGACCAGCTTGGAGCCTCAGTTGCTTGTAAAGAGTCTAAGGAAACAGGTGGCACCCCCTGCGCAGCAGGAGCCTCTTCTACCTTGCTCTCTAGTGGTATATCTACCCTTTGAGAAGCTATCGATGAAATATCCATAAAATCTCTTAAGATTGTATGTATGTTATGTGATGAATTGTAGCACACTTCTAGTGTTTTACACACGTTAGATCAATCCCCCTAGCGCTTTAAGGTCTTTTCTTTTAGAATTAACCCTCTGAGTAACACTAACCTAAAGAGGATTCACACATCATGGGTAAAGAAAAAACTTTATCTATCATTAAGCCCGACGCTGTCAAAAAAAATCTTATAGGCGAGATCATCGCAAGATTTGAAAAACATGGCCTTAAAATCGTCGCAGCTAAGATGATGCATCTCACAAAAGCGCAAGCAGAGAATTTTTATGCTATTCACAAAGGCAAACCTTTCTTCAAAGACCTTGTAGCCTTTGTCTCTTCAGGACCTGTCCTTGTCCAAGTCCTAGAAGGGGAGAATGCTATCCAAAAAAATCGTGATATCATGGGCGCTACAGACCCTAAAAAAGCTGCTCCAGGAACCATTCGAAAAGACTTTGCGGAAAGCATTGATGAAAACGCTGTACATGGATCAGACTCTCCCGCAACAGCTCTTCAGGAGATCTCTTTCTTTTTTACCCCTGGAGAAATCCTCGTCCGCTAATTACAGTGGATGATCTAGTAAAAAGGTTACGGGGCCATCGTTGATAAGACTCACCTCCATGAGCGCCCCAAACCTTCCTGTTGCAACACGGCAAAGAGACCCTTGCAAAGACTCTTGCAACCTCTTCACAAAGGTTTCATATAAAAGAAGGTCTTCTGCCTTGGTGACACTCTCCATAGAGAGTAAACTGTGACACAACAAGCACGCTCGCTCCTCTATCCATCAAAGATAGATTCATTTTCCCTTCACTATCACTAAAAATACGCAGATGTCTTAATTTTTCAACGAGATAAGAGACCGAGTCTATGCTATCTTGGACATGCACACCAAAAAACACTAACAGCCCTTGATCAATAGCTCCTACGACCTCTCCCTCTACAGTTACCTTCGCACTTTTGACTCTTTGCACAAGAAGTCTCATGTTTGCACTCTTTGCTCTAAATCCTCCAATTGCTTTTTCAGCGGAGAAGGCATCGTTGCAGAAAACATACTAAAATACCTCTTTAGCTCCTTGACCTCTTGCATCCAAGCTCCCTGATCTATAGCAAACAAAGCATTGAGCTGCTCTTGACTGCAAGAAAGCCCTTGTACATCTATATCAGAAGTTTTTGGTAGCAGCCCTATCGCAGACTTTGTAGCTTCTACTTTACCTTCAATCCTTGCAAACATCCACTTAAGGACCCGGCTATTTTCTCCATACCCTGGCCACAGAAATTTCCCCTCCTCCCCTTTTCTAAACCAGTTTACATGAAAGATTTTGGGCAAGAGCGCCGCAGAAGTTTTTTTTCCCATCTCTAACCAATGTCCAAAATATTTCCCCATGTTATAGCCACAAAAGGGTAGCATCGCAAAAGGGTCATGTCTAAGTTGTCCTATGACGCCTTTAGCAGCAGCTGTCATTTCTGAAGATACGCAGGCTCCCATGAACACACCATGTTCCCAGTCAAACGACTCACATACAAGAGGCGCTAAGGTAGCTCTTCTTCCCCCAAAAATAATCCCTTCAATCGGCACACCTCGCGGATCATCCATCGATGCGCTTGCAATAGGGCATTGCTTTGCTGGCGCTGTGAATCTGGAATTAGGATGTGCAGCAGGCTCTTTTACCCCCTTAGACCACGCAACTCTTTTCCAAGAGAGAAGACGCTCTGGCGGTGAAGGTGTCATCCCTTCCCACCATACATCCTTATCTTCTGTGAGAGCCACGTTTGTGTAAATTGTATTTTTTTTGATCGTTTCCATAGCATTCGGATTCGACTGCACCGACGTCCCTGGAGCCACACCAAAAAAACCATTTTCTGGATTGATCGCATAAAGACGCCCATCCTCTCCAAACCTCATCCAAGCAATATCATCTCCCACACACTCTATCTTCCAACCAGGAATCGTTGGAGTGAGCATAGCTAGATTTGTTTTGCCACAGGCGCTAGGAAAAGCTGCAGCGAAATACTTTTTTTTCCCTTGTGGATTTGTAATGCCCACAATCAACATATGCTCTGCAAGCCACCCTTCATCAAGCCCCTTGACAGAAGCTATCCTCAAAGCAAGACATTTTTTACCAAGAAGGGCATTACCTCCATAACCACTCCCATACGACCAAATGCTGCGCTCTTCAGGAAAGTGGACAATATACTTCTCTTCTGCGCAAGGCCACGTACTATCTTTTTGTCCTACAGATAGCGGAGCTCCTACTGAGTGCATGCAGGGAATAAACTCCCCCTCACTCCCCAACACCTCCAGAGCCCTCTTACCCATTCTTGTCATAATATACATATTCACAACGACATAAGGAGAATCTGTCAGCTGCACACCTATCACAGACAGCTTAGAGCCATAAGGACCCATGCTAAACGGAACAATATACATCGTTCTGCCTTGCATGCAGCCTTTGAACACCTTACCTAGTAGCTGGTGCATCTCTTTAGGATCTTTCCAGTTATTGGTAGGACCTGCATCCTCTTGCTTTGCAGAACAGATGAACGTTCTATCTTCCACGCGAGCTACATCTGCAGGATCCGATGCACACCAAAAACAGCCTGGCCTCTTATCTTGACGTAAAGGAACAAAAACGCCCTTCTCCACAAGCTCATCACATATTTTATGATATTCTTGCTCAGACCCACTACAAAGGTAGATATCTTTTGGCTCGCAGAGCTTAACCATCTCTTCTATCCAAAGATTCAGACGGTTATGTTTTGTGCGCCAGGCAGCTTTGCTATCCATGAAATTCCCCCTAAAAACCAAGATCTCTTAGCAGAAAGGGTAGAGCATGGTAGTGAAAAAATCTAGAGCTATTTCCTCAGACTCATTTGAGAAAAATCCTCTGCAAGTAGTTCAGGATACATCCACAAAATCTGCTTTTGCGCCGATTGTGAAAGCATGCCCAATACTTCTTTATTTTGCCTTGCAGCCTCTGCTAAAAACGGCACATCCACAAGTAATGAAGGAGCAATCCCATAAATAGCTTTTGGATACTTTGTAAGCAACTCTAAAGCCCACTTTCTATCACTACGCAGAGACATGTGAGCAAATAGCGCAACATTACGATTAATGGGCACAAGGATATCTTGTAGTAAACGCCCATCTCGCCTTACATGGCAGCTGGCTCCAAGAAACGCAGAGGGATTTATTTGTACAACTTCTTTCATCACTTCTGGGCAACGGCGCAACGCTTCTGCTGCTCCCCACATGACGCTAGGATTTTTTTCAACCTGCTCTAGGAGAAATTGCTTATCCTTACGCAGACACTCTTCTGCCCCAGCGAGCAAAAAACCACACCGCTGTATACAACTACGTACCAGAGTCTGGTCTTTTTGTAGCCAAGGAGTTTTCGTAAATAACTGTCCCATACTTTGCACTAAAGATAGCATCTTTGCTTCATCTTCCCTCCACGCATTTTGCAAATAGGGAAATAATTTCTTCCATGCAGCTAGCAGATCCTCCAAGATAGAATGTTTAGGATCTTTCACAAAACCCTCTGGAATGAACGAAAATATCGTTACACATTCCATAACACGTCTTATACACGCATCAACTGCTTCTCCTGAATCCCTTCTTGCAGCAAATGCAGCCTGACGCACAATCAAGTAAAATGTCCTTGTTAAACACTCTTGCGTTAAGATCCCTTCAGCATTTTCGAAAAGTAGATAAGCAAGACAGGGCATCTGTCTTATTGCCTCACATATAAAGTCTATAGGGATCTCGTCTGCAAGAGAGGTTTGGAGAGCTTCATACAAAAAAATAGGAGCGTCACTGAGTAGTTGCGTCCATTCTTCCATCCATTTTTCTGTGTAACACTGTGCAAATATAAAGGCACATTCCTCCTTGATCTTTTTCATAAACACATCGTCTTGAGACATCTCTTTGGTTATGGAAGAAGTTAACCTACCTAAAGGCTTCCATACAAAAGAGTCCATAGAGTCTTTTGCTTTATTTTCTTTGCATTTGCAAACAAGGATTCTTATAAGGCGCACGTAATATACAACAATCTCTTTATCCAATAATTCCCTTGGGTACTTGGTGAACCTAACCTCTAACTCTTGCGAAACGTGCATAGCCACCTTTTGCCAAAATTCCCTTCTCCCTTGCACACACTCTAGTACACCCCCATGAACAATGATGAGCTTTGCCAAAAAACTAGGGTTATACACATCTTTGTTATCTAATAACAAAACAGCTCGTGGATTTTTTCGTATTGCCGCGCAGATAATTTTTATTCCATCCACTCCTTGGAAGAGCTCCTTATGGACATATTGCAAAGCTTCTCCTTTGCTTTGTACAGCAGCCAATGCAACCTCTTTATCACGTCTCCATGTTTCATCTAGGTCAGCTAATGTGTCCCCATCGTTGTTTACTAACTCTAAAACATCTACCTTGCTCAACTCAGTATGCTTTGTTGCTTGCAGATGCTGCAGTCCTACTTTTACAAGAGCTAAAGCCTTCTGACGTAAAATCTCTTTCTCTTTCTCTGTCCAATGCTGAGAAACCTCCTCTCCTAATGCTATTATGTCTTCGGAGCGGCCTTGCAAACACAAGAGAAGTTCTTGCAACTCCCCTGCTAGTTTTTTTCGACTCTCTAATAACTGTCGAACACCCTGCGACCAGCTGAAAGATTGCAATAACTGTTCCGATGTTAATGCCTGACAAAGAGATGTCATAGCTTGAATCATAATACTATTTTGCGCAGGAGTATTGATCTTAGTTATGAGATGTTCAAGCTGACTTTGATACATTCCTACAGCATAACCCCATGCTCTAAAATTCTTATCTTGCCTGATTATGTTTTCGATACCATCCAAAAGCTTCGCTCTATTCCAATCTATTCCTTTTACTGACATACACTCTCTCTTCTCTTTGATCTAATATATTAAAATCTCATACCTCTACCGTTTATTTTCTTAAACAAAAATTTTTTTAATCTTAACAATTTATTTATAAAAATTCAGAAGAGCCCTGCTGACCTTTTAAGGTAACAAGCTTCCACAGCTATCTGTGAGACAGTCATTGTCAACTAGAATGTGAACGTGCTAGATGCAAAGATTGTAGAAGTAAAAATGCTGAATCTGATCTCTTATTGAGCAAAAGACATTTTGTTTTTCTTGAATTTGTCGAGATATTCAAGTGCTTTACCTGTTCCCATGCATACAGCTAGCAAAGGATTAGGAGCTATAATCACAGGAAGACCTGACTCTTTGATAAGAGCCTTATCAATACCCTTGATCAAAGCGCCTCCCCCTGCAAGAACCATGCCACGCTCTACAAGATCGGCAGCAAGCTCTGGAGGACATTTTTCCAAAGTGAGTTTCACAGATTCAACAATCTGCTGAATAGGCTCAGCTAAACACTCTCTAATCTCTACAGAATTGATCCGTTTTGTAATAGGAAGACCCGCCACCTGATCTCTTCCTCGCACTTCCATCTCCAGTTCATGATCACCTAGTGGATAGGCAGATCCGATGTTAATCTTGATCTCCTCTGCTGTCCTAGGTCCTATCATGAGATTATAGGTTCTTCTCATGTAGTTGATGATACACTCATCAAACTCATCTCCAGCAATCCTCAAAGAACGAGATTCTACAATCCCGCCAAGAGAAATAATCGCAATCTCTGTCGTTCCACCACCAATATCAATGATCATATTCGCAGAAGGCTCATGCACAGGCAAATCAACCCCAATTGCTGCAGCCATCGGCTCTTCTATCAAAATCACCTCTTGCGCTCCAGCGCGCAGAGCAGAATCTTCTACAGCGCGCTTTTCTACGCCAGTAATCCCTGAAGGAACCGCAATGAGTATTTTCGGTCTAAAAAGACTACGAGAAGGGGTCACACGTCGAATTAACTCTTTGAGCATACCTTCGGCAATTTCAAAGTCAGCAATCACCCCATCTTTCATAGGGCGAACGGCATGAATTTTACGAGGTGTTTTACCCAGCATGGCTTTCGCTTTATGCCCCACAGCCAGCACCGTATTTGTCAAAGAATCCACAGCAACAACAGAAGGCTCTGCCAAGACAATCCCTTTTCCACGCACGTATACGAGCGTGTTCGCTGTACCAAGGTCAATGCCAATATCGCTCGTAAAAATACCAGAAAGACGCCCCCATCTATGGGATAACACACGTCCTACTTTCTTTAATAAATCTGCTGCATTAGTCTGTAATGTTGATTTCATGTGTTCTCGTAGTTACTGCCTACTCCTCTAAAAAATAAGAATATATTGAGCTTTCTCTTTTAAAAGAATACAATTCGCTCATCTTATGTTTTTAACAACTCCAAAACATCTTCCCATGTGAGTTTAGCAATGGCCTCATCATCACAACTTACTACCTTTTTGACAAGACCCTTCTTACGCGATTGCATATCCACAATCTTCTCTTCGATAGTTCCAAGTGTCACAAGTTTGTATACTGACACTGACTGCTTTTGTCCAAGTCGATATACTCTATCCGTTGCTTGATTTTCTACAGCTGGGTTCCACCACATATCATAGTGAATCACCGTGTCCGCGCCAACAAGATTTAATCCTGTGCCTCCTGCTTTTAAAGAGACTAAGAACACGGAGATGGTAGAGTCTGCATTGAACTGATTGACGATGTCCAAACGATTTTTGCTCGATCCATCCAAGTACACAAAACGAATGCCCATCTGTTCAAAATCTCTGCGCATGATCTGTAGCATCTTAGTGTACTGAGAAAAGATCACCGTCTTATGCCCCCCTTCTATAAGGGTCTGAATAAGCTCAACTAACATATCATACTTCGCAGAATCTCCCTCATCGGGAGTTTCTTTAGCAAAGATCGCCGGATGACAACAAATCTGCTTGAGCCTTGTCAACGTCGCAAGCACATGAATTTGCACTTTATCAAACCCATCACGAGCGACAAGTTTTACAAGTTCATCTCTTGCAGACTGCGCGTACGATCTATAAAGTTCCTGCTGCGTTTTAGAAAGCTGACAATGGTACACAATCTCTGATACAGGCGGCAGATCTTCTAGTACGTCTGCTTTCATCCTACGAAGGATGAATGGAGCCACTTTTTTGCGCAAATACTGCAGGTTGCTCATGTGCTCATCACCAGAGACCCTAATATATTTCTCCACAAAACGATCATAAGCGCCCAAAAATCCTGGCATCAGAAAATCAAACAAACTCCAAAGCTCTTCCAAAGAGTTTTCAATAGGAGTACCTGATAAAATCAGTTTGTGCTCAGCAGCTATTTGCTTAACCGATCTAGCGTTACGAGTGCCTCTGTTTTTGATGTGCTGCGCTTCATCAAGTACCATGTACGTAAAACCTACATCCTGATAGCTCTCTACATCTTTTTGCAATAAGCTATACGAGGTGACAACAACATCGTACTCCGTAAGGCTCTCTATCAGTTTTTTTCGATAGGAAGGAACCCCATCCACAACAAGAACCTTGAGCTGAGGATTAAATTTAGAAAACTCTTCCTTCCAGTTATAGAGCAAAGAAGTAGGACACACCACCAAAGCAGGCTTGCTCTTTTCTTTTCTAAACTGTGTCATGGCAACAATGGCTTGCAAGGTCTTTCCAAGACCCATATCATCGGCTAAGATACCGTTTAAAAACATCATGCGTAGCCTTTCTAACCAGTGTACCCCTTCTACTTGATAATTGCGCAACTTTGCATTGACTGTTGAAGGAATGGCAGAAAATTCTATCATCTTCTCACCAAGCATCTGCTGACGAATATCTCTCAATCTTGCCGTCATGGAGAAAACAACAGGAAGCCCTTGGAAATTTGTCTCATCAATATTTGCAATACTCCATAAAGGTCTTTCCAAAAGATGATCTTCTAGAACCTCAATACCCAGCTCGTCAAAGAGCTTGATCACAGCTCCAACACGATCTAAATCAAGAACCAAGATTTTGGGTATTTTCGACCCCTCTTTTTTGCTGCGCGCTTTTCCCACCTCGAGTTCAATAAACGCTCTCCTGGAGAGCAAACACTCCCACAATCTATCCATCCGCACACCTTGCAGAGCGCCATGTACTTTGAGTGCAATCTGATACACATCCATTCTCTCAAGATGAGAAAGAGAGAGCTCAAAAGTGGTTTCATCATAGATGAATTGATCGAGCAGGTTTTGAGGACAATCAAATTTCACCTTATCTTGGAACCGAGGAATAATATCTGTCATAAACTCAATAATCTTTTTCTCGGTTTTAGCGATAAAAAGACCTTGATCTTGATCAAACACAAAATCTTGAAAAAGATCTTCAATGAGCTTACGCTCTTCTACAAGATTTCTTGCTACAATACCTTCATTCTTGACAAACGAATGTACATCTTCATATGTAAGCTGAGAAGCAATCGCTGGAACTTCTTTCCCATCATATTTAAAAGAGAGCTGCGCCTCTAGCTCGCCATTAAGGTAGGAAAGAACACATACAGCCTCTAATTCTCCAGCATAAGGAAGCGTGACAAACCGATTGATAACCTCTTTGTTTTGTATCTGAGCATATCTTGCAAGCTCAGGCAGAGCATTTTCTACAAAAGAACCAAACAAAGGCTCTGGAATTGTCAAATCTCGTAAAGAAGAAAGCCCAAGGAGATGTTGTCTTGTGATATCTGGAGAAAATCTATAGTAATTATGCTCATAGAGCATCCCTGGCTTAGCACACTCGAAAAGACATGCGTCCTCTAACATAAATGTTTTATCTTCTACGAGCAGTTTTGGATCCAAAAGTACTTTTGAAGTAGGAGGCTTAATATACTCAATATTGATCACAAATCCACAGGAATGCGGAGAAAATTTCAAAGGAGACTCTAATCCTTCTTCATAAAGACAAGGAAGACTAGGCCACTCTTCCTCTTGAAAGCTATGTGTCTGCCTAACCGACTCTTTCATAGCGATATCGTAAGCTGCCGCCAAAAGCATCCCGAAAGTTTTGATCTCCATAGATCCACCTTTCTGCGCTTTTTCTGACATAGGCTTATCTGTAAACCTAGCATGATCAAGCACCATTTGCATAAGAGGTCTTTGCATCTCTTTAAAGGAGGAGAGAGAAAAATAGTAACGTTTTCCACCTATATGAATAGGTTCTTCATGCCTCATAGCCTCTAAAAGATTTTTGAGATTAGGAATATGCAAGGGTTTAGATCTGGAAGGAAGGCGAAAGGCAAGCTGCAACTCAACAAAAGCTCTGCTTTGCTTTGGCTTATAGGAAAAGATAATAGCTAGATCTGTTGTATCTGCTTTATATCTCTCCTGAGGTAAGAAAAAGGGGGATTTAGCAAGCACTTTAGAAGCTGTCACATATTCTTCTAACAGCTGTCTTTGATACTGCTCTTCCTTACGGATTTCTTCCTTAGAAGCAGCTTCTTTAACAGCGTCTAATATCTCTTGTTTTTCTTCGTGATCTAAATGAGGATGCTGGGATATTTCCTGGAGATCATTTTCTTTCGAGAAATTGACTAAAATTTCATCAAGATTTGCTTCTAAATAGTATAAAAGCGCTGCCAGATGTTGGCAGTCATAATGGTAAGGACAATCACAATCCGAATCAATCGTCTCACATTCTTGTCTATCAATTTCAATCTGACTTTCATAGGTATTGTTAAACTGCCCTAATACCTTGCCACTAATACGAAGTGTCTTGGCATCAAGATGCAAGATCTTGGCTACTACCACTTTTTTTTCTTCATAAAGACTTTTTCCCTCTTTAAGGATATTAGAAGAAAAATCTTGTCTTAATTTACGCACGTTTAACATAAGCCTATCCAAAGTAACAAAAAGGGAGATTTTTCAGCCCGCTACATATGGCCTAGCTTTTACCTTTTTTTTTTAACGTACGCAAGAAAAAAAGCTTATATTGTCAACCCAGTCCTTCAAGATTGTTTTACATAGCATCTTCTTTACACATCTTCCTCTACAATCTGCATCAAAAAATATCTACTACTGACAGTACGTCTCTCCTTCGACAAAAGTTCTTAGAACTCTTTCTTGAAGAAAATATCCTAATCATCGTATTCTTGCGTGCTTATTCCATTTGGAAAATGCGCGGGTGTAGCTCAGCGGTAGAGCATCACGTTGCCAACGTGAGGGTCGTGAGTTCAAACCTCATCACCCGCTATAATCTCATCAAAAACACAACGGTATGTATGAGCCATCAAGATGTTGAACTTTCCCTTATTAATGAACTCGTTGAACTGAAAGTTCAATATCAACCCCACTGTGTAGTGGAATTTTCCGTGAAGGCAAGCCCTGCTCTTGTAAAAAAAGCCCATCAAGAAGCTATAAAATCGGTAGCTAAGGATACAACTCTCCCTGGTTTCCGCAAGGGAAAAGCCCCCGATGCAATCATCGTAAAAAACTTCTCTTCTGCTGTTGATAAAGCGTGGCAGCAAAAAATTGCAGAACAAGCTTTCCGGGAATCGGAGAAGCTCGCTCAGATTCCTGTACTTAATTCTGATACAAAAGTAGGCTTTACCATGGTGCGCCATAGTTTAGAAGACGGCGCAGAGATGTCTTTTCACTTTGAGACCGAACCTAAAACACCTGACGTTGATCTAGAAGCTCTCTCTTTAAAAAAGGAGCCTTATCAAGAAGTCTCTCAGGACGCCATTGATGAAACCCTTCGTAAGATACGACTTTTCTTTGCTACATGGGAACCTGTTGTAAACCGTCCCGTACAATCTGGTGATTTTATTGTTGTAGATTTAGACGCTTTAGAAGAGAGTGGCCCTGTTCGTGTCTTTACGGAAGCTCGCCTTGAGGTGAGTGAAGCTACAATGGCTCAATGGATGCGTGATATCGTGATTGGCATGGAGTCAGAAGAGACCAGAGAAGGGATTAGCGAGCCTGATGCAACCGCCTCTGCAGAAGATAAAGAACGCTTTCAGCCTAAAAAGGTGCGAGTTTTTGTCCAATTCATTGAAGAACCCGTCCTACCTGTTGTCGATGATGATTTTGCAAGAACAGTGGGCGCTGACTCTGCATCAATCTTGATGGACAGACTCCGCACCTTACTACAAAAGCAAGAAGACAAAACCCAAAGAGACAAATATAGAGACGAACTGACACACCTTCTTTTAGAAAAATATTCTTTTGACATTCCTCAATCTTTATTACACAAAGAAGTTCAACATCGTGTTGGCAGGTTTGTGAAAAATCCTCAGTTTAAAAAACTGACGGAAGAAGAAAGAAAGGAAGAGCTTGAAAACATCAAAAAGCAGGCAGAAGAAGCTCTGCGTCTTTTTTATCTCTGCAAGAAAGTAGCCATAGATCACAATCTTGTGATAAGCGCTAGTGATCTGGAAGCACCGGTGGAAACACCTCTTGACGCTATGTTTGCCGATAGGGAACTATCCAATCCCAACAAAACAGAAGAACAGAAAAATCTTCTGATGTCGAGAATGCTTCTAGAGAAAGCTCAAGATTTCTTAATCGATAAGCTTCTTGGGTAGAAGTAGATCTTTTTTTCTTGACCCACTTGAGCACTTCGGCATATAAGAACCGCTTATTAGCGACAGGAACCAATAACATAAGGACTTGATAGAATGAATCAAAGATTACCTATGTCTCAAGGCATGTATCTAACCCCCTATGTCATCGAAGATACAGGACGTGGTGAAAGATCCATGGACATCTATTCTCGTCTTTTAAAAGATCGGATCGTTTTTATTGGATCTGAAATCAACGATCAAGTAGCTAATGCCGTCATCGCTCAGCTTATCTTCCTACGAGCCGATGATCCCAAAAAAGAAGTGAATGTCTATCTCCACTCTCCAGGAGGGATTATTTCAGCGGGACTGGCCATCTATGACACAATGTTATACTTAGGGTGTGACATCAACACCTACTGCATTGGACTCTGCGCCTCGATGGCAGCTTTACTTCTTTGCGCTGGAACCAAAGGCAAACGGTATGCTCTTCCTCATAGCAGGATTATGATTCATCAACCTTTTGGTGGTGTAGGAGGAACTTCCTCTGATATCAACTTACAAGCACAAGAAATTTTGAAACAAAAAAGAATGTGTGCTACAATCATCAGCCGTCATACAGGACGTCCTTTAGAAAAGGTGTTGGATGACTCGGAGCGTGATTTTTACATGTCACCTCCTGAGGCTGTGGATTATGGACTTATTGACAAGGTGCTTGAGCCTGCCCATGCAGAACGCAATCAAAAGGCTGCTCTAGCAACCAAGTGAATCTTACAAAACCTACTCTACCTATTGTTGAGTTATGCCAAAAGATAGTGCCAGTTGTTCCTTTTGTGGTCGTGAAGAAGATGCTGTAGAAAAACTCGTCTCTGGCCCAGGAGCTTTTATCTGCGATAAATGCGTCCGGTTATGTATAGATATCATCCAAAAAAAACCTGTGTCTCATGAGATCAAGCTTCTTAAACCCCAAGAAATCAAACAACGACTCGATGAATACATCATCGGTCAAGAAACCGCTAAGAAAACCATTTCTGTAGCCGTATATAACCACTATAAACGCATCAGAGCTTTGCAAAGTGATAAGAAAAATGGCATCGAATATATCAAATCCAACGTGCTCTTACTGGGCCCAACAGGCTCAGGAAAAACCCTTATCGCACGAACTCTAGCGCACATTCTTGATGTTCCTTTTGCTATCGCTGATGCGACCACTTTAACAGAAGCTGGCTATGTTGGAGAAGATGTAGAAAACATCATCTTGCGTCTGCTCCAAAACGCCGATTACGATGTCGCTAAGGCTGAGCAAGGAATTATCTATATCGATGAAATCGATAAAATTCGTAAAACCACTGGGAATGTTTCTATCACAAGAGATGTATCTGGAGAGGGTGTTCAACAGGCTCTTTTAAAGATTGTTGAGGGAACGATTGCTAATGTCCCCCCTAAAGGCGGACGAAAGCACCCCAATCAAGAATACATCAAGGTAAATACAGAAAATATCCTCTTTATTGCCGGTGGGGCCTTTGTGCATCTCGATAAAATCATCGCCAAACGCCTAGGAAAGGGTGTTATCGGCTTTGATCAAACAAAACAAAGCGTAGACCCTACACAGATCAGCTATCTCCTTTCAAAAGTAGAAATTGAGGATTTGGTAGAATTTGGGATGATTCCTGAATTTGTCGGACGCTTCAACAGCATCGCAAACTTTAATGAATTAGAGCTAGAAGACCTTGTGGAAATCCTCACAAAGCCCAAAAATGCCATCATTAGGCAGTATCAGATGCTTTTTGAGGAAGATAATGCAAAACTTCTCTTTTCTGAGGGTGCTTTAAGAGCGATTGCCGCCAAAGCCAAAGAAGCAGGCACTGGAGCAAGAGCCTTACGAATGATTGTAGAAAATCTTCTCCTCGATCTTATGTATACCGTTCCTTCAGACCCAACTGTTGTGGAAGTGATGATAGAAGAAGAGTGTATCACCGAGCAAAAATCACCTCATATTAAGCGCTCAGATAGACACGCGGGGTAAAAAAAAGAGGAAAACACTTGTTTTCCTCCCCTAAGGACGTAAACCCAAAAAACGCCTTATAAGTTATCTTTGTCCTAGCAACGCATCTTGCACTGCATTTGCGATCGTCATAAAATCTCTTACCGTTACACACAATCCTGAATCCTGATTGGGTAATTTCTTCTCTAGTTCCTTTATAGCTTCTTCTTTCAAGAGGTCTTGAGCCTTCTGCCATGCAATTATGGTCAGCAGCTCTTCAAGAGAAGACTCCTCAATAGGCTGCTTAGCGCGCGTCTTCACCTCTTCCATAAACCCCTCTCCAAAGATCTTATCGTAGGGCTTTATGACTTTCTCCCAATCTTTATCATCCACCTCTTCAGGTGTATTACGTAAACATAATATGCCTACATTCGCATGCAATGCCTCTAGATCCTGTGTATCGTGATTGGACTCTACTACATCACGGTTGCTTTGGCTTAGCGCTATAGAAGGAAAACTCTCCTGTGATTGGTCCAGCGTTAGTTGAGGCTGTGTTTGCGGGATTGCATATTTTTTTTCTAAGTCTTGCGCATACTTTTCTAACTGCGAAGCTGTCTTATGATCAATAATTGTATGTATATGAGGTGACAAAGCGAATCGTCCTACCTTCTCATCAAACCGATCAAACTCTATTGCATATCCCAATTCTTTTGAGGTCTTTGATGGCTGTTCACGCTCAATGCTTACAGCGCTATATCCTAAATGGTCCACTTCATATTGCAACTCCTTCTGACCTATTGAAGCAAAATGACGACCAAAAGCCTCTAACATCATCACAGCTTTAGTCATCGACATAGCATGTAGTGGAATTGCAACTATCTTCTTTGCATCCCCTTCCGTTTTTGTAGCATTATGAAATTCTACTTGGAAAATATACTGGGCAGCTCCATTGACTTTTGTCGCCAGCTTTTCAATATCTTTCACTTCAAATGAAAAAGCAGAAGCTGACTGCGTCAAAGTTACAATAGGATCTGAAACTGTAGTAGCTGCTGTCATAACTGCATTATCTCTACTTAGGGTTTATCATGCCAAAAAGAGCCTCTGCAAAAGGCTCTTTTTCTATTTATTTTACAATCTTCTGCGTACGTGTTAGGGCCGCTAAAATCAGATCTTCCGTAGAAGCAGCTGACTGCACCTGCCCAGCTCCTGTGCTAATTTGTTGACCACACTGATTCTCTTGCATTCCCAGCACACCGATTTGCTGATTCAGAAGAGTCATCTTACCACTCATCTCCTGAGCCGTTTCCATCACATCTGTTGGATCTGCATTTGGGTCTATGCTTACACCGGTAAGAGAGTTTAACTGACTATCCAGACTATTCATCTGCGGCTCAAGCTCCTTCATCTGAGAAGCTTGGTTACCCATCCGTGTCAGCTGATCATTAAATCCCATCGCCATCGCAGCCACAAGAGCCATAAAAGCATTCTTAGGAACTTCTTTCTTCCCCTGCCCTTTTTGCGTAGAAGCTGCTTCTAGCACCTCTTCTTTCATCTTTTCTTGGCCTTTTTTGACCGTCTGCTGATCTTTGAGACGCTTTTGAAACTCTTCCTGCTCATCTCGCAGATCATCTAGCTGCCACTGCAGATTTGCCATAGAAACGTTTGCCATAGTTACATCCTACCTTTACTCATTTAACCTACTATGTTACCTACCAGTCATAATTCTGCTAGGATCTTGGTTTGCAGCTTGGTTTGCTACATCTGTTGCATTCTTCTCAGCAGCTTGTACCGCTTCTCTGCTCGATTTCAGAGATTCTTGTGTCTGCTGCGCGCTAGCCGTCTCAGCTCTCGCCTGAGCCGTTGTGACCGCAGTACCCGCTTTAGAAAGCGCCTGACCCAATTGAAATGCTGACTCTGCAGCCCTAGCACGTGTACGATGACTCTCTCCCTCATGCTCTCTTTGAGTCTCTTGCTCTTTTCTTTTTCTTGTATACTTCTCTTTTTCCGCCTCATGCTCCTGAATTTTTTTCATATCTTCAGGTCTTTCACCAAATCCTTCCGTGGAACGTAAATTCTTCAGTTGCTCAGAATGCTCGTTAATCGTCTTATCTGTCTCTTCCATCTTCGCTGTATGCTCTTTATGTGTATCTATCGACTTTTTAAGTCCATGAGTACCATGCAACGACGCTGCTGCTGACCCTGCCGCTTGGAAGCCCTCTCCTACAGCCTCAGCTGATCCTGCTTGTAGATAAGTTGCCGCTGTTTCTTTGGCCGCAGCCCCTTGCTCTTGTGTCAATTCTGCATCGGACTGAGATAACTCTTGTCTTACCTGCATCTGCGCCGTTTCCACACTAGCTAACACTGTCATAAGAATGCCCACGGGGTTCTTATATGCATTCGCTGCGAGCAATTGCGTAAGCTCAGCATTTCTCTGCGCCGCACTTGATCCTACTGGAGGTGAAGAAGCAGATCCTGAATTATTGCTTGGTATTGAACTCATAAAAAAACCTTTTTTTATTATATTTTATTAACTTTTATTTACAGTAAGGACATAGTCCAAACATAATCTTCCTTACGTTTATTCTATCATAATAGAATTTTAATTTAAAGAATTTGTTAAGAACAATGTGTTTAACCATTTGATTCACAAAAAGTTAAATGCTTTATATATTTATTTTTATTTTGTATAAAATAAAATAAACAACATATCTCGCTTACAATCAAACAGTTATGGTTTAAAAATCATAAGTCATTTATTATTAAGTAATTGTAGATTTTATTTTACTTACCCAACTGTCAAAAATCTTCTTTATTGCTGCTCTATAAAAAATTCTGCGCTACAATAGATCACTATAAATCTATATGAGAAGCCCTCTATGTCTACTATTTCTTACGCTCACTGTTTTTATAGTGATACCTATAGGGTGTCTAGCCAGGTAGCCTCTTTACCAAAAACTTCTTCTATGCATACCCATCACACCCTATGGGCCGAGATACTCCATAAGGCAGGAGAAACGCTCTTACTTCCCGCCCGCTGGCATATGCAATCTCTTGCCAAAATCGTTGTCCCTCTACCAGGAGCTCATAAAGAGAGCTCTTTAAAAAGCCTTACCTCACGCGTTTGTGCAATCGCTCTAGCCATCCTCACTCTGCTTCCAGCCCTTGTTTCTGTAGTCATAGCATTTCCTCTACGCATGATCTCTCATCGCTACAGGCCAGCTATTGGGTTTATACACTCCCCCTCTTCCCAACAAATCCCTCTCCCTTCTTTGACTCCTGAACAACCTCTGCACATCCGTAGCCATAATGTAGCCCTTGTTACAAATACCATGAGCACCCTAGGTGATCTGCGTAACCCTTTGACAAGAGCCCAGGAAATCGCAGATAGCCTTAAAAAAGACCCTCATCAACCAGACATCATCTGCTTTCAAGAAGCGTTCCATGAAGAAGCTTCTCATTTGTTATGCGATCAGTTAAAACACCAGTACCCTTATATTATCCATAGCGTAGCTCCCCATGTTTTTGGTTTTAATAGTGGCCACATGATCGCTAGCAAATACCCCTTAGAGCAGGTAGATTTTCATAGATTTAGTAACATGATAGGCCCTGAAACAGCCTCTCCTCGCGGCATTCTTCGCGTTAAGCTAAAAACAGCCTCGGGAACCCCTTTGCTTCTTTATGCTGTGCATCTACAAGCTTCTCTTGGAGAAGCAAGAGCCACCGCACGTCACGAGCAGCTCACAATGATCCATCAGATGATGAAAAATGATAAAATTACAGACAGCAGCGCCATGCAAATTCTCGTGGGAGATTTTAATATAGCCCACATCACCCCATGGGGCGATGATCTGCTCAAGCCTGCAGGACAGTCTGAAGAAAAAAACGTGCAAGCCCTGCAGTCTCTCTTTGAAGATCTCTACCTCAAAGATCATGATCCCGCTACAGGAAAAAGAACGAAAGGATCCCCCTACTATCTCTCCTCCGACAATCAACTCCTCTCACAATCTCTTGTCGAACCAAGTGCGAGTTGGTACTCAGGTCCCTTAAAAACTCCTCCACTGCCCTACAAAATGCTCATGAAAAAAGATCTAGCCAACTACAAAAGACCTCTTCCACAAAAAAGTGCAATACCTGTAACCGGCGGTCTATGGGGGACCACGAAATGGAAAGAGCAACAACCAGCAACTACGTCGCGCTTTGATTATGTCTTACTACCCAAAGAGCAAGGACCTAGAGCGCTAGATGGACTTGTCGAGATAAGGCGCTCTCTTGTCCCCCCATCTGCCCAAAGCGCCTCTTCAGACCACCTACCTGTTGATGCTAGATTATGGATCAAGAAGGGATCTCCCCAAGGGGCTTAAAACGCATTATAACCCCCCTAAAATCAAAAAAGGCATATATCCTAGGGACATATGCCTTTTGTAGAAAAAACCCTTTTTTAAGAGGTTTTAACGATCATTTGGCTGCGTAGAGGCTTCGTTCATCGAAGAAACAGCATTTCTCAGCTGGGTTGCAAGATTAGCGCCCACATCTGTTAACTGATTCATTTGATCGACCGTATTTCCAGCTGTATCTCCTAAAGAAAGAACCGCTGCCTGAAGCTCGGAGCCATCCTTTTGTAATCCCGCCATTTTCTTTGTGATCACAGCCTGCTCCGTCGATGTCGCAGCATTCACTGCAGGACTCAACACTAACTCAGACGCCATACCTACCCACTGCCCTGTGCCACCCAAGCCCTCCAAAGTGGTTGTTGAAGTCTGCTCTCTGATGCTAGCACCTCCTACTCCGACAGCTGCAGCTCCGTTCACGGCGCCAGCAATACATGTCAAAGCCAGCGTCGCTGTAGCTTGTCTATCTCTTTCCTGTTCCTGCCCTTCCAGAGTATTTTTGTACTGTGTAGAAGCTGCAATAGACTCATCAGAAGTTTTTCCTGCCACCTCTCCAGCAGATCCTTCTAGGTTGGTGAATTTACTCTTTTCTTCTTCCACCAAGCTCATAATCTGCCGAAGGCTCATAGGTGAGTTATTAATGTTTGCCATCGCTATGCTCTCCCTATATTTTAGTAATTTCCAACGTAGAGGATCTTTGTCATAGACTGGATCATCTGCTGGAGTAGATTACTTGTATTCTCTTGATCTGACTCAGCTGTCTGCTCTGTCTGCATGGACTGCTTTGTCGTATTCTCCGTAGAGTCATTAGCTGCAGAGTTGATCGCCATCTCCCCCTGCTCAACTGTTGTAGCTTCTTGAATAGAGTTCACCTCGTCTTGACCAGGTTTTGCTCCCGCATAGCTACATACAGCTCCAGTAGTTGCTGCTAATGTCGTTGCAATCGGTACCGCATATTTTGTCATACCATTAACAAAGAATCTCTTCAGAGCACTACTTGATACGTCTTTAAGAGCGCTTTCAACAGCCTCATTTGCAGCCTTTGTCGCAGCTGTCTTAATAGCTTCAGTTCCAGCCTGCTCTACTGCTTCCGGAGCTACATCTGACACGCTAGAGCTTACAGCATCCGTTACAAGCTCTTGCACAGTCTCTTGTACAGCTTTTTGTACAGCTTCTTGAACTACTTTCTGTGTTGCACCTTTAGCCCCGGCTATTGCTGTTTGTTTTGCAGCATTAATAGCATCCGTTAAAACCTCTTTAGTCAGCTGCTTTGTTACGTTTTGCACCACATTAGCTGTTGTTTGTTCAGTTGTTGCAGTTACGGATTGTCCTGCTCCATTAACACCTTCAACAGTAGCCTCTGTACCAGCCTGGGTTGCAGCAGCCTCAGCTCCAGCTTCAGCACCAGCTGTCACACCAGCATCTACACCCTCAGCCGCACCTGCTTCTGCACCCGCTGTCACAGCAGCGTCCATAGCAGCAGCACCAGCAGCACCAGAACCTAACGTAGCCACAGTAATTACAACCGTTACAACAGCAAGAATAATCGGTAGTCCAATCTTCAAAAATTTCGAAAGCGGGCTATTTGCTGCTTCCTCTGCTTCATGAATCTGATCTTTCATGGTGTTTAAAGCGTCTGTAGACTCCTTAGTAATATTATCTAACATCCCTTCCTGAGCCACCATGTTCACAGCTTGAGCTACTTCTAGCCTAGAATCTGTATCTCTATGCTCTCTAAGAAACTTGAAAATCATGAAGAAAAAGTTCTTGATATCTCCCGCAGAAAACTCCTTCCCTTGAGAATTCGACGCCGCTTGAGAATCAAGCAACCCTGTCCAAACGGGATTATTGCCAAGAGCCTTATCCAAAGCCGATCCTTTTAGATCCACAGCACGAGTTTCATTAGCATTCTGCATGAGCGCTTCTGTAATCGCTGCTTTAGCCTTTTCATACTCTCTTAGCATCTCCGTAATCATGTCTCCCTCAGAAGAACCTTTTGCTCCCTGCGAGCTCCCTGACTTACCAGCTGCATGGGGATCATCTTGGATCTGCCCATTCACTACTGGATCGTAAGGAGAATTTGACTGTTGAGATACGCAAGCCATATTTACCTCTATTATTTACTATAATTTTTTATCTCCCTAGCAATACAGAAAGTTGTGTGTATTTGCTAAGGAACATATCTTTCCTTACAGTTAATTCTATCATAATATAATTTTAATTTAAAGATTTAATTAAGACTAAAATAGTTAATTTTCTTATTTACAGAAGGTTATGAAAAATATACAGATGTTTTTAGAGAAAAAAATACGCAACCTCTTAACAGTAAATGGATTGCGTATCTATCTTAAGAAGAGTAAGCTACAATTAACGCCTTTTTCTACGGTGAAACCCTTTTTTGGCAGGAGCTGGCTTGCGTCGCGACTTAGCCCCTTGACGCCTTTCCTTCCAGCCCTTGATGTCGATCCCAATCACCTCAGGACCACTGACAAGGTCCTTGCCTAGCATGAGCTCCAAAGCCCTTATGGCAATTTCCTCACAGCTCAGCTCATGTTGGAACTTTGTTAACATCTCTTTAGCGCGAGACCCCACTTCCGTTTCCTTCAGCAAGGCTATAAAGCGGGTATCTTTTTTTGCCTGCGCTTTGGCGAGATTCGGCACAGGAAGGTATTGCACCTGCGCATGAATAGAGGCGCAAATTCTTTCAAAAGCATAAAATTCTTTCGGCGTTACAAAGGAAATCGCGCACCCTTCCTTTCCAGCCCTTCCTGTCCTTCCAATACGGTGAATATAACTCTCTGCTCCAAAAGGAAACTCGTAGTTAAATACATGAGAAACATCTTCTACGTTAAGTCCCCTTGCAGCGACCTCTGTCGCAATCAAAAGACGACCTTCTCCTCGTCGAAAAGCATGCATCACCTTCTGCCTTTGCGGTTGCTCCATATCTCCATGTAAAGCCAAAGCTTGATGCTTACGACGCGAAAGCAAAGAGGCTAAATGATCTACCTCTTTTTTCGTATTACAAAAAATCATTGCTTTCGTCACTGGCTCGGTGTCAAGAAGCCTCACGAGAGCATCCTCTCTTTCAGAAGCTTCTACAAGACAATACCACTGCTTAATATCCACATTGGTCTTTTCTTTAGAGGCTATCTGTATAAAACAAGGCTCTTTCAAGAAGGTTTTAGCAAGCGCTCGAATAGGCTCTGGCATAGTGGCAGAAAAAAGAAGTGTTTGCCTCTCTTCTGGAAGATGGGTCAAAATCTCTTTTACATCGTCCAAAAACCCTTTATCTAACATTTCATCCGCCTCGTCAATCACAACAAGCTCTGGCTGAAAAGTAGGTAGTTTTTTACTTCCTAGCAAATCGAGCAATCTTCCAGGTGTAGCCACAACTACCTGAGCTCCTTGCTTCACAGCATCGATTTGTTTGACAAACCCCTTACCCCCCTGGATAAGAGCTATCTTGACTCCACCAGGCCCAGCGAGTCTATACATCTCATCACAAATTTGCGAAGCAAGCTCTCTAACAGGGCTCAAAATCAGCACCTGAGCATGAGGATGCTGTTTGACATAATGAAGGGCTGGAAGCCCAAATGCAGCTGTCTTACCTGTTCCTGTATGGGCTTGCCCAACAACATCACGCCCTTGCATAACCAAGGGGATCACTTTCTGCTGAATGGGTGTTGGTGAAGAAAATCCAGCTTTTTGTACAGCCTCTAAAATAGACGGCGCCAGTGCAAAATCTGCAAAAGTCAACGACTGCTCTTTCATAAAAACCTACCTAATTGTGGGGTGTTATATCCTTGTGCAACCCACAAGGCGTCTGGAAATACATCAGCTAGCCGTTGAGTGGACTCAAGATTCTCCGAAGAGGATACCTGAGAGAGAGGGAAAAAAGCAATGCTCTTACAATTATTTAACTCACGCGAGTAAAAACATATTTATAAAAAAAAGACCTCAGAGTCTCCCCTGAGGTCTTTTTTGCATAACCGACAGATTCTTAAGGCGCAGCTTAGTTCTTGAAGTTTCTTACAAGAGCTTCTTGCCCTTGCGAAAATCCATCGATGATCTTACCTGCTGCCCCATCCACCTGCTGCACAGAGTTCACATCCTGCTGGAAGCTTGTCCCCGTAGCACTTGTAGCTGAGTTAAAGTTTGTCTGCGTACTAGAGACGTTCCCAGCAAGAGCTGACAGAGGATCTCCTTGAGGGAGACCTTTGTATCCATTGGCATTCCAATCTCCATGCATTTCTGTAATATTCAGCCCTTTTATAGGATAAGGGTCATTACCTGAAGCTTGGCTTGTATCCATATTAGGATTCTTCGTCCAAATATAGTTGTAAGCCATATAAGAAAATGCCCCATATAGTCCAACATTTGCTCCAAGATCAGTATCTTGCAAATTATAACTTATATTATCACCTGACCCTTTCCAGTTATACAGACGATTTTGCAGAATCATTTGTAAAACGGTTTCCGAAGTTGTATTGGATAGCCACGAATGGATACCATCACTCCCTTGATTTTTCACAGTCACATTGGTATTTAACCCATCAAGCACCTGTAAAAATGGAGAAAGATC
>Ga0172362_10000406_pt1 | contig 34438 bp, 34 predicted proteins | sample LakKivs1_kivu2a2_FD_114534 | JGI IMG/M metagenome (GOLD analysis project Ga0172362, IMG submission 114534) | Sediment microbial communities from Lake Kivu, Rwanda - Sediment s1_kivu2a2 | ecosystem: Environmental > Aquatic > Freshwater > Lake > Sediment | place: Rwanda: Western Province, Lake... | reverse complement strand
TAATTCTGCCAATCTTGCCAACACTTCTGGACTATCCCATGCATTAGATTCTGGACCTTGCTGCTCGGCATAATTCTGAATTATTTCGGCCAATGTTTTGTCGTGCAGTAAATCGTAGAGTTGTTCGTTGGCATTAATGCCTTCGGGACCCACGGTCAATGGATTTTTAAATAATTCTTCAAGTTCTTGTTGTTGTCCTCGAGTAGCTAACTCACGTGGATCAACGACTCGGTCGGCCCAATTTTCGAATTCATCGGCTTCGCGGAGACCAGTTGTGATTTTAGATAAAATAGGTAGAGCATTGACAATTCTGGGATCAATGACTTGTTCTACAAATAAATTTTTAATATCTTCTACTACTATCTCGGCAATGTCAATGCGATCTGCAGACCAGTTTTCAAAATATTTTTGATATCCTCTAGGAGATATCAAACTTTTGAGATTTTTTCTAAGGTTTTGATAATGTGATTCTGCAGCAACAACCAAATTCTGTGCTTGGCCTTCAAATACACGAGTCTGGCTGGCTCGCCGAAATTGTGACAACAAATTTATTTGTTCTACTATTTCTTGTATGTGTTGACCTCGTAGATCCCAAGGACGACCACCTTGTCGAACATGTTCCAGCATGGCTCGCCCACCACTGAGTTTTCTAAACGGTAATTTGAATCTTTCTCCGTCGGCTGTTTCAATGAATAGACTTTCGATGTGTTGATGTCTAGACTCGTTTGTGTCCATGGGACGACTATGACGTATCATTAATCTGGCCGATTTGGGATCTCCACTGTAGCTGATTTTACGATTACCAGAAAAACTTTCTTCTAACAATCCTTTTTTTATAGCCGAGATTCCTTGTTTAGTGTATTTGAGTTTACTGGGATTAGACAGTTGAAAACTGCTGAAGTTATGTCGCACAGACATTTTTTTTAATTGTTCCAAAAATCCCGGAGAATTTGAATTACCAAACCAATCTTTTTTATCTTCGGGTTCCATGGATTTAGCAAATCTATCACCAAAAAATAATTGCAGATTACCATTATCTAAAACCAAGGTCACAGTTCCATAGTTTTTGCCCGAAGGACCAATATACTGAAAAATCATCAAATCAACTTGACCAAAGTCTATATTACCTTGTTCGTCCAATGGTGTTTGTCCAGTAGATGAATCCACTGATCTAACATCAAAATTTCTAGTGGTCAACATATCGTGCACAGCTCTTGGTAAAATGTCGTTGGTAATCATAGTAATATATTTATCTAATCATGGCAATAAACGGCATGGGTTCTAACACCACGTCATCGTGATCTCTGAGATGGCGATCAACATCGGAATAATAAGTTTGCAAAGTCTGTAACATTCTTACCACTAAAATAGTGGCCATTACCAAATCATCTCGTTCGCCAATTTTAGCTGCATAGCTCAAGCCCGATGATACAAAAGTTTTTAACTCACTGATCAAAGCTCGACTGTGTATCTTCATTTTACCGCTTTCGATGAGATTTTTTAATTTGCTACAAGCAGTTAATTTGGTTTTTGCTGTGGTATTATAGCCTTTTCTAAATCTTCTACCATTGGTCAGCACCGAGGTGTCGGACAAAAAATATCCCTTGATATTTTCTTCGCCTAATTCGTTGATACTGATCAGTGCAGCTTCGCCAATGGTATTATTTTCTATGGTATAATACACTTGATTTTCATCTTGTGTGACTTCGTAGATATGATTGACAATGTCTTTGAGAATTCGAACTTGTTCAGGAATGGTAGTGCGATTGTGGGTCCATTCACCTATTTGTTGTGTATTACCAGCCTCAAAAATTTGTATAGCAGCCGGATCTCCACCTGTGCCTAGACTGGGATCTAGACCTACTACATATATTTTATCTTTTTGTGGTCGGTTAAACCAACGGACTTGTCCTGTTTTATAGACATGTTCAGAGGGTTCTAGATCCAATAATTTAGCAGGTGCTATTAACGTTTCGGCATCGATGATGAATTCGCAATCCATCTCTCTCTTGAAACGATCAACCCCGAGTGCCTCACGTTGTTGATCTGCCCAGGCCTGATCTCGATCTGGGTGTTCCCACCAATAACTTCTAAATGCGCGAAAACCGTTGATACCCAACTCTGTAGTATTACCGTATTCATCAAGACATTTGTTGGCACCTTTCCACAAAAATGCAAATTGATCTTCGTCACTGTTGGGAGTGCTGGTAATAATGGCTTTGCCACCGGTGGCCAAAGTAGGACTAATACTGGTCCAAAATTCCCGAGCGATAGTGGGACGCACATACGCGAATTCGTCTGCGTAAAGCAGAGAAATACTCATGCCTCGGCCAGTGGTTTCAGTGGTTGTGGTACTGATAATTCTACTGCCGTTTTCAAAATCTATACTGCCTTTGTTGTAGCTAGTCACTCCGGCACGAATATGATCCGGGCACAATTCGTAGGCATAACGAATTCTCTGCATGATTTCCTGACTGCCCACATACTTGTGTGCTGCCACTAATATCGTGGAATCTGGAACAAACATAGCATACCACAATAGATAACCAGCAGCATTGGTGGTTTTGCCAGTTTGTCTTGGCAGCATGCTGATACTGAAACGATATCGGTGATAAGTGTCAATCAGTTTGTTTTGATAGTCAAAGGGCTGATATTTTAATTTTCCACGTGTGGGATGTTGTATATAGAAAAAGTTTTTTAAAAAATAATCAGGGCCGCTGGATGGATCTGCACAGTTAAGAAATTCTTCCAGTTGACTATCATCCCAGGTCTGGCGCCTGTATGGTGCCTTAATAAGAACTTCTTCGCTGAATTTACTCATCAGTTATTTACAAGTCTTGGATCAACCCAGAAGATTTTGGCTTCGTTGTAGTATTCTCTGGCAAAGCCGTTTTAAATCAGCATTGTTCGAAGACTCTGGTCATTTAACAAGATGTCACCTAATACTCTGCCTCCAAATTTATCCCAACCATAAAGAACAACTTGTCTCTGTTGACTTGCAGCTATCATTTTTTTTTGTAAAATCAGTGGCTGCTAGACCTCGTTGTCGTTCAGATTCGCATTTAGCCAGATGATTTTTTTCTGGTGTATCTACACCAAACACACGCACTGCTAATTCAGGTTTGAGCGGGGCTGGCAAGAACGGTGCTGAGATCACCACAGTATCGCCGTCGTTCACACGCACGATCTGTGCGTCAATATTTCCTGGAATATTGACATTGCCTTCGATCACAATATTTCCAGTGAAACCAGTGCGCACATAGACATTGCCTGTGGCTTCATCTAATGCCAATGCTTGATTGATATTACGCAAATACCATGGAGCGACTTCTGTGGGATTAGGTGTGGTCATTATCGTGGATATCCTTTGAAACTTTTGATTGGACTAACTGTTCCAACAAAGTCAGGTTCTACACTTTCTGGGCTGCTGATTAATTCTTTTTGAGTTGCTTTACCAATCATAGTCAAACCTTTGTCAATGACTTGTTCAATTCTGTCATCGAATCCCGACACAATAGCTTGATTACTAAATGCAGTTTCTGTAGTCCAATCTTGATCAAACTTTGCCTGGGGATCTTGTTCGGCTCGAGCCCGAGCCAATGCCACACTAAATCTATATGTGGAATAAGGATCACTGGTTTTTAATTCAGGTATGGTATAAGTATATCTCATAGGATCAGCATATTCTGGTGCCAAAATAGCTCGATTTTCGGAAATAAATTCTCGTGCTCTCATTGAGATTTTTTACCCCAGTTTTTGGCACCTTTTTTACGACATTGCACTAATGCACCACTGGCATAAGCACTGGGCCATACTTTGTAACGACTACGAACTTTGTGATAACACGCATCTTTTTTTTCTGCTAATATACGATTTGAATATGCCGGTCCTCCACATTCCGGACATTGTTGTTGTTCTTGTGCTAGACCTTCAAACCAGGATTTGGGTTCTACTCTTTCACCTCGACCAAAATAAGTTTCTATTGTGTAGATAAGTTGGGATAGATCGTCATCCGGCGGACTACCAATTACAAATGATGGTAGATACCATCGACCATCTTGATCTTGTTTCATATGTAATTGTTTGGCAATATCTTCTTTATCTTTGGGAACATTGTAATAGGTTTTAGCACCATAGGGATCTACTTCGTAACGAATTCTTTGACGATTGGGATTTTCGCCCGGATCACCATAGACCTGGTGATATCGCCTATTGTCTGAAAATCTCCTGCCATAGGCCTCATTGGATGGTTTTTTTGTTGCTACATTTTTAGCAGGACCACGACGTTCGGGATTGGGATCTTCTCTACGCTTTTTGCTTGCTGCATACTTACGACCTTTTTGACCCAATGCATGTGCCTTGGCTTGTGGTAGACATTTTGGTTTGCCTTCGCTGTCATCACCACGAGCACATTGGCCACGAATTTTTCCGTCGGGCCCAAACCGAACCCATTTTTCTTGAAACCAGTTGCGCAGATTTTCGTTAAGATGTTGGTCAAACTCTAGACCAAATTGTTCAGCTATATCTGATTTGTGTCGACCTTTGCCTATAAGATCTTGATGTTTTTTGTCTAGTTCGGCATAACGACGGTCGATTTCTTGTCTTTCTTGAGCTTGTTGATTCAAAAATGCCGACAAACGTTGTCCAGCAGCAGCCATGTCATATCCTGCCGCTTTCATTCCAGATCGAAATTTTTCTTGTGCAGATTGTCGAGGGCGATATTTTCCAGTTAATTTGGCCTCAGGAACTGATTTAGAGCCCAAACTGCCAAGATATCCATCGGTCCATTGTCTTTTGTAATCTGCCCATTCACCTTGAGTCCAAGCGGTGGCAAAATATTGCCATGGCCAATCGCCATGTTGATTAAAAGCTCGAGCAAATTCTTTGATATCAGTGGAAGAAATTTTATACAAGTTCATCAGTATATTTGCAACTTGTTCTCCGCCATCATCTCGACCGGCCATTGCAGACAATCGAGGTTCAATGTCAGGCTTGTCTTGCATGGTTCGATTTGGGCCACACCTAGCTTGACATAATTTTTCTAATTGACTGATTAGTTCCATACCAAATTTGCCCAACATGGATTCCGGAGTAGATTTGTCAGGTAATGATTTTAATGTTTCAATGTTTTTGTTAGCAGCAGCACCTTTGACAATGTTGGTCATCATGGCATCAAACCGAGAATCGCCGGTGGCTTCAGAAATAATTTTATCAAATTCATTGAATTTCATCTTGGATAACCCTTAAATGATTTTATTGGACTGGATTTATTTGTGTCAGGCATTTCTAAACTGCCGGGTTCAATCAGTGTTTTGACTTTTAATTTTAATTTATTCAATGCTTTGACGATTTTATCTTTTTCTACTTGAGTATAGGCACCGAAATAAGCATTGTCATTGATCCAACTAACAGAATCTATTTTGCCGATATCTGCGGGATCAACGCCCATTAATACTCCTGCACGATAAAGATCATAAAATTTATTGATGTCATGACCCGTTAATGCACCCGGATTAGCTTGATCATAATGAGGATGCAATTTTCCATCTATGATATCATAGCGACTTTCTGTTATAAATTCTCGTGCTCTCATGATATTGTTACCAAGCCCTACAACTCCAATAACGAGCTTTAGTTCTCGGACCAGGATTATCGCAATTGTGTCTTGCACGAAAACTACGTCTACGTGCAGGATTTGATTTTTTTATTTTCATGGTTTTTTGTCCGGCACGTTTAGCACTAGTGCCTCCGTGTCCAAAATTGACTTTTTTGACATTGCCACTTTTGGGATCTCGAACATAGACTTTGAATTTTTTTACATCACCTCGCATGGGCTTGCCCAATGGCACTTTTCGACCTTGATATTCAGCTTCTTTCAAATTTGAATCGATGGGTTGTAGGTGTTTTAATTTTGGATCTGTATATATAGGTCTTTCAGGTGCAGTATAATCAATGGGCTTTGTGGCATCTAATTGTCGATCATCAAACTCTTTGTCAGACTCGCGATCTTGTTGTTGACGAACTTGATCGTAATCTATATCTGCATCATCGTCATCGGGATTATCTTCTTCGAGAAAATTCCAACTCTCCAGTATAGCCCAAATTTCTTCAGTGCTATCTAATAGAATATTGCCCTGATCATCGCGATCAAGAACATATGTTTCTATCAATGTTAGATCCTCGAGTTCGATGGCAAAATCGTCTCCAATGTCTGGATTATTATACCATTGTTCGGCTTCTATTAGATAACTACTGAGAGTTTTCATTGATTTTTCATCCTAGCATTTTTTTAATATAATCAAGCTCGTTGTTTTCAGACATTTGACGATCTAATTGACTGGCAATCACCGGCACTGTGGTTTGCCCGGTGGTTTTGGGTCGATTTAAACCGCCACTATACTGTAATGCATCTTGATTGTATTCGGTATTGGTTGGCCAGTCTGGACTATTTTCATCAACCATCTCTGCACATCCATATGGTTCTTGGTTACACGTTGGGCAACTATGATCGCTGTGGTCGTCGTGCATACCAGAAAGATTCAGCAATTCGGCCAATCGATCAGCATCATCACCGGTGGCATTAATACTAATGGATTTTTCTAATTCTCCTGTCTCGCTGGTGTTTTGTGACACTGTGATATTCATGCTTTCGGAGATCATTTGTTCCAGTTCTCTATTCCAACTGTCGTAGATACCTTGACCAAAACTCATATTGCCTTTGCCTTTGGATTTTTTAGTTTCACCTGCATCTGCCACTGCCACACTGCCACTGGTTGTGGTCTCTTTGACTTCTTTGTCTTTATGTTTGGGCAATCCTTTACGTGCTGTGCTGGCAAACTTTTCCAATTCGGCCTTGGGCATTTTGGCCATTTCGGCTGATGCAGTTCCGGCTTGAAGTTTTTTTCCGGAACGTCGAGCTTTTAAAGCAATCGCGGCTGCTTGTTGTTGTGCTTGACTGACTGCTTTTTCGGCGATGGGTTCTGCAAGATCACTTTTTTGACTTTTCATGTAATCACGTGCAGTGTCAATATAATCCAAGGCCTTGGTAATTTTTGATTGAACCCATTCGGGTAAATTTTCATCGGCCTTTAAAATACTGCGTAATTCTTTGGCTGCGTCTACAATTGTGCGAAGTTGATCATGCGCCATATCGCCTTCACGATCATATTCACCACGATCAACAATGTCAATCATGTCGTCATGTTGTTCTCGAACTTTCTTGGGTCTACCACGACGTGGTGCTTCTTTGCCTGGTTCATTGTCACCGATTTTATGCACTGTTTTTGGTCCCTTCCATGCAGGAACTTTGACTGTGCCAAAGGGTTCATCATAGGTGTGTTTGGGCCCCGAGGGTCTACCAACACGATCATGTTTGACATGTTTTTGTTTTTTATCAGTATCTTCGTCATCGTCGCCTTGATAATCAGTACCATATGTGCCATGATGACGTAGTCCTTTTGCGGTCTTTTCACTACGACCTTCCTTGACTGGATAAGTTTTGCCATCTACTTCAAACTCTTTAGCACCTGATGCTTTTGCTTTTGCCAATTCACCACTGAATTCATTACCTTCATCGACATCATCTTCATACATTCCAAAATCGGCATCTAATGTTGCTGGATTTATTCTATTGCCCACTAGTCCAGGAATATCTACTCCTCTTTTTTGAAGGCGATCAGCAGCTATGGTAGGACCTAACCCTCTTTCTTTACTATAAACAGTTGGATCACCAGGTTTCATAGTTAACCCTGATTTAGCTCTATCTACATCAGCTTTAAATTGAGTATTATCAACAGGAGCAGACTGTGCTATTGGGGGTTTGAACCCCCCAACCGGAGGTTTGAAAGTCCTGTCGGTGGTTTGTCCTGTAGCTGGATCAAAATACATTTTCTCATCTAGCTGTTCTTCATTGCTTCTTGATCTAAGTTTCGCAAAATCACTTTTTTCTAATTTACCATCACCATCTAGATCGATGTAGTCAGGTTTTTTACCTTTGCCTTCCGCCACACCTTGTTTTTGACCAAAATCATCCAACACAGCATAGATATCATTGTAGCCATTTCTTCTAGCTAAAAGATTTAAGTCATCAAACTCTACACCATATTTACGCATTATGGGAGCCAGGCTGTCTGTAGGATCTGAATCCGGATATCCACTAGCTAAGGCATTTATAACAACTTGCCAAGGCACAGCCGTGCCCTCCGCCACACCTTTCTTCTTTGGTGGATCCCAATCTCGATCTCCCTTAGCTCGGGGTTCTTTACGGTCAATGTATCTCTGAAATTTGCTTCTTTGTTTTTCACTATAACCGTAGGGCCGATCCCGCATGTCGTCATAGTCCATGTCAACAAAATACTCAGCCTTGTCTCTGGCCCGTTTGGCTAAATCTAAACTGACTTCTTCTAAAGAGCCTTCCGCTATACCTTCATTTAAATCTTGACCTTTGAATTCAATGTGGTCATATGGTCCAAACGGTCGACCGGTTCGTGTATCGGTACTACCGTCTACATCGCCATGTTCGTAATAGTCATCGCTGTAGATTTGAACACCATCAAAGTCACCATTGTAGTCAATGTTGTATTTTCTTGTTTTGCCATCAGGACATACAATGCCACGTGCCAACACACGCTCAACATCTTCTTGACTTTTAATGCCCTGTTGTAGGCTACCAGTGTTGAATGTGTCATTATACCAAGCACTGGCCAAAGCCCTTAGATAATCACCATCGCCACCTTGTGCGAACTCATTCAAGGAGCCTTCCGCCACACCTTGCTGTTCACCTAATTTCTTGCCAGCAGCAGCAGCTTTTTGAAAACGTTCTTTACCGTATTTTTTACGACCAATGGCAGCAGCCACAGCCTCAGGGTCGTCGGCACTGCCGCCTTTTTTGATAGCAGCCACAGTTTTATCAAACCCCATGTATTTTTCATCCACATGTTGACTCTCATTGAGTATGGGTTTGATTTGATCTAAATCGGCTAGACGTCGGTTGATATCGTAAAAAAATGTCATGATTTTTTATCCTCTTGGTTGTGCGCCGGTGGCGGGTTTAGGTGGACGCTTGATATTGGAAATAGGACTACGAGTTCCTTGTGGTAGACTGTTTGTGGTTTCAGCTGTTGGAGTTTTACCACCGGCCACTGTGAAATCACTGCGGTATGAATTTTTTAATACAGCATGTTGATGTGGTTCTGCTGAATAATCACGCTTTAACTCATCTTGCTCGGCATTATTTGCTGGATAATCAGTGTCACTTAATAAGTCATGATTTTCGTTATTGATATCCTGAATTTCTTTGTTGATACTGTCATCATATTTCAAATCTAACATACGAACACGACTGGGGTTTACTCCCAATATTTGTGCTAATTGCTGTATCTGAGGTTCGATTGCTGGATAACGAAAACTGACATCCACCGAAGTCACTGTTTGATTTTTTTCATTGGGGAAGTCTTTTAGTGTGGTCATCACAGGTGTGGTTTTGGGCTTGCCCATTTTGGCAATGTCGAATTGCGATAATTTTGTTTCTAACTCACTGAAAAAACTGTCGTTGATGTCCCCGACTACTTTGATCCTGTAATCATAAGTTCGTTGACTTTCGGCTAGATAATGCTGAAATGTTTTCATTTTTTCTATAATCCTATTAGATATTTATTCTTTTTTAGAATTTTGCTTTCGATCAGACAATAATCTTTCAAGTAATTCATTTCTACTCAATACTTGTCCTTGTCCCACAGGCAACGGCTGATCTTCATTGGGAGATTGTTGATCTAATCGAGCTTTTTTTAATTGTAATTCCACTACACGTAATTTTTTATTGAGTTTGGCAGTGCGAGCATTGATGGCATGTCCTAACATATTACTGGCCACAGAAAATATTTCTCCGGCAAATCTACTGTCGACATTAAAACCCAAATCCATGAGATCTTGAAATTTTTCTCGGGCAAGATCTGCTAACTCGTCAAGCTCTCGATCACTGCCGTCGAGATTTGTCACTGTAGGCAGTGCCTGATCTATTTTGTCTATGGCTTGATCTATATCGGTCAACAAAGATCGCGATTCTGCTACTTGAGTTTCAATTGCAGGTGTTTTTTCTTGTTCAGGAAGATTAAATAATTCAACAAGTCGATCGGTCATAATGATATTTATCTAATATCATATTATGAAGATTTTGATTGTTATTTGCGTTTTTGACCTTGATGGAACATGTCAGTTTCATTGATAACGCGAAAAATCATACCATTGCGACGAGCCCACTTAGTGGCTTGATCCCACTTGGCATAATTAACTGCTACTACAGCACGATCACTCTCACTCATACGGCCTTCAATTAGACTTTGATTTCTGGGCTTGATTTCAATTAGTTCAGCACGAACTTGATTGTCTCGAGTTCTATAAGTGATTAAAAAATCCGGAACATAATTACTCATTTTACCAGTAATGGGGTTACGGTAAGGTATAAAAATACTTTCGCTGGCCCACTGCAATATATGATCGTTGTTGTCGCAAAATCTCATAAATGCCCATTCCCATGACGATCTGTATTTGGGCACACCACGCCCGACATATTTCTCAGGATTTTTTATTTCATATATGCCCTGTGCCCATTTTTTCATGCTTTGACATTTCTTGCTGTATAAAAATTTGGCACTACTGCATTACTGTAACCCAACAACGTGCTGGAACTACGTAACCCATTGAGATAATAAGCCAATGTGGCTGTGATTTGTATTTGATTTTGTCCTTGTATTTGATCTAATAATGTCAATACAGGTGTTGATGTTTGCTGTGCAATTCTAAACAATGTCACTGTGAAATTGCCTGCTGCTTCTGCAGTCGTGAATACACTACGAAAAAAACTATAGACAATGTCATATTCTTCAGCAGGAACATCAACATCAAAATTAAAAAAATTATCAAATACTCTGACAGTTAAATCTATCCTGGGATTGATATAATTTATTGTGCTCATGATTTATCGAGGACCCGGCGGACTGGGGAAATTAAATCCACCTAATTTACCAATGGTTTGTCGTGTAGCCGATGGATTTAGATTTCTCAATGTCTGTTTGAAACCATTGACTGCTTCCTCGGATGCTATTGATTTTAAATTCTTTCCCTTGAAAGTGTCTCTTGTGGCCACAGATTTTTGTATTGCACCTATGATACCAGTGACACTGCCACTTTGCAAATCTTCAATGATACCAATACCGGTGTCTAGTAATCCACCTTGACCCAATACTGTGGCAATACTGCCTGGACGAGCTAGTGAACTGGGCACAGTATCATATCTGGCCGGATCAGCAAATCCCTTGACATTGGTATCTGGTCTAACACGACCTATGGCCCCTGTGTAATATTTCACAGTTTCATACTCCACTGTCATGGTGTTGGTCATGATCCCATTGCCTTGGCTATAGTCATAGGTGTCATGATTCCATTCTCGTATCACAGGATTGATTAATACATACATGACATATTCATGCTGATCAAATCCATAGATAGTGATATCTCTAAAAAATGCCGGTTTACCACTGCTTTGATCACCACCACTGAACCCACCCGGGCCCCCGGCACTGCTTTGATCATAACTTTCACCTACAAAACCCCAGTCATTGACATCTCGTTTGGCAGAATATGTGTCACGGTTTTGATAAGCAAAACCCGGCGGACTATTCAACGGACCCAGTTTACCGTTGCTATTTGGAGCAGCAAGATATTGTTGATTGGGGTCTTTGTAATAATATGAAAAATAATTATACCAGAGATTTCGTGTGATATTGCCACCATCATCATGAAATTCAACTCGAACCGGAAGATAGTTAATTTTCTTTTGTATTACTCTTTTTCTGTTATATTGATTTAATGTTTCTGTGTCGATTTGAAATTGAGGCAATTGTATAGTTTTGACCATTAGACCAATGGCCGTGACATCATCCTGAGGGAACACTGTCCTTAATACTGGTATTTCCGCAGTATTGACATTCATGTAGACATGAAATAAAAACTTGTTCTTGGGAACAAGTTCATACCCATTGGTTAAAAAGGTTTTACTGGCATGAGCATAATCTTTGAGATTTTGTCTACCAATAAAACCTTTTAAAAAGTCCTGCCCAAAAGCCACGTTTGATCCTTAGGCTGCTTGTCCAATACCTGTTACTACATCGCCCAATGTGCGACCAACTGCACTACCAATACCAGTTCCTTGTGGTGTTTGATTGGCGTTATCAAATTGTATGGTCAATGCAATAGTGACCGGCTCATTACTGCCATAATTGACATCACCATAATCAACTTGTTTGAGATAACAACCATAGAGCTCCCAGGTTTCTAACACTGTGGGCTCAAATGCACCCATACCACCATCTAGAATTTCAAATCTAGTGAGAAACTTGTAGTCAATACCCGAACTGGCACTGGCCATTTCTAAAAAGTCCATTTGTTTCTGAACTTGTTCGCCCACTAGTTTAGACACAGCACCACTGGCATCATCACGAAGATTACAGGTGACCTCGGCCCAACTACCTTTGCCAGCTAGTTTTAATGTGCTGTTGTAGATGGGTATGAGTATGTCTTCAAAACTCAATGAAGGTCGACGAAAATCCATGACCTGTTTGGTCAGTTCCGTTCTGGGAGTGCTGACTCCAAAATTTTCAAATATCACACGAAATCGATACTTGAGCTTGGGCATTAACAAACCCTGATTGGGATTGCTTTGATCACTGGCAACCGGAACGGTCATTCTTGTTAATGAGGAAACTGCCATTTGTGTGTTCTCCTATACTGCTAGTATTTATAACCGTTTGACAAAAATCATTATCTACATATATTTTATTATAAATATTTTGCGTAAATAGTTTTAACAGGATTAATACCAATGTCAATTATCTGTCAAATTTGTCAACAATCATTTGATCGAATTATTCCATGGCAACACTTAAAAAAACACAACATCACTGGACAAGATTATAAAAAACAATTTGGATCTGTCTATAGTCAAGAAACTTTAGAATTATTTCAATCAAGAATACCGCACAATAAAGGAAAAAAAGTCACTGACCCAGAAAAATTAAACAAAATAAAAAAATCTATGGCCAAGAGAGAGGAGAAATATCAAAGTGGTCAATTGGTTAGGCGAAGGAAACCTGCCAGTCAACAAACTAAAAACAAAATTAGCCAAAGTATTAAAAAGTATGCTCAAGAACATCCCAATGACATGATTCAAAGAGCACAAAAAGCATCACAAACACGGCAACTCCGTGGTCCCGGGCCTGGCCCTATGACTGGTAAAAAACATAGTCTAGAAACCATCAAAAAATTAAAACAATTACTGTCTCAGCATAATGAAAAAAAACAAATTGCCAGCTGGGAGAAAATTTGTCAATCAGTGCAAACAGCCAACTTGACAGTGTTAGCTAGTCACGATAATTCTTTATCACTGCAATGTCAGACCTGTCAAACACAGTTCAGTTATACAAAACAATATTTCAATACTTCAAAATTTCGCCCAGATCTTTGTCCGAAATGTCATCCATACATCTACAACAAAATCAGTGCAGGACAACAAGAATTATTCAATTATATTGTGTCATTAAAACCCAACGCTACAATGAACTATCGATCTAATTATCACAATCCCGAAATTGATATTTTTATATCTGATTTAAATTTGGGATTTGAATTCACTGGACTATACTGGCATTCCGAATCTGTGTTATTGTCTAATAATAAATCTCCACAAAGAGATCACAAAAAACAACAATACTTTGCTCAACAAGGTATACAACTGATAGAAATATTCGAGGACGAGTGGCGAGATAAACAAGACATTGTCAAAAGCAGAGTTGCTAATATATTAGGAAAAATAACCAACAAAATTTTTGCACGGCAATGCATCATCAGAGAAATTGATACCAAAACTGCTCGACAATTCTTTCAACAAAATCATTTAATGAGTCACGGTCGTAGTAATTTTCGAGTGGGATTATTTTATCAAGATCAACTAGTATCAGCAATGAGTTTTTGTAAAAACAACTTGTCAAGAAAAATTCAAGGATGGGAGCTGAATAGATTTGCTTCCTTATGCCATTACAATGTAATCGGTGCTGCTAGTAAACTATTCTATTACTTTGTTAAACATATTGATCCCGAAGAAATAGTTTCTTACTCTGACAATCGTTGGAGTCGCGGAGACCTTTATGACAAATTGGGATTTGAAAAAATTTCCAACGGAACTCCAAATTATTGGTATTTTCTTCCTGATCAGTCAAGAATACACAGATTTAATCTTAGAAAAACTGTCAACGACCATCCAGATCTTACCGAAGTGCAAAATCGACAACTTCAAGGATATAACAGAATTTGGGATTGCGGAAGTTCTAAATGGATTTGGAAAAAACAATAGGGGAATATTCCCCTATTGTTGTCGATTAAAAAATCAACTGTTAACCAGCTGAGACTTGTGTGCTGATAGAACCTGCTATCTCACCTGTGTTCTTTATACGTAACGGTATATAAATGAATTCAACAGCCTTGACAGGTTCAATCGCAATGTCCACCCATAATTCGTTGGCATCGATTCTTGCCGGAGTATTGTTAGTCAAATCGCAAACCACCAAGAAGTCATAGATACCACGTTTATTGACCAAATCAATCATGAGACTGTTAATTGAATTCTTGATTTCGTCTCTAGTAATTTGGTCGTTGGGTTCAAACAAGAATTGTTTGCCAATGGATTCCAGTCTAGCACGAATAAACGCAATCAATCTTGCCACATTGATACGATCCAATGCACTAGTAATTGAGTATGTGGTTTTATTACCAAAGTTAGTAATACCCACACCTGGTATAAATGTTATGGGATTGACACGATTTTCATACAACACATCACGCAATCCTTGATTTACACCCAAACTCACAAATTCTCCAGTTTGTGCATTGATATAACCAATATTTTCAGCATTGTCGATTACACCTCGTCGACTACCGGCAGGAGCTAACCAAGGAAAACCCACTTCGTCACTGCGTATAATTGTGCGAATCATCATGTGACTGGGTGGTTGCACAACTGGACTACCTGATAAATCAGTGGTTTGACAGCTGGGATAAAATAGACCCACATAAGGATCACCTGTAGTAGTTCCTTCGATGACCAATCCTTCGCCAGTGACTGTGGTGTTATTAGTCCAAGCCAATATTTCAGTTCCAGTGGCAGCTAATCTCATTGGGGTGTCGCCAATAACAAAAGCTGTATTGCTTCTTTCATTATTCAATGCCACCATATTGGTAATGAGTTCAGGATATCCTGGACAAGCTATTAAATTAAACTGGCGCTGTTCTTCTCTGATACCAACACTGGAATCGATTCCAGATTTTAATGCTGCAACAATAATTGCTCGTTGAGCATTTCTGCCCATATATGGGCTGCCATCACTGCGATTGCCACTGGCATTGACCCAAGCATTGGTTTCCAATGGAGACCAATAACTGGTATTAGTGGGCACAGTGCTGACTGGTGGGTTATCAATGGCCACATATAATGTGGTATTATACAACACTTTAGAACCAGTTGTGTAAGTGACACTGTTACTCCACGAATCAAAACTGAAATCTGTGGCATTGAAATAATCTACACGAAACTCTTTGACATTGAACCCACTGCGTCTTGTATTAAACAACAGCATACCAGTGGGGTAGAGTTGATAATCTGGAACATCAATATCAGTATAATTGCTGACCAATAAACTGGCAATTGATGCCAAATTGTCTGTGACCACATTTGATGTGCCATCAGTGTCCCATCTGGCATCAGCAAATAATATACCATTTTCTGTGGTTTGATCTGTGTTGTCGACAGTGACCCATTGATCAACACCATCGACATTTTCGAATCGTTTGATTACTGGATATAGTTCAAGGTTGCTGGTATCAATCCATAGATCTCCATAGACCAGATCAGTGCCATCACTTTGTTCTATTGGTTCAGTGGGAGTGATAATTGGACCAGCTGGATCAGTATTAGTTAAATTATAACCACGAACATCATTGCTGACATTTCTATATCCAAACCATCCATTGCCATTGTTGATCATGATATCAACTTGATTGCTGGCACTATAATACCAATATCTTCCATTGGGAGGATCAATACTGGGTGCATTAGCACTGGCAGTATACTCTAACTCATTCCAATTACTGAGTATCAAGCCACCTTCAGGATTGGCTCTGATTCCTGCCACACTGGTTGTAAATCCAGCAGTGGTCAAAGGTGTTCCAGTGGCGTTTTCCACATACATGACTCCGCCTAGATTTTGTGTCAAAACCATGTTACCAGATGTATCAACACTGGCACTGACTCCCGGAACATTGGCTGCACTGACTGCTGCCACAAAAGCTGCTGGAGTAGTTCCATTGATAGTCACTGTCACTGAACTAGTCAATGTATTGCTGTTAGCAGTGCTGGTTTGAATTGTGAATTCGTCACCATTGATGAATGTGGGATTACTGACACTTCCTGTAATTACTGTTGCACCCTCGACTGTTCTTTCGAACAATTTTAATGTGAATGTGGGATTGAATTCTCCAGTTGTGAGATTTTCTTCTGGGGACACGTTGTATTGTGTATAAGTAGTTCCTTGCGGAATATTTAAACCACCACCAGAGGGATCTAATGCCTTATTGGCACTTTGGTCGTTTTGATATACTAATGCATCTTGTTGAACCCAAGCACCCAATAGTGTGCTCCATTTATTGACTACCATGTTGGTCCCAAGATTCACCGGAGTGACTTTATTCCAAATACTGCCACTGGGACGTGGACTTGTGTCAGTGGTTCTCCAACGTGGCACAGTATAATTTGGACTTTGTTGTAATGATGGGCTGAGATATGTTCCAACCACAATACCCAAATCAGATATCAAGTTTGCACTACCACCGGTGTTTCCTTGTTCTAAACGAATACCACCGTCCAATGTAGATCCATCACTTTCTGCGCTACTATCAGCAAACAAACTCAGTTTACCATCAATATTAGCAGCATATACACCTTGAATACCCGCTGCATTGACAGCATTGGCTAGACCCAACACTGTGTTATTGGGCGACGATGGCACCAACACACTGTTTTCATTGACAAATAATTCTGCACCAACAGTCAGTGTTCCGGTATAGGTATTGCTGGCTTGATAAGTAGGCCAACTTAATCTCCAAGCATCGCTACCAACCAATACCCAACTATTATAAAGATCAGTCAATTCAGTGGCATTGGATTGTGCAGTTGTTACTGTGCCATTTTTGTAGTAAAGTGGATTAGCTGTATTGGTTGTGACCACAGCGTAGTTACCGATGGATCCAAAATCAGTATTCGGAACACCTGCTGTCAAGTTACTGGTATCAGTGATTTCCAATGGCACACGGTTAGTAAATGCCCCGGTGGTTTGATTCCATTCAAAAATACCCCATGCGGTGGCACCCAATACCAACCAATAGGTTCCATTGTCGGGTTCTCCAGTGGGTCTGGTCAAGCTAGCAGTTAATTCAGACAAGTCCACATCAACACGTTGAATATATGCACGATTGCTGACACCCAATGCACTGTAAGCTGCAAGTAGTCCATATTCGTTGAGTTCATAACCATTGATAGGAGTTCCTGTTGTGGTTTTATAGAAAAATGGATTACCAAATGTATTGACTAGATCTCTTTGACTGGTGATTAAATATATTTGATTTGCATTAGCGGCTAATGTTCCTGCTGCTACTCCCACTCCCGACGGGGTGGCTTTGTTTTGTGCCGTGGCTAATAAAATATAGGGCACACTGTTGGTAGCAGATGGTATATATGTGCTTTCATCGATGATGGAAACTTCTACGCCTGGACTGATTAATGCCATTTTGGCTCCTTTACTGACTTTGTAATATTTATACAGAAACCAAAAAAAATCATCGATATAAATACCTTTATAAAGGTTTTTGATGAGACCAGTCTGTGTAATTTGTCGACAACGCCCCTGTGCAATTAATTACCGCACAGAATCACGAATTTACTATCGTAAAATCTGTGGATTCTGTATATCGCGAAAAAGAAAAATAAAACCACCTATACCAAGATGGCAATCGGGTGGTTATCGAAAAAAATCACATTGTGATCGTTGTGGTTTTAAAGCTCGCTATCAAAGTCAATTACTGGTAGTAAATTGTGATGGCAATCTCAATAACAATACATTAAACAATCTCAGAACGATTTGTCTAAATTGTATCGAAGAAGTCAAGCGGTCAGATGATCCTTGGGCAATAAATGATCTTCAAGAAGATTATCGATACGTCGGTAAAGATAAGATAACGTGAAATTATTTTCAATTTCATAATCAAAATCATGACCTACCCAACTGGTTTCACTGGTATGAACATTACAAGATTGCAATTTCTGTTGAGATTCAGTATTACCTTGATTGGCCATGACTGCATCATAAAACCAATCTGGAAACGGGCGACGTTTAATCCAGATAGTGATTGCCTGAAGTTTTTTTAACATGGCAAATTCGTTGGGAAATCTTGCATCAGATATCACTACGTCACGATGACTTTGTTGCAGTTTTTTTTCCAGACTGGCAACCCAAATATCATCATGAAACCCGTGTCGGCAAACTTCAGTGCCCCAATACTGCAATACCCATCTAGGAGTTAGATGTGGAATATCAAGACGGTGAGCCCACCAAACATCAACTTGTTCGCGCCACGCTCGACTTTCGGAAGTATTACCTTCCAACAGTTCACGGTCCCATCCGAACACTGCTGCCACTGCATCTTTTAGAGATGAAGCAAAACTTTCTCTACAATAATCTTTTTTATTGACTAGATATTCTGCCACAGTGTCCTTGCCACTGCCGATGAATCCCGATATTGCAATGATTTTCATAGTAGTCTAGTAATTTTCAAAAATTTCAATGTGTCTTGTAGCATACTGATTTGTCGACGACAATCCTCTAATGCATGATGACTAGTAGGTGGCTTTTTCAAATCAGGATATAACGAATATATAGTTCTGGCATCACGAACACAATAATATTTCCATGGCAATTTCATGTCATAGCTTCGATAAGCATTTTCCAAAATAGTCATGTCAAACGTGGACCCATTGGCCCAAATTCGATCACTTTGCCAAAGTATGGGAGTTAATTCTTCTAATACTTGTTTTAGAGCTAGTCGATTTTCTGGATTAAATGCTTCATCAAAAGATGCCCGAGGTTGTTGAGTCCACCAATCCACTGTGGATTGATCAATGGACCTGTCGGGTTGGCTGTCGATATCTACACGAGCATAGTAGAACTTATCAAAATATCCTTGGCCCAATGGGTCAAATGTCTGTGCAGCCACAGTAAGAATAGCTGCATCTCTGTCAGTTCCCACGGTCTCGATATCTATCATGCAAGCAGTCATGCGAGATATTATAGAGAATTTTAAAAAAAAATCAAATGTTGTTTAACCGATTATAAACATTAACCAATTACCCAGTAAAGTGGTTGACTGCCGTCGACATAATTTATCAATTCTATCACTTTGGCATCCATTATGGCTTGCCCTTCGGCTTTCATGGCAGTGCCGTTTAATTGACTTCCACCTTGAGGTCCAGCAATTGATGCAAATTTTTCTCGGGCTTCACCTATGATCATTTTACATGCACCCATCATGTAATCACGAATCCATTGGCTGATTTGAAAATCACTGAGCAAATTGATCTCGGGTTTGAGATTATAAGTCCATAACAATACCACTTCTCCATTGCCTTTGGGATCACGAATTAGTTGTAATTTTTTGGTCACTGGATTCCAAGTGTAATTGATAAATCCACCAAACATTCTTGCAGCCAATTCCACATATTGTGTATAAAAATCATAAGTGGCTAGACCGCCAGCTTGATTGAAATTAATCAAGTAGACATTCATCTGTGCTTGACTAAATGGATCAAAATTACTACCAAATGGTCCAGTGGCAATACCAAACGTTCTACGAAATATCTGCCTGACTTGCACTACTTCCTGTGGTAGTGTATAGATGTTGACATCATTGACCAACTCCATGAAACTGTAACTTTCTTCATAAGCAGCATTGGCACGTTGGCGATACACTCCAATGGTTCGTTGATATGCAGCTTCGTAGTGTTCTGGATCAAGTTCTATGTCAATGACACGATCACCAAGATTTAGTCTTACATAATCAAAAAGATTTTGTTTGAGATTTTCTAGGGTGTCTGCAGTTTCGGCCATTGTCTACTCCAATATAAGAGTATTTATGGTTTTACCAGACTTTGAGTATCACCGTGTGCTCATTGCTACGTCCATTGAATTTAGTTTCCATACTTTTGATATCGCGAAAGAATTTTCTAGCAGCAGGACGCCCACCCGTCATAATGCTCTTGAGTTGTTCAGCGGGTTTTCTGAGAATTTTTTGCTGACTTTGTGCTGCATCAAACCCAATAATGGAATTATTTTTCACAGTGAAATTGCCACTGTGTGCATCTGCTACTACATGTATGAGTTTTCTCGATTTAGTGTCAAACAACCAAGCCTCAGTGGCATTGACCAATTTAGTCGGAGATTCGCTGGTCAATTTGTATTGAGCAAATGTTTTTAAATAGCGAAATTTAGCTGCCAACTTTTCTGCGCTGACTGGTTTTTTAACACGTGGTTTACGTTCGACCTTTTTGATTTGCACATAACTGGCACAATCATTGATCACTTGTTCAGCAAACTTGATGATATTCTTGACTGCAATTTTATTGAATTGTTGATAGCCCTCCACTAACTGTGCATCACGAGCCTTTTGCACTTGTTCAAATTCGGATTTTTTATTTCGCCAGATATCCGAAATAATATAGATCAGTTGTGGACTGAGATTGCGAGACCTCAACATGTCAATCACAGAAAATTTTTCAACTTGTCGACATTTTTGTTTGACAAATTCATCAAATTTGCCCTCAATCTCACCGGCTGCTTCACTGATTTTTTCGCGAAGACGATCTTGAATCGTGGGTTGTAACACAATTTCAGAGGCGGAGGTCTTGGCAGATTTTGTGGTTTTTTTATCTCCCTTGATTTGACTGACTTGCAAAGGTTGCAATTGCCGTTCGATCAAAGTTTCGATTGTGGCACGCTCAGTTGCAGTCAACTCCAATCCCACAGTGTTCATACGACAGATCCATCCCAATGTGGGCACAACATTCCCGTCGGGGATACTGCGAAAAAGATCATGTTCTTTTTGTCGTTTGTGTCTTGACAGCCAAACTAGAATCATTTCCTTGGCATCTTTTTGAGCATAAAAATAATTGTAAAAATTAAATGCTCGTGTGATAGCACTTTGCCGTTCGTGGTCTTGTGGTTGTGTTTTCCACTCGGGTTCAGTTCCGATATATTTGGTATCGGCATTGCGAGGATTGAGCAATTTCATAGAAGATGCCATTGAAAACTCCTAAAATCTATGATCGTCTAGTAATTATAACATCATTGACCAATTTGGTCAAGACATAAATAAATTTATGCCAAGACTCAGTTTATATAGGCCAAATAGAACCTCTGACTATCAATTTCTGGATAGAACTATCAAAGAAATGTATACAGTGGGCGGCTTGGACATATTTGTTCACAAGTATCTAGGACCCAAAGTTGCTGGAGAAGAGGGCAGCAATGATGCCACTTTGCCCAAATACAGCGAAAGCAATCCTTTGTTTATTGAAGATTTGTTATTGTTGGAAAATCGAGATCGTGCATATGATGCAGATGTCTATATCATCAGAGGTGTTTATAATACTCAAGATATAGATTTTGATCTCACACAATTTGGTTTGTTTTTAAACAACGATACATTGTTTATTACTTTTCATTTCAATAACATGATCGATCTCATTGGCAGAAAACTCATGAGTGGAGATGTCATCGAAGTTCCTAATCTCAAAGATTATTATCCACTAGACAGCACTATACCTCGAGCAGTTCCTAAATATTATGTCATACAAGATGCGGCTTATGCCAGTGAAGGTTTTAGTCAAACATGGCTACCACACTTGTGGCGTGTCAAAGCCACACCACTGGTTAATGCGCAAGAATACAATGATATTCTAGACAAACCATTTATGCCTGAACAAATTTGGGACAATGGTAATTTTTATCCCACTGGCAGCATTGTGAATTCTGGAGACCAATATTATATCGCTGTTAAACCTGTTCCACCAGGCATAGATATCACTGATACTCAATATTGGCAATCGACTACACCAGACAGCATAGCCGACGAAATCAGCACCAGAAATCGTGATTTAGAAATCAATGATGCTATTATTCTTCAAGCCGAAGCCGAAGTTCCTTTGAGCGGCTATGACACTGTGAAATTTTGGATTCTGCCCACAAATCTCGACGGTAGTTTGGGTGACCCGGATACCTATACTGCCGATTATACTTTGAGTGATGCCAGTCGCACTGTGGTAAATCTCGAAGACACCCCACGAACAGATGGATATACTGCTGGATACTTGACGGGTGATGGTATTGCTCCTAATGGATTACCTGTCACAGCAGGACTACAATTTCCCATAAACCCAGTGCCCGGTGACTATTGTTTGAGGTTGGATTACTTTCCCAATAGACTGTTTAGATATAACGGAAATCGATGGATTAAAATCGAGGACAAGGTAAGAACTCAACTGACCCCTGGCACAAATAATTCCACCCAACGTAGTAGTTTTGTAAATAACTCATATACTATTCCCACTAATGATCAAGGAAATATACCCAGTAGACAAAGTCTCAGTGAGGCACTGAAACCACTGGCCGACAATGGCAATCAAGGCGGGAATAAAACTGCGAATCCCTACCCAGGCACACAACCGGGTCAACCTTCAAGTTAATAAGTTTTAAGGAGACTTAAAATTCAAAGTTATTTTTACGATGAACAGATACGCAGATATCTACTGCAATTTACCAGGATGCTGAGTAATTTTCAAGTGGAATATGGTAGAGATCCCGAGGGCAACAAAGATCTCATACGTGTGCCAATTCGTTACGGCGATGCCAGTAGACAAGCTCAAACAATTCTTCAAAACAACAGTGCTAATAGTCTCCCATCAACACCCATGATGAGTTTTTATATCACAGGCATGGACTATGACCGCGGAAGAATTCAAGAACCCTACTACATTAATAAAATGCAAGTTCGTCAACGCACATATGATTCAAATACCGACAGCTACGAAACCACACAAGGCAACGCCTTTACCATAGAAAGAATGATGCCTGTTCCATATAAAATGACTATCAATTTAGATATATGGACTTCAAATACCAATCAGAAAATGCAATTGTTTGAACAACTGGCTGTATTGTTTAATCCCAGTTTGGAAATACAAAGCACCGACAACTACATTGATTGGACTAGTCTCAGTGTGGTAGATCTCGACAGAGTGCAATGGTCTAGTAGATCTATTCCAATGGGCACAGAAAATCCCATTGATATCATGACCATGACATTTGGAATTCCAATTTGGATCAGCAGTCCAGTCAAAGTCAGAAAATTGGGTGTCGTCGAACGAATTGTGGCATCTATCTATGACAGTCAAGGCGATCCACTTAATGCCATTACCAACAATGACTTGTTACTGGGCACACGAGTCAAAATAACACCCTACAATTATCAAGTATTGTTGTTGGACGGTCAACTACAAATTCTCAATAACAATGCAGTGATTTCTAACTCAGTTCAAAGTCTTGCCCCGTTTAATTTTCCTGTCATCGAAGATCCACAAATTGTTTGGCCTGCTGCAATTGCAGCATATGGAGTTCTTAGACCCGGGATCAGTTATATCACATTGAGTAATCCCTGGGAACCTGACACTGAAATCGTAGGAACTATCAGCGTAAATCCTGCCGACGATCGATTGTTGATTTACAATATTGATCCTGACACTGCACCAGCCAATACATTGGCACCAGTAGATGCTGTTATAAATCCATTGTTGAGTGCACCCGGTGATGGTCTTGATTCCAGTATCATAGGACAAAGATATCTGTTGACTGAATCCACTGGCAATAGAAGCAACACCAGTAATCCATTGGCCTGGCGAGGTATTAATAATCAACCTCTATACGCAGAGGCCAATGACATCATTGAATTTGATGGGATCAAATGGCGTGTGGTTTTTGACAGTGTTTATCGACAACAAGATATTCAATATGTCACAAATATCATGACTGGTCTACAATATAGATGGTCAGAAACTGCTTGGACCAAAAGCATCGACGGTTTATATTCTGGTGGTTCATGGAATTTAGTGCTCTAACATCGGTTAATTTACACCAATCTTTATATATGATATCGTCATGTTCCGCAGTCGGTGTTTGGTTTTATTCCATAGCCACTAATAGATATTTGTATCTATTACGCAATGACATCAAAAATCCCGGACATTGGGGATTGCCTGGTGGTAAACAAGAACATCAAGAGAGTCTATTGGACACTATCTCTAGAGAATGTCTAGAAGAACTAGGCATGGTACCCGAATATATTGAACTATTACCTTTGGAAAAATTTACCAGTATAGATAAAAAATTTGAATATTATACTTTTTGGGCCAGTGTGTCTAATGAATTTTGTCCTCGACTCAATCACGAACACATTGGTTGGGCATGGGTTTCTTCGGGACATTGGCCCCGACCCATGCATCCAGGTCTTTGGAATGTGGTCAATGAATCAGTATTGAAGGACAAAATTTCCATAATGGAACAGGAAAAATCTCTAATCAATGTCTAGTATTGTGTGGTCAAGAAAAATAGTTGAAACAATCTTCCATCATCCGGTCCTGAACCAAAATAATCCAAACTGCTATGAAACATATTGCTGCGATATAATATCAACCGATTATAGACATTACCGATTCTATCAACCATCTCCCATTTGGTCATGTCCTGTGCTTCATAGGCCTGAATCTCATGAGCATATCTAGCACCATTGGCACGATATTTAAACAATCCTGTTCCACCACTGATAGGTGCATTGGGAGTTAGGTATACTACCCCGGCCCAGGTATTATGATGGTCGGTATGTATCCAACTACGTTCTTTGGCAGTGGCCATTTGAAAACTACCGGACAACCCGTCTCGTTCATGCCAATCGGTAATTTTTCCAGCAGCATTCCATAACACAGATTGAACTGCATCTTTGGTACCTTGATTGAGACAGGTTTTGGTTCTTGCTCCAGGATAATTTCCTGTGACATTGAATTCATGTTGTAAAGCAAATAATCTCACACTGTCAGGGTTACTATAAAAATCGTCTACAATAATTACATTGGTTTTCATGTTTTACCTCATTTAAAAACATTCTGGAAATCTTTTTTTGAGATGTTGTTCAATGATATCTTCGACTCGTTGATACACTGATTTTTCCCAATACTGTCTTGCTCGTTGATAATTTTCTTCAATGTAGGGCAATCTTTCATCATACCATTGGGGTGTGATTTCATTGCAAATTTTTCTAAATTGATCGATGGTATAAAATCTAATTATACCTCGTTCATCAAAATATTTTTCAATGTTGGTGCAACCATAATATAATGGCACAGTTCGTGATCTAAAACAATCAATGAGCTTTTCACTGAACATGTTGTTCATCACGGCATTTTCACAAGTGATATGAAATTTTGCATTGATAAAAAATTTATTTTTGGAATCAATCTCCGGAGGATTCCTATGCATTATGAAATCAAACTCACCAATTTTGTTTTTATACTCCACTTCACGTAAAATCATAAATCTCATTCTGTGCTCATTGGTCATGATTTTACTGCTCATGATGTAACTGATTTGATTGGTCTTGTCAAGATCTAACTGATCTATGAAACATCCAATGGGTATGAATTTTTCGTGATTGGGCAAATTAAACAATGATTCATTATAAGTCAAAACTAAATCAAATTTTTCAATGTTGTCAAGAATCATTTTGGGAAATGCACTATAGAGATGTGGAGGCTCACATTGCACTACAACTCTATAATCTGCTGACATGTCAGTGTTGACATTATCAAAACTCACTGCTACACGTTTGGGAAAAGTTTTAGTGAAATCATATTTGGTATTGCCCATATAAGCCGGCATATAACCAAACTTGACAATGGGATGTTGTGGTGTTTTTATTCTGGTCATTGGAATTTTACTGAAACTTTGATATTCACCAGTTACACCACTATAACCTTCAACTCGCCAAGGTAGTAATTTTATTCTATCTACTAGATCTAACTGTCTTAGCACATAATATAATACATATTCAATGTCTATGAAATGCATTTTACCGTTGACATCAGTCAATGCTGTTGCAGCCGATAGACAAATCTCCAATTTATCCAATAGATTTATTCCAGCCACATATAAAGAAGTCAATACACTTTTGACTTGATCATTTTTGTCAACAAAATCGTCGGGATGATAGTTTGACACATGTTGCCAAGACGATCTATCCCAAGTATATGGTCCGATAAAATAGATACAATCACGTTGTTGATCTTGTAGAAATTCTTGACTATACTGATATTGGTTTATACTATAACGTCCACTGAGTTTGACTAGATAATCAAAATTTCTTAGATCTTTTTTATAATGTCGGAAAAATTCTAAAAATAACAAACACTCACCATGAGATTTTGATCGATGGCTTCTGACTGTTGCCGCTAATTGAGGATTGAGTTTGTCAATTTGTATATAATGAAATTTGTTGTCTTGTTGTTCCAAATCAATAAACTGTTGAAATTCTCGTTGGGAACAATCAATCAAATAAATTACCCCGTCGGGATCAATTTTTCTGATATTGTCAATGGTATGTTGAGTTTGAGACAATCGCTGTTGATTGTCGAAATAACTACGTGTGGCAGCATGTTTAAGAGGATGGTTGTTGGAAATCTCAACAACACTACCCACTAGATAAACAAATTTCATTTTTGTATCTGCTGATCCCAATATTCAATCATTTCATCCAACATGGATTCAAATGTATATCGTGGTTTCCACCCCAATACTTGTCTGATGTCACTGCTGTCACCTTTGAGATACCGTAATTCTTCCGGACGAATAAATTTCTGATTCTGAATCACAAAATCTCGATAGTCGAGATTCAAAGCTGAAAAGGTATAATCGCATAGTTGTCTTACAGTTCTGGATTCACCAGTGGCCACAACCCAATCACGTGGTTGATCATGATTGACAATCATGTGCATGGCTCGAACATAATCATAACTATGCCCCCAGTCACGACTGCTGTCAAGGTTACCTAGTTCTAATTTATCTGTCAATCCCTTTTTGATTTCCACTGCAGTTTTTACCACTTTGTTAGTGACAAAATTTGTCCCTCGTCGAGGACTTTCGTGATTGAAAAGTATACCATTACAGGCATGTAATCGATATGCATCTCTATAATGTCTAGTGAGATTAAATCCCATGACTTTACTACATCCATAGGGACTGACTGGAGTCATGGGAGTAGTTAATCTTTGCACACCGTCGGCATCTATACTATTACCAAACATTTCACTGCTGCTGGCTTGATAAAATCGTGCTGTGGGACAAAATTGTCGGTATGATTCCAACATGTTTAATACCCCAAGACTGTTGGTCTTGATAGTAAATGCCGGCATATCAAAACTGATTCTCACATGACTCATTGCCCCTAAATTATAAATTTCAGTGGGTTGAACTTCATTGATCACTTTGGTCACAGACCATTCATCAGTGAGATCACCATATATTCTAGTGATACGATCGTTGATGTGTTGTAATCTACTGCTTTGATTTTCGGCCACACTATGTCGTCGCACCATACCAAAAACTTCATAGCCCAAATCCAATAGATGTTCGCTGAGATAACTACCATCTTGACCGGTGATACCTGTTATTAATGCTCGTTTTTTCATGATTGTTTCTTGAATAATGTTTTTTCTCTGAGATCTGAATAATGTTCATGTGTCCCACAATCTTCGGTATATTCTGGAACTTGATCCATTAACATGATACCACGTGCGGCATCTTCGGGCGTCATATAATAATGCCAACCCATGATTTCATAGTCATCTTCCCATTGAGGAACTGCTAGATCTCGTCCATCATAACTGGCTTTTTTCAACCATCGATAGGCCTCTGGGTCGTCGGTCAATATCATACCACCTCGACCAATGGGTATACGTTTTTTAATTTGAAAACTCACCACATGGAATCCACCTTTATACATGCCTTTTTGCCAGCGTGTGGCACCATCATAGACAGGATAAGGTTTTAATTGATATACCCCGGACCATTCTATGTCCTCAAATTCAACTTGACAACCAGCATGAACAATGTGCTGTGGTATGCTGACATAGCATCTACTGGGGATAGTGATTGTGCCAGTGGCATTGAGATATTTCAAACTGAGAAATACACCATGTGTGCAACAATCAACAGCAACCCCATAACGGGCTCCTGCAAATTCAGCTACTTTACGTTCAAAAATATCTACTGCATCTCTGGCATCATTGACAGTGTAACCACGTTGACGTAGTTGTTGTATTTCAGGTCTTTGAAATTCCAGTGGTAGTTTTCCACTGGGCCAACTTGTATAATTACTCATAGTTATATCCTAATTTTTTTGCATAATCGATCATTTTATGAGATTTTCTTGTTTTTATGGGTCTAGCTGGATTACCGGCATATATAGTCCAAGGTTCAGTATGAGTCTTTAAAAATGAATTTGCACCTAATATACTGCCCTCGGCCATGATCACACCCGACATAACCAAACTATTAGCACAAACACCACTAAATCTTTTCAATCGAATGGGCTGCAATAATTGTTGATCTTTGAATTCATCAGGGATCAACGGTCCAATAAGACCCTCGCCTTGAAATAATTCACTACCGCAAATCATTCGACCACCCACACTGATAAAACAAAAATCTTCGATGTCAAGTCTGGTATGTCGCCCACCAATCACTGTGACATAAGGACTGATATGCACATAGTCACCAATTGATAGCCCGGTGGTGCAATAAAATCCTTTGTCAATGGCCACATGATTTCCAATTTCTGCCAATTCCGGTCTAGTGATTCTGTGATCAGAATCAATGACAACATCAATGCCTACTTTCATATAAACACTTTGTCTAGTTGTTGTCCTTGATATGGTCCGGTTTTATATTCGTAGACAATGGTATTGTCTTCGAGTATCAAATATGTATGACCACCTTCAAATGTCATACTGCAATCACCGGCTGACAAAATCTGTTTTTCTAATAATTGGCCATCTATATCAAAAAATGACACCTCCACTGAACCTTGAAATACCATCCAACTTTCTTGTGCAATGATCTGATCTGTCGGTGTGGGTTTCCAAATATGTTGGTGTGGTTTAAATGTTTGTCCACGCTGCATTTTTAATGTTGCCAATTGTAAAAATTGATGATCATCGGCTATATTGGTTCGTTCGGTGATTTCATCAAGTCTATTAACTATATGGCAAAGTCTTTGGGGTTCCAAACGACTGTATATTTTATTCATAAAAGTTCCTGTGTTGTAGTCTTGTCAACCAATGATCAAATTTCTCATGCACAACTCGATCACTGAAATTATCCATGGCAAATTTTCTGCAGTTTTCTGATTTGATATCAGATATATTTTTTGCTGCAGATATAAAAGCCGGATAACTTTTGCATCGATATCCAGTGACACCATTGATCACTGTGTCAACAAATCCACCCCAATCGGTGGATATCACCGGAGTTCCGCTCATCAATGCTTCCACTACTATATTACCAAATGGTTCGATGTAGTGAGTTGGTGCCATTAGACATTGTGCTCGACTCAACACTTGTTTTCTTTGTTCAACATCAACATAACCAATGGGTTCCACGTGTTTGGGAATTTCGCTATATCCAAGATTTCTAAGATTGCCAGGACTGGCAATGACCAATCTCTTACCTAGTTCTCTAGTGATCTGAATGGCAATATCAACACCCTTGTCGGGATTTAATCTCCCTAGATATACAAAGTAGTCATCTTTTTCTTGACTGTATTCAAATTCGCTGGGAGTAAATGCGTTGGGTATCACTATGTCGAACCAACTGGGGCTCAACAATTTTTTATGTAGACCATAAAAATAGTGCATTTGTGCATAGCTGGTAAATGCTCGATAGTTAGAAAACACTGCAGCTGGGCCATAGCCTATACTGGGTTCAGAAATAATCAAGTCTTGATGATCTCGCACAGCATCTTCGTGTGCTCGACCATAAAAACACAATACTTGGTCTCCAGGTCTTTTTCTACGTCCTAGTTCAGTGCTGACTCGTTGAGTCCATATTTGTCTAATACCAGGTAGTTCGGGCATGAGACTATGATTTTCCGGAGGGAACATTTCAGTATTAGTCACTGCGATCACTGATTCACAAGGAACATCAGATGATTCGTGACCATAATGAACAATGTCATAGCCTTTGGGTAGCATATTATGAATAAATTTCAATACTGCTTGATTAAAAGGTTCCATTCGATATCGGCTATGTGTAATACCAAATGGATTAGATAATACATGAAGTCTTGGTTTCATGCTGTTATTTAATATAGATGCTGTGTATAGATTAAATTTTTAAAATTTAATCACAGTGAAATTTCAATCAATGGAAATATATTAGACTACTTCGACCCAATTAACTAGATTTTCGTCCCAAACATATTTTTTACCATCAGTTGGCATGGTCACTGGTGCAGTCCATTGACATGTTTCTTCAATCAAAACCCAGCTGGCATAGGGTTTTGGTGGTATAAATGCATCACGTTGTTGATCGAATGTGTAATCTATTCCGGCATAATTTTTGCGAAAATTAGCGTTATAGCTGGTTTGTTTCCAAGTTCCACCGAGAATACTTTCCAAAAATGCAGCACCAATATGTTCTTTTTCGAACCCCTGGGCGTCAGATGTATTGCGATTGTCCACTACCAATACACGAAGAACTCGATTATTTTGATCTATTTCTGCAAAGTGTGCCATTTATAACTCCTTAGCTAAATGCTTGTTCTATTTGTTGTTGTTCAATACCCATCTTTTCAAGTTGTTCTGGTAACCAAATTGTATTAATGCTATCTTCAAATTCTTTGATCTTTTCGATAGTTGCATAGACTTCCTCCATGCTAGGGCATGGTCTTGGATCTTCCCATCTAGTAAATACATTATTACTGATTTCCCATTTAGCACCAGGTCTCAAAAGATACATTGCTGTGTCTATCCCCACTAGACGATATACTTTGGTAGTCAGTGGTTGATTAAATTTATTTATTTTATCATCGTTCATGACATCACTCCTGAGTTGACAATTGTAATCCTGTTAAGTCCATTTCTTCACCAATGATACCCATTGGGAACGTATTAAACGACAACGAAACTCTTACTACATCACCTTGCACAGTAGGAACCATATGTGTCAAGCTAGATGGGAACAGAATCAGTTTACCCTGTATGGCTTCAAACCACCAAGAATCCGAATTATAAGGGTTGAAATGTTCGCTGGAGAATTTGATTTGTTGCCATCCATCTCGATAAAAATAGATACGATCATTTGGATTTGTTTGTATATAATACACTCCCGAAATATAACTATTGGAATGCGAGTGTTTATGATGGTATTGTCCTGATGCTGAATAATTGACCCATGATTGTGTAATACGCAGATTGACGTGGTATTTGGGTTGATAGACATTTTTAAAATATTCGTTGACACTGGTTTCTAAAAATGTTTTTAGATCGGAAATAGTGGGATCCTGAAGAATCACATTATTTTTGCTGGTATTATTGCCCTGATTGGGTCGTTGTTCTAGTTCGAGTAAAAATTTTTTTTCTTGGTCTGTGACATTGCGATCAAAGAATCCCACTGGGATAGGAAAAAGATTGTGTATTTGCATGTTTGATTTTTTGTATGTGGTGAAAATATATTTGAATCAATATTTAGTAGTTGATGATATACTGTCAATTGAGTTTACCTTATACAATCCAGTGTGTGGTAAACATATAACAAACGTTTTCATAATTGAGATTAACTGATACTATTTTTATTTATAAGCATATAAATTTGTAGAGTCTTTATTTGTTAATTATTTTATCCCAGCAGTAACTGCCTCCGATATGATCATTAACAATATAACATTCCTGTGGCGGATTATCTTTTCTAATTCTATTCTTAAAAATGTCTTTATGCATCAATTGTATGTGTTTTGGAGCACTATTCATAAAATCACTTATCTCTTTTACAACATCTTTGTCCTGCCTCCAGACGATGTCCACCCATAGTTGACCGCCGGTGATCAATGATTCCTTTACTTTATTCCAATATACCTCGAACGGGTAATGCCAGCACCAAGAAGCCTTGCTTCTAATAAAGTCTAAATTTTCTGGAAATTTATCATCAGGACTTAAAAAAGTAAAGTCATTCTTGTCAAGATTAGTTGATTCCAAAATATCCTTTACTACTGCCCAAGAGTTGTAATAAGAAATTGTGGAGTCCAAATTGTAAAATTTTTGACCTTTTTTAAGAGAGTGGCCATCATAGTCTAGTAAATATATTTTAAGATCGGGTTTTATCTGCTTTAAAGCAATAGTAAATAAACTCATACCACTGCCAATGTCAAGAATGCTATTAAAATTTAGATGTGTCATTGACAAAGTAATGTCTAGAATATTTTTTACTTTTTGTTTCACCCATTTTTCAAAACCATTGGTTTCTTTTATCCACCACCAATTATTGCTGTTTTGAAACATGAAATATTTCTGAAATTCGGCTAGATTCTTAAATTTTAATTGTATGTTATGTTCATTATATTGCATCGAAAAATCATGAATTTTCATATATTAATATTTAGTAGTTGATGATATACTGTCAATTGATTTTTATAATTACAATACCAGAACCGCCCGAACCACCGTTTTTTCCAGAATAAGACGCGCCACCACCGCCACCACCCGTGTTGTTAGTGCCATTTGATCCATTGGTTTGACCGGCCCATGTTCCGGCGTTTCCACCGCCACCGGTGCCGCCTGTTCCGGCAGTACCGCCGTTATAAGTGCCGCCAGCACCACCTCCAGCGTAAGTTACTGAAGAACCCGTAATTGAAGATGACGAACCATTACCGCCATTACCGCCAGTTGTAGATGTTCCATTGCCTCCAACCGCTCCTGCTCCACCGCCGCCACCGGCTCCGTAATTGCCACCATCGAAAACATTTCCGCCATTATTTCCTTGTGACGGTGATGTGCTAGGCGTATTACCAGACCCAGGAATAAATGGCCCCACTCCTTCTGCTGCGGCACCGCCACCAGAGCCGCCATTTGATCCGTTTTTTGTTGTGTCAGATGCGCCGCCACCGCCACCAGCAGAAGTGATGGTGCTGAAAACAGAATTAGAGCCGTTTGTTCCGTTGACTGTTCCGCTAGTAGATCCTGCACCACCACCACCTACAGTAATGGTGTAGGCGGTGCCAGCGGTAACCGCTAAACCTGCAGCAGTTCTAAATCCGCCTGCACCGCCTCCGGCTGCGGCATTAGAACCACCCCCCCCACCACCACCTGCTACCACAAGATAATCCACTGATGTTACTCCTATAGGACAGGTCCATATTGAAGTGCCTTTGAATGTAAATACAGTTTGTGATGGTACGGTGTACTTGAGGACAACAATGCCGGAGCCGCCTGTGCCTCCCAAATTATTTTGAAAAGAACCCGCTGCTGCGCCGTTCCCTGTATTTATAGTTGCATTTGGTCCTGCGCCGCCTGTTGCACCACTGCCATCACCGCCTGCTGCATAAGTAACTGATGAACCAGAAATCGAAGATGCGGCGCCAGCGCCACCAGCGCCACCAGCCGATGAAGTTCCATTACCTCCAGTAGCATCTACGCTTAAATTAGAGCCACCGCCACCGCCACCGCCATAAAAAGGTGCAGCCGATGTTCCGGCCCCACCATTGTTACCTTGAGATGGTGAAGTAAATGGTGTGTTACCCCCTCCTCCTGTTCTGTTTTGAAAAGAATCATAGCCACCGCCACCGCCGCCTGAGCCACCATTTGCTCCGTTGGTGCTTGCATTGCTAGTGCCATTACCACCTCTACCGCCGCCACCGCCGCCATTAGAAGTAATCGTGCTAAACTCCGAATTTGATCCGCTTGTTGCTGTAACACTTAAACTTGATCCACCACCACCACCTACAGTAATGCTGTAGTCAGTGCCAGCGGTAACTCCTAACCCCGTTCCTGTGCGAAAACCTCCTGCCCCCCCCCCCCCCCCCCCCCCCCCCCCCCCCCCCCCCCCCCCCCCCCCCCCCCCAAACCCCCACCCCCCCCCACCCACCCGGGGGGGCCAACCTTTGACTTTCCACAAAACTTTATAAATAAACAAAC
>Ga0172362_10000404_pt1 | contig 34502 bp, 34 predicted proteins | sample LakKivs1_kivu2a2_FD_114534 | JGI IMG/M metagenome (GOLD analysis project Ga0172362, IMG submission 114534) | Sediment microbial communities from Lake Kivu, Rwanda - Sediment s1_kivu2a2 | ecosystem: Environmental > Aquatic > Freshwater > Lake > Sediment | place: Rwanda: Western Province, Lake... | reverse complement strand
TCGCCTGCCTGCTCGCCCCCGCGGCCCACGCCGCACCACCGACGAGCGCACAGAAGTGCGAGTCCGACGTCGAGAAGGCGTCGGCGAAGTACGCGCAGTGCCGGCTGAACGCGGAGTCGACGTTTTCGAAGACGCTGGACGCAGCGAAGCGCACTGCCGCGCTCGCGAAGTGCTCGCAGAAGCTGACCGACGCGTTCGGGAAGGCGACGACGAAGTACGGCGTCGACTGTCCCGTGACGGAGCCGTCGGGGGAGTTCGACGCCTACCTGACGCAGTGCGCGGACGACGCGGCTGCGGCTGCGGCGGGAGCGGCGCTGCCGGACTACGTGGGCGACCTCGCCGCGTGCAGCGCGGACCTGACGACCTGCGACGGCGACCTGACCACGTGCACGGGCGATCTCGCGACGTGCAGCGGCGACCTCGCGACCTGCACGACGGACCTCGCCACGACCACCGCGGACCTGACGACGTGCGAGGGCGACCTCGCCGCGTGCGAGGCGCTGCCGCCGGCGCGGCTGCTGAAGACGGGGCAGACGACGAGCTACGGCAGCGGCACGGACGGCGACCTGCAGCTCGGTGTGGCGCACGGCTTCGTGGACAACGGCGACGGCACGATCACCGACACCAAGACCGGGCTCATGTGGGAGAAGAAGTCGGACGACGGCTCGATCCACGACAAGGACAACACGTACTCGTGGGGTATGACCTCGCCGCCATACACGATGAACGGGACGGCGGTGACGACGTTGCTCGCGACGCTCAACGCAGGCGGCGGGTTCGCTGGCTACACGGACTGGCGGCTGCCGAACCTGACCGAGCTGGAGAGCATCCGCAACCTCCAGACGTTCAGCCCGGCGACGTTCCCCGCGTTCAACACCGCCTGCGCGCCGGCCTGCACGGTGCTCACGTGCAGCTGCACCGTCTCGTCGGGCTACTGGTCCTCGTCGTCCTACGCGAGCAGTCCGCAGGGCGCGTGGCTCGTCGACTTCTACGACGGCGGCGTGGGCCCCGTCATCAGGACGGCTGGCTTCTACGTTCGTGCCGTGCGTGCCGGCTCGTGAGCTTGATCATTTGGTGATTTGACCACTTGACCCTTTTCCGGGCGGCCGCAGGCCGCCCGGAAAAAATTTCGCGATGGCCAACACCGAGCACCTGCCGATCTTCAAGCGGGCCTACGACCTGTGCCTGTACCTCGACCAGGTCGTGCGCGGCTTCCCGCGCTACCACAAGCACGGCCTCGGCGCCGACCTGCGCGACTGCGCGCGGACGGTGCTGCGCCTGGTGGTGCGCGCCAACTCGCGCCGCGAGCGCGTCGAGACGCTGCTCGAGCTGCGCGAGACGGTCGAGGAGCTGAAGGTGCTGCTGCGCCTCGCCTGCGACGCGAAGGCGTTCCCGAAGGTCTCGTCGTTCGAGCACGCCGTCACGCTGGCGGTGGACATCGCACGGCAGAACGAAGGCTGGCTCCGCAGCCAGCAGGCGAGGCCCGGCGACGGCGAGCGCCAGGCCGCAGCCAGCCCGGCGGGTGCCGCCGGTGCAGCGAACGCGCCCGCATGATGCGCGAACGTGACAGCGTGGTCCTGACGGTGGATCTGCCCGAGCACCGCCTGCAGGAGGGCGATGTCGGTAGCGTGGTCCTCGTGCACGGGGAGCGCGGCTACGAGGTCGAGTTCGTCGCGCTCGACGGCGCGACCGTCGCGGTGGTCAGCCTCGGAGCCGGTCAGGTCCGCCCCGTCGGTCCCGGCGAGATCCCGCACGCCCGAGAGAGCACATGCGCTACCTCGCAGTGGTGGAGAAGGGAGCCACCTCGTTCGGGGCGTACGTTCCCGATCTGCCGGGCTGTGTCGCCGCCGGCGAGACGCGTGAAGAAGTGCTCGACCTGATCCGAGAGGCCATCGAGCTCCACATCGACGGGCTCAGGGAGGAAGGCGAACCCGTGCCGTCTCCGTCGTCGACGAGCGCAGTCATCGAGATTGCAGCCGCTTGACACCAGGGCGAGTCGCAAGGCGATCCGCCATCGGGCGGCCCGAGAAAGGAGGCAGCGCGAACGCTGGCTCGCGGAGCCAGCGAGCAACAGGGGCATGGCCAGAGCCGGCCGGCGATCCGCAAGGTAGCCGCGCCGGGCGTGCCATGATCACGAGGTCCCTCTCCCGCCGGAGACTCCGGTCCAGCGCCGGCGCCCTGGAAACGGGCGTACGGCACAAGGGCTTCTTCCCGCGCCACGGCGCGGCCAGGCGCCCGGGTCCAGGGACGGCCCACGCGTGCGTGGAAGCCACCTGGGAGCAAGCGGAGGGGGCGACGTCTCGTCGAACTACTGGTCCTCGTCGTCCTACGCGAACAATCCGCAGAACGCGTGGATCGTCAACTTCAACGACGGCAACGTGAACAACGACAACAAGACGAATGGCAACTACGTTCGTGCCGTGCGTGCCGGCTCGTGATCGCCCCTTCCCGTGATGGGGTCCGCACGGATCCCTACTCGTTCGCAGCACTCCGGCGGCACTGGCACCAGTGCCGCCGGAGCAAGCGCTGCACGCTGAACGCACTGCGCTTCGAGCTCGACGCCGAGGCGAACCTGCTCGACCTGCAGCGCGAGCTGCGCGAGCACACCTACACTCCGGGCACCTCGATGTGCTTCGTCACCGACGGGCCGAAGCCGCGCGAGGTGTTCGCCGCCGACTTCCGCGACCGCATCGTGCACCACCTGCTGGTGGCGCAGGTCGAGCCGCTGTTCGAGCGGCGCTTCATCCACGACTCGTTCGCCTGCCGCAAGGGCAAGGGCACGCTCGCCGCGAGCGACCGGCTGACGGCCTTCCTGCGCAGTACTACGCGCAACGGCCGCCGCCGCGTGTACGCGCTGAAGCTCGACGTGGCGAGCTTCTTCCCGTCGATCGACAAGCAGGTCCTGTGCGACATCCTCGAGCGCGCGGTGCGCGACCCCGAGCTGCGCTGGCTCACGCGCACCGTGCTGTTCCACGACCCGACGCGCGACTACCGCTTCCAGCCGCGCGGCCCGCGCGGCCTGCACCGCCGCCCGCGCCCCGGGCCGCGCTCGGTGCACTACCCCGTGCCCGAGGTCAAGAGCCTGTTCGGCAAGGCGAACCGCCTCGGCCTGCCGATCGGCAACCTGACCAGCCAGTTCTGGGCGAACGTCTACCTGAACGAGCTCGACCAGTTCGTGAAGCGCACGCTGCGCGTGCGCCACTACGTGCGCTACGTCGACGACATGGTCCTGCTCTCCGAGGACCCGGCCGAGCTCGAGCGCTGGCACGCGGCGATCGAGGGCTTTCTCGCCGAGCGCCTGCACCTCCGCCTGCGCGCCGACCGCGCGCGCCCGCGACTCGTGGCGTGCGGGGTCGACTTCGCCGGCTGGCGCACCTGGTGGAGCCACCGCCTGCCGCGCCGCCGCACGCTCGCAGCACTCGACGCACGGGTCGCCGCGTTCGCGCGCGCCGCGCTCCGGAGGCAGGATTCACGCCGCGGCGGCGCCGACTTCCGCGTGGACGTGCAGGCGCCGGCGCTGCGCGCGCGCCGCGCGGGCGCGGATGCCGGCCAGAGCCCCGCGACCGCGGCCGGCGAGCTGTACGCGTCGCTCGCGTCGTACGCGGGCCACCTGCGCCACGGTGCGGCCGTGCGCGCGTGGCAGCGCGCGTGGCGCCGCCGCCCGTGGCTCGACGCCCTGCTCGAGCGGCGCGGCTTCGCCGTGCGCGAGCGCTTCCCGCGCGTCGCGATCGAGCGCGCACGCGGCTTCCGCCGCCGCTACTGGGCGACGGTGCGTCGCGCCGGTGCACGGTGCCTCGTGTTCTTCCCCGTCGGGGGGTTCGTCGAGTTCCGCGGCCCGCAGCGCCTGCTCGCGGAGCGCGTGCTCGGGCTGCGCACGGCACGCATCCCGCGCGGCGGGTTCGCGCTCACGTGCGGCTTCCCGCGCCGGCTGGCGCCGTGCTTCCGCGAGCGGGCGCTGGAGTCCGGGATCGCGGTGGCCGAGGTTGGTCGGCTCGGGCGCGCTGGTGGCACTCTCTCGATCGTGGCATGGTCAGGCGTGTTCCGCGCAAGATCCAGCAGCTCTTGGCCGATCTGCAGCGGGCAGGATTCGTCCTCGTGGCTGGAGGGAAGGGCTCGCATCGAAAGCTCCGACACCCGGAAGTTCCGGGCGCGGTGATTCTGAGCGGAGATGCTGGCGACGAGGCGAAGCCGTATCAGGAGAAGCAGGTCCGAAACGCAATCCGAAAGGCCGGCCCATGAAGGCGCAGGACAGGTATCTGAGGTTCGTTCGCTGGGAGGACGACGACGGAGCATACGTGGGGTACTGTCCCGACCTCTTTCCGTTCGGCGGCGTGTGCCACGGATCCTCCGAGGAGGACACCTACCGCGCGCTCTGCCAGCTCGTCGCGGAGGAGGTCGAGCAGATCCTGTCCGGTGGCGCCGAGCTCCCGGAGCCCAGCACCAGGCCGATGCGCGAGGCCGTCCCGGCCTGATCGGCGACCGTCCGGCGGCCGTGTCGCGCGGAGCTTCACGTCGACCCGGTTGGCCCCGGAGACGCGCGCGGCTCGGCGCTCAGCGGTTCCGTTCAGCCCGCTGGACGATCGCGTGACGCTCGGCGATCCGCTGGCGAAACGCCGGTGACGCCGACCGCCAGTCGATCACGTCGACCTTGATGGGCAGGTCGGACTCCTCGAACGCGTAGGCGAGCAGCGCGAGGCGGCGGGCCGGCAGCTCGGTCTCGGAGATCACCGCCAGGTCGAGGTCGGAGAAGGGCTTGCTCTTCGCCTCGACGCGCGAGCCGAAGGCCCAGACGTCGCAGTCCGATACGTGGGTGCGCAGGATCGCCCGCACGCTCTCCAGCACGTGGGGGGCGAGGTCAATCGACATTGCGCCGCTCCACCTCGGCGAGCAGGGCTCGCGCGTCGGCGATGAACGCCCGGCTGCTCTCGTAGACCTGCTTCGCCTTGTGCTCGTCGTAGGCGTGCGCGGTCATGTTGCGCTGGTGGCGATACTCGATCCACGGCTCGACGGCGGGGATCAGTCCGCGCTCGGCAGCCTCGCGCATGAGCGCCTGGAACGACCATTGATCCACGGCGCCGGGATCGGGCACGACCTGCTCGAGGTGACGCTTCAGCATCTTCCACGACAGCTCGTACGAGTACTCGAAGCGCTGGATGACGGCATCGCGCAGCTCTTCGTCGCCGGGGGCCGCGGTCGATCGGGCGATGGCGCGTTCGAGGCTCGCCAGGGCGCGCTGCCACGATGTCAGGTCGAGCTTCATGCGCCTCCGGAGGCTACTGGGCAGCCTCCGGGGGCGCAACGGGCGGACGTCGGCGGACTTCGTCGCCGCGCGCGGTCCGTGACGATCCTCCCAGTCAGCTGGGGGCTTGTCGCGCAAGCGGCAAGGTCTGCGCAGATCGAGGCGCTCGCGAGCGGGCTGAACCCCTGATTCCCGTCCGGCCGACCGCGTGGTGCATGCTCCAAACCCACGGCCGCTCGTGGGCTGGATGGCTTGACCCACCGGGTATGTTCCCTACCGTCAGGCAGCACTGCGAGGAGAAGGTAATGTGGACGTCCTCCGTGAACGAAAGAGGGCAGGTCGCCTCCCGGCGCTCGTGCCGAACGACGTCGGGGTGGCGTTCGGGCTCGTCAGCGCCCGCCGCCGCGCCAGCCGCGAGCAGATGCGCGACGCCGTGCGGAAGCGCGCGGGCCACGAGCTGGTGACGTTCGATCGGCGATAGCGCCGTCATACCGGTATGTCGCCGGCATGACCTGGTACCGGCGCGCGGCCTCCGGCTGGCGCAGCGGTGATGCGACGTCGCGGAACCTCGACGAAAGGACTCTCGAATGAAGGTCGCATTCCTCGGACTCGGCGTGATGGGCTTCCCCATGGCCCGGCACCTCGCGGCCGGCGGGCACGAGGTCGCGGTGTTCAACCGCACGCGTGTGCGCGCCGAGCGCTGGGCGGCGGACAATCCGGGACGCGTCGCCGCCACTCCCGCGGACGCGGCGCGCGGCGCGGCGCTGGTGTTCACCTGCGTCGGACGCGACGAGGACGTGCGCGAGGTGGTGCTCGGACCCGACGGCGCGCTCGGCGCGATGTCCGCGGGCGCGGCCCTGGTCGACCACACGACGACCTCGGCGGCGCTGGCGCGCGAGGTCGCGGCGGCGGCCGCGGCGCGCGGCGTCGGCTTCCTCGATGCACCGGTGTCCGGCGGACAGCAGGGGGCGGAGAAGGGCATCCTCACCGTCATGGCGGGCGGCGAGCCGGCGACGTTCGCCGCCGCGGAGCCGGTGGTCGCCTGCTATGCGCGGGCGTTCCGGCTCCTCGGACCGTCCGGCGCGGGCCAGCTCACGAAGATGGTCAACCAGATCTGCATCGCGGGCCTGATCGAAGGCCTTGCGGAAGGCCTGCACTTCGCGCGTGCCGCAGGCCTCGACGCGCAGGCGGTGATCGACGTGATCTCGAAGGGGGCGGCGCAGTCGTGGCAGATGGAGAACCGCCACGGGACGATGCTCGCCGGGCAGTTCGAGCACGGCTTCGCCGTCGACTGGGTGCGTAAGGACCTCGGCTACGCGCTCGACGAGGCGCGCCGCAACGGCGCGCACCTGCCGGTCACGGCGGTCGTCGATCAGCTCTACGGCGAGGTGCAGGACATGGGCGGCGGCCGCTGGGACACCTCCAGCCTGTTCGCCCGTCTGGAGCGGCTGCGCGGCGTTCCGCGCGCGTAGCGCGCGCGGCCGAGCGTGAGCGAGCGCAGAGCGAAGCGACCGCAGAGGGTGGGGCCGCGCGGCTTCGCCACGTGAGGCGAGGGGGCGCGTGCCCAGGCGCGTGCCCCCTCGTGGAGATCCCCCGGCCCTACTTCATCCCCTTCGCGCGCGGCAGGCCCTCGTCGAGCTGGACGCCGAGCGTGTTCAGCGCCATCGACACCAGGTTGTACTGGCCCACCGCGAACACGACGTCCATCAGCTGCTGGACCGACCACTTCTTCACCAGCACGGCCCACGTCGCGTCGCCGATGAACGCGTCGCGGTGCAGCTCGTCGGTGGCGCGGACCAGCGCGGCGTCGTCGTCGCTCCAGCCCGGCGCGTCGGGGCCCGCGGCGATGCGGTCGATCTCCGCATCCGTGAGTCCGGCGGCCTTGCCGATGAGCACGTGCTGGCTCCACTCGTACTCGGCGCGGCACAGCCAGCCGATGCGCAGGATCAGGATCTCGCGCTCGCGGGCCGGCAGCGTCGACTTCACCAGCACGTGGTTCGCGAAGACCATCCAGCGCTTCAGCAGCTCCGGGTGGTGGGCGAGCGTCGAGAAGATGTTCAAGACCGGGCGGCCGGCCATGCCGCGCGTGGGCTCGATCGTGTCGCGGGCCGACTCGGTCCACTCGCTCTCGGGCAACAGGGTGACGCGCGGTTTGTCGAGACGCATGGTGGTTCCCTCCCGTCGCAGGTCTCGCCCATGTGGCCGGGTGCCGCAAGCCCACGGCGCAAGACCCGCTGCATCCGCATCGCGGTCGTGGTGTTCGACGCCGCGCGCTCCGCGCGGCGAGACGCGGCTTCAGGCCCGGGCGAGCTTGATCGCCTTCTCGGGACACGCCTCGACGCACAGGCCGCAGGCGTGGCACTGGTCGGCGCGGACGGCGTAGGCTTGACGCCAGCCGTGCGCGAGCGACTTGAACCAGCCGAGCCACGACAGCGCCCGGCGCTCGTCGGACGCCAGCGTGCCCATCGCGAGGACGTCGTACGGGCACACCTCGACGCAGGCCTCCTTGCCTTCGCAGCGGTCGCGGTCGACGACGGGCCGGAGGCGGCCGGGTGTCTCGTCGCAGCGGTCGGCGGGGGCGGGTCTGGTGGCGTTCGGCACGGGACTCTCCTTCGCGACCGGGTGCGGCGCGCGCCGCACGACGGAGCGCGGAGCTTTCTTGCGTGACCTCGGTCGCGGGCTAAGGTGCCAGCCCGGCGTGCGCGACGCCAGCGAGGGGCGGGCGTCGGCGCGGTGGTCGGAGGCGAAGCTTGGAACGTCGCGCGCGGTTCTCCATCGTCTACTACCTCTGGGTTCTCGGCCTCATCCTGCTGATCGACTCGGTGTTCTTCCCGGGACCTCAGGTTCCCGACATCGCGTACAGCGAGTTTCTCGATCGCGTGGCGCGGGGCGAGGTCGCGACCGTCGTCCTCGCGCCGAACCAGATCTACGGCGAGACGAAGCCGGCGGCGGAAGCGGCGGGCGGAGCGGCGGGAAAGCCGGCCGGCGAGAACACCCCCGTCGCCACGCCTCCGGCGCCCGCTCCGACGCCGACAGGGGGTACCGCGGCACCCGCGCCCGGGGCAACCACCCGCGCGGCCGACGACGAGTCGGCGAAGGTCATCACACCGCCCGAGAAGAAGACGCCGTGGCGTCTCGACCTCGCGAGCCTTCAGACCTGGTTCACCGGCGTCAAGGAGAAGGCGCAGCAGCAGCAGCGTGAGCGGGAGGAGGCGTTCAAGCGCCAGTTCACGGTGGTCCCCCTCTCCGACCCGGGCCTCGTCGCGACGCTACAGTCGCACGGCGTCGATTTTCGCGCCGAGCTGGACACGCACTGGCTGCGCGACCTGTTCTTCAACTGGATCCTGCCGTTCGGTGTGATGTTCCTGCTGTGGGGCTTCGTCATGCAGCGCATGGGCGGCGGCCCGAGCGCGCTGCGCGTCGGCAAGAGCAAGGCGAAGATCTACGCCGCCGACGAGAACAGCAAGGTCCGCTTCGGCGATGTCGCCGGCGTCGACGAGGCGGTCGAGGAAGTCCACGAGATCGTGTCGTTCCTGAAGGAGCCCGCCAGGTACACGCGGCTCGGCGCCAAGCTGCCGACCGGCGTGCTGCTGGTCGGGCCGCCGGGCACCGGCAAGACGCTGCTCGCCCGCGCGATCGCGGGTGAAGCCGGCGTGCCGTTCTTCAGCCTCTCGGGGTCGGACTTCGTCGAGATGTTCGTCGGCGTCGGCGCGGCGCGCGTGCGCGACCTGTTCGCCGAGGCGAAGAAGAAGGCGCCCTGCATCATCTTCATCGACGAGCTCGACGCGATCGGGAAGTCGCGCGGCCAGCCGGGCATGCCGGTCGGCGGCTTCGACGAGCGCGAGAACACGCTCAACCAGATCCTCGTCGAGATGGACGGCTTCGACGGGAAAGCGGGAGTCGTGCTGATCGGTGCGACCAACCGTCCCGAGGTCCTCGACCCGGCGCTGCTGCGACCGGGCCGCTTCGACCGTCAAGTCCTGGTGGACCGTCCCGACCGCGAGGGGCGCCTCGCGATCTTCCGCATCCACAGCAAGGGCCTGACGCTCGGCCCCGACGTGGACCTCGGCCGCATGGCGGCGCAGACCGTCGGCTTCGTCGGCGCGGACATCGCGAATCTGTGTAACGAGGCAGCGCTGCTCGCCGCGCGCAGGGGAGCGAACGAGATCGCGCAGCGCGACTTCCAGGACGCGATGGAGCGCGTGATCGGCGGCCTCGAGAAGAAGAACCGCGTGCTCAACGAGAAGGAGCGCCGCACCGTCGCGTACCACGAGTCCGGGCACACGCTGATCGGCTGGTTCACGCCGGGCGCCGACCCGGTGCAGAAGGTGTCGATCGTGCCGCGCGGCCGCGGCGCGCTCGGCTACACGCTGCAGGCGCCGCTCGAGGACCGCTTCCTGATGTCGCGCGACGAGCTGCTCGGACGCATCCGCACGCTGCTCGGCGGACGCGCCGCCGAGGAGACCGTGTTCGGCGAGATCTCGACAGGGGCGTCCGACGACCTCGAGAAGGCGAGCCGCATCGCGCGCGACATGCTGACCGTCTACGGCATGTCGAAGCGGCTGCCGAACCTGTCGCTCGCGAGCAACGCCCAGGGCGGATTTCTCGGACAGGGCCCGCAGAGCGCGCCGCACTCGGGCGAGATCGAGCAGCAGATCGGCGAGGAGCAGCTCGAGATCCTGAGCGAGGCCTACGCCGAGGCGAAGCGCATCCTGGCCGGGAAGCGCGACCGGCTGGAGGCGCTCGCGCAGCGGCTGCTGGCGCACGAGAAGCTCGAGTACGGGGACCTCGTCGAGATCCTCGGGGAGCGTCCGGTGCCGGAGACGCCGCCGACGATCGTGGCGACGCCGGCGCCGTGAAATGCCGTCCCTGCCATTGTCGGCTGTGGTAGGGTCGGCGACATGTCCGAGGCGAGGATGAGACCGTCACGAGCCTTGGGGCGCATGACGCTCGAGGAGTGGGAGGCGCTCGACGAGGACGTCACGGGCGAGCTGGTCGACGGCGTCCTCGTCGAGGAAGAGGACGTGGGAGCGCTCCACGAGGTCATCGTCCCCTGGCTGTCCGACGCCTTCGGTCCCTGGGCCAGATCGCGCGGCGCCATGCGTGCGACGTCCGACGTGAAGTACGGCCTCGCGCTGGGGCTCGGACGCAAGCCCGACTTCAGCGTCTTCCTCGCGGGCGATCTCCCTCCGGCCGAAGGTCTGGTGCGGAAGCCGCCGTACGTCGCGGTCGAGATCGTGTCGCGTACCGCGCGCGACCAGCGCCGCGACCGCGTCGAGAAGCTCGCCGAGTACGCGCGCTTCGGCATCCCTTACTACTGGATCGTCGACCCGAAGCCGCGCACCGTCGAGATCTTCGCGCTGCGCGACGACGGCTCGTACGCGCTCGCCTTCACCGCCTCGTCCGGCCGCCACGACGCGATCCCCGGCTGCGACGGGCTCGTCCTCGACCTCGACGACCTCTGGACGGAGGTCGGCCGGCTCGCGTGAGCGAGCCCGGCCGACCGTGATCAGGTGTCGTTCCTTGCCATGAAGTAAGGAAAGGGCTAGCCCTGTAAGGAATGCCGAGCACCGCCATTACCAGCAAGGGCCAGATCACCCTGCCGAAGCCGATCCGTCAGCGTCTGGGTGTTGGACCGGGCGATCGGGTTGCGTTTCGTGAGCGAGCGGATGGTGTGGTGGTAGTCGAGGCGGAAACGGTGGATTTGCTGTCGCTCGAGGGGAGCGTCCGTCCTCGGCGGCGAGGTGTGAGCCTCGATGCGATGCAAGCGGCGATACGCCACAAGGCCGCGCGGCGTTGATCGCGCTCGACACCAACGTGCTCGTTCGGTTCTTGGTGCGGGACGACGCACGGCAATCCGCCCTGGCAGCGGCGCTCATCCGTCGCGCGCTCGAAGCCGATGGGCATCTGTTCGTGTCCGACATCGTGCTCTGCGAGATGGTCTGGGTCCTCGACGCCGCCTATCGCGTGCCGCGGGGGGAAATCTCCGCTCATCTGGCGAATCTGCTCGCCGCGCGACACTTGACCTTCCGCAACACCGACGCGGCGCGCCGCGCCCGCGACGCCTACGAAGCGGGCAAGGGCGACTTCGCCGACTATCTCATTCGAGAGCACGCCCGTGAGGCCGGAGCCGAGGACGTGGCCACGTTCGACAAGGTGCTTCTTCGGGAGAGCGGCTATCGCCTCCCGTGACGGGTGCACCATCGTCGAGCCTGCATCCGAGGGTCGGTCGGCTCGCGTGAGCGCTCGTATTTCGGCGGACGACCATTAAGATCCCGCGCACCATGAGCGACCGCGATTCCAACGAGAGCGCTGCCACCCGAAGCCCCGGCCTCGACTTCATCCGGCAGCGCGTCGCCGCGGAGCTCGCGGAGGGCAAGAACGAGGGCCGCGTCCACACGCGCTTCCCGCCCGAGCCGAACGGCTACCTCCACGTCGGGCACGCGAAGTCGATCTGCCTGAACTTCGGCATCGCGAGCGAGTTCGGCGGTCTCTGCAACCTGCGCTTCGACGACACCAACCCGGTGAAGGAAGACACCGAGTACGTCGAGTCGATCAAGCGCGACGTGCGCTGGCTCGGCTTCGACTGGGCCGACCGCGAGTACTACGCGTCGGACTACTTCGGGAAGATCCACGACTGCGCCGTCGAGCTGATCGAGAAGGGCCTCGCCTACGTCGACAGCTCGACCGCCGAGGAGCTGCGCGCGATGCGTGGCACGCTCACGGAGCCCGGGAAGAACAGCCCGTACCGCGAGCGCGGTGTCGCGGAGAACCTCGATCTCTTCGCGCGCATGCGCGCCGGCGAGTTCGCCGACGGCGCGCACGTCCTGCGCGCGAAGATCGACATGACGTCGCCGAACATCAACCTGCGCGACCCGGCCCTGTTCCGCATCCGCAAGGTCGAGCACCACCGGACCGGCGACGCGTGGTGCATCTACCCGATGTACGACTTCGCGCACGCAATCTCCGATGCGCTCGAGCACATCACGCACTCGATCTGCACGCTCGAGTTCGAGGACCACCGTCCGCTCTACGACTGGTGCATCGAGAACCTCACGCTGCCGAGCCGCCCCGAGCAGATCGAGTTCGCGCGCCTCAACCTGACGTACACCGTCATGAGCAAGCGCAAGCTGCTCGAGCTGGTGCGCGACCGCCACGTGAGCGGCTGGGACGACCCGCGCATGCCGACGCTCGCCGGCATGCGGCGGCGCGGCGTGCCGCCGGCGGCGCTGCGCGACTTCTGCGCGCGCATCGGGCTCGCCAAGAAGAACGCGACGATCGACGTCGGGCAGCTCGAGTTCTCGATCCGCGACGAGCTGAACCGCGCGGCCCCGCGCGTCATGGCGGTGCTGCGGCCGCTGAAGCTCGTGATCGAGAGCTGGGAGGAGGGCCGCGTCGAGCAGATGGACGCGGTCAACAACCCCGAGGACGCGTCGGCGGGCACGCGCAAGGTGCCGTTCGCGCGCGAGCTGTGGATCGAGCAGGACGACTTCCGTGAGGACCCGCCGAAGAAGTTCTTCCGCCTCGCACCCGGCGCGGAGGTGCGGCTGCGCTACGGCTACATCGTCAAGTGCACCGGTGTGGTGAAGAACGACGCCGGCGAGGTGGTCGAGGTGCGCTGCACGCACGACCCGGGGACGCGGAGCGGCATGCCCGACGCGAACCGCAAGGTGAAGGGCACGATCCACTGGGTGTCGGCGGCGCACGCGGTGCAGGCCGAGGTGCGGCTCTACGACCGGCTGTTCCGCAGCGAGAACCCCGAGGAAGCGGGCTCGTTCCTCGGCGATCTGAACCCCGACTCGCTCGAGCTCGTGGCCGACGCGCGCGTCGAGCCGTCGGTCGCCGCGGCCGACGCCGGCAGCCGCTTCCAGTTCGAGCGTCTCGGCTACTTCGCCGTCGATCCCGACGCGACGCCGGCGAAGCCGGTTTTCAACCGCATCGTCACCCTGCGCGACACCTGGGCCAAAATCGCGCAGTCCGCGCAGACGGGGCAGGGCGGCAAGAGCTGACGTCCGCGCGGCAGGCGTCGCCGGATAGTGCGGTGCTCAGTGCGGCCGCGTACGTGGCACCCGCCTCGCGGAGGGATGGGAAGTCACTCGCCGAGCGACCGCGCGCCCGACGCCGGTACGCCCCCCCGACGCCGCGCTGCCAGCTCGGCCTGGATCTCGTGCACGCGCTCCTGGGTCAGCGGGAAGCGCCGTACGACGAGGATCGTGAGGACGAAGAACAGCGCCGGCAGCGGCCCCCAGGCGAGCTTCATCGCCCACATCGCCTCGGGCGTCTGCTGCGCCGCGCCGGGCACGTAGCCGAGCCAGGGCAGCAGCACGCCGGCGATCGCGATCCCGGCGGCGCCGGCGAGCTTCATCGCGAGCGTCCAGACGCCGAAGAACGCGCCCTCGCGGCGCCATCCCGACTCGAGCTCGTCCTCGTCGAACACGTCGGCGACGATCGCGAGTGGCAACACGTAGCCGCCGACCCCGATGCCCGCGATCACGATGAAGGCGAGCACACCGGCGAGCGGCCACGACGCGTCGATCACCGGCGACAGCGAGAGCCCGACGACGCTCCAGAACAGGCACACCGCGAACGCGAGGTTCTTTCCGAACCGCGCCGCGGCCGCCGCCCAGAACGGGAAGCTCACCGTCGCGGCGAGCAGGTAGACCGCGATCACAAGGCCGGCCCGCGTGTCGGCGCCGAACGCGTCGCGGAACACGTAGAACGCGAACGCCTGGTTGATCGACGAGCCGCAGATCGCGATCGCGCTACCGGCGACGATGATGCGGAACGAGCGCAGGCGGAGCGTCGCCCTGAGATCCGCGAGCAGGCGGCGGAAGGTCGCGCGCTCGTCGCGGGCGGCGACCGCGGGCTCGCGCGTGCCGAAGAACGCGGTCGCGCCGCCGATCAGCATGATCGCCGCGAGCGCGAGCGACGCGCTTGCGTAGCCGTCGCGGCCGCCACCGAGCGCCGCCGCGATGCCGAGGAACGCGCCGCCGCCGATCAGCAGGCCGACGTTGTGGAACATCGCGCGCACCGAGACGACGCGTGCGCGCTCCGCGTAATCGGTGCTGAGCTCGGCGCCGAGCGCCAGATAGGGCGTCGCGTAGAAGCCGAAGAAGACGTCGAGCAGGAACAGCGCGCCGACCAGGTAGGTGAACACCTCGCCCGTCGTCCCAACCGGCGGACGCCACAGCAGCGCGAAGCAGGCGACCAGCGGCAGGATCATCGCGCCGAGGAACGGACGGCGCCGCCCGAAGCGCGTCCGGGTGCGATCCGAGAGCCAGCCGGTGATCGGGTCGTTGACGCCGTCCCACACCCGGCCGACCGCGATCGCGCTGCCGACCAGCGCCGGCGTGAGCAGCGCCACGTCGGTGTAGAACGGGAACAGCACCGTGTTCAGCGCCGCCATGCGGATGCCGACCACCAGCTCGCCGGCGCCGTAGAAGAGCTTGTGCGGCAGGCTGACGAGGGTCGCGGTCGGGACGGGCGGGACGGCCGGGGCTGCGGGCGGGGCCGTCTCCGGGGCCGGGGTCTTGGCGGTAGCGGTGTCGTGCATGGGGACTATGCTCTTCGCGCTCCCGGGGGCCATCGGCAATCGGGTTCCGCCCGACCGGTCGAAAACCGCCCCGCATCCGGTCGCCGGCCGGCGTCGTGCCTCGGCCGGCGGGCGTCACTCTCCCTTGTCGATGAACTGCGTCGCGTCCGAGCGCAGGAACGGCGCGGCGAACGTGGCGCCGAAGCACGGCGCGCCGCCGCTCCGGTGTAGCTGCACCGTGACCGGACCGTCCACCGCCGAGAGGTCGGGCATCGCGAGCTTGGCGCCGCTGCCCTGGAACGAGATCGTCGCCTTGCCGGCGGCACCCGCCTTAAGCTTGACGGTCTTGGCACCGCTGCTCGACATCGTGCGGTTGGTGTAGCCGAAGCCGGTGGTGGTCTCCTTCCAGCACGGCCTCGTGCCGCAGATGCCGCCCGCGTCGGCGACCATGCTCGCGATCGCGTCGCCGGCGTCGTAGATGCACAGCGCGTAGTCGTCGCTCACGAGCGGCGCGCCGAAGTCGGCCTTGGTCGATGAACACCGCCGCTCGGGAGTGCCACTCCGACGCTACCAGATGCTCTCCCGCCACGGCGTGGTGGTGCGCGAGCAGCGCGGCCTGCTCGTCGAGCTTGCCGGCGTGCGCCGTCGCGATCGCGTCCGCCACCGCCGCGTGGACTCGACGGCGGCGGTCCTGCAGCTGCGAGGCGAGCGCCACCTCCTGTGTCAGGGGGTGCTTGAGGGCGTACGCCGCCACCGGGAACAGCGACGTCTCGTAGAGAAACTCGCGCGTCTCCAGCGTCGCCAGGGCGGTGTCCAGGTCGCCGTCCGAGAGGCCCGCGCGTCCGGTGGCGGCGAGCACCTGGCGCAGGATCGGCTCGGTGAATTCCTTGCCGATGACGGCCGCGGTCTGCAGCACGCGCTTCTCGCCTTCGGGCAGGCGATCGATGCGCGCGGCGAGCAGCGCCTGCACCGACGGCGGCACGTCGAGCCGCGCGACCGGCCGCGTCAAGCAGTAAGCGCCCGGCGTGCTGGCGAGGTGCCCCGACTCGATCAGGCCCTGCACGACCTCCTCGATGAATAACGGGTTGCCGCCGGTGCGCGCGTGGATGCCGTCGGCGAGGATCGTGAAGAAGCGCTGCATGATGCGCGACCACTCTTCGGGTTCGAGCTGCTCGGTGAGCCCCATGGAGCCTTGCACGTCGGCGAACAGCACCGTCACCTGCTTGCGCTCGCCCTGGAGTGCACCGCGCGCCTCGAGGATCCTGTCGGCGAGATGTCGGGGCGTGGCGGCGATGAGGGGTGCTCGAGACGCAGGCGGCGTCGACGGAGCCGTGCCCGGCGTGACGATCTTCAGCGACGCCCCGCAGCCGCCGCAGAACTTCTCGCCGGGCTCGTTGGCGACCCCGTACGCGGGGCAGAGGACGGCCAGCGCGGTGCCGCACTCCGCACTAAAACGACGCTCGGCGCGGTTGCCGTGCTCGCAGGAGGGGCAGCGCATCGGTGCCTTTCCAGCTTGACGCGACGGCCTCGTCGATGATCTGGTCGGCCCACAGCCGCTGCAGGAAGTCGCTCGCGGGCAGGATGTCGATGCCGTCCTCGGTGCGGCGCGGGCGAGGATCGAGCGACACCAGGATGCGACGCCCGATCTCCGGGTGGTCGACGCGGATCTCGCGCAGGCCCTTCAGGTGGTCGGCGTGGGCATGGCTCGTCGCCTTGACCTCGATCGCGCACGCCCCGTTGCCGACGACGAAGTCGACCTCGGTCCCCCCGGCGAGGCGCCAGTAGGACAGCGCGAAGTCGCGCTCGCGGTAGGCGCGGTAGGCGTGCAGCTCGTGGCAGATCCAGCTCTCGAGCGCCTTGCCGAAGAGTGCCGAGCCGGGCTCGACGCGACCGCGCTTCGCGAGCACACCGGCGACCGCGACGTCGGCGAAGTAGAACTTCGGCGTCTGCGCGACGCGTCGCTTGGGGCGCCGCGTGTAGGCCGGGAGAAAGCGGCCGAGCAGCGTGTCGACCAGGACCTCGAAGTAGCTGCGCACGGTGGGTGCCGAGACGCCGCAGTCGCGCGCGATCGTGGCGTAGTTGACCTGCTCGGCGTCGGCGAGCGCTGCCGCGGAGAGGAAGGTCGCGAAGGTCGGCAGGTTGCGCACGATGCCCTCGGCCGCGATCTCCTCCTTCAGGTAGTCGTTGACGTAGGCGCGCAGCAGGGGGCCTGCGCTGTCGCGCAGGTAGTGGCGGGGAAGCCCGCCGTGGTTCAGGGCGCGGACGAGGTCGAAGTCTCGTCCCAGCTCGGCGGACACGAAGCCGAAGAGCTCGCGCCGCAGCGCGCGGCCACCGAGGAGGTTGGCGTGTCCACGCCGGAGCTTGCGCGCGCTCGATCCGCAGAGGACGAAGCGCGTACCCCGGTTCTCGATCAGCCAGTGCACCTCGTCGAGGAGGGCCGGCACCTTCTGGACCTCGTCGACCACGACGAGCTCGGCGGGGTGCGCGGCCAGGTCATCGCGCAGGGTCGCCGGGCGGCGCGTGTAGCGCACGAAGTCGTCGGACGTGAGCAGGTCGATGCGGAACGCGTCCGGGTAGGTCGCGCGCAGGAGCGAGCTCTTGCCGGTCTGGCGCGGTCCCCACAGGAAGTACGAGTCGGCCGGCCTGGGCTCGAGACGTGGAGCGCGGGAAAGCACCACTTTCGATTATCATGGATATCGAATAGGGACAATCGACGCGTCGCAGGACCCGGAAGCGTTGCCCGCGCAAGGTCGCCCTGCAACCCTGGCGACCTCGCGCCGGGCGCGGGGCCTGCCTGGTGCCGGCGAGCCGTCCGGCGCGTGCGCGCCGGCGGCTCCGGGGAAATCAGCGCTTGCCGACCGCCGCGCGCAGGTACTCGCGACGCATGGCCGCGATGTTCTCGATCGAGATCGCCTTCGGGCACGCGGCCTCGCACTCGCCGTGGTTCGAGCAGTCGCCGAAGCCCTCGGCGTCCATCTGCTCGACCATCGCCAGCACGCGCTCGTTGCGCTCGGGGTGGCCCTGCGGCAGCAGGGCGAACTGGCGCACGCGCGCGCCGACGAAGAGGTGCGCCGCCGCGTTCGGGCAGGCGGCCACGCAGGCGCCGCACTGGATGCAGGCGGCGGAGTCCATCGCCGACTCCTGCACGTCGCGCGGGATCGGGATGGCGTTGGCCTCGGGGGCCGAGCCGGTGTTCATCGACACGTAGCCGCCGCGGCGCTGGATGCGGTCCATGGCGCTGCGATCGACGATCAGGTCCTTGATGATCGGGAAGGCTTTCGCGCGGAACGGCTCGACGGTGATCGTCGACCCGTTGGGGAACGAGCGCATGCGCAGCGAGCAGGTGGTGACGTTCGGGATCGGGCCGTGCGCCATGCCGTCGATGACGACGCCGCACGTGCCGCAGATGCCCTCGCGGCAGTCGCTCTCGATCGCGACCGGCTCCTCGCCGCGCTTCAGCAGCGAATCGTTGAGCTGGTCGAACATCTCGAGGAACGACATGTTGGCGTCGATCCCCGCGACCTCGTAGTCGACGAGCTTTCCGGCAGCGGCGCCGCGCGGCTGCCGCCAGACCTTCAGCTTGTACGAGCGGGGTCCCGTTCCGTTCTGTGCGCTCATTTGTAGTTCCGCGTCGCCAGGTGGACGTTCTCGAATTCGAGCTTCTCGCGGTGCAGGCGGGGCTTGCCGAAATCGCCGGTGTACTCCCACGCGGCGACGTAGGAATAGCTGGCGTCGTCGCGCACCGCCTCGCCCTCCTCGGTCTGGTGCTCCTCGCGCAGGTGGCAGCCGCAGCTCTCGTCGCGCGACAGCGCGTCGATCGCGATCAGCTCGGCGAGCTCGAAGTAGTCGGCCACCCGTCCGGCGTACTCGAGCGCCTGGTTGACGTCCTGGTCCGAACCCTCGACCTGCACGTTCTCCCAGAACTCGGCGCGCAGCGCGCGGATCTTGTCGATGGTCTCGACCAGGCCCTTCGCGTTGCGGGCCATGCCGACGTGGTCGAACATCAGACGGCCGAGCTTCCAGTGCAGCTCGCGCGCGGTGGTCTTGCCCTTGAGCGAGAGCAGCTTCCGGACGTTGCCGACCACGTTCGCCTCGGCCTCGCCGAACGCCGGGTGATCCTCCTTGACCTTCCCGGGCGTCATCGAGGCGAGGTAGTTGCCGATGGTGTACGGCAGCACGAAGTAGCCGTCGGCGAGGCCCTGCATGAGCGCCGACGCACCGAGCCGGTTCGCGCCGTGGTCCGAGAAGTTCGCCTCGCCGATCACGTGCAGGCCGGGGATCGTGCTCATGAGGTTGTAGTCCACCCACAGGCCACCCATCGTGTAGTGCGGTGCCGGGTAGATCTGCATCGGAACCTTGTAGGGGTTCTCGTCGGTGATCTCGTGGTACATGTCGAACAGATTGCCGTAGCGGTCGCGCACCACGCTCTCGCCGAGGCGGCCGATGGCCTCCGCGAAATCGAGGTACACCGCGCGGCCGGTCGCACCGACGCCATAGCCCTGGTCGCACAGCTGCTTCGCCGCGCGTGACGCGACGTCGCGCGGGACGAGGTTGCCGAATGCCGGGTAGCGGCGCTCGAGGAAGTAGTCGCGCTCGGAATCCGGGATGTCCTCCGGCGCGCGCTTGTCGCCCTGCTGCTTCGGCACCCAGATGCGGCCGTCGTTGCGCAGCGACTCCGACATCAGGGTCAGCTTCGACTGACCCTCGCCCATCTGCGGGATGCAGGTCGGGTGGATCTGCATGAACGACGGGTTCGCGAACAGCGCGCCGCGCTTGTGGCAGCGCCAGATCGCGGTGGCGTTCGACTGCACCGCGTTGGTCGACAGGTAGTAGACGGTCGAGTAGCCGCCGGTCGCGACGACGACGGCGTCCGCCGCGTAGCGCTCGAGCTTGCCGTCGACGAGATTGCGGCAGACGATGCCGCGCGCGTGCCCGTCGACCAGCACGAGGTCGAGCATCTCGCGGCGCGGGAACAGCTTGACGCGTCCCTGCTCGAGCTGCCGCATCAGCGAGCCGTAGCAGCCGAGCAGCAGCTGCTGTCCGGTCTGGCCGCGCGCGTAGAACGTGCGCGACACCTGTGCGCCGCCGAACGAGCGGTTGGCGAGCAGCCCGCCGTACTCGCGCGCGAACGGCACGCCCTGCGCCACGCACTGATCGATGATGTTCATCGACAGCTGCGCCAGGCGGTAGACGTTGGACTCGCGGGCGCGGAAGTCGCCGCCCTTGATCGTGTCGTAGAACAGGCGCCAGACGCTGTCGCCGTCGTTCGGGTAGTTCTTCGCGGCGTTGATGCCGCCCTGCGCCGCGACCGAGTGCGCGCGCCGCGGGCTGTCGTGGATGCAGAAGTTCAGCACGTTGTAGCCGAGCTCGGCGAGCGACGCGGCGGCGGATCCGCCGGCGAGGCCCGTTCCCACGACGATGACCGTGTACTTCCGCTTGTTCGCCGGGTTCACCAGCTTCATCTCGAAGCGGTGGCGGTCCCAGCGCGTCCGGATGTCGCCGCTCGGCGCCTTGGAATCGAGGCTGCCGTCGACGACTTCGAGCTGTCCGATGGCGGGCGCGTTCATGGCTGCACCAGGGCGATGGCGGGAGCATTCATGGCTTCACCAGACCGACGACGCCCGCGTTCGGGTCGGGCGCCAGATAGACGAAGATCGGCAGCACCAGGAAGCCGACCGCGATGACGATGGCGAAGATCAGGCCGGCCGAGAATGCGAGCGGACGGAGCTTCGGGTTGAGCGCGCCGATCGACTGGAAGGCGCTCCAGAAGCCGTGCCGCAGGTGGAAGCCGAGCAGCACCATCACGGCGACGTACAGGCCGGTCCAGATGGGGTCCTTGAAGGTGTCGACGACGATGCGGTGCAGGTCCCACACGTCGCCGGCGTGGCCCGGCAACGCGGTGCGGTGGTCGGGGCCGAAGCGGAACTGCCAGAGGTGCAGGATCAGGAAGGCCAGCAGCACGAGGCCGGTGACGATCATCGTGCGCGACGCGAGGGTCTGCTTGCTCTGCGCGCCCTTGCTCTTCGACACCACGTAGCGCGTGTCGCGGGCGGCCCGGTTGTCGCGCCACACCGAGATCGCCGACACCGCGTGCGCGAGGAACAGCCCGGCGAGGCCGAGCTCGATGACGATCAGCAGGGCGCCCAGGCTGTGCGTCGCCGCGGCGTACCCGTTGAGCGCGTCCTTGCCGACGAAGATCGTCAGATTCCCCGCGAGGTGCGCGACGATGAAGAGGAGCAGCAGAACGCCGGTCAGGCCGTTCAGCAGCTTCTTTCCGATCGACGAGCGAAGTTGGAAGCGTGGCTTACTCATGAGGATACCTCCTCACTAGCGGTTCCCGACATGATTGCAATTCATCCGACCGAAGTCGTCCGGATGTGTCTCGCGGGCCTCGGGGAAGACTCCTAACGCTGCTCATTAGGCCGGCTCGCACCGCCGGCGCGGGGCGCCCGGGCCGTCAAGCATCCAGGCAGCGTGCGAGGGCGGCCACCAGCCGGTCGGCGCGCGGATCGCCCGCGGTCGCGAGGCTCATCCGGTTCATGACGTAGGCGAAGCCGACGCCGTGCGCGCGGTCGCCGAGCGCCAGCGACCCGCCCGCGCCGGGGTGCCCGAACGCGCTGCCGCCGGCCGACGGGCAGAGCGCCGGCGGCAGCATGAAGCCGAGGCCGAAGCGCGTCGGCAGGTAGAGCACCGCGTCGCCGCCCTCGGACTGCGTGGTGCACGCGGCGGCGACGGTCTCGGGCCGCAGCAGGCGGATGCCGTCCACCTTGCCGACCAGGGCCGCGTACAGCCGCGCGAGAGCGCGCGCGGTGGCGATGCCGTTCGACGACGGCAGCTCGGCTGCGTGCAGCGCGCGCCGGTTCCACATGTCGTCGTAGTGGAACAGGTTCGACGGTCCGCTGAAGGCGCGCCCGGCGACCGTGTCGGGCGCGAACAGCCGCGCCATCATCTCCTGGACGTCGGGCGGGGGCGGCGCGGGTGGAACGATGCGCGAGACGCGCGGCTCCTGCGCGGCGGGAAGCCCGATCCACAGGTCGAGGCCGAGCGGACCCGCGATCTCGTCGGCGAGGAAGCGTCCGACCGTGCGGCCGTCGACGCGCCGCACCAGCTCGCCGAGCAGCCAGCCGTAGGAGCGAAGGTGGTAGCCGTGCCTCGTGCCCGGCTCCCAGAGCGGCGCCTGCGCAGCGAGCGCCGTGACCACCGGATCCCAGGACAGAGCCTCGTCGAGCGTGAACGTGCCCTCGATCGCGGCGAGCCCGGCGCGGTGCGACAGCAGCCAGCGCACGGGGATCGCGCTCTTGCCGTTCGCCGCGAACTCCGGCCAGTAGCGCGCGACCGGCGCGTCGAGGTCGATGGCACCGCGCTCGACGAGCATCAGGACGCAGGTCGCCGTGACGCCCTTGGTCGCCGAGAACACGAGCTGCAGCGTGTCGGCCTGCCACGGGCGCTGCGTCACCGCGTCCGCGATGCCGCCGTGCAGGTCCACGACCGGCTCGCCGCGCAGGTAGACGCAGCACGCGCCGCCGATCTCGCCGCGCTCCGCGAAGTTGCGCGCGAACTCCTCGCGCACCGGCTCGAAGCCGCGGGCGACGAAGCCGTGCACGCCGGGCCGTTCGGCGGGTGTCGGCGTCGTCTCGACCGGCATCGGGCCCTCCCGCCACGGATGCGCGGGGCTGTCAATCGCGGATGCACGCCGACGCACGCCGACGCACGCCGACGCACGCCACGCCCGGGCGCTGCCGCGTGCCGCGTCGCGTCGTCGATGATGTCTTGACCGGACTATCGCGAGCGGCGTCGCGAACCTCTCTCGCAGCACGATGTCCGATCACGGCACCCCCATCGTCGAGCGGCACGTTCGAACGAGGGACCCAACAAGGAGGGAACATGCGAAGAATCGCTCTCGGAACCGTCGTCCTCTCGTTCGCGCTCGTATCCATGGCGTGGGCGGGTGCGAAGGACAAGTCGCAGAACACCGTCGTCGACATCAACGCCACGAACACGATCGACAACACGACGGCCAAGTCCGAGATCCAGTCGTCGAAGCCGTGTGCGCTACAGGCGCAGATCCAGACGCTGGTCGGTCCCGGCACTGCCGACGACGCGGTGGTGATCTGCATCGCCGACGCCGATCTCGACACGCCGGTCCCGGGCGGCAACGGGATCGTGCTCGCGACCGAGCTCAAGAAGGGCAAGGTCAACCTGAAGGCGGACCTGTCCGAGGTCGGTATCCTGGGCCAGGCCTGCGGCGACACGGAGGCGATCAGCTACAACGGCGGCATCCGCTGCTTCCTCGACGACGCGACCTATCGCGGCGACGCGAACGTCCCGGGCAGCTGGCGCGCGGACTGCGCGGCGATCGGCGGGCTGCAGAGCGCCGCCCCGGGCGTGACCAAGCTCAAGGTCAACTCGACGCAGTCGGTCGTCGTGGGTCTCTGCCAGACCTTCACCCTCGGCGCGCGCCTGAACGGACCGGGCGCGGGCACCGACTTCGCCCGCACGGGTCAGCGCACCCCGGTCGTCCCCTGATCTTGGTCTCCCGGGATTCGTGGTGAGGAGAGAGCCGAGGGGCATCCGCCCCTCGGCTCTCTTCGCTCGTGCGTCAGGGCCGCGGCAATGGCTGCGGCGCGCGCGGCCCGGTGTGCCGTGCCGCGGCCTCGCCGGCGGCCGGGATGCCGCGCGCCGCCATCCGCCGGAGGGCGTCGTGCGCGTAGATGCCGACCGCGGCGTCCTGCTGCAGACCGGCGAGGAGCGCGACGTGCTCCGCGCCGCCGAGCCGGCCGAGTGCGTGGATCGCGTGGCCGCGGAGCTCGACCGGCTGATCCGTCCCCGTCGCGCGGGCGACGTCGGCGAGACGCGCGTCGTCGCCGATCTCGGCGAGCAGCAGCGCCGCGAGCAGCGTGCGACGCTCCGCGGCCCCCGCAGGTGCCGCGTCGCGCGCCGCGGCGATCGAGGCGGCGCGCACCTTCGCGACCACGGCTGCGTCGCTCCCGTCCGCCGTCAAGCTCCACAGAACCCGCTTCGCCTGCAGCGCGTTCGACAGCGGCTCGTCGCCGAGCGCGAGCGCGACGAGCCGTGCGAGCGCCGCCTCGTCGGTGCACAGTCCCGTGCAGGCGGTGATCGCCTTGCGGCGCACGGCCGGGCTCGGATCGTCGAGCACCGCGACCACCACGTCGCGGCTCGCCGCACCGGCGAGCTTGCGCAGCGCCGGCACGGCGACGGCGCGCACGTCGGGCTCGGGATCCCGTCGCGCCACGCGTGCGAGCCGCTCGCGCACGGCGTCGTCGGCCTCGGTCCCGGACGCGAGGATGCCGACGATCGCCTCGCGCACCGCCGGCCCTTCGCGGTCCAGGGCGCGCAGCAGCGCGGGCCACGCCGCCGGGCCCAGCGCCGCGAGGCGATCGGACGCGGGCTCCCACACGAAGGCGTCGTCGCTGCCGAGAGCACGGATGTCCGCGGTGACGTCGAGGCACACCTCGTACGTCCCGCGGCCGGCATCCTCGGCCGCGCGGACGAGCGGCGGCGCGGCGGCGAGCGCGAGCGTGCCGGCGAGGGCGGCGGCGAGCGCGAGCGTGTCGGCGACGGCGGCGGCGAGCGCGAGCGTGTCGGCGAGGGCGGCGGCGCTTCGCAGGCGAGCGGGCTACATGCCCGCCGATCATCCGCGCGCGGTCCGACGACTTCAAGCGTGCGGACGCGGACCGGTGCGCGGTGCTCGCGGCGGCTCCGTCTCCGGCCGCAGCGGTCGGGTCACTGCACCGTTTCGCCGTGCGACGAGAACAGCAGCGCGTAGAGCTGCGCGCGCTCGAGCAGCTGGTCGATCAGCACCGTCGCGTGCGCGTCGAGGACGAACCCACGGAACGCGGTGGTGGACAGCTCCATGAACGGCCCGCCGAGGTCGTCCACCTCGCGCGCTTCGGCGATCGCGGCGGCGACGCGCCCGAAGAAGTCGGCGGCGCCCACCGACGCGACGACGCTCTCCTGGCGCGCGATCTCGTCGAGCAGCGGCAGCATCTCGTCTCGCACCTGATCGACCATCGGGAACGACGCTACTCCCGATCCGAAACGCCGCAAGGAGGGGACGACGGCCGGCCGCTTGCCGTGCCGCGGCACGGGGACGTACGACGGACGCGGAGGCCCCGCATGGCGTACCAGGACATCCGCTTCGAGATCCGCGACGGCGTGGCGCTCATCACGCTGCACCGACCGGCGCAGAAGAACGCGTTCAGCGGCCTGATGGGCGAGGATGCGCTCCTCGTGCGCGAGCGGCGCACAGAGGATCGCACGCGTCTGGAAGCCCGAGCTCTCGTCGATGCCCTTGAAGAAGCGCGGGTCGCGCGCGACGTCGTTGACGACCAGGCCCTCGCCGGTCTTCGCGACCCAGCCGGCGATGCCGACGCCGACCTCGACCTCGAACTCGTCGAGCTTCGCCGGGCCGCGCGACAGCACGAAGCGCACGCGCGTGCCGGTCGGGTCGATCAGGCCGATGCTCGCCGCCTCGAGGTCGAGCAAGGTGATCACCGCGTCGAGGATGGCGGCGAAGACGTCGGCCGGCTCGGCGTCGCCGGCGAGACGAGCGCTGGCGGCGACGAAGCCGCGCCAGCGCCGGTCGTTCGGGTCGCGGGGCGCGCTTGCTGCCATCGGCGGGGATGATCGTCAAATCTCGCGCCCCCGTCAATCAAGCGACTCCGCTGAACTCCGCTCCCGCGCGTGGGACTCCGCTGAACTCCGCTCCCGCGCGTGGGACTCGGCTGAACTCCGCTCCCGCGCGTGGGACGCCGCACGTCGCGTCCGCGGCCGGCTTTCACGCGACGCGGACAGGGCGCACCGCGGCGACCAGCACGCGCAGCGCCGACCCCACGCGGCGCGCGACCTCGACCGGCGGCTGCCGCGCCAGCACGTCGGACCAGATCTCCGCGCCGAGGGGTGCCTGGCACCCGTCTTCGTCCATCGCGCGCACGAAGCCCGCGAGGTCGAGCGCGCCGGTGCCCGGCACGAGGCGTCCGGTGAGGGTCGCCGCCATGTAGTCGGGCTCCGGTGCCGTCATCGCGGGCGAGTCGCAGAGCTGCAGCGCGACCACGCGCGCGCCGGACGCGCGCAGGCGCTCGAGTCCGCCCGGCGTGCGCGCCAGGTGCCAGGTGTCCACCGTGAGGCCGGCATTCGGGCGGTCGGCCGCGTCGAGGATGGCGAGGCACGTGTCGAGGTCGAGCGCCGAGCCTGGAAAGAACTCGAAGTGCAGCATCAGTCCCGCGTCCGCCGCCCGGTCGCAGAGCGCCCCGAAGGTGCGCGCGGCCTCGTCGATCGGCGGCGGCTCGCCCGGCCCCTCGACGACGCAGACCGATCGTGCGCCGACCGCCGCCGCGATCGCGAGCACCTCGTCGGCTGGAGGCACGTTGCGGCCGACCCGGATCCCGGGCCGCCAGCCCTGCAGGACTTCGACCTCGGCGACGGCGATGCCCGCGTCGGCGAGCCGGGCGCGCATGTCCGCGTCGGACAGCCCTTCGGCGCGCGCCCGGACGTGGTCGCGGACCCGCAGCGAGATCGCCGAGAAGCCCCCGGCGGCGGCCGCGGCGACGCGCTCGGCGAAGCTCGCGCCCGGAATCGTCCCGGCGCAGAGGACGAGATCGTCGGGGCCGAGCGGTCGGCGTGCGGTCACGGTCATGTCGTGCGACCGTCCGCCCCGAAGCGGCGCGCTGTCAAGCGCCGCCAGCGCCCGCCGGCGCCGCGAGCGGGGCGAAACCGTCGGAATTCCGCGGGTCCGGGTTTTCGCAGCCACAGCGCAGGTTTGTTGCAAACGCCCGTCTCAAGCCGTAACCAAGCCGTTCGCTGTGGCGGACCCGAGCACTCGGTCGGTCGTCCGTCCCTGGCGTCTCTCTCTCCAACTTGGGGTGCTCGATTGGCCGGGAAACCGCTGCGGATCTGTCTGCTCACCTACCGCGGAAATCCGCGCTCGGGCGGGCAGGGCATCTACGTCCGGCTGCTCAGCCAGGAGCTGCGCCAGCTCGGCCACGAGGTCGACGTCTGGAGCGGGCCGCCCTACCCGGAGCTGGCCGACGGCGTGCGCCTGGTGAAGGTCCCGAGCCTCGACCTGTGGGACGAGACCGCGCTCTTCCGCCGCCCGACGCTGCGCGAGCTGCGCGACCCGATCAACGTCTCGGAGTACGCGCACACCGTGACCGGCGGCTTCCCGGAGCCGCTCACGTTCTCCCGCCGCGTCGCCCGCAAGTTCCAGCGCGAGGCGCACGCCCGGCACTACGACGTCGTGCACGACAATCAATGCCTGGGTCCCGGGCTGCTCGCGATGCGCCCCCACCTGCCCGTCGTCGCGACCATCCACCACCCGGTGACGATGGACTTCCGCATCGCGATGAAGGCCGCCTCGACGTACGTCAAGCGCTGGGGGCTGCGTCGCTGGTACAGTTTCCTGCCCGTGCAGCAGCGGGTGTCTCGTGCGCTCGACCGCGTCCTCACGGTCTCGGAAGCCTCGGCGCGCGACCTGCAGACCGACTACGGGATCTCGGGCGATCGCCTGCGGGTGGTCGGCAACGGCATCAACCTCGACGTCTTCCACCCGATCTCGGGGATCGAGCGCCGTCCGGACCGGCTCATCACCACGCTCTCCGCCGACTCCCCTCTCAAGGGCTTTCCGTATCTGCTCGAAGCGCTCGCGGAGCTGCGTCGCACGCGGCCCGCTCTCGCGCTGAAGGTGATCGGCTCCCCCGGATTGCGCACCCAGACCGCGAAGCTCGTCGATCAGCTCGGCCTCGAGGACGCCGTGCACTTCACCGGGCGCGTCGCAGCGGAGGAGATCGCGCGAGCGTACGCCGAGTCGACGGTCGCGGTCGTGCCGTCGCTCTACGAGGGCTTCGGCTTTCCGGCGGGCGAGGCGATGGCCTGCGAGGTGCCGGTGGTCTCGACGACGGCCGGCGCGCTCCCGGAGGTCGTGGGACGCGACGGCAAGGCGGGGCTGCTCGTGGCGCCCGGCTCGGCACCCGAGCTCGCACGTGCGATCGGCGCGCTGCTCGATGCACCGGAGCTGCGTCGCGCGATGGGCGCCGCCGGCCGCGCGCGCGTGCTCGAGCTGTTCACCTGGCGGCGCGCGGCCGAGTGTACCGTCGAGTCGTATCGCGAGCTGATCGGCAGGCACGCGCACGGACAGGCGCTGGCATGCTGACCGTCGAGTTCGAGCGCCTGAACCTGAAGCCCGGCACGCGCGTGCTCGACGTGGGCTGTGGCGGTGGTCGGCACTCGCGCGGCGTCCGCGCGCTGCCCGGCGTCACCGCGGTCGCGCTCGACTTCGGCAGGAAGGAGATCGTCGACACCGCGGCGTCGCTGCGCGAGCTCGACGCGTTGCCGCCCGCGGTCGGCGGGTCGTCGCCCGAGGCGGGCCCGTGGGGAGCGTTCCAGGGCAGCATCTACGAGCTGCCGTTCGCGACCGCCGCCTTCGACTGCGTGATCATCTCGGAGGTCCTCGAGCATCTGGCGGAGGACGAGCGCGCGCTGTGCGAGGTCTCGCGCGTGCTGAAGCCGGGCGGCGTGCTCGCCGTCTCCGTTCCGCGCACGCTGCCCGAGGCCGTGTGCTGGGCGCTCTCGAGGCGCTACCGCAACACGCCGGGCGGGCACGTACGCATCTACCTGCGCTCGACGATCAAGGGGCTGCTCGAGCGCAACGGCTACCGGATCTTCGCGAGCCACTTCGCGCACGCGCTGCACGCGCCGTACTGGTGGCTGAAGTGCCTGGTCGGTGTCGACCGCGAGAAGGCGCTGCCGGTCGAGCTCTACCATCGCATGCTCGTCTGGGACCTGATGTCCCGGCCGCGCATCACGCGTCTCGTCGAGGAGGCGCTGAACCCCCTGATCGGCAAGAGCATCGTGCTCTACGCCGTCAAAGGATGACGCCGATGCGAGGACGCGCGAAGCTGGGCATGGAGCCGAAGCGAGGACCGCTCGCGCGCCTCGAGTTCGAGCAGAGTGCGGCGTGGATCTCGTCGCAGCAGCTGCCGAGCGGCGAGATTCCGTGGCAGCGCGGCGGCAAGACCGATCCGTGGGACATGGTGCACGCGGCGATGGGCCTCGCCGTCGCAGGACGCCACGCGGAATCGACCGCGGCCTACCGATTCCTCGCGCGCACGCAGAACGAGGACGGCTCGTGGCCCGGCGAGTGGCGCGGTGAAGCCGTCAGCAACGCGACGCGCGAGACCAACCACGCGGCCTACGTCGCGACCGGCGTGTGGCATCAGTTCACGGCGAAGCCCGACGCCGACCTGCTCGCCGAGCTGTGGCCGATGGTGTCCAGGGCGACCGACTTCGTGGTGCGGCACCAGCTGCCGTGCGGTGGCATCGCCTGGGCGCTCGACCCGCAGGGCAAGCCGTGGCGCGCGCCGCTGATCACCGGCACGTCGTCGATCCATGGCAGTCTCGTGTGCGCCGTGCGCATCGCGGAGCGTCTCGGCATCGCCCGCCCGGCGTGGCGTCAGGCGCGCGAGGGCATCGTCCGCCTGCTGCGCCACGACCGCGCGCGCTTCGAGAAGGACGACCTGCCGGAGCCGCAAGGCCGCCACTCGATGGACTGGTACTACCCCGTCCTCGGCGGCGCGCTGCGCGGCCGTGAAGGGCGCCTGCACCTCCTCGACGCGGCGCAGAGCGCGACCTTCCTCGAGGACGGCGTCGGCTGCCGCTGCGTCAAGGACCGTCCCTGGTACACGGTCGCCGAGAGCTGCGAGCTGGCGCTGGCGCTCGACTCCGTCGGTCTGTCCGGCCGCGCGCGACAGATCTTGCTCTGGATGCGCGACCAGCGCCTCGAGAACGGCAGCTACTGGACCGGCACCACGCACCCCGACCGCATCCGCTGGCCCGAGACCGAGCAGACGACCTGGACCGCGGCGACCGTGCTGCTGGCGCACGATGCGCTCGCCGGCGTCACGATGACGCGCTCGTTCTTCCGCGACCTCGCGGGCGACGACCTGGGCACGGTCGAGGTGCCGCCGTTGCCGGCGGATCGGGTGACGGAGGACGAGCCGCGCCGCATGCCGGTGCGCGTCGAGGTCGAGGACGCGGACCCGGCGTTCGACGTTTGACAGAGTGGGCAGGCGGTTGTCTCGGCGAGAGGGCGCGCGCCCCATGGCCCCACGCGGCGGAGCCGCGCGGGGAGTCCACATCCCGCGCTCGCCGAACCTCGGCGCTCGCTGAAGCCCGGCGCTCGCCTCCGGCTCGCGTGTGCGATGCGGAGCCGGTGGCGCGGGTCTGCACGCCTCGCGCCGGCGCACCGGATGGGCGTCAGATCGAGTCCGATACTCCGCGCACGAACAGCGGCTCGACACCGAAGTCCGCCGCGTCGCGCGCCAGATCGTCGTCGCTGGGCGCCACCACGGGCAGGCTCGCCGCCTCGAGGATCAGCGGCAGGATCGTCGCGTCGCTCGAGCTGTTGAGGAACACGCCCGGACGCGCGAGCACGTAGTGGACGGCACGGCGGATCGCGTCGCGGTCGCGGAGCGGCATGTACCAGCTGAAGCGCTTCCCGGTGTCCTCGTCGCGCCAGCGCCGGCGCGCGACCGACTTGATGGTCTGCAGCGCCACGCCGCGGGCTCGGCACGCGGCGTCGAGGCGCTCGAAGTCGGCCGCGTACTCCGGCTGCGCCATCATGGCGCGGTTGTACGGTGCCAGCACCGAGTCGAACGGGAAGCGCTCGAGCGCGTGCAGGTGCATGGCCGGGGCCTGCGTGCCGTGCCCGGTGACCCCGAGGAAGCGCACCAGGCCCTCGTCGCGTGCGCGCACCAGCGCCTCGAGCGCGCCGCCGGGTCCGAGCGCCGTCTGCCACTCGTTCTCGTCCACCAGGTTGTGCAGCTGGATCAGGTCGACCTGCTCGACGCCCATGCGCTCGAGCGAGCGCTCCAGCTCGGCGCGCGCGCCGTCCGCGGTGCGCTGGCCGGTCTTGGTCGCGAGGAAGACCTCCGCGCGGCGGCGCGACAGGAACGGTGCGAGCCGCAGCTCGGCGTCGCCGTAGCTTGCCGCGGTGTCGACGTGATCGACGCCGGCCGCGCGGACCTGCTCGAGCAGCGCATCGGCGCGCTCCTGCCGCATGCTGGCGAGCGCCGCCGCCCCGAAGAGTACGCGCGTGCTGTGGTGGCCGGTGCGTCCGAAGGGAATCCGCTCGATCATCGCTCACTCCCTGCGCCGGGATAGCACGGCGCAGGGGGTGAGCGACGCCCCGCCGCGGGGCGCGACGGTGGAGCCGCGTCCGGCGAAGGCGCAGCTCTCAGCGACGACGCAGGACGCCGAGCGTCTTCGTGCCGGGCAGCTCCTCGAAGAGTCCCGACGCGAGTGCGCGGCGGTAGATCTCGATCGGCGCCTGCCCGCCGTCGTTCGGGTCCGGGAACAGGTCGTGGATCGCGAGCACGCCACCCCGGGCGATCTTGCCCGACCACGACTCGTAGTCGGCGTGCGCGGCGGCGTGGCTGTGGCCGCCGTCGATGAACACCATCCCGAGGTCGCCGACGACGAAGCGCGCGGCCACGGGCGACGGCGCCACCACGGGGATCGCCGTGTCGTCGAGCCCCGCCAGGTGCAGCGTGCGGCGCAGCTCGGGCAGCGAATCGAGGCGCCCGACGCGCGCGTCGAACAGGTCCGCATCGTGGTACTCCTCGCCGACCTGGTGCTCCTCCGAGCCGCGGTGGTGGTCCACGCAAAGCAGCAGCCCGCCCGCGGCCTTCACGCCGGAGCCGAGGTAGACGGTCGACTTGCCGCAGTAGCTGCCGATCTCGACCACCGGGCCGAGCGGTGCGCACTCGCGGCCCAGGTCGTGCAGGCGGCGGCCTTCGTCGTCGTCGAGGAAGCCCTTGCAGGCGAGGGCGACGGCGTGTGCGTTCGGATCCACGACTGCTCTCTAGCGAACGGGTGCGTCCGCGTCAGGCCTCGGGCTCCATGGTCAGCTCGATCACCGTTGCGAACTCGTCGATCACCGACGCCGGGACCCGGATCGTGAGCTCGCCCATCGGGTTCGCCTTGAAGAGGGTGTCGAGAACCGCGCAGCGCGCCCGGTGCTCGAGCGGGGTGTCGGTGCCGACGGCGCGCACGGCCTTCACCCTGCGAACCGGGATGTTGCGCACCTTCACGCTCTCGTACGGGCGCGCCAGGACGTGCAGGAAGATGCGGTCTCCCTTGCGCGTCGTCGGACCGTCGAACTGCCACGGCTCGAGGCCGGGCGTCGTATCGAGGATCGCGTCGCCGTTGCGACCCATCCAGCGCGTGATCGCGTCGAGGCGCTCGACCTGGTTCGGCGGCAGGCTGCCGTCACCCGTGGGGCCGACGTTGAGCAGCAGGTTGCCGCCGCGCGACGCCACCTCGCAGATGGTGTGGATCAGGTCGTGCGACGACTTCTCGTCGGTGTCCGACGGGTTGTAGCCCCAGCTCTCGTTCATGGTGAGGCACGTCTCCCAGGCGCGCGCCGGTGGGAGCGCCGGGACGAACTGCTCGGGCGTGTCGTAGTCGCCGCAGCCGGGCAGGCGGTCGTTGATCAGGATGCCGGGCTGCAGCTCGCGGATCATCTTCTCGAGCTCCAGCGAGCGCCACCTGGCGCCGGTCCGCTCCCAGCCGCCGTCGAACCAGAGGACGTCGATCTCTCCGTAGCCGGTCAGCAGCTCGCGCACCTGCCCGAAGACGTACTCGAGGTAGCGCGCCCACTGCTCCTCGGTGGGCTTCGACTCCATCCCGAAGCGGTACGGACGGCTCGCGTCGGTGAACGCGGGATAGTCGGGGTGGTGCCAGTCCGACAGCGAGTAGTAGAAGCCGACCTTGAGCCCGGCGGCGCGCGTCGCCTCGACGAACTCGCGCACGATGTCGCCCCCGTACGGTCCGCGCGCGACCGAGAAGTCCGACAGCTTCGTATCGAACATCGAGAAGCCGTCGTGGTGGCGCGTGGTGAAGACGGCGTAGCGCATGCCTGCGCGCTTCGCGGCTTCGAGCCATATCCGCGGGCTGCCGGGCTGCGGACAGAACGTCGTCGCGGTCGACTGATAGTCCGCCACCGGCAGGTCCTGGCAGCGGGGCAGCGCCTGGTTGCCGCCGACCAGCGGCCACGACAGCTCGAGGCCGCGCGTGCTGCAGTGACCCCAGTGGATGAACATCCCGAGACGAGCGCCCGCGAACCAGTCCGACATGCAACCGCGTCATCGCACGAGAGCGTGCCCCGCGCCAGAGCGAAGCGTCCGGCTGCGGCGGGGATCATCGTTGCGGCAGGTCGCGCGGCGACGCCGCGTCCGCTAACTGCCGCCGAGGAGGATCCCGTGTCCTACACCTGCTTCGCGGTCGAGAACGTCGGCAAGATCGCGCACGTCAAGCTGACGCGCGCGGTCGAGCTGAACACCATGACGCCAGCCTTCTGGTCGGAACTGCCGCAGATCGTGAACGGCATCAGCGACGAGGGGCGCTCCCGCGCGATCGTCCTGTCCTCGACGGGCAAGCACTTCACGGCCGGGATGGACCTCTCCGTGTTCACCGGCGACTCGGGCGTCGCGTCGTCCGCCGGTGCGGGCGACGGCGTGGAGATCGGACGCACCCGCGCGAACCTGCGCCTGATCGCGCTGCATCTGCAGGACAGCTTCAACGCGCTGGAGCGCGCGCGCATGCCGGTGCTGGCCGCGGTCCAAGGCGGCTGCATCGGCGGCGGCGTCGACATGGTGAGCGCCTGCGACATGCGCTACGCGACCGCCGACGCGTTCTTCTGCATCCAGGAGATCAACATCGGCATGACCGCCGACGTCGGCACGCTGCAGCGCCTGCCGAAGATCGTCCCCGAGGGCGTCGTCCGCGAGCTCGCCTACACCGGCCGCCGCATGTCGGCTGCCCGTGCGCGCGAGGTCGGGCTGGTCAACGAGGTCTACCCGGATCAGGCGGCGATGCTCGCCGGCGTGATGGAGATCGCCGAGGAGATCGCGCACAAGAGCCCGCTCGCGATCTGGGGCTCGAAGGAGATGATCACCTACGCGCGCGACCACTCGGTCGCGGACAGCCTGAACTACGTCGCGACCTGGCAGACCGGCATGTTCCAGGCCGGCGACATGATGGAATCGTTCGCCGCGAAGACCGAGAGGCGCGCGCCGCGCTTCGACGACCTGCTCCCCTCGCCGCGCAAGATCTGAGGGTTCCGGCGTCGCCGGCACCGGGTGGAGGCGAGGCCCTGCCCGCTGCCGCTCACTCCACGGTGACGCTCTTGGCGAGGTTGCGCGGCTGATCGACGTCGCGCCCGAGCGCGACCGCGGTCTCGTAGGCGAGCAGCTGCAGCGGGATCGTGAGCAGGATCGGGCTCAGCACCGGCTCGGTGTGCGGCACGACGATCACGTCGTCGACCTTCGTCGGCAGCGACTCGTCGCCCGGCTGGGTGATCGCGACGACCGGTCCGCGCCGCGCGCGGATCTCCTCGATCGACGACAGCGACTTCTCGTACAGGTCGTCCTGCGGCAGCACGACGTACGTCGGCGTGTCCGGCGAGACCAGCGCCAGCGGCCCGTGCTTCAGCTCCGACGCCGGGTAGGCCTCGGCGTGCACGTACGAAATCTCCTTCAGCTTCTGCGCGCCCTCGAGCGCGACCGGGTAGGCGTGCGTGCGCCCGATGAAGAACGCCGAGGCGTGCTGCATGTACTTGACGGCGAGCGCGCGGACGCGCTCGCGCTCGCGGAGCACCGCGCGCACCTGCTCGGGAATGCGGCCCAGCGCCGCGACCACGCGCTTGCCGTCGGCCGC
>Ga0172362_10000402_pt1 | contig 34635 bp, 33 predicted proteins | sample LakKivs1_kivu2a2_FD_114534 | JGI IMG/M metagenome (GOLD analysis project Ga0172362, IMG submission 114534) | Sediment microbial communities from Lake Kivu, Rwanda - Sediment s1_kivu2a2 | ecosystem: Environmental > Aquatic > Freshwater > Lake > Sediment | place: Rwanda: Western Province, Lake... | reverse complement strand
GTACAGCCAACCGGCGAATAATGTTGGCAGCAATACGATGATCCCCGCTAAAAGATATCCACGCAGCTTCTCAGCTTTAAAGTTGATGACATCTTTCAAAGATAGATTCCCTCGACGTAAGACTCTTACGATCAGCAGCAGCGCGCCGATTTCGAGAACCAAAAGGGAGATGCCGATCCATATGCTGGTCGAGCGGAAATCAACCTGCATGGAAGTCCGGCCGGGAACGAACAGGGGCGCGAAGATGACAAACGAGATTGCATTTGAAAGCAGCGGTAGACCGATGAGCAGGATTGCGATCAGTCGACCAGGATGACTTATTTTCATAAAAATGTCCTTTCTACCAAGAGCTTGCGAATTGCTCGGTTAAGCATCGATGGCTACTTTGTGTTTGGTAAACCATGGTATGAAAAACGGATGCCTGGTCTTGATCCTATATGCGGGAATGATCTTCTGCGCTATTAGCTCGCGATTCAGGATGAAAATAATGAAAAATATACCTTGAACCAACCAGCGATTTATGCCAAACCCAACGGCAATCCCTTCGGCGTCACCGCCATAGATCAAAGGACCAATGGAAATATTGAGTGGGTCTAATAGCAATAAAAAGATCATTAGATAATAAGAAAATGACCGGACGTAATAATTGTGTAGTTTCTGAAATCGGTTTAAGAAAGTGGCCATCAGATAACCCATTAGGATCGTGGCTATATTGCTGGTCCCCGATATGAAGCCCCACATGAGCCCGCTCCGTTCTTCTACAGGCGTGATAAAAATTACCTCGAAACCAAAAGGCTTGACATGAAATCCGGCATATTCCCCATATATATATGCGATTAATGCATGCAATCCTTCATGGATGATCGCAAAGATAATCAGGGTAGGAATCAAAGTCAGATATTTCTTCATCAGGATACCCTCGTTAGGTTAGCACTTTTTGCGATACACATCTTTTCTATGAAACAGTATCAATAAATCCAAGTTGTATATTTAGATAGTTGGTGAGCTCGCAGTAAGGTCATTGTTAATTGGCTCAAACCGCTTTATCAAGTGTGAACCTGATGCGATCATCAGGCGTCCGATCCAGCAAAAAAGTCGTTTATAAAAAGCTGGTCTGCTCGGCACATATACCTTGCTTGTTGGCAGTAGACGGCTGAGATCTGCTTCTCGATTCAAATCGAGGTAATGCTCATTTTGTATATGATAGAGCGGGTACCAATCATTCCGCCACATGTTTTCCTCCTTATTCCCCTTACGCAAAAAACCTTTATTGAAATCATGGAAAGTACTGATTTGATATTTCGTTGGAATATCAAACTTTGTTAGCCATTCCTGCAACAAACGACGAATGAGTAGATCCAGATACTCGTCCTCCCCAACAGCAATATCTTGATCAGCAAGATATACTTTTCTCGCCCTTTCTTGCAGCTTACATATGAATGACCGGCTTCCTTCTGAATTCATGGATAATCGCCTCTTGACGAAATCCTTATGGATTGATATAAGCATCCTGGGTTAATGCGGAGCGGAAAAGAATACCTCATGGTTTCATATAAGAAACCTTGATCTTTCTGAACAAAGCTATTGGGTTGCGCTAACAACCCCAGAGCATACGCATTACCTTCCTCTAAGCCAGGCAGCAATGCCTGGCTATCTTTTGGTATTTACAAAAACCCTTTGTTCTCCATCGATCGTGTCAATACTGCTTCTCCTTGTGCGAAAAATGAACCCGCATAACCTCACGCCTTAGTAAGCGTAAAGCACCATCATCCAAATCGTCTACATAAGGTCGAAACGGTTTGTAGCTGGGCCATTTTTCCCGATATTGGCTTAATGCTAAGCGCGACACGTAGACCACATCGGCTTCATGAAAAACATGCTTGACCTTTTCCGGCTGGTCGATCCCTGAAGTGATAAATTTCGGATAGGTAGCCCCAACGCCCATCAATACACGTTCCATCGCCTCAGCCCCTTTACGCTCAGCACAGATTAAACCAACCCGGGCGCCATTTGGAAGGCGGGCGATTTCAGCCAGGACTTCTAAATAGTCGGGTTCTACCATTAAACCTAGCACCGTGTGTGTCGTGCCAACCCATTCCTGGATATCCGCTACATGGAAAAGGGTAGTGGCGATGATGTCGTATTTCTCGAAAAAGCTTTGATCTTTTTGACGTAATTGGTCAATTAAAATAGTATCGGGCTTTATTCCTACGCCTTGTTGAATGTTCAGGGCGAAATGCTCCAAATCAGCCTTATTGCATTCGGTAAAAAGCAACTCCACATCAGGGTTTTCGAAGGGGAAAAGCATTCCCCGGGCATAGGCAGTTGAGGCGAACTCCTCAGGTGAAATCCCCATGCTTTTTGCCTTGATCAGCGCTTCATCGATCAAATCTAATAATACTTTCTGATGGCCTTCAGGTTTAGGCTGCGTTTTGTTAGCCACGAAAGTTCCTCGCCCCTGCTCGGTGACCAGATAGCCCTGCCGTTCCAATTCCTGGTAAGCCAGGCGTATAGTATTGTAGTTGATGCGCAAAGATTGAGCCATCAAGCGCACTGTTGGCAGTTTATCCCCGGGCTTCCAGTAGCCATTATCGATGTGATATTTGAGCTGTTCCATGAGCTGATGATGGATTGATATCGGTTCGGATCGACTGATTTGAATGTGATTCATATGGTATATTGATATAGTTCAATAATTCTTTTCTATATTATATCAAATATTTGTCTGATGTCAATAAATAAGTGTGTTGAAAGAAATAATAGGGACTTTTTATTTCGAATATGTTCCGCAATGGTTGGAGTAAATCATCTCGAAAAGCCTGCTCATTTTTATTTTCGCTGCTGCTCATCTATGCCAGATCTGCACCACAAATGATCTCAAAGGGGTCAATAGAGAAATGCATCACTGTAGTAGAGTGGTAGTCATCTTTCCCAAAGATGTTACTTGTTTATGCCATAAGAAATAAAGCATTTTCAATGATTTGTCTTGCTTTCCCCCTCCGGACAGAGCTGCGGATCACCTTCCCTTGTTGATTTGATAAATCGTCTTCTTATGACTGACCACTAAAATGGTGCAGATGTGGTGCAGTTGGGGAATATTTTAGTGGATTCAGAAGACCTGTTGGATTAAATAACCCCCATATATGGGATGTATTGGATAACCAATACCCATATGTACGGCTTGGACTTCAAAGGGGACGGCTCTTAATCAGTTGGTTGAGGGTTCGAGTCCCCCGTGGGTCATTATTTTTTTTAATCAGTTGCCCTCTATTGGTGGTTCAAATCACAGCTATAAAGGGTCCAGGTTGGTCTTGTGGCGATGGGGGAAAAATAGAGCATTTATACAGGTTCATTGTAGTAGAATGCATGCGATTGGCGAGCGGGTGGCAAGCGGGGTGAAACGCGAAGGGGGATATAATCGGACCAAACCACCTGACCGGCACCGATCCGGCAGGATGGTTCAAGTTGGGGTCAGGAATGATCTTTCCAGCGAGAAAATAGAAGGAAATTGTATATGAATGATAATGAAGACAGCCAATCGCAGACGGCAGAGGGTTCCGACAGTGTAGCACAGGGAAGCTTCGACCTGCTTTACCCATGCGGCTGGATGCCGAAGGATACCCACACGTCGAGCGCATTATCAGCTTCTGCCTGGCATGATCTGGGGATCGATCTGCTAGTGGCGGCTTTCAGCGGGAACCGCAGTCACCAGCAGGAGATCAGGACAGTATTCAGCCAAATCATCCGTGATCCACAGGTGATCCGCTACCGGCAGGATGTCTTGGAAGACATGTTGTGTAACTCAGACCTGGTGGAGAAGCTCACTGCGCTGCTGCCGGTCATCGACGCGCTAACCGACTTCTCATTCCAGCCTGAGCGTGGATTAAACCGGCTGCACGAGGTCAGCTGGCGTATGGGCGAGCTGCAAAGCATCATTGACTGCGTGGAGGGGTTAGACCAGGTGCTTGCGGAGTTCCAGGGTAAGTTCAAATCACAAGGATTACGGGGGCTGCTGGCAGCAGTTCGTATGCTTAAGGAGAAGCCTGACTACCATAGCCTGGTCAGAAATCTTCCCGAAATGCTGGCTAAATTACAATCGTGTGTCAGCATCACCATCGGGGTGAACCTGGATCCAAAGCTGCGGCCCGTGCAGGCCATGCTACTGGCGGTGAATGACAAGCCGTTCACCACGCAATCACTGATGGGCAAGCTGTTTGGGCGAGGCAAGGAGAATGCTGGTATCGCCCCATTACACTCTGTGCCACAGCGAATAGTGGAAGGGCCGTATGCATTTCCGGTGGACAGCGAGCTGGGTTGGGAGGTGGAGCCCACCATGGTGCCCTTATTTGCAGACTTGGCGAAGATACTCGAGAAAACGACCGCGCCAATCGCCAGCAAACTGAAGGAATACACCGGGGTGCAGAGCGGCTTTCTGAGCCAGCTGCGCCAGAGTTTGATCTATTACCTGGGGACGGTGCAATTCATCCGGCGCTTGCAGACCGCCGGGCTGCCCATGTGCCGCCCTGATATTTGTGATCTACGGGAGAGGCTGTGCAGGATCAAAGGTTCGTATAATGTGAGCCTGGCGATACGCCTGGGCGGCAGTGATGGAACGCAACACCTGCCCAAGGTGATCGTCAGGAATGACGTGGATATCATGCCAGAAGGGCAAATTCTGATCCTCACCGGGCCAAATCAGGGTGGAAAAACAACTTACATGGTGGGAGTTGGCATTGCCCAGCTGCTTGCACAGGCCGGATGTTTTGTGCCGGGTGAACAGGCTCAAATCAGCCCGGTGGACAATATCTTCAGCCACTTCCCCATTGAAGAAAAACCTGAGGCTAACGCGGGGAGGTTTGGCGAGGAAGCCATACGGCTGGAGCAGATATTCGAGCAGGTAACCGGTGACAGCCTTGTTTTACTGAACGAGTCGTTATCCAATACCAGCTTTGGGGAAAGCTTGTACCTTGCACAGGATATCGTGCGGATTTTACGACGGGTGGGGGCAAGGGCAATTTACTCGACTCACCTACACGAGCTGGGCAACCGGGTAGAGCAACTCAACCAATCGGTGAACGGCGAGGGGAAGATTATCAGCGTGGTTTCATCCCCCATCGATGAGGATAACTCTGCGGTGCAGTCAGGCGTGCACCGCAGCTACAAAGTGGAATCAAGGCCGCCGCTTGGGCAAAGCTACGCCAGGGAGATTGCCGGGCGATACGGCATCCGTTACGAACAATTGGAGAAAATATTGGCGGACCGGGGGGTGATAAAAGTGTAAAAAGCGGGGTGCAAAACCACTGCTGGGATGTTATACCAACCTTAATTTATGAGGCAACCAGGCAGCAGAAGACTGGGAGTATAATGACACCCATCGCTAGCGGGGTGGCTGGAGGGTAAGCTAACCAACCCGGGCAACGCTGGATGATCATCGCCAGGTGGGGAGATTTTGGCGGAAGATGGGAGGCTAGTCCATGAGCATATTAACCATCAATAGTGGCTCTTCAAGCATCAAGCTGGGCTTGTACGAGATAGCTAAGAGCGAAAAGCTGCTGCTTTCGGGGTCGCTGACGCGCATCGGACTTACTGCGGGGGCTTTTACGGTGCAAGATGCGGATGACAGAACATTGGTGGACCAGGCTGTTGAATTACCCGACCATGAGACAGCCTTAAAGTTGCTATTCGAGTGGCTTGAAAAGTACGCCCCAGACCGAAGCCTGGAGGCGGTGGGACACAGGGTGGTACAGGGAGGTCAGAAATACCGCGCCCCACACCGGGTGACACCAGAACTGATTGCTGAGCTGAAAGAGCTGGTGCCGATTGCCCCTGATCACTTACCCCACGAGATCAAAGCCATCCAGTACACCAGCCAGGCATACCCGCAGCTGGTGCAGGTGGCGTGTTTCGACACCGCATTCCATCAAACCATGCCCCACCTGGCACAAATAGCAGCGCTGCCCAGGTATTACCAGCACGAGGGATTGATCCGTTATGGATTCCATGGACTGTCGTACGAATATATTATGCAGGAGCTCCGCAAGGAGGCGGGAGCAGAGGCGGCTGATGGTCGGGTGATCATCGCCCACCTGGGAAACGGCGTCAGCATGGTTGCCGTATGGCATGGCAAGAGCATGGATACGACGATGGGCTTTACGCCTGTCAGTGGATTGGTGATGAGCACCCGTTCAGGTGACGTTGACCCGGGAATGTTGATCTACCTGGTCCAGGAAAAAGGCATGCGCCCATCCACGCTGAACGACATGATCAACCAACATGCCGGGTTATTAGGGGTATCGGGGATCAGCTCGGATATGCGGGACCTGCTGGAGAAAGAGGAAACCGAAGCATACGCCCACGAGGCGATAGAGCTGTTTTGCTACCAGGCGAGCAAGCACCTGGGGGCGCTGGCAGCGGTGATAGGCGGCGTGGACACCCTGGTCTTCACCGCTGGGATTGGAGAGAACGCACCGGCGATACGCCAGCGCATCTGCCAGAAGCTGTCTTTTTTGGGTATCCAGGTGGATCGTACCCGCAACAATGCCAACGCAGCCATCATCTCGCCGAGTGAAGCGGCGGTTACGGTGAGGGTGATGAAGACGAATGAAGATTTGATGATGGCCAGGCATACATACACGTTAATACATAAAAAATCATGGATTGAGGGAGGTAATGATGGCCAGACAATCGAGCATACAGGTTAAAAGTGTGAAGAATCCACTTAGCGCAGGCGAGCTGCATAAAATTGACTCCTATTGGCGGGCAGCCATGTACCTGTGCGTGGGCATGATCTATTTGAAGGAAAATCCCTTATTAAAGGAGCCGCTCAAGTTCGAGCATATAAAGAAGCGCTTGCTGGGGCACTGGGGAACTGATCCGGGGCAGTGTTTCACCTGGGTGCACCTGAATCGGATGATCAAGAAATATGATCTGAACATGATCTTTATCTCAGGCCCTGGGCATGGCGCGCCGTCCATGCTGGCGAACGCTTACCTGGAGGGGATGTTTTCGCAAGCATATCCTGAGGTAAGCGACGATGAGCAGGGGATGAAGCTGTTCTTTCATAAGTTTTCATTTCCAGGCAATTTGGGCAGTCACTGCACGCCGCAGGTGCCAGGCTCAATGCATGAAGGCGGTGAGCTGGGTTATAGCATCGCACACGGCTTTGGGGCAGCTTTCGATAACCCCGACCTGATCGTGGCAGTGATGGTAGGGGACGGTGAGGCTGAGACAGGCCCGCTGGCAACATCCTGGCACTCCAACAAGTTTCTCAACCCCCAGCGCGATGGAGTCGTCTTGCCCATCCTGCACCTGAATGGCTATAAAATCGCCAACCCGACCATCCTGGGCAGGATGAGCAATGCAGAGCTGGAAAGCCTGTTCAGCGGATATGGGTATAAGCCATATTTTGTGGAAGGTTCCCAACCGGAACGCATGCATCAGCTGATGGCAAGCACACTGGAGGCGGTCATGGGGGAGATCAAAGCGATCAAGAAAGCAGCGCCACGTGGATTCGATAACATTTATCCACGTTGGCCGATGATTATCCTGCGCACGCCCAAGGGTTGGACCTGCCCGAAGGAATTGGAAGGGCACCTGCTGGAAGGCTTCTGGAGGTCGCACCAGGTGCCTTTTGAGATCGAGCATAACGAGGCGCACCTAAAGCTGCTGGAAACCTGGATGCGCAGCTACCAACCCGAGAATTTATTCGACGCTGATGGCCGCTTGCTGCCCGAGCTGAAAGAGCTGGCTCCCATGGGATTAAAACGAATGAGCGCCAACCCGGTGACCAACGGCGGCTTGTTACGTAAACCGCTGGAAATGCCTGATTTTCGCCATTATGCCGTGGAAGTGGAGGGGCACGGCAAAACCACCGCACAAAACACACGCGTGCTGGGCAACTTTTTGCGCGGTGTGATGAGTAACAACATGACCCGTTTCAGGGTGTTTGGACCCGATGAAACTGCCTCGAACCGCCTGGATGAGCTGTATCAGGTGACGCAGAAAACCTGGATGGAGAAAATCCTGCCGGAGGATGCCGATGGCAGCGAGCTTTCACCGGAAGGCCGGGTGATGGAAATGTTGAGCGAGCATACCCTGGAAGGCTGGCTGGAAGGTTACCTGCTCAGCGGGCGGCATGGGTTGTTCGCTTCTTATGAGGCATTCATCCATGTGATCGACTCGATGTTCAACCAGCACGCCAAGTGGCTGGAAAAGAGCCAGGCTGTGCCCTGGCGGGCACCGATCTCCTCGCTGAACCTGCTGATCACCTCGGTGGTGTGGCGGCAGGACTATAACGGGTTCAGCCACCAGGACCCCGGCTTCCTGGATATCGTGGCCAATAAAAGCGCCGGGGTAACGCGCATCTACCTGCCGCCAGATGCCAACTGCTTGCTATCGGTGGCGGACCACTGCCTGCGTAGTGAGGGGTATGTGAATGTGATTGTGTCGGATAAACAGGAGCACCTGCAATACCTTTCGATGGAGGAAGCCATTGTTCACTGCACCAAGGGGATCGGTATTTGGGATTGGGCGAGTACCGACCAGGGCAGCGAGCCTGATGTGGTGCTGGCATGCGCAGGAGATATCCCCACCATGGAAGCCCTGGCTGCGTCAGCAATGCTGCGCCAGCACTTCCCCGACCTGAAGCTGAGGTTCATCAATGTGGTGGATCTGTTCAAGCTTGAACCGCATAGCCAGCACGGCCATGGGCTCACAGACCGTGATTTCGACAGTCTGTTCACGCTGGATAAGCCGATCATCTTCAATTTCCACGGCTACCCCTGGATGATCCATCGACTGGCTTACCGGCGCAACAACCATAAAAACATGCATGTGCGCGGTTACAAGGAGCACGGCGATATCAACACCCCGCTTGACCTGGCCATTCGCAACCAGATCGACCGGTTTGACCTGGTGATCGACGTCATCGACCGGGTTCCCAAGCTGCAGGTTTCCGGGGCGCATGTCAAGGAACGGATGCGCGACTTGATTGTGGAAAATTCCGCCTATGCGCACGAGGAAGGTATCGATAAGGAAGAAATAACCAGCTGGAAATGGCCAGGAAACTAACTAAAACGGGCAGCGGTGATAGCTGCCCGCCAGATAATCCTGTCCAGTTAGCACCGGCTTGTAGCAGACGCCAGGCCGTCAATCACTGGCCTGCAGTGTGGTTCATTCATCGATTGTGCCCAGGTAAGCCAAGGACCTGATTCGCTGGCGGTCTTTGGGATCGCCCACCCGGCTTGCGAGCAATGCCACAGCTTCAACGAGCAAGAAGAGCGGGAAGGTGAGAATGCTGCGCAGCATCATGCCGGACATGGTGGTGCGGTCTGACAGCATGTCGACCAAAGCCTGGGTAGTATACGGGTTAGGAGCGCCCAACATCAGGCACAGGTCTTCGAAGGTGTAAAAAAATTTCGCCACGCCGATACCCAGCATGTGGTGTAGCCCAATTTCCCTGAAAACCATGCGCGGGTAACGTTCTGGGTGGCCTGATAGTATTGCTTCGGCTGCCAGGCGCCCGCTTTTAATAGCGTAGCGGATGCCTTCGCCTGAGAGTGGATCCACCAATCCGGCAGCATCACCCACTAACAAAGTGCGCGAGGTGGCTATCTGCCCTTTACCCATATAAAGTGGGATGGGGTGTCCGTAAAGCGGAGTGCCGTCGAGGGGAATGCCGTAAGAGGCCATCACGCGCTTCAGGGTTGCCTGTAACTCGCCATGTTTTGGGTGCAGGGCAGCGATACCAACGGATAAATGGCCGGCTTTTGGAAAAATCCACAGATAGCCCTGGTAAATTTCGCCGAAAATAAACAGCGGACGATCACGAGAGCTCTCCATGATCGGAGGGGCCACCTCGACCTCGGCTTCGATGGCGGCGGCAAGGCCCTTTCCTTGTCTCAGGTTAAGAGAATGCGCCACTGCTGAGCTTGCCCCATCCGCCCCAATAAGATAATGGGACTCGAAACATTCACCAGCCTGGGTTTCCACATGAACCCCCTGGATGTCTTCAACGACCGTGCGGATTGCCACTCCCTGGCGAAGCTCGACTTTGGCTTGCTCAACCAGCAACTTGTCAAATTGGTCTCGCATCACCATGCCAACCTGGTAGCGTTTGATGGGTACGGTCACGGTACGCCCATGATAGGCATAGCTCATGGCTTTCACATTACTCTGCACCGCGGGCTCAAAAGAAAACGGAAATTGCCGTTGGAGGAAATCGATCGACAAGCCACCTCCACAGGTTTTATAGCGGGGTAGGTTCTCTTTTTCGATCACCAACACCCGCTTTCCAGCCTGGCCGAGGAAATATGCGGCGGTGCCACCTGCGGGTCCGGCACCAGCGATGATCACATCATAGATATCATTCATCAACGCACTCATATTTGGCCAGCCTCATTTTTTCCAGGATCAGCTCCCTTTGCATCAGTCGATTGTGGGCATTGGAATCATGGGCAGGAATGGTTTGCACTCGAATGGCATTGATCGTTTATAAGCAAAAAGTTTTACGCTTGCCGTCAGGCTGGCGTAAAACTTTTCGGCATAGAGATATTCACAGTAAGCTATTTGAAACAGGCAACGTTTTATCTGTGAATCGTCCCGTTTTACCTACCGCGATAGTTACGACGGCGAATTAGACGTTGATCATCCTCAATCGGAATACGAATGGGCTCGGGCTTTTGCTCATGCTCCTTTCGCAGGCGATAAACCAGAACTCCAGCTCCAACCAGGGAAAGCACAATTATAGTCGTTAACATCTCAAACTCTCCTATCACCCCAAAATCAGGGAACCATTATGGGTGGATATATTGATTGATGAATTTAGCAGGTATCTTCTTCTCCATATCCTTTCCCAAATCGTATTCTAATCTCAAGCGTATCAACCTGTCTTTAAGTTAACCTAATGTCCAGGTTAAGAATTTGAAGTTCGATTTCTACCTCCCCGAATAGTTCCATCCATACGCAATAAGCCAATATATATCTAAATCATCCTAATTATAATGTATTGTGCTGAATTATACGAGAAGATTAATGAGCAGCAATATATGATGCATCTTAATCCCTCGGTCAGCAATTGAAGAAGCACTTTTACCTTGCAGGCGTGCATAGTTGTATCTCGATCATTGTGTCGTTTAAATAGCTTGATTCGGGATAAAATTTAGGGTATTATGAACCGAGGCAGCGGGACTTGAGATGGCGCCTGAGCCCTGCGGTTTATTCGACTTGGTTTAACTGTGGAACAGTTTTTATCAACGGAAACCCAGATTATTGAGCTGCTCCTGGTTGTGGTGGCGGTTGCTATTTTTGCGCGTCGACTGCGCGTTCCGTACATTGTAGCCCTGGTAGTTGTGGGATTGGCGATCACCTTTCAAACCGCCATCAAGTTCGAGCTCACTCCTGAGCTGATCCTATCTTTATTCGTGCCGCCGCTGATCTTCGAGGCTGCCTTTCACCTGAACCTGGCGGAGCTACGCCATAATCTCCCGTTGATCCTGGTCCTGGCCATCCCGGGAGTCATACTGACCACGTTGATCATTGGTGGGCTGCTGGGGCTCGGCGTGCAGATCAGCCTGCCAATTGCCTTGGTGTTCGGCTCATTGATTGCTGCCACTGACCCTGTGGCAGTAGTGGCATTGTTCCGGGCCTTGGGAGTGCCAAAGCGCCTGTCGGTCCTTATTGAAGGAGAGAGCCTGCTCAATGATGGTACCGCAATCGTGGTTTTTAACTTGATGGTGGCAATCGCCCTTACCGGAAAGTACAACTTCCTGGACAGTGCGGCGCAATTTTTTAAGGTGTCTATTGGTGGGGTTATGGTCGGGCTGCTGCTGGGGTGGTTGATTGCCCAGATCATCTCACGGGTAGATAATTACCTGATCGAAACCACCCTGACCACCATCCTGGCATTTGGCTCCTACCTGGCAGCTGAAAGGTTCGGTTTTAGCGGAGTCTTAGCCGTGGTGGCGGCAGGGTTGGTCAATGGTAATATCAGCCCGCAGGGGATGAGCCCAACCAGCCGGATTGTGATTTTCAACTTCTGGGAATATGTGGCCTTTCTGACCAACTCTTTCGTGTTCCTGTTGATTGGATTGCAGGTGAATATCTCAGCCTTGCTCGCCAGCTGGCAACCCATCCTGTGGGCCATCCTGGTGGTGTTCGTGGCACGCACCATCGTGGTGTATAGCCTGAGTGGGTTGGTCAGGCTGGTGTCAGAGCCGGTGCCGATCACCTGGCAGCATATCCTGAACTGGGGCGATCTGCGAGGCGCTGTCAGTTTGGCGCTGGTGCTAAGCCTGCCGGCCAGCATGGGGGCTGATCGCGACCTTTTGCGAACGATGGCTTTTGGAGTGGTGCTGTTCACCCTGCTGGTGCAAAGCACCACGATGAAACCGCTGATCCGCTGGCTGAAGATCATCACGCGTACGGATGCGCAGGTGAATTATGAGCTGCAGCATGCCCGGCTGACTGCCCTGCGCAATGCAGATGCTCGCCTTGATCACCTGCATAATGAGGGCATGCTTTCCAGCCACTCGTGGGAAAAGCTCAAGAGTTATGTAACCCAGGTATCCGCTTCACAGGCCAAAAAAGTTCGCGGCATTTTAATGGCTGACCCAGCTCTAGAAGCCGAGGAGTTGGACACGGCCTGGCGGGAGGTGATGCGCGCCCAGCGCTCCTCGCTGCTGGACCTGCGTCGTGACGGGGCGATTACAGACGAAGTGTATGAGGAGTTATCTGCTGAGGTGGATGCCCAGCTTAGCGAAGGCTTCCCCGCCCTCCCAGAAGAAGCCGAGGCACGCACCAGGTTCGTTGAAATGAAGATCCCAGATAATTCCCAGGTGCTGGATAAAACAATCTCAGACCTGGGCATACCCCGCTCAGCAGTGCTGGTTTCAGTGCAGAGAGGCGATGAGATCATTATCCCGCGCGGCGATACTGCATTACACGTGGATGATGTAGTGACCGTACTATGCGAGCGGGATTCAATCGAGCAGGTGAAAAGCATATTTTTAACCCCATACGAAGAATTAGGAAATGAGAACAGCACGGCAGAATCGGTGGACGATTAGTTTATCGCGCTGGTTGGGACAAATCCAGCTATCCGAGACCATTCTACTGTGGGGATTGGCACTGGTGGTGGGATTGACCACCGGCGTGGGGGTATGGCTGTTCAAGGAGTTGATAAATCTCATCCAAACGATCGGTTACACCCAGCTGGGCGCGAGTTTACGTTCCATTGGGAGCTGGTCATTTTTCATCCTGCCAGTGATTGGGGGGTTATTGGTGGGGCTGGTGATGTACTTCCTGGTAGGACACGAACGGCATAGCGGAGTACCTGGGGTGATGGAATCGGTGGCACTGGCAGGTGGAAGGTTGCGCTATCAGCGTGCCCCGGCCAAGATGCTGGCGGCAGCCGTCTCAATTGGTAGCGGTGCGTCGGTGGGTCCCGAAGACCCTTCTGTGCAGATTGGGGCATACCTGGGCTCTATGGTAGGTCAGCGGCTGCATTTCTCTGACGAGCGTATGCGCGCCTTGGTGGCTGCAGGTGCAGCCAGTGGCATTTCTGCAGCGTTCAACGCGCCCATCGCAGGCGTGTTCTTTGCGCTGGAGATTGTATTGGGAGAGATCAGTGGAAGCGCTTTTGGCGAGGTGATGCTGGCCTCGGTGGCATCAGCGGTGTTTACCCAGGTTGTGAGTGGCACGCAGCCGGCCTTTCAGATCCCGCCTTATATCTTCCATATCAACTGGCAGCTGCCGCTGTATCTGTTCTTGGGATTATTTGCCGGGCCAGTGGCAGCAGCATATATCCGCATGATCTATCTCACAAGAGATATCTTCGCCCGCTATAAGCAGATCCCGGTGTGGTTGAAGCCAACCATTGCTGGCTTGATTGTGGGCCTGGTTGGATTGCTCGCTCCCCAGATCCTGGGTGTGGGTTACGACACGGTGAGCCAGGTGCTATCAGGAGCCAGCACCGGTATCGTATTTTTAATAACCCTGGCACTGCTAAAAGTAATCCTGACACCCACCAGCCTGGCAGGTGGATTTATTGGTGGTGTGGTGGCCCCTTCACTGTTCATCGGCGCCACGCTGGGTAGCGCCTTCGGGCAGATTGCGGCGCTCATTTTCCCCACCCTGGGCATCCACGCCACGCATTTTGCCATGGTAGGCATGGCAGCTGTGCTGGCAGGTGCCATCCATGCTCCGCTTACCTCCATCATCCTGCTATTCGAGATGACCAATGATTATCACATCTTGCTGCCTGCCATGTTCGCCGTGGTGGTAAGCCAGGTGATTTCACAGCGCCTGGTGCATGGTTCGATCTATACCCTGGATTTGGCACGCAAGGGCATCCGGCTGGAGCGTGGCAGAGACTTGGAAGTGTTGGAAACCGTTATGGTGGGCGAGGTGATGCAGCCAATGCCCTTCACTCTGCATGAATCCGACAGCCTGGCGCGAGCCTCGGAATTTTTCCTGGAGACCCACCATCATGGGGCGCCGGTGGTCAACGGCCAGGAAGAACTGGTGGGTATTTTCACGTTAAAGGATCTGGATGCGACCCAGGTGAGCAGCTGGGCCAACATTAAAGTGGGGGATGAGTGCACCCATGATCTGGTGGTAGCTTATCCTGACGAAACGATCGGATCCGCGCTGCGTAAAATGGGGCAGCGCGATATCGGACGTATGCCGGTGGTGGCGCGTGAAAACCCTCACAAATTACTGGGTTTACTACGCCGTGGCGATCTGGTGCGCGCTTATGATGCCGCGCTAACCCGCCATGCCACCAGGCGCCATCTGATCAACCAGACCAGGCTGGATGCGATCACGCCGGAGGCGGTAATGGTGGTGGAACTGCAGGTTCAGAAAGGATCACCACTCTCGGGAGAGACATTGAAAGCCATCACCTGGCCACCGGATAGCATCGTGGCCAGTATTCGCCGCAGACAAAAGGTGATCATCCCCCATGGAGACACGGTGTTGTTACCCGGTGATATCCTGGCGGTGGTGACGGAAGCCTCATATTCCGAGGCGGTAATGCGCCTTGGAGAGCCGCGGCCTCAAATAGAAACTTAATAAAGCAGGGTTCTATGCCGATCAAACCTCCCCATCTATACCGGCTGACCGTGGAAAGGCGTAATGAGGTCTTACAAGAATTGGACCAATCTGCCTCGCCAGGATTCAGCTATTTCTTCATGATCACCCTGTCATGTGCGATAGCCACGTTTGGATTGCTGACCAATTCGGCCGCCGTGATCATCGGAGCGATGCTGGTTGCACCATTGATGTCCCCCATTCTCGGGTTATCGCTGGCTTCCGTGGCTGGACGGCAGAGGATGTTCCGCAGGTCGTTTATCTCATTAATCGTGGGGGTGGTGCTCTCCGTGGCGCTTGCCGCACTGTTGAGCCTGATCGCAAAGGAGCTGCCGTTTTCAATTTTGGTGCAATTGCCGGGTGAAGTGCTCTCGCGCACGCAACCCACCCCGTTTGATCTTGGGATAGGCATTGCAGGAGGGGCCGCAGCGGCATATGCTCTGGCTCAACCCAAGCTATCTGCCGCATTACCAGGAGTGGCCATCGCCACTGCGCTAATGCCGCCAGTGTGCACCATTGGGATTGGGATTGCCGTTCAGAATTCCGGCGTGGCATTGGGAGCTACGCTGTTATTTGTTACCAACCTGGTGGCAATTTCCTTTGCCGGTATCCTGGTGTTTGCCGTGCTGGGGTTTCGCCCAGCACGCCTCGAGAATACCTGGCACCATATTCCGCGTGGCCTGTTTCTTACAGCCGGCCTGGTATTGATCACTGCTTTTCCGCTGAGTGTGCTCACCTTTAACCTGGTCACCCAGGCACGGCTTTCTCAGGATGTGCAGTATGCAGTGGCGGCTGAGCTGGCAACGCTGCCAAATACGCAGCTGGTGGATATCAGCTTCACCACCCGTGGGAACGCCCTGAACCTGGAGGTCACTATTCGCACATCGTCACAACCGAATTACAACCAGGTAGTGAATTTACAAAAAGCCATCACCTCCCGGTTGCAACGCACCGTTGCTTTGGAGCTGATTGTCATCCCCACCACGGAATTAAACCCGTTGGTACCGCCAACATTCACACCTACACTCACGCCAGGGCCAAGCTTGACCCCTACCCTGACCCCTTCTGCCACGCCTACTTATAATCCAACGGTAACTTCCAGCCCCACACCTAGCAATACACCCACCTCCACACCTACCTATACCTCCACGCCCACTTTTACGCCTACACCGGTGGTGGCATACATTGCCAGTACGGGCGGGCTGGGAATTTACCTGCGCGAGACGCCGGATGGCAAGGTCATTGGTGCATTGCCTCAGGGTTCGGAGGTGCAGATCCTTTACCAGCGAGAAACCGTGGATAAGATCACTTGGATTCAGATTCGCGACCTGTTTAACCGGGTGGGCTGGATCCCGATCAACTTCCTGATCATCAAACCGTAAATTGCCCACGAGTACCCAAGAATGTGATGGAAGAAAACAAGCTTGAAAAGGCCATTCCTGCCTCCACCGCCCAGAAGATTTATGATTTTATGGGCAAGAGTTATGATTGGTTTGGCAGCTTTGATGCGCGGGCAAAGACGCGGGGATTGGAGCTTCTCGAGGCAAAACCCGGAGAGAGCATCCTGGAAGTGGGCGTTGGGACGGGTAAGCTTCATTCGCTAATCGCCTCGACCGTGCAGCCCGGGGGGATGACCGTTGGCATCGATATATCCGTAGCAATGCTAAGGATCGCGCGCCAGCGCACAAAATCCCCGATGTGCCGGGCGGATGCGCGCTGCACGCCGTTTGTCGATAGTTATTTCAGCCATATCTTCATGTCATACGTGCTCGACCTGCTGCCATCGGTGGAAATCCCTGCGGTATTGGCCAGTTTATGGCGGGTATTACAGCCTGGGGGGAGCATGGTGGTCGTGGCTCTCACCGAGGGGGTTGATAGGCCCAGCCGGATGTTGGTGGCAGCCTGGAAAGCGGCCTATGCGGTCAGCCCGCTGGTATGTGCGGGATGCCGGCCGTTACAGTTAAACGCCATGGTGGAAAAAGCGGGCTTCACCGGCGTGCACCGTGAAGTGGTGGTGCAGATGACAGTACCTAGTGAAATCATCGTGGCAGAAAAGTGAACAGGAGCGTGTATGGCGAAATTAATTAGTGATATTGATCCTTCTCGCGGCATATACCGGATCGGTTTCCGTTTGCCCATATTGCTTTACCGGCTAAAGTTGGGATGGATCTTGGGGAAGCGCTTCTTGATGCTCAGCACTTTTGGGCGGAAGAGTGGCAGGCTGCACCAAACTGTTATCGAGGTGGTTTACTTCGATCGCCAGAGCGGGGCGTATACCATAGCTTCTGGCTGGGGCAGGAAATCTGACTGGTATAAAAACCTGAAGAAAAATCCCAGGGTGATGGTTGCAGTAGGATTAGATAAATTTGAAGCCACGGCACGGCAGTTAGAGAGCGATGAGGCTGAACAACTGCTGCTCGATTATTCTCATAAACACCCCTTGGCTTTTCGAGAGCTTGCCAGGTTGATGACGGGTTCTATGTTAAAAAACATTGAGGAAACCTGCCACATGGTAGCTCAAGATATTCCGGTGATTACACTCACTCCTGATTCAAATCGATAACTGGAGGCGATGCAAACTTGAAATTCATCTATTATGCTTTATAATATAGTCAACCAAAACGTTTTCGTATCCTGTTTTCACCCCCAAAAAACGTTTGCGGAGAGTAAATGCCTGTTTCTATTCGTGATGTTGCCCAACATCTCAATTTATCCATTACCACGGTATCTCGCGCCTTGAATGGTTACGAAGATGTCGCAGAAGAGACTCGCCAGCGCGTGTTAAAGGCAGCTTCCGAGCTAGGTTATACCCCCAATCGCGCTGCGCGGCAAATGCGGCATAGGTTCTCCGATACCATCGGCTATATCCTGCCGGAAGATGCTCCCAGATTGTCCGACCCGTTTTTTGCGGAGTTTATCGCCGGGCTGGGGGATGAATCTGTGAAACATGGATTCGAGCTGCTCGTTACTACCGCGGCTTCAGGCAGTCAGGAAGAGCAACAAGCTTATCGAAAATGGCTGCACGGCCGCGAAGTGGATGGCGTGGTGCTCAATCGCATGCATCTGAATGATTGGCGCGTGCAATACCTGGCGCAGAATAAATTTCCCTTTGTGACCCTGGAACGGTCGCTCGACCCTTATGATTATGCCTCAGTTGAAACTAACGGCCGGCAGTGGTTCGGGAAATTAATCGATCACCTGGTTTCTTTGGGTCACCGTCGAATTGCCTATATTGGCACCAACCCTGAGTTGAAAATCCACGCAGATCGCTTCGCGGGATACCAGGGTGGCTTGCACGCACACGGATTGGAATACGACCCCCAGCTGGTAGTTACGGGTGATTTGACTTCAGATGGGGGATTTCATGCTGCCAGGCAGTTGCTCACTTTACCCAATCCACCCACGGCGATTGCCTGTGTGGATGATATGACAGCCATGGGTGTGTTGCACGCAGCCCAGGAAATGGGCTGGACGGTGGGGAAAAACCTGGCGATCACCGGTTTCGATGGCATAGAGGGTTTCAGGCACACGCAGCCGCCATTGACGACCATCAACCAACCTGTGTACAGTATTGCCTGTCGTTTGGTGGAAATGCTGGTAAATCAGATCACAGGAAAGATGGCTGGTTTTCAACATGTACAGATAGAGCTGGTATTGGAGATATGCCAATCTACGGTGGGTAAGTGAACGGTTTCGCACCTGGCGAGGTGCATATCCTGCGAGAGGTCGTGGTGGATGAAGGATAATTGGTTATTGCTGAAAGAGGACGTGGATAGCGTATGAAAACAGTTATTGCTGGTGCTTTAGGTGAATGTGTGCATGTGGCAGGGGTGAGCAATTTCCTGCAGCTTGCAGAAGCGGCGGGCTGGCGGACAGTGTTCCTTGGGCCGGCAGTGCCGGTTGAGCAGGTGATTGAAATCGCCCGGCGTGAAAAAGCTGACCTGGTGGGGGTCTCGTACCGGTTGACACCAGAAACGGGAGAACGCCTGTTGGGTCAATTTGCCGAGGCAGCCAGTGAGCTGCACGAAGCTGGCGTGCGCTTTGCGTTCGGTGGCACACCACCCATTGCCGAACGTGCCAGGGCTATGGGCTTTTTCGAGCGCGTTTTCGACGGCAGCGAGCCACCCGATGAGGTACTGGCTTATCTCAAGGGGCAGAGCGGGGAACACCCCACAGAGGCGGATTACCCCCAAACTACCATAGAGCGCATTCGGTGGAAATCCCCATATCCGCTTCTGAGGCATCACTTCGGACTGCCGACCATCGAAGCCAGCCTCAACGGGATTGAGGAAGTTGCCAGGGCCAAGGTACTAGATGTTATCTCTCTGGGCATAGACCAGGATGCCCAGGCTAATTTCTACCATCCTGAGCGCCAGGATGTGCGCCGCACTGGGGCTGGGGGAGTGCCGGTGCGCTCAGAGCAGGATTACCGGCGGTTGTACGCCGCCAGCCGCACCGGCAACTATCCATTGCTGCGTACCTACTCGGGAACTGACGATTTTATCCGCCTGGCAGAAATGTACGTTAATACCATCAACAATGCCTGGTGTGCCATCCCACTCTTTTGGTTCAACCAGATGGATGGGCGCGGCCCTTGGGACCTGGAAGGGTCAATACGCGAACACCAGCGAGTGATGGCTTGGTATGGTGAGCATGATATCCCGGTCGAGCTGAATGAGCCACATCACTGGGGGATGCGTGATGCTCCCGATGTAGTGTATGTGGTATCGGCTTACCTGGCGGCTTATAACGCGCGGGCCTTTGGGGTAAAGGATTACATTGCCCAGTTCATGTTCAATAGCCCGCCGGGACTTTCAGACGCCATGGACCTTGCCAAGATGCTGACCATTCTGGAAATGATCGAGCCGCTTGAAGGGCCTGATTTTCACATCTGGCGGCAAACCAGGACAGGCCTGCTGAGCTACCCGCTGGATCCAGATGCGGCCCGCGCTCACCTGGCAGCCAGTGTGTATCTGCAGATGGCGCTCAAACCACATATTGTGCACGTGGTGGGTTACGTGGAGGCTGACCATGCTGCCACTGGGGCTGACGTGATAGCTTCTTGCAAGCTGGCACGGCGGGCTATTGATAATGCATTGCGCGGCGCGCCCGAGATGACCGCCGACCCGCACATCCAAATACGCCAGGAAGAGCTGCGGGCGGAGGCCGAGGTAACCCTGCAAGCTATTCGAGGCTTGGGACAGGATCACCAGGGAAATCCGCTCACCGATCCAGCGAACCTTGCCCGGGCAGTGGAAATGGGCATCTTGGATGCCCCCCAGCTGAAGAACAATCCGCATGGGCGCGGGCAGGTGATCACCCGTATCGTGAATGGAGCCTGCCTGGCAGTGGATGAGCTTGGGCGCCCGCTACCAGAGGCGGATCGACTGGCTCCCATTTAATCAACCTTGATATCCAGCATGTTAAGGTCATAAAAGCGAAAGGAAGGTGACTATGAATACGAAATACACTGTAATTGGAGCCGGTCATGGTGGTAAGGCTATGGCAGCCCACCTGGCATTGATGGGCTTTCCGGTCACCTTGTATAACCGCACCTTTACGCATGTTGAAGTGATCAAAAAACGAGGCGGGATCGAGCTCGAGTCTGATGTAGAAGGTTTGGACGGCTTTGCCAGGCTGGATAAGGTCACGTCAGATATAACAGAGGCAGTTTCGAAGGCCGAGATGCTCATGGTGGTAGTACCTTCATCAGCACATGCCGATGTTGCTGCGGCTATTGCGCCTTACTTGCAGGATGGGCAAACCATCGTACTGCACCCGGGGCGCACAGGCGGAGCGCTCGAATTCAACAAGGTTTTGCAAGATTCCGGCTGCACGGCAAAGTATACTTTGGCAGAAGCGGAGACGTTTATCTATGCTTCGCGATCAGACGGGCCTGCCCAGGCGCGCATTTTTCGCATCAAGGAAGCTGTGCCGTTAGCTGCACTCCCGGCAGTGAATACGCCTGAAGTGCTGTTAAAAATCAATGAGGCTTACCCGCAGTTCATCGATGGGGTGAACGTGCTGCACACCGGTTTGAACAACATGGGTGCCATTTTTCACCCTGCACTGACCCTGCTCAACGTGGGATGGATCGAGGCCACGCATGGTGATTACCAGTTTTACATCGATGGGGTCACCCCTTCGGTGGCTCGCATGTTGGAGGTGTTGGACCGCGAGCGCGTGACAGTGGCTTCTGCGTTGGGTTTGCGAGCGCGCACCGCCATGGAGTGGCTACAGCTTGCTTATGACACCACCGGCGAGGATCTGCACGATGCCATCCATAACCAGCCTGGCTACTATGGCATAAAAGCCCCTAGTACGCTCAATCACCGTTACGTCTTTGAAGACGTCCCCATGAGCCTGGTCCCGATAGCTTCGCTGGGTGAGCGTTATGGTGTTTCGGTGCGCGGCATCGAAAGCATGATCCGCGTGGCCTGCATCATCCACCGTACCGATTACTGGAGGCGCGGACGCACGGTGGATAAGCTAGGGATTGGCGGGCTAAGCGTGAGCGAGCTGACCCATTTTGTCAATGAAGGTTCACAGGCATAAATCCGATGGATTTTACCAACCTGTCGAAAGATTTCCCCGTGTTGTTACTGTACAATATCGATCCCACCTGGTTAGAACAAGATATCGAGGAGTGCCAGGCTGCCGCAGATATATTGGTGGATGCTATGGCCGGCGCAGGCCAGCGGGTGGAAAAAGTGTGCGTGCAATCAGCCGAGCTGGAGGCATTACTACAAAGTTACAACCCGAATGAGTACCTGGTCTTGAATTGGTGCGAGGAATTTCCGGGTGTGCCTCGCAGCGAATGCCTGGTGGCTCAAAGCCTGGAGAGCCTGGGTTTCACGTTCAGCGGTGCCGGATCGCAAACCTTGGCTGTCGGTCAGGATAAACCAGAAGTCAAGCGCTTGCTCAATTCGCAGCACATCAATACCCCGGTGTGGAAGGTATACAATTCGCCAGACCAGCTAAGCTGGGAGCATTTCCCGGCGATCGTGAAATTAGCCTACGAGCATTGCAGCTATGGGATCACGCGCGAATCGGTGGTTCAATCGAACGTCGAGCTGAAGCGGCGCGTGGGGTATGTGATCAACGAGATGCACCAGCCTGCTCTGGTGGAGGAATTTATTGATGGGCGTGAATTTCATGTGGGGGTGGTGGGGAACGGCAAAATCACTGTTTTACCACCCGGCGAGATAGATTATTCACACTTCACCGACATTCATGATCGGCTGTGTACCTACGAGTCGAATTTTGTCCCCAACTCACTGGCTTACCAGCTCACCATTCCCAAGTTGCCAGTTGTCTTGGCTGAAAGCCTGCTCAATGAACTGGAGGAAATGGCTGCGGCAGCATACACAGCTGTCGGTTGCCGTGATTATGCCCGCATGGATATTCGCCTGAAAGACGAGACTTTTTACTTATTGGATGTCAATCCCAACCCGGATATCAGTGAGAACACAAGTTTCGCGCGAGGGGCGGAATTAATGGGACTATCGTATGGCGAGTTAGGCAGCTGGTTGGTCAACCTGGCTGCTGAACGTCACCCTGTTTATGGATCACATGTCCATAATGCTATATTAGGAGAAAATAGATGTCTGGAATTGTAGGAATAGCGAAACCCCAAAAAACTACCAAAGTGAAACAAATGCTTAAAGCCATAGCTTACCGAGGAAGCTCGACAAAAATCATGCAAACTCCCTTAGCCACCCTGGGAATTACCTACTCGGATGATAAATCCATAAAGGCCAAAGAGACCTCGTCATCCAATGTGAATCCTGTTGGGAAAATTGCCGGTCGCTTCGTACAGGAGCGGGAAAACAAAGTGATCATAAAACGCGACCCCCTGGGAGTGGCGCCACTCTATTATGGGTGGACTGAAGATGGGTTATTGTGTTTTGCTTCTGAAGTCAAGGGCTTGTTGGAGTTGACCCAAGATGTGCACGAGCTTCCTCCAGGGCACACCTTTGATGGGCAACACCTGAAAGCTTATTACCGGCTGCAAAAGTTACCCGAGATTAAACAAGAACCCGAGAGAATTGCAATAGAGTTACACGGGGTGCTAGACAGCGTGATTAAAAAACATGCCACCCTGGGCGTGGTTGGCGCATGGTTATCGGGTGGTTTGGATTCAAGCGTAATGGCCACATTAGGCAGCCAGCACGCTCATTCTTTTCACACCTTCGCCGCAGGCATGCCTGGCTCTCCTGACCTCAAATACGCCAGAATGGTTGCCGACCATATCAAGGCCGCTCATCACGAAGTGGTGGTAAAGATCGACGATCTGCTCAAGGTTTTACCCGATGTCATCTACCACCTGGAGTCATTTGATGCCTGGCTGGTACGGTCCAGTATGATGAATTTCCTGGTAGCCAGGCTGGCCGCCCAATACGTGACGTCGGTTTTTTCAGGTGAAGGTGGCGATGAGCTGTTCGGTGGTTACCGGTATTTAAAGTCATTGGATCCCTCCCATCTGGCGGATGAATTAATCGATATCACCTCGCGCCTGCATAATACCGCCTTGCAACGCGTGGACCGCTGCGCTTCAGCCTATGGCACAGATGCTTACGTAGCATTTTTAGAACCCGACGTGGTCGATTTTGCTCTGCGTATCCCAACCCGCTATAAATTGCGCAATGGGGTCGAAAAATGGATCCTGCGCCAGGCTATGACGGGTGAACTGCCCGATGTGATCTTGAACCGGCCCAAGGCCAAATTTTGGCAGGGGGCAGGGGTGCAGGATTTGCTGGCACGCCATGCTGAGGAACAGATCAGTGATGCTGATTTTTCGAGCGAGAGACATTTACCCAACGGCTGGGTGTTGAATTCTAAGGAAGAGCTGCTTTATTACCGCATCTTCAACGAGAGGTTTGGGCAGATAGATGATCTGAGCTGGATGGGGCGTACCAAGGGAACGCCAGTCAACTAAACACAAAAGGAGAAGGAGGATCGAATGCCTCTGCTAGACAGCAGCCTATATGTGTGGGTATTGTTACCCGTGATGGTCTTTTTTGCCCGGGTGGCCGACGTCACGCTGGGCACCATGCGCATCATCTTCATCTCGCGCGGCAAGCGGAACCTGGCCCCCTTGCTGGGCTTTGTGGAAGTGTTCATCTGGATCACAATCGTCTCCCAGATCGTCAGCAATGCCCACAACCTGCTGGCCTACCTGGCTTACGCAGCGGGTTTCGCCACCGGCTCCTACCTGGGCATGTATATAGAAAATCGGATTGCCTTTGGAATGCAGCTTGTCATGGCTTTCATCCACGACCATGCAGAGGGATTAACGCAAAGCCTGCACGAGGCTGGTTTTGGTGTGACTTGCGTGGATGGAATGGGGGCGAATGGACCGGTCAAATTGGTCTACACCATTGTCTTTCGTAGGAATCTGCAGTCGGTGCTTGACATCATCCACAAAACCCATCCCAAGGCTTTTCTATCCATCGAGGATTTGCGTTCCACGGAGGCAGGCATCTTCCCGCTAGTCATGCCTGCCCAGCAAAAGGTGTTGCTGGGCAGGAAGTTTAAATAAATGACGTAAAATTAACAAGTATAAAATGCTTGTGGATAGGCGCTATGTATTGCTGATTCTGTTACTAAATCATGTGGATTGACCCCATGAGGGCAGAAATTCTCATGGGTTTATTCGATCGTAATCCTGTCGAATGAGGAGAAAACCATGCAAACCCAAGCCGGCTCATCGAACAATAAAGTCATCCCTTGTGAAAACTGCCCGATGCGCAAGAGGGCAGAGGCCAAACCCAATAGCTGGATTGCCCGCCTGTGGCGCTGGCATACCGGCTGGTGTCCGGGTTGGAAGGCCTACCAGGCGCACCTGGCTGAGCAGGCCAAGCTGCAGGAGTGAAGCAACCCGGGCTCCGAACGCAAACGAAAAAAGCAACTTCTTCACTGGAATTACGTAATTAAACAGCAGAGATAGCCACGCGGGATAATTCAACCGGGATTGATTATTATCTGCATGAATCACGCTTCGATAAAAAAATGACCGGACCACCACCTGCTGACTGATTGATTTCACGCTCGAAAGGAGAAAAAATGGACACTAACCAGGGCACCACCACCTCGAGTAATATATCAAATCCTACTCAATATGCAGCACGTTTGCAGATTGACTATCCCGAAAAACTGGATCGCCTGACCACATTCTTCAGGCTTATCTTGGTCATTCCCATCGCCATCATCTACGCCATCATCGCCGGGGCGGGCGAGACGGTCAACAATACGATCGTCTACGACCAGGCTGGCACGATTATTCGCCACGGCAGGGAATCGACAGGAGGCATCTTAGTAGCGCTTTTCTTTGCCACGCTGCTGATGATCCTGTTCCGGCAGCGTTACCCGCGCTGGTGGTTCGATTTTGCCCGCGAGCTCACCCGCTTTGGCTACCGTCTCGGTGCCTACCTGGCGCTGCTCACCGACCAGTACCCCTCAACAGTAGACGAGCAGTCTGTGCACCTGGAAATCGATTACCCCGATGTGAAGGCTGATCTGAAGCCTGGTATGCCGCTGATAAAGTGGTTCCTGGCGATTCCACACTACATCATACTGGCATTTCTTATCGTCGGCGCAATCTTTGCGGTAATCATTGCCTGGTTCGCCATCCTGTTCACCGGGCAATATCCCAAGAGCCTGTTTGACTACTTGGTGGGCGTGGGTCGTTGGGGCCTGAGGATAGATGCCTATGCCTTTTTGCTGGTGACCGACCGATATCCACCCTTCAGCCTGCAGTAGGAAGCATCTTTATCCTACCCAAAGGTTATGGCTGTACCTTTAATGGTTTTTTGTTAATTTTCATTGAAGCAGGTAATGAGACCTGGCCTTTAAAATGCCTGGCTTAAACCTGGATTTTGAGGCCGGGATTTAAAATATTGCTGTTACATCGAAAAAAACAGCCTTCCGCTTAAGCATTAATCCCCAAAATCCCTCTCACACCATAGCTATCTGTGAGAGGGATTTTTATTTGATCTAAATGGAAATCCCTGACTCAACTACGTTGATAGTGAGCCAACCACGGGAAATTTCTTGAGCAGCGAGTCATCGTGTGGGGCGGCAGTAATTTCTTCACTGAGGTCGTTTCCAGCATGGTGGGTGATCCAATGCAGGCCATTGCGAAAAAAATAGCTGCCAGATACATCATAGACTACTCCATGGTAAGCCACATAGGCCGGAGATCCATCACGCCCGTTATAGCGGCTGAGCTCTTCAAGCGTGTAGGTTCGCATCAGACGTTGAAGCCCAGGCAAACTAGCGCAAAAATTTGCTTACGAACGGTGAAGTTTCACCGCGGCGCAGGTAGTGACCTGAGGGGCCTTCTCCCAGAAACTCGGAGAACCATGATTCATGCTCCACTTCCTCATTCAGGATGGCCAGGCAAAGGTCATAGGTGCGGTGGTCCTTCCCCGCCGTCAGGTTGCAAATATAGGTGTAGCCGCGCACTGCACAGCGCTCGGCCTCCACTAGAACATTGAGCATAGCCTTGATGTCGGTTGGATCCTTGGGAAGTGCCGCAGGCGGGCAGGCGGAAATATCATGGAATTCATTCATGTGACCGGGGAGATGCCCGCCCAGCTCGTAGATGCGGGGCACGAGGGCTTCAAAATGATTGCGGTCCTCAATACGGGCAGTCTCAGCAATTTCTTTCAATCCCTCACCTTCAAGACCGATGAGGTTTACGCGCAGGATGGTGTAGTAATAAAAGGTGGTCAGCTCTGCAGAGGCATTGGTGATGAGCAATTGTAGTAGTTCGTCAACGTTGATGCCGTTTTTTTCTACCATTTCACGGGCTACTTTAGCCATAAGAGGGTTCCTTTCATTTCATTAGGGAAGGGTAAATTCGAAGTAAACTACACCGGTTCATCCTTTACTAAATCAATCATCGATGAGCATCGGATGGTCCGGTTGGGTGAAAGATTCTCAATAAATGCGAATACAAGTCACTTATGGAGAGCATTCTTTACAGTTTAATTGAACAATGGGACATCTCATTGTGCGTAAATCACCTCCCTTCAATTGCTTGATTATGATCCTTCAAGGGCAAGGCAATCTGGACAAATGCCGAAGATGTCATGTCGGTGTGTGACCAGGCGGTATCCGTATTTTTCCGCCAGATCTTGTGATAACTGGTCCAAATCTTTTCCTTCGGGATCGATGATGCGATGGCAGCGAACGCAGATTAAATGGGGATGTGGGTATGGGCGATAGCCATCGTAATGTGTGCTTCCGTTGGCAAAGCCCAGCTCGAGAAGCTCACCTTCCTCTTTGAGCAAGGCGACTGTTTTATATACTGTCGCCAGGCTCATCATGGGGAATTTCTCTTTTACTTGCTCGTAGATCTGCTCAACAGATGGGTGATCACGGCTCGAGATAAAAATCTTCAGGATGGAGGCGCGTTGTGGTGTAAGCCGGTACCCGTGCATTTTTAGCTTGCTCACCAGTGTCTCGAAGCGTTCTTGTGCTTCCATCTGTCAACCGGGGGTTTTTATCACATTTTTAATAAAATGCCCAAGATCATCACGTCGTGTTGGGCTCAGTCTTCGTCGCCCCGCTTCCCCAATTGATGGTCAAGTTGGTAAAGGCCCCCCACCGCTGTGCCGACTTTCTTGAGCATCTCCATGATCTGTGAGGCGTTTTTCTCCTCCTCCACCTGCTCTTCGATGAACCAGTGCAGGAATACCTGGCTGGCAGTGTCTTTTTCGGATAAAGCCAGGTTGTAAAGGTCATTGATCAGGCCGGTCACCTTTTGCTCATGCTCGTAGGCCTGCGAAAAGACTGCCTGTGGTGAGGCGAAATCAGCAGGGGGTTCCTGGATGGCTTTCAACACCACCTTCCCGCCTCGATCCAGGATGAAATTATAGAATTTCATGGCGTGCGCCTGCTCTTCAGAAGCTTGAATGCGCATCCAGTGGGCAAAACCGGGCAAGTTCTCAGCTTCGAAGTAGGCAGACATGGCCAGATAGAGATATCCTGAGTACAGCTCGTGCGCGATCTGTTCATTCATGCGGTCTACAACAGTTTTCGTAATCATATATTTACTCCTCCTTGTGAAAAAAATTAAATCACTGATCTGTACTTACACACACTTTCAGCATCTTACGAAAATGCATTGTGCAATCAGATGATTTGCAAACCCTCAACGATTACCCTAACATCCAGATCGTCGATAATTATTATTTATAAATATCGATTATCAACAACATATTTTACCATGGAATTATCCACGGCTCCTCATCTGGGCAGCCTTTATCCGAACTCAGAAAGGTTAAAATGCCAGGGTGATGGCATTATCGCTGGCGTAATCCAGGAAAGTAGCAGCCCCACCGATCTCGATGCCGTCGATCAATTGTTCTTTTTTGATGCCCATCACGTCCATGGTCATCTGGCAGGCAATCAGCCGCACCCCCATTTCCAATGACGTGTTGAGCAGCGAACCCAGAGAAGCAACGTGAGATTTTTCCATCCAGCTATTCATCATCGCAGTGGCGACGGCAGTCATACCGGGCAGTACCCCCACGATGTTCGGGATGGATATACCGGGCACCGGCTGTGGCATGGCCGGGTTGGCGATGGGCTCCACTTTAAGCTTGTCCGCCATACCCTTTTTGAGGATTTCCAGGCCGTAGAAGGTAAAGAAGATCCCCGCTTCCATCTCCATCGCCAGGGCAGCCGTGGCTAGGATGAGCGGTGGGTAAGCCGCATCCAGGCTTCCGTGAGTGGCAATGATGGCAATACGATTTGCTTTTGACATAAATAGTCTCCATCCAGGGGCTAAGCCCCGTGTTAAATCCGGTTATGTATGGGTTGATGTGACTTTCACAATGTAAAAAATATACTTACCGCTGTCGGTTTCATGGCTGAGCAGCTGGTTGCCGGTCCTGCCCGTCCAGGTCTGGGTATCAGACACAGAGCCAGGATCGGTGGAAATCATCCTGAGCACCTGGCCCTGCTGTAATTTGTCGATGGCCTTCTTGGTCTCCACTACGGGCATGGGGCATGCCAGGCCGCTGCAATCAAGTTCTTTATCAAATTGGGTAGACATAAAACCTCCTTATCACACTTTTAAAGACTGAATCACTCGTTATATGCTTAGATGTGTTATTACCCATAAAGGACACGAAAACACGCTCACTGATTGGGTTAGAGTGATATGGATAGCACCTTCCAGGCCAAAACAGGTCCTGCAAAGCTGGTATTCCTTCTTGCGGACTATGTTGAATGTAGCAATCATCATGACCCTTGTTGTATGAGCAATACCGGGCGGGCTGATTCCTGCTCCTTCGTCCCTGGACGATAATTGTCGTGGAAATATGACCGCTCTATGATTATTAAAGAAACAGGCTGCAGCAATTGGGATTAATTGGTGATAATTGGCGTTAAACCAATGGGGCAATCCCCCTTGGAGAATGCCTGTCAGGTTTTAATTGGGATCTTCTTTACCTTGCTTCTCCCATTCCAGCACTGCCGAGCGTATCAAGTCACGGACCGCTTCATCGGGGACTTCTTTAACCCCTGAGTACTCCTTACCGTCCAGGCTGACGGACACCCCGTGATCAGGGGCATCTCTCACCGTGATACCGCGCGTTTCAAAGGGCGTGCCAGCTATCCTTTCCTGCAAAATATCATTGATTTGCATGGCGATGCTCTTATACGCCGGTGCAGGCTTTGGCTTGGGGGTAAGCAGGTCTCCTACCATATCGGGGAAGCGCATGCTGACGGGTTTCACCTCGGGTGCCGCCTCAGCATCGAAAGGAGGCACATGGGCGACGGTATGGTCCACCGGCAATGTATCAGCAGGGATCCACTCATTAAACTCGGGAGCAGTGTTTACAATGGGTGGTGCCACATGGGCAGCAGGTTCGGATTGGGCGGGTTGTTCGACCGTTTCCGGTGGATTGTCCTCGGCAGCCGGCAGCTCTATCGGCTCAGTTCTATCTCCTTGCAAGGTGGGTTCTTTCTCAGCGGCTTGCCCCAGCCAGCTTGCCAGCACGTTGGACGTGAAACTCAGCCGGTGCTGCTGGGTGGTTGAAAGCTCTTGCACAGCATTGTAGGATTTGCCATTCATTTGCACCACCAGGTCTTGGGTCTGCTTATCGCGCAACAGGCGGGCGATTTCCTCCAGGTCAGCGACTGAGTTGGAGGACGATGTATCTTTATGTGTACCTTTACGCACAAAACTTACCATTGCCCAGATGATGCCCACCACAACTGCACCAATGAAGAAAAAGAACACGGCGATAATCAACAATGTGGATGAATCCATGATCAGCCTCCAATCATCACGGGGCAGGCTGGCAGTGAGGGCAAAAATGCGTGCCGCGCTGCCCTACGGTTATCCGTGCAATTGGCGTGCCACACCGGGGGCAGGGTTGCCCCGTGCGTTGGTACACGCGAAAATAATTTTGGAAATCACCGCCCCGGTAGACCCAATCTATGCTGGCGCCGTTGCGGGTGATGGCATCTCTCAGCACCGTGCGGGTTGCATCAAGCAGCTGGCCAGCTTGCTGTGGGGTGACCTGGTTAGAGGGGCGAAGAGGATGCAGGCAGGCCAGGTACAGGGCTTCGTCAACGTAAATATTGCCCAGGCCAGCAAGAAATGCTTGGTCGAGCAGTAACGGCTTGAGCTGCCTGCGGCAGGCATGCAAACGTTGATAAAAATCATCAGCCCTGAGGTCTCTATCCAGCGGCTCGGGACCAAGGTTTCCAAGCACGCCATCCAGCTTTTGCACCAGCCAGGCACGGCCGAACTTGCGCGCATCATTGAATACCAGCTGGGTATTACCCTCCAGATCAAAAATCAACCGGTCGTGTTGTTCAACAGGCATGCCAGTGGGCCTCACCAACAGGTCACCACTCATGCGCAGGTGTACCAGCAGCCAATCGCGGCTGAGGCGGAAGACCAGGAACTTGCCGCGCCGGCTGATGGCATTGATCACCTGCCCTTTGATGTGTGAGGTGAATTCTTCGGGGGATGGCTCTGCCAGGCTGCGTGCCCACAACAGGCAGGTGCCCAGGATTTGCCGGCCCAGGATAGGGGGTTGGCTGGGAGTTCCTTGCCGCAGGAGGCGGGCGATGGTTTCCACTTCAGGCAATTCAGGCACGGGATTTATCCATCAGGCAATTCAGAATTCGCTGCGTAGCTTACTCACCCAGATGTGCTCACCGTAGATCATGGTTTCCCCACGAGTATTCAGCCGGCCCCGTCGACCAGCATTTCCACGGCCTGGTAGGGCGAGAGGCGCCTTTGTAGCAAGTCTTCGACGGCCTGCTTGTAGGCTCCGGCAGGCAGCCTGGACTGCAAGCCATCCATGAGGGTATTTTGCAACAGTTGTTCCAGCTCAGCCTCCAGTCGCCAGCGCTCTCGCTGCTGCCAGCTGCCGCTGGATTCGAGATAGCTCCGGTGATCCGCGATGGCTTTTGCCAGGTCTGGGACACCTGTGCCATCCAATGCCACTGTACGCAGGATGGGTGGGGACCAAACTTGCGATGAATCCGCCGGCAGCTCAGGCTGGGGCTCCACCACTTCCAGCTTACCGTGGTGCATCACGCGGCGTGGTGTAGGGTGAGAGAGGTTTAGTGAGCCTCGCAGGGCGCGCTCGGTATTCTCCACGCCTGGCAAATCAGCTTTGTTAACCACCAGGATATCGGCGATCTCTAAAATCCCGGCCTTGATGGCCTGGATGTCGTCACCCAGTCCAGGAGCTTCCACCACCACGGTGGTATGGGCCAGGCGCGCAATATCGATTTCGGATTGGCCGGCTCCAACCGTCTCAATCAGGATCAGCTCATAACCAGCCGCGTCCAGCACCTGGACTACCGCTGCAGTGGTAGAGGCTAACCCACCCAACGAGCCGCGCGAGGCCATGGAGCGGATGAACACCCCCGAGTCTCCGGCCAGGTCACGCATGCGGATGCGGTCGCCCAGGATGGCTCCTCCGGTGAATGGGCTGGTGGGGTCCACTGCCACGATGGCGATACTGCGGGCAACCCCCTGTTGTGCAGACCGGCGGCAGTGGCGGGCGAGCTGGTTCACCAGGGAGGATTTCCCGGTGCCCGAGGTCCCAGTAATGCCCACCAGGTGAGCGTTACCGGTGTGGGGAAAGAGCTGGCTCAGTACGGATTTGCCCTGGGCGGTGCCATTTTCCACCTGCGAGAGGCTGCGCGCCAAAGCCAACCGATCGCCTTCCAGAACTGCTGCAGCTAAATCCATATCAATCATCCTGCTGAGAATCAGACATGGGCAGTGTGCACTGCCTTGCGGATATCATCGATATAGGAATCGCTCAATGTGCCGGGACCGTAGATGCCAATTACGCCCATTTTGAGTAATTGTGGCACATCTTCATCCGGCACGATGCCACCTAAAAACACCTTGACATGTTCCTGCCCATTGGCTTTGAGCAGCTCGAACACACGCGGCACCAGGGCCATGTGGGCTCCAGATAGGATCGAGAGGCCGATGGCGTCCACATCCTCTTGCAATGCGGCCTCGGCGATCATCTCAGGGGTCTGGCGGAGGCCGGTGTAGATGACCTCCATGCCGGCGTCACGCAGGGCGCGTGCTACCACTTTTGCGCCCCGGTCATGCCCGTCAAGCCCGGGTTTGGCAATCAGCACACGTATTTTTTGCTCGCCCATTTTTCCTCCAAGCGAATATGATGGGAGATTATACCAAATGGGAATGATCCTTTGTCTAATCCAGCGTACCCTGATGCAGTGAGGCAGGCTGGGTCAGGAGCCAAATCCACGGGCATGGGCCCAACGCCAATGCGGCACCAGCTAACCGTAGTAAGCTTTTCATATTGCGGTTGCTGCTACCACTGGCAGATAGGTCACCTGCCTGGTGAAGCACTGCAAGCTGCTGGAGGTGCCTGCCTCACCAAGGGCGTGCCGCGCAGGTTGCCAAAACATAGGTACCCACCTGGCCCGCAAGCTGTATCACCTGAAACGCAGTACCATCATTGCAGAGCATGGCTGCACGCTTACGCATACCCCTATGCCTGCGCAGGATGGATAAATGCGGAGACATCCCTGGATGATCGCAGGGATGTCTCCGGGAAATTAAAAATTGTCAGTTGATGCGCTCGAATTTACTGGCAGGCGTCTTGCACACCGGGCACAACCCATCCAGGGGACCTTCGTGGGTATAGCCACAAATGGGGCAAACATAGTAATCCACTTCTTCCATCGGCCGTTGTGATTCAAGGGCGCTGAGGGCCTTCTGGTAAAGCTGCTCGTGAACTTTTTCAACCTCAAATGCGAATCGGAAGGAGGCGTGGGCACGCATGGCCGATTCGGTTTCAGCGTCCTGGATGAATTTAGGGTACATGCTGGCCCATTCGTAATTCTCACCAGCAATGGCGGTTTTGAGGTTTTCTTCAGTCGTTCCGACCCCATTCATGGCGCGTAAATGGCTTTGGGCGTGTACCGTTTCAGCGGCTGCCACAGCCCTGAATAGCTTGGCTACCTGGGTGAGCCCATCCTTGTCGGCTTTATTGGCAAACGCCAGGTATTTGCGGTTGGCCTGAGATTCGCCGGCGAATGCAGCTTTTAGATCCTCTTCAGTCTTTGTCATAACACTCTCCATAGCAATAAAAATTTAGTTCTAAAAGAATATCTCCACAACGGAATGTGCATCGTTGCTGGTGAAGTAATCCTCTAGGGTAATTAATTTTCTGGTTTAGAAGCAAAACGATCAGTTAACGGCTTGATATTACTGGTTCTAATCAGTTTGTTCCACCAGGTATGCCTGCAAGCCCATCATCTTCACCTGGTCGATTTGCCCTTCTAGCCAGTCAACATGCTGCTCCTCATCGGTGAGGATCGATTCGAAGAGCTCGCGTGTGCCGTTATCACCGAGCTCGAAAGCCAGGCGGATGCCGTCATTATAGCCTCTCACGGCAATCATCTCCGCTTCAAGGTCATTATTAAACTGTGCCGGGATATCGGGGCCAATGTTGATCTTATTCAGTTTGCTCACCGTGGGGCTCCCTTCCAGGAACAGGATGCGGGCGATCAGTTTTTCAGCGTGTCGCATCTCGGTGATGGCGCGTTCCTCGATGGCTTTGTGCAGCTCTTCATAAAGCCAGTTGTCGCACATCTCTGAGTGAACCATGTACTGGTTGATGGCGGTTAGCTCATCAGCTAGCAAGTTGTTCAGTGCGGCGATAATATTCTCATTGCCTTTCATTTTGCATTACCTCCTATTTGTTTTTAACCTTCTTGTTGATATGCACACTGCGTGCAATTATAAAGTTTATCTGCGTAGATGGAAAGTAATTTTTATCCCGTCATCATGGTTTCGTATATAACCCAAAGTTCAACATGCCAGCCGGGCATAAAATCTGGTAATATTTATCTCTCTGAGAGTCTCGCAGGCAGGATAAGGAGGCAAACTTGATCAGTCAGGATAAGATTGATGAATGGATTCACGAAGTGGAGCAGCGTCCGTCATCCGCTGAGCTGATCATCCGCTATATTGCGAATCGATTGAGTGAGCTTACCAGGCGTGATGAAGAGCTGGCT
>Ga0172362_10000401_pt1 | contig 34643 bp, 29 predicted proteins | sample LakKivs1_kivu2a2_FD_114534 | JGI IMG/M metagenome (GOLD analysis project Ga0172362, IMG submission 114534) | Sediment microbial communities from Lake Kivu, Rwanda - Sediment s1_kivu2a2 | ecosystem: Environmental > Aquatic > Freshwater > Lake > Sediment | place: Rwanda: Western Province, Lake... | reverse complement strand
TGAAATCAATAAAAATTGGAGACAACCTATTTTTGGAAAGTAAAGGAATAAGTTTGATAAATAGGGAGATGTTTGAAATGAGGAATGTTGATGTAAAAATCGATGGGAATCTTTCGGCAAATGATATTAAATGTGATCGTATCGAATCCAAAAAGAAGGTAATTGAAATAATGGGAGATATGAGAAGTAATAATGTGATCGAGGCAAATCAGGGTGTTCGGGTAAAGGGAGGGTCAATCGGGGATTATTCTCTGAAAACAAGGGAGTTTATAAAGGTAGAATTGGGGGATGAATATATTTGGAACACTGGTATAAAAATAGATTCCAAAATGAATGACAAGATAGGAATAGAAATTAATTGTGAAAATGCAATTAAAACTGGAGGGAGAATCGAAGTGGGAAGAATAGATATATTACAAAATGATTATGGGTTATTAGAAGAAATTGAAGATACTGAGAAATATCTTGAGGAATTAAAAGTGGAAATTAATGAAAAAGGTGATCTTAAAATGGTGGGTAAAAATAAAATTAATTTATTAGATATGATGATGAAAATGATGGCAATAATTCAACATCAGAGTAAAAAAATAAATCGGTTGGAAAAAAAAATATAATTTAATTTATATGTTCAACGATGTTCTTTTTTTTGAAAAATCAATTATCACAAGTGTAATTGTTGCCTCTGAAATTTTACTAGGATCATTAGTTGATGATTATTTAGATAAACACTTAGAAAAATCAAAAATAATTCACAAAAAATTTATCAGAGCTTTAGTTCTTTTTGTGTTAATTTTTTTAATTTCTTTCATTTTGCTTTATACATTTAAACATATTTTTGGCAAGGTATAAAAAATTTCTATTTTATATTATGAGTACACTGTACTGGGAAAAATCATTGAAAACAAGTATTACAGTTACAATTGTTTTACTTTTTGGAGATTTTTTTGATAGTTATTTTAGTAAAAAAATCGATAAAATACACCCAATTCACGCAGTTTTACTGAAAACAACCCTCAATTTTGTCACAATTTTCACAGTATCAATGTTTGTTTTTTACTTACTTGGAACAGTGTTTAATATGAAAAACGTATAATTATTTTCATCTTTTGCTGAAAATAACTTCCTTGAAAATTTTCAAAAAAAGTGAAATTTTTTAATTTAAAAACTATTAGAATAACTTTAATACCATGCCTCCCAAAAAGCGTATTGTAAAAAGCGATGAAGTTGATGAATCTATTTTGTCAGTTTCAACTGATAAAATTAGTTCAACTTATATAAAAATGGATCCGAAGGAGCACATTCTGAAGCTTCCAGACACCTATATAGGGAGTGTGGAAAAATCAGAAATTGAGCTCTGGATATTTGATAAAAATGAACGAAAAATGGTTAAAAAGATGGTTACAATTGTACCAGGATTTTTTAAAATTTTTGATGAAATTCTTGTTAATGCTTATGACCAATATGCTCGTTTAAAGGAGATCACTGATGCTAAACAGGTTAAGGAAATACATGTTAATATCACGCCGGAATACATATCAATTATGAATGATGGGGAGGGTATTGATGTGGAAATTCATCCTGAGCACCAAATTTATGTCCCAGAGTTAATTTTTGGAAATTTACTGACTTCAGCAAATTATGAAAAAAAGAACAAGACTACTGGGGGTAAGAATGGCATAGGCTCCAAATGCGTCGCGGGTTCTGTTCCATTGATAACTTTTGATGGGAAAGTGAAATTGGCGAAGGATATAACTTTGGAGGATAAACTTATCGGTGACGATGGTAATCCTCGAAATATTTTATCTATTTTCCATGGAACTGGTCAGCTTTATGAGGTTTCTCAGAAAGCAGGCGAGTCTTACATTGTTAATGACCAACACACCTTAACATTACATATGCCTGACCATAAAGTAATTTTTTGGAACAATGCTAAAAATGGCTGGTCGGTTGTTTATTGGGACCATCAAAATAGAAAGATTTCTCAAAAATCTATTGTCGCAACTGCTCCCCAAATTAATTGCCCTGAATGCAAGCAAACTTTAAGTGGAAATCTTCAGAGACATTATCGCAGAGTCCATAAGGACAAAGAGATACCAGTTTATGAAAGAAAATCACCAATTAAGGTTGCTCCGGATACTCCCGAAGTTCGCAAGGCTCGTCAAGAAATTGAAGAGTTTTGTGCAACTATTGATGATAACAATATCATTGATATGGAGATAAAAGATTTTATGGCTTTAAACGAAACCACTAAATTACGCTTAGCTGGAATTAGAGGTGAATGTGTTCAATGGCCCAAAAAGGATGTTGATATTGACCCTTATGTTCTTGGCTTATGGTTAGGAGATGGTGATTCAACTGGATATGGTTATGCTGGTTTTGAAGATAATGATCCGGAAATTTTTGAATATTTAAATAATTGGAGTGAAAATAATGGAATGGTTTTATCTAAAAAAGATGATTATCATTATAGTTTTTCTTGTCCAGATGGAAAATTCAAAAAAGGCGAACACATTTTTCGGAATCAACTGAAGAAATACAATCTTGTTAAAAATAAGCATGTTCCAAATGATTACATTGTCAATGACAGAGAAACTCGTTTAAAATTACTTGCTGGATTTATTGATACTGATGGAAACGTTGAGAGAGATGGTACACGAATTTCAATCACTCAAGGATTAAATCATGAGGAACTTGTTAATAATATTGTTTTATTATCTCGTTCTTTGGGATTACATACTTGTTTGACAAAGAGAAAAACATCTTGGACGCATAATGGTGAGAAAAAAACAGGAGAAGCTTTTAATATTAACATTACTGGAGATATTGGAGAGATTCCTACATTATTACCAAGAAAGAAATGCGTTACTGATTATGTTCATTCTCCTCGTTCTGCTGGTTATTTAACCATTAAGGATGCAGGAGTTGGTGATTATGTTGGTATAACTATTGATGGAAATCAGAGATTTATTATTAATGATTTTACTGTTACACATAATTGTGCGAATATTTTTAGCAAGAAGTTTGTTATTGAGACTGTAGATGGTTCTAGAAAAAGATATTTTCATCAGGAATTTACAAATAATATGTCAAATAAGACTGAACCAGTTATTGAGAAATATACGAAGAAACCGTTCACCAAAATCACATTCTATCCTGATTATGCCAGGTTTGGTATGGATGGATTGGATGCTGATTCGGAAGCTCTTTTGATTAGACGTGTTTATGACTTGACTGCGACAACTGATAAAAATGTTGCTATTTTTCTGAATGACGAGCGAATTGAATGCAAAGGATTTGAGAAATATGTTGACATGTATATTGGAGCGAAGTCGGATACAAAGAGAGTTTATGAGACGATTGATGAGAATGACCGTTGGGAAATTGTCGTATGCGACTCTCCTGATGATAAATTTGAACAAGTTAGTTTTGTTAATGGTATTTATACTTTCAAAGGAGGAAAACATGTGGAAGCAATCGCGACTACAATTAGTACGAAATTGGCGAAACATGTCGAAAGCAGGGGCAAGAAGAAGATTTCTTTGAAACCGAGTGTTATCAGGGATAATATGTTCATTTTTCTTCGTTCTATTATTGAGGATCCCTCATTTGATAGTCAAACAAAGGAATATCTTACGACTGTTCCAGCAAAATTTGGAAGTAAATTTACTATTAGTGACAAACTGATTGAAAAAATTGCTAAATTGGATATCGTTGATAAAGCGATCCGTCTAAGCGAATTTAAGGACAGTAAAGTTCTGAGCAAGACGGATGGTAAGAAGATTAACACTTTACGTGGTATTCCGAAATTAGACGATGCCAATTGGGCAGGTGGATTGCAGTCAAGTCAGTGCACTTTGATTCTGACGGAAGGAGATTCAGCGAAGGCGTTTGCTATTGCTGGATTGAGTGTTATTGGAAGAGATCGATATGGAGTCTTCCCTCTTCGAGGTAAGGTTTTAAATGTTCGAGAGGCTTCTGATGACAAAGTCAGTGAAAATGCGGAAGTTAAAAACCTGAAAATTATTTTGGGTCTCCAGCAAGGAAAAGTATATGAAGATTTGAGTGAGCTTCGCTACGGAAGTATCATGATTTTGACTGATGCTGATGTGGATGGCTCCCATATTAAGGGACTTATCCTGAACTTATTCCATCATTTCTGGCCTTCTTTGTTAAAACATCCGGGTTTCATCAAATCGATGTTAACACCGATTGTTAAGGCGAGACATAAGCAGGATATTAGAGTATTTTATACTTTATCTGATTATGAAAACTGGAAATCGTCTGGAGATACCTCTCATTATGAGATCAAGTATTACAAAGGATTAGGTACATCCTCTTCACAGGAGGCAAAAGAATATTTCCGCGATCTTGATAACAGTGAGATCCGTTATTTGTGGAATGAAGATAAAGCTGTTGATGAGACAGTTAATTTAGCATTCAACAAGGATTTGGCTGATGATCGGAAGGTTTGGCTGGGAAATTATGATCGTAATTCGATTATAGAGCATGACCAGCGGGATATTCCGATATCGGACTTTATCAACAAGGATCTGATTCATTTTTCAAAGTATGATTGTGAAAGAAGTGTTCCTTGTTTAGTTGATGGATTTAAGCCATCACAACGCAAAGTCATTTATGGAACAATCTTGAAAAATGCGAAAAAGTCAACTAAGGTTGCACAATTAAGTGCTTATGTTGCTGAAAAGAGTGCGTATCACCATGGTGAGCAATCACTAAATGATACCATTATTAATTTAGCACAAGACTTTGTTGGAGCAAACAATATGAACTTTTTAGATCCAGAGGGCCAGTTTGGGTCAAGACTTTGTGGAGGAAAGGACCATGCGTCACCAAGATATATATTCACTCGTATGAGTGATTTTATGCCATTGGTATTTCACAATTCAGACAATGCTTTATTGAAGTATTTGGATGATGATGGACAACAAATCGAGCCAGAATTCTATGTGCCAGTTATTCCAAATATATTGGTTAATGGGTGTGAGGGTATTGGTACCGGTTTTAGTACGCAAATTCCGAGCTATAATCCAATTGATATTATTGCCAATTTGAGGCGTAAAATGACTGGAGAAGAAATGCAACCGATGGTTCCCTGGTTTAGGGGATTTATAGGTCGTGTTGAGTTAGTTGATAAGAAAGGTGAAAAGAAATATGTCACCAAAGGTCTTTACCGTCTATTGAATGAAGGGAAGGTCGAAATATATGAACTTCCTATTGGAATATGGACTGATAAATACAAGGAACATTTGGAGAATCTGATGGGTGCCGATAAAGATGGCAAAAAGAAGAAGAAACAAATGCTTTTGAAATATGAGAGTCAATATACTGAATCGCGTGTTCGCTTTATTTTACACTTTGACAAAGCTATTTTGTCGGAGATGTTGGCAAAGGGAACGTTTGAAAGTGAGTTAAAGTTAATTGACTCAGGTAGTTGCAGTATATCTAATATGCATCTTTTCAATGAAAAGGGGCAAATTAAGAAGTACAACAGTCCTGAACACATTATTGAAGAATTCTATGAAATAAGACGAACGTTTTATGTTAGAAGGAAGGATTATTTGGAGGAAAAACTGATGCGAGAGTTGACGGTTATTTCAGCCAGAGTCCGATTCATTATGGAAATTTTGGATGAGAAGATCATTTTGAAAGGAAAGGATGAAGAACAATTGGATGCTGAATTGGAGAAAAAAGGATATCCCAAATTTACTAAGGGTAAATTGGAATTTGATCCAAATGAAACCAATGAAAATCCCAGCTACGATTATTTAACAAGTATGCCCATTCGCAATATGACGAAGAAACGTGTTGAAGAATTAATGAAACAACGCGAGGATCGTCAAATGCAATTTGATGCATTGAAATCACAATCTATTTATGATTTGTGGAATTCAGACTTGAATGAAATTGAGCAGACTTATATCAAACATTTACAGGAATTTGATGCCCGTATGGGTACAACTGATGATGTCAAGGCTACGTCTTCAAAGAAGACAATAAGTGGTCGTGCATCAAGTGCTCCTGCTAAGAAGAAGGTTGTTAGATTGGCTTAAATCGAATATTAAATATTTTGTAATTTATGTTTATAATATGTGTAAGAAAACAACGTTTTCTTAGTCATCGTCGTTAATATCAAGACCTCTAAGAAGGTCTTTAATAACTTCGCGAGGGTTGTATCGGTGAAGTATTTCTTCAATTGTTGCGACAAAGTGAATCCAGTGAGCAACATCCCATGTATCAACCTCTTTATTAGGGAGGGCCATGGAGAAGAAAAGATTTCTCTTCAGGACTTTTTTCCAATCTTCGGAAACAACACCCCCTGCGATCTGTTTAAGAAGATCAGGAATAGCTTGGATAACTAATTGTGGTTTCTCTGAGACTGTAATCCATTTTGATTCCTCACCATATTGATCACCAAGTGGATGACATGGGACACTTGTATCTAAACGATTCGCAACCTCTGACAAATTATCACATAATGATTTGAGCTTTTCGTCTAAAAAATCTTGGACAACATTACGAATTGCATGAAAGAATGTGTCATACTCGGTTTCAGTCCAATTAGATATGATTTTTTTACCGAAGAATGTTGTTCGATACTTGCCATAAGTTGGATATCCTACTAACGTAAGAGCCTTCTTAACAAATAAATTTTTACTAATGAGTTCTGGTCTAACTACTTTACCGTCTGTCCAAAAACTGATTATTCGTTGCAACTCATTCAAATTGACTTGTTCATCAAAGGTGAAAGCAAAGAGGGGAAAATCAGATCTTACAATTATGTTCATGTTTTCTAGTAAAAAAAGAATGAGATCATTTTACTATCAAATTTTTCAAACAATATAAAAATAAAATGATCTAATAATAAAACAATGGACCCACAAGATTTATTATATTCTAACAGATTTACAAGAACTGAATCCTTATCAAAACAACAGCTGGAGGAAGATGCGAATAATTTTGTTCCATATAGAACATTAAAAGGAGAAACAGTAAATAATGTTAGGGATGAATTATTACGTACTTATAATACAAATAATCCAATTACACAGAGGCAGTTAAGGGCATATGGGTGGAATAGGGGGGAATATGGCAATCAACGTCCTGTTCTTTCGGAATTTGCGCAGGATATAGGAGAATCAAGTTATTTCAGATATAAAACTACATATTTGAATATTGATAGTCGGATGAGGGATGTGGCAAATTATCCGCGACCTAATAATTATAGTATGTTTTTGGGAAGGAAATTTGAGAACATTGAAACAATTAAATTAGTGGATTATTTTTTTCCCGAAATAGATTTTGCAATTAATAAGACAAATAATGTTGTGATGTGGTTTACATTGCCATATGAAATGATAAACTTATTCAGGGGAGGAGGCTTGGAGACAGTTCCTTACACTTTAAATACAGGATCACTTAATATTTTAAGTTGGTATATGGATTTTAATCTTTTGATTGATAAAGTAGCAAATTGTGAAGATTCCATAAATTGTTTTACAAATAATATTTACAAAAATTGGTTTAAATTCGAAGTTCCCCCTGGAAATTATACTACGGAAGAAATGAAAACAACACTCAAGGATTTATGGTCAGAGACACAATTTTTTAACAGTAATTTTATAACAACTGATCCATATAATTTTTGGTCACCGGATTCTGATCCAACAAAGGCTCTTTATCAAACACCACAATTGGTAAATATACGTATTAACCCAGATACATCTGAAGTGGATTTTATGTTAAGGTATGAGGAATTGAAAGTTACATCAATGATTAGTTACAAGGGTACGAATTATTTCGATATTTATTTGGATACTCAATCACCATATACGGAATATTTGCAATTGGCAAATAATGATATTTTTCCGTTGATATTAACTGATTTTCCGGGAATTGGAGGGCTGAAGGCGATAAATATCAATTACATAGAGTTTATTCCAAAACATGAGTTTGATATGGTGCAAGCATTATTTCCAGCGATTTTCAAAACATATTATGATATTGTAAAGGATGGAAGTGGCGTTCCAATTACAAATGCACTCCGTTTTTATATGTATAATACATACTCACAGCCAATTATTTTCTCTTATTCGGAAACACTATCAATTACTGATCCTTGTCAAAAATTATGTGATGCATTAGTTGGAAGAGAGGCACCATTTTTCTTGATTAATGGAACTGATTCACCCTTGTTTGAATTTATTAAATCAGTAAATAATCAGGCATCAGTTCTCAATCGAAATGCATGTCAGGTTGAATGTGATACAACGAATCCATCTTATTGTCAAATAGTTTCAACCACTATTATCAACTATGTGAATAAATATTTATGTAATCCGGATGGTACTTCAAGAATCTTGACGAATTTACTAGGTTTTTTTGATACTGCGAATAGTATTGGATTAGTTGGACCTAGTTTATATGCAAGGGCGATTCAGCCAAATATAATTTACAAGGCGAACGCGTTTATTCCAACTATTCAAACATTTTCCTTGATCACACAGGAATCATGGGATTATTTAGATTGTGTCAAAAAGGCTGGTGAAACCGCCGATATTATTTTGGCATATAAGAGCAATAAAATTCTTGATTTCAAACTACCAATCTGTAAGGATTCAAGTGGTACTTATAGTTTTTATTTGAATAATTATATTTTCCTGAAATTATTGAATCCTGCTTTAAGAAACCAAAATCAGGGGTCAGAAATTGTTCAAATAAAACCAACGTCAGCATTTGCATTTGGATCAAGTGATGTATACGAATATTCAGGAGAGTCAGTTAAGGGATTTGAAGTGTTCGTAAGTTCATCGGGTCCAACTGATTGTACTCCACCAGAATCAAGTAGTGATAAAACGAATAAAAGATTGGCAAAAAATGTTGATGATTTGTTTGCTAAAATAAAATTTTCTTGTAATGTTGGGTCATGTTGTGTGGATAATTTATATATAAATGAAAATGTTTATTTTGATGGGAGTGTAACAAGTTTAGATAATTTTATTGTTCAATTGGTGGATTATGAGGGTAAATTGTTGGAAACTACGAAAAATCATAATTTTGTTTTAATGATAGTGGAAAAGATTGAGGTTTTGAAGGAGACAAATATTAATAGTAGGACGGGTTTTGCGAATACGACGGGGACAAATGTGGTACAGAGGAATAATTTTAGTAGGTAATTTTGGTTAAATTTTTTTTCAGAGTTAATAATAAATGAGAGATTTAAGTATAGAATTACAGGCCCCTTTTTCCCAAACGAACGATATGGGAAAACAATATTACAATCAGTTCCAAAATGGACGCGTTGTTGATATTACCAATCAAAACTTTAAAACAATTCCACTTTTTGAACACAACAATGATAAGTTAGATAATTTTAAATATGAAGCTTTACAACATATTCAACAGGTTTCACCTCTTTCAATGCTATTTTTTAGCAGAGATAATATTGATCGTATTCAGGAGCAGATGAGATATCAGGTATGGCTTCAGAGTGGTAAGAAGTATGTGGTTGACAAGCAGAGTCCAATTGAACTGGAAGTTATTATGAGGGCTATATGGCTTCAATATAGTTTAAATCAGGATAAGGATTTCAGGAAACAGATTGAATATTTGAATAAGTTAGTTTTGGATTATTGTGTTCCAAATGTTTTGACAGAGGTTGAGGGATATTTAGGTTATTTAGATAATGTGCAGAAACTACCAAATCCATTGCCACTCCCAGAAAACTTGTCTTCCGCGGGAACCAAGACATTAAGAAGTGTTACAACAACATTTTAATAAAAAAAATATATCTTTATAAAATAGAATATGAATTATTCCACAATAATACTAGGTATTGTGCTATTATTTTTTATAATCCTTTTTATTTTGTTAATTGTTTATGTTGCAGAAGTAAATAAAGAGAAGAATAGGAGCAAGGGAACAAGTGGAAGAATGCCTCCTTTGGATTACATGAGACAAATTGGATCTTTATGTCCTGATTATTGGGAATATATGGGACCAGATCCCAATAGAAATGGATATCATATCTGTCATAATAAGTTCAATATACCAGTTTTCAATCCGGATAATAAAGTTTGTTATAAGGACAAAAATGCTAAAACAATGAGTTTTAAGGATCCAAAGATGGATGCAAATGGTAATATGGAAAAAGAGGCTGAAAGAGAAATGTGCAATTTTGTTGCACAATGTGGTGAGTCTGATGGCCAGACTGCGTCATGGTTGGGTATTGGTCCAGATCAAATGTCTCAGAGATATGTTGATTGTGGGAAATTATAATTCGTAAAAACAACTTAAAATAAATTCAATATACACATTTAGATGATCAAGTCATTTAAATATGAATCCTTTACCGATTTTAAGAACCTCAAGGAGGATAATCGGCAAAAAATAGAAAAATGGTTTGAAGAATATAACAAACATAAAAACTTAAATTTAATGGAAGAAAAATTAATACTTATAACCGGAGATAATAACCAGTTGAAAACAAGCTTAGCAGAATTTATTTGTCAAAAATACAATTTAACAACCAGGATGTTAAATATACAGGATAGTAAAATAAATAAGGATATAAAGGAATTTATTCTCCAAATATCGAATAATAAAAATGTGTTGAATATGATTTATAAGAAGACGGAGGATATAGGAATAATAATAGATGATTTTGATACATTATGTAATAATAATGATAAGTCTATTATAACTGATTTTTTGTCGTTATTTAGTTCCAAAAAGAAGGGGCAACCGGAGTTTAGATTATTGTATCCAATTATTTTGATATGTCAAGATGTTGGAGATAAGAAAATTAATGATTTGCGGAAAATAGCGTGTGAGATTTGTTTGGATAAGCTTTGTGCAAGTGATTATTATTTTTATCTGGATAAGATTTGTAGATATAATAATTTGAATATGACTGAAAAACAGAAGAAGAATATTTTGGAAAAGTTAGATTACGATTTAAGAAAGTATAATCATGTTTTGGAGGATATTTGTTTGATTTCCAAAGATCGTAATAAGATAAAGGATGAAGATATTGAATTTGTGATTCAGACTTTTTCAAATAAATCAGGAGATGATAAAATAAATGAAAATTTGGAAACAATTTTCACAAAAGATTTGACAATTCGAGAATGTATTGATAAATACTATTCAGATAAATTCCTTTTTTCCTTTTTAATCCATGAAAATTACCCTTATAATATTGGAGGAACCAAAGTAAAAAATGAAGATAAGATTCGATTCTTGGCAGAAGTTTCAAGAAATTTGGCGAATAATGATGTTGTTCAAAATCTGATTTTTGAGAAACAGTTGTGGGATCTTAATATTAATAGTGCTCTTTTAACTAATGTCAACACAAATTTTTTACATCAGGAAATAATGAAGGCAAATAAAAATCCCAAATTTGAGTTTAGTCGTAGAAAATATACGACCTTATTGAACAAGGTTTCACTTTATTTTACAAATCGAAAAGTAATTAATCAAATACTGCACAAATATGGAAATAATACGAATGATGCTTTTTATTTATCGGAATTTTTGTGTGATTGTTTGAAGAAGATTGATAAGAAGAAACTGGAAGAAGATATGGATAAATATGTGATGCCTATTTTGCAGGAAATGGATATGACGAGTGAGGATGTTGATTTAATTTTGAGGTTAAATAAATTGGAGGAAGATGATATAAAGAAGATTTATACCACCAAATATAAAAATTTTGTGAAAGGTGGGAAATTGTAGATTGTTTTTTCAATTTATCCATCATTGGTATAAACAGCGACTTGGTATTTATCGAAGTCTAATTTAGGAAAACATTTAGCACAGTTTCCTTTTTTATCAGTGCATTTGCAATTAGCATTTGGAACGTAATTAATACCTTTTGTGCAAATGGTTGGGTTATATGAAGCTTGCCAGTCAGGATTTTCTTTTTTACAATCTTTATCTTGTTTTAAAAAGTCTTTTTGACCGGCATAGGAGTCGGCACCGGTGAAACCTTCTTGAATTGAAGCGTAATAATCGCGGGCATCTTGGAAGGCAGGAGGGATGGAATCGGGGCAATATTTTTTGTAAGCTTTGGGACCTAAATACCAGTCAATATTTCCACAACAGGATTGACAGGCACCTGGATTTGGGTCTCTTCCGCCAAAACGATAAAAATGTTCGTTCATTTGCATATATTTTCTGATACCAAGAAAAATCACGAATACGAAAATGGCAATAGCCAAGATTAGTAGAAGATTAGTATGGGTGGATTTATTCATTATTATATATTATATAATAATATTTTTGTCTGAAAAATTTATTGAAAAACAGGGGGGCGTTTTGCGGTCAAACATTGAACAGTTTGAGGAGGCAATCCTGCAGAATTTCCATTAGCACAGCTCGGAGCTTGTCTCAATACTGATGGACCCATTGGACATTTGGAAGGAGTATAGTTCTGATTTTTAAGATTATTCTGGACGGTTTCAGCGGTTTGGACTTGCCATTGTGGGCCTGGGATGGGAGTAACTAAATTGCAGGGATTAGTTGAATAACCGGAGCAAAGAGGAACACAACCGTCACGTCCTAAAAGACATTTGTCTTTGTCGGCGAAATCACCAACGGGTTGAAATCTCATGTATTTGGAAGGATAACTTGCACCTAAAGGAAATCCAGTTTCATGGAACATATTATCTTGAATAAAACTTGGTCTGTATTCGTTAATTTCGTCCTGAAAAATAGGTAGTTGTTTTTTGTAGTTCATATTATTTTATATATATAAAATAATTATTAAAAAAATCAAAAAATGCTTCTTAACCTCTGCTCAAAAAATTTATTTAAAAGCCCCACTATACAACAAAACAATTATCACGATGAAAACCGCAAAAATAGGTGGGAAAATTTCCACGTAAGACATTGCATATATTTCATTAGAAGCATTTACATCAACATAATTTGAAAATTTCCTACCAAGTCTATTTAATCCTGGAAAAAGAACTCTAAATAAGAGTAATATAACATAAATCACTAAGAATGGGATTATGAAAAATTTTATGAAAGGATTTAAACCGGGAACAATGCGATCCATCAAAAATCCTGATAATAAACCTAATGAGATTGCAATAATATAAGATGTTGTCATTCCTGCGCTTACCATTTAATATATTCATAGAATTTTTTTTAGGAAATGTAAGTTATTTCTTCATCTTTTTTAGATATCGCTTTATCCAATTTTTTATTTAATAAATCACAATAATCCCTCAATAAATTCTCTATGTTACAAACCCTTTGTGTTAAATCCTCAATCATTTTTGTGTTTTTTTGGAGTATTTCTATTTCATTTGGTAATGAATCAATTACTTTTTTCATATCAAATGTTTCTTCTTCTCTACGATGCTTTTTACTCTGCATTTTTAAGATAATTGTCAAATAGTCTTTATATTTATAAAAATCAATTTTTCACCGATTTATTGCACTGGGTGGAAAAATTTGCAGTTCTCTTTATTTTGACAACCACTTCCCCAAACGTGATCAACACAAATGGGGGGAGGACAATTTCCAAAACTTTTCAAAACCTTTGATTTTGGCGGTGCCATTGTATCGACACGTTTGCGCTTTGGGGGATTTGTGGCAGGTTGAGGTGTTTCTTCTGAAGGTTGGAAAAAAATATCCAAAACCTGAGAAGCCTCATATGCAGACATATATTTGTCTTTGTCAAATTGGAGAAACCCTTTCAAGAGAGTTGCCAAGAGAACTTGGTCCCTGATTGGTATGTCCGACCCCCGAAGAATAGTTTCGATGTGATTTTCCATGTTGGTAGAACGGAATTCTAGGAGATATTCCATAACACTTGTTTTAACAAAAAGATCAGGCAGTTTCCCGTTGATCATTTCCAGGATCACTACACCAAGTGCCCACATATCGAAAGCTTTCGCAACTCGAAAAGGTACCTTAATAAATTGTGAGTTGAAGATCCAGGGATGACGGTAATAAACCGTGTAAATTGGGGCAGTATCCTGAAGCTGAAAATCATTACGACACATCAGTCCATAATCAATAATTTGCAAAGTACCTTTGTTGGTAATGCAGATATTTTCGGGCTTGATGTCGCCGTGAATAAGACTTCTTGAGTGAAGTTTTTCAAGCCATTTTACCATATCTCGAACAAAATGAGTAATTTTAGCTGGATCAATACTTCGACTCTCGATCAGTTTGTGTAAGTTACTTGGAAGATATTCCATAGTAATGCTTCCGTTTCCTTCAGCAGATGATTCAAACACTTTTGGAATGGGAATATCCATGCTTTGCAAAATCACCATCCAGTTATTTTCCGTTTGGTAACCCTGAAATTTCTTAAACTCCTTTCTAGCACACAAAGTACCATCAGATGAAGTAACAAGTGTGACCCTGCCAAATGAACCCTCGCCAATAAGAGATGTCATATAAAATGCACCTTAAAAACTTAGATATCAAATTAATTTACCATCAATTTTTTATAAATTTACACAATTTACTGAGGATGAATATTCCTACATGAATCACCATATTTGCACTTCCCTTGCAAGAAATATTTGCATATTTGTTTTTCATGAGAAAATAAACAAGAATCACCGTTTTTACAACATCCTCTTAAAAAGTTTTTACATTGACGTTGTTTGATTCGTGTTGGAGGGTCCTCAATTAAACATGTTTCATATATGCGATTACCTTCAATAAAATTCAAAATCAACATTTCTGCCTCTTCCGCAGTAATGACTTGTTTGTAGTCAACCACAAGTAATTTGGAGAGAAGCGAACATAAAAATGTTTGTTGCCTTGTGTCAATTGAGATCTTTGATTTGGAAACCATATCAAAGATCATTTTTGGCATTTTAGCATTTTCAATGTTTTGAAGATAAAGACTAGGATTTTGCTCTGATAGTATTTTTGGAAATGATTTGATTAATTCAAACACCATTATTCCAAAAGCCCACATATCAATTGATCCATGGACTTCAAACTCTTCGTTTTGGAGATTGGCACGACAAATATAGGGATGTCGGAAACAATAAGTAGCCAGATCACGATTTTTTAAGATTCGACCTTTCTGCTTACATAATCCAAAGTCAATTAGGAATGCCTTGTTTTCTTCATTCAGACAAACATTGGATCCTTTAATATCACAATGGACAAACCCAACACCATGAATTTTTTTTAGAGATTGAACGATTTGGAGAAGACAAGTCATTAACTCATCCCCGGTTTTAGGAATATTTCTTGACAATGTTTTTGGAAAATAATCCATCACAACAAATCCATAATTTCCTATGCTCATTCGGTAATGAATCTGTGGAATCCCTAGTTTATACAACATGATCATGATATTTGATTCAACTTTATATGTTAAATATTCATCATAAAATTTTAGTGCATAATTTTGAGTTCCTCTACTACACCGAAATACAAGACCAGTTCCACCTTCACCAATTAACTCTTCAATAATAAATCCCTGTATTGTTTGTCCAATCATTGGAACCACTTTTTCCTGTCTAAAATTCTTTCCATCGTATTCTCCATTTAAAAAAAGGTAAACACCTTTATTTAGCTGGATTGCAGTAGCGGTTTCGTTTGGAGAAATAAAACATGTCACTTCACCATCTGAAAGAGGAAGCTGTTCTCTCAAGTAATGAGTTAAGGATGGTATAACAGTTTTAAGCATTTTATCTCAAAAAACAACTAATTATAGTCATTTTAAGTATCAATTTTTTTTGTCAAATACGTCGTTATACTGATTTATAAATATTAGTGCATCTTGTGCGGTTATTCTTTGACGAAAATCTTTTTCAAGTAACCCTTTAAGTAACACGCCAAAAAAATTATACTCTTTTGGATAATTACTTACAATATCCTCTATTACATTCCACAGTTTGACTCGATTACTAATATTTACAAATAATTCTTTGGGATCGAATTTTTTAAAAATAGTTGGGGTGTATCCACGATTCAAAAGTGCTAAAACACATACACCAAAACTCCACATATCACAGGAAATATCAGCAGAATAATTATTTTTATCATCAGTATTAAAAATATCACAATTTTCAGGAGATCTATACCAAATAGTTGTTATTTCCTTTGATTTTGCACCAGCATAACACGACGAACTAAAATCACATAAATATGCTTCATCATCACTATCAAGTAAAATATTTGATAATTTAATATCACAGTGAACAATTTTCAATGCATGAATTTCCTTGAGAGCTAAAAGAATATTTTTTGTTATTTTGAAGATTGTCTGAACAGGAAAAATCCGATTTTCCAGATTAAATTTCATAAGGGGGAGTAGAATTGCCATTGAATCACCTATCTGAAAATAATCTAACATTTTTACAATATACTGACAATTTTTTACTTTTTCCAAAAATCGTTTTTCATATTTACCTTCATTATGGTAGAAAAAATATTTCATTGCAAATATTTCTCCACTTTCAGTATTTTTTATCTTATTAACAATTCCATAACTACCATCACCAATTTTATTTTTAATAATATATTTATTATTCTTAACATTTATATATTGATCTGGCGATATTGTGATTTTATATACTTTTTTATTTCGAACTACCAATCTTACTAATAATTCAGTCCCTGTAAAATAAGCATTCCATACTTGTTCTTTTTGGTTTTCGGATAATATTTTTATTAATGTAAATTGGTCAATCTCTTCCATTTATTTTATACATAGTATAAAATAATTATTTTTACTAATTTGTAAAAACGATATTTCCAATTCCACCCATAATTCTGAAGACATTTACACTATGTGCAAATACTACAACGTTATACTCTATTTGGGTGTTTACAACTTGTCTCATAAGTAAATATAACTGTGCACGATTTATTCTACTAAAATTACAAGTTCCACTTGGCTGAAAATCTTCAGGATTAATTCCAAAGGAGTAAACATAAATTCCTTCATCGGGAGAATTAGTATGGTATTGATATGGCTCTAATGCATTAAAAAACACTGAATCACGCAAATCAAACCTTTCATTATAATTGAGAATCAAATTACCAGCAAATAAAATGTTCTTTTGATCTATATTGAACTGATTCGTTTGTCTAGGAAATTGTTGTTCAACATCAGGTAAACATGGCTTAATATTATTATCAAAAAATTCTCGCTCCATTCTGAAATAATACGCATTTTTTACAAAACTTACATCATAAAGTGAATGGTAATATAAACAATTTGTATAATTATTCCACTGATTTACAGTATAAACATCTGTTCTCTGTGTTGTAAATATTAATTCCTTTACTGGCTGACTTATTTTAAGATCAAGCATTTGTGGTCCGTCAATACCTCCAAATTCCTGTCTTTGTACCTGGGTAATTAAATATTCGTGAGATGTTTGAGCAAATCTCCTTCTCTCATCTTCATCTAGATAAATATAATTAACAAACACATAACTATTTTGTGTCCAAAGACCACTAGGTGCCTGACCTCCATTTACAAACTTCCAAAAATAATTAAGTGGTCCATAACCTTCCGCCTCCAATCCATTCACTAAAGTCGCAGCGGTTACCTCCGGCAATCCTGCATCTTGAATTGCCTGAAAGAGTTGCGCATCAAATTCTGGTATACCAGCAGTTGGGCTGGTACCAGATTTTCCAAATTCATATAATGTTTCTGGTGACAAACCATACCACATTGTGAAAAGCTCATTTAATGCTCTAAATTCCACATTAATATATATTTCAGTATATTGTAAAGCAATGAGGGGAATGCTTAACCCAGGATTAGTACAAAACCAAAAAAACAAAGGAATATACAAACGTCTCCCTGAAATAGACGGAAGAGTACTTGGTGAATAATTTCCATAATATTTATCTGGGAATTGCATTTGCCAAACATTTCCAGTGATTTCATCGTAAGCACGTCTTTTACTTCGATCAATTGTTAATTGTGCCCAAACATTCATCCATTGTCCATATTGTTGGTCAATTAAAACTCCATTACAAGTTACATTTACACCGGCGATAAGATTCTGACCCAAATTTTCCACCCATTGAAATTTTTCTGCACTTGTAGAATAAATATTTGGAAGATCAAAAACAATGTAACTATCATGTACTAAGTCCGCATTACGATCTATTTTAACTGTTAACTGACTTCTTTGAGTTGTTGAAAAATTGGGGAGAACACGATAATATTGAGGAATATATTCCATTGAAAAATTGGTATGTCTTCTATATATTGTTTTAAAAAAAGTTATTTGAGGATTGCCTGTTAAATATAAATCTTGGGCGCCATAAGCTACTAATTGCATTAAACCACCTGCCATGATTTCTTATTATAAGTGTTAATTTATTTTTAACCTTGATTAAAAATCTTATAATAATTATGGAATCTAAATTGAATTCAAAAATATTAAATTTATTAAATGTAATTATTTTAATATTTTGCCTTATTCTATCTTGTATTTTAGTTTCTATCTCACAAAAAAATGACAATACCAACGTTCAAAATAAACCTGGATTATACGCAGGAGTAATCATTATGATTTTTTTATTTTTTCTGCTAATGTTGTTTATAGTTGGAGGGAAATACTATAATTATTTCAGACAGTTTTATTTTTGGATAGTTGGAGGATTATTTTTTTTGATAGCTATATTTTTGTTGGTGGGGTTTTTAAAAAAAGATCAGGAAAATTTCTTGAATGCTAGTGGAACTTGTATGAAAGATGGAAAAATGGGATTTGTGATTAATGGAAAGTGTCAGATAGATTTGTTGGAGGAGAACCAGAGTTTGGAGGATAAATTAGAGAGGTGTCAAAAGGCGGAGAAAAAGCTCAAAGAAAAATGTGTAAAAGATGGAAAGGAAAGTTTTGGGGATTTAGATTATGTGGGAGTAAGTCGTTCGAAACAGACTGCAAAGATTGGAATCTGTGAATATCAGAAAGATGGAGTAGTGAGATTTGGATATTCACATCCTTATTTTGGAAAGAAATGTGTTGATAGTTCTCGGATTGAAAAAATGCTCAAAGAACATCCCGAATATGGAAAACTTCATAAAATAAGATTTGGACCTTCAGGAAAATTTGAAGTGAACCCTTTCCAATCAACCCAATGTTTTGGATTTCCAAAAACTGATTTATTAAATTATGACTTGAAATGCAAAGAAAAATTTGGGAACAATTATGGGTTAAAATCACTTGATCAGACTGGATGTCCCGAAAATGACAATAGAGGTTTATGTGAGATAGATTATCAGATGGGAGAAAAAATGGATCCAAATTCTACAAAATGTGTTCCAATCGGAACTGATATGAATAATGTTTGCCAGAGAAAGAATTTGCGTGAAAAGAAAACAAAATATGTTAGAACAGGATATAAAACAGTTCGTTTTGGAGGATGTCCAGAAGGCACACAAAGAGCTATTTGTGATGGAAATTATTTTAGTGGTAAAGAATTATTTCCAAAAAGTACTGAATGTTTTCCAGAGGCATTCGATCCAGATAGAAAATGCAAGGAAAAATTTGGATTACTCTCTTTTGCAGATAGAATAATATCTGAAAACTGTCTCCCAGGAAATATCAGGGCCATCTGTAAAAATTAATCTTTTTATAACATTATTCCAAAAATAATGTTATTCTTTAATATTTTTTTACAAACACTCACATATATAATTAAACTAAAACTTTCAGCTTTTTAACGACTGTTCCTTTCTTAATGTCAACAAAATCCTTAAATAGTTTCTTCTTATCTTCAATTGAATATTGAACAATATTTTGATAATTGTCCTGTAATAGTTTCAATATAAACTGAAATGTATCCTGGAGTTGTTCATTATTTTTTGCACCGGCAATTAATACTTTTCCAGTACCAAAAACAGCAACGGAAATTCTTCGACAATCACCTTCACCATTACCTCCTTTTTTCTTAGCACCATATTTGCATTTTTTCTGGCAACAACAAATACCATTTTTTTCAACCTGATTCTTATTCCACATGAAATATATTTTAACACCCTGATATACTCTGGGGTCAAAACTACTAAATAATTTATAAGTATCACGATTATCCATCAAAAGATTATAAAGTTTTCGATTATCAATGAAAAATCCAGCGAAGAAATTACTATTTATCATAACTACCTCATAATTGACCACTCGTGAAGAAATTCTATCATCTTCATTCTCAAAAATATCAGGGAATTTTTTCATTTCTTCTAAAAGCATATTTGTAGCAACTAGACCGTCGTCATCATTCTTGGAACCAGTACATGTTATTTTTCCATTTGTAAAAATCATTAAATTTATACATTTTTCTTGCCTGATTTTAACTGAAATACAAATTGAATTATAAAAATTATTGTTTGCTTTACTATTTTTTACTAAAATACCACCTTCTTCTAAATTATCAGGGTTATCAACCTTTGTATAATTAATTGATTTAATAGGAGTATAAGGTCCCTTCCTTTCTCCATCAGCAGTAATTGTATTGTAATTTTTCAGCAAATCTTCTATTTTGACACACATTTTTTTGATGTTATAAGGTCTATCAATATAACAGCACGCAGTTTTTACGGAAATATTCAGCTCACCTTCTTTCGGAACTTCGGATACTTTTTGGGTATTTTTACTTAATATAGATAACAACATATTTTCGATTTCATCATTGTTTTCAACAGCTAATACTGATGGAACTGGAAAAGCATTCATTTCTGAAGTCATAATTGTTAGGATATAACATAGGATTCTTTTAAATCAATTTTTTTTTATTTTTTCAATTTTCAGAAATAATTTTTTCAGTTTGAACAAATTATTTCGGAAAAATGGTTTAAAAGATTTAGATAATATATTTATAAAAGATGACAGGAAATGTTATGGAATGCAAGACAGTGCAGACCACTGTTTTTAAAACGTTGATTGAGGCTTTAAAAGATATTTTGACAGATGTTAATATTGAGTTCCATAAGGGCAATAGTGATGCGGAAAATGAGGAAGATAAGGGATTTATAAAGATTGTTGCTATGGATTCAAGTCAGACAATTTTGGTGCACCTTAAATTGGAGGGAGCGCGTTTTGAATATTATAATTGTAAGAAGCGTTTGATTGTTGGAGTAAGCATGATGTATTTTCATAAGTTGATCAAAACAATTTCCAACAATAATGACTGTTTGACTTTATACATTGCAGAAAATGATATCAATAAATTAGGCATCAAAATTGACAATAGTGATAAGAACAGTGTTACTCATTATAAGTTGAATTTGATGGACATCAAGTATGAGGAAGTTAATATTCCTCCACAGAAATTTGAAAATACAATTACAATGCCAAGTGATGATTTTCAGAAGATTTGCAAGGACATGAGTAATTTGGCAGATCTTATTGAGATTAAGAATGTAGGGAATAAATTGATCTTTTCCTGCAGTGGTGATTTTGCAGATCAGGAGACAGTATGTAGTGAACATGGAGGCTTAACATTTGACAAGAATAATGAACAATATGAAGTTATTCAGGGATACTACAATTTACGTCATTTGGTACTTTTTACAAAGTGCACTCATTTAAGCAACAATGTTCAGATATTTATGAAGAATGATTTTCCACTTATTATTCAATATAAGGTTGGAAGTTTAGGATATCTAAAGCTTGCTTTAGCTCCAAAAGTAATATAATTTCTAATTTGTATTTGAAAAATATAAATTAGTAAAAAAAGGATTATTATTTTATGTAATTAATTCATGAACAAAAATCAGGTTGTTTTGCCAAAAAAGAATGATAAAGATGCAAAAGTAGTTATGTCAAAGAATAAGGATAGTAAAATAGAAGATAAGAAAAAAGTTGTTGATCCATATTCTAAAAATTCATGGACAAAGAATAATGTTAATAAAATAAAAATTATAAAATCGGTTGAGGAATATAATTCAATGGAACTAAAAAGGGGAGGAGTACTTCCTTTTTGTTTTTATGATAAAAAATATTATTTTTTGTTTGGGAGAGATAATAAGGATTTAGAGGTTGATGTTGATGAGGAAAAAGGATTTTTCACTATATTTGGAGGTATTTTAAAGAAAAAGGAAGAAAGCAGAGATGACAAATTATTAAAAGAACTTATGATTGAACTCCAAAAAGAAGGATTATGTGAAATAGAAGAAACTACTGAAGAAACTACTAAAGAGGAAACTAAGACAAAAGAGGAAAGTAATTTAGATCTAACTGTCAGAAGATTCTGGGAATCTTCACACGGTATGTTTGGAAAATTAAAAATATTACGGGATTACATACACGAAAATTTTGACAAACTTATTGTATTTTATTCACCTATTTATAATGGCGCAGTTTTATTTATGCCTGTTGATTATACTCAACAAATCTGTAAATATTACAGATTAATTTATGAATATAATAAGTACGCCATGCGAGAATTAGTAGTAAATAAATCTAATTTTCAAATGAAAAAAGATATGATTGAATGGTTTTCTTTTAAAGAAATGTCGGAACTTAAAAAATATTTTTCCACAAAAAATGATGATGTTTATTCATTTATTGAAGCAAAGGAAAAAATCTAACTAAAAACAAATTCGTCTTTATTTTCATAATGAGGTTTAAATTGAGAAGTACTTGGATGTAAATTCTCAATCTTTTCTGTCAATTGAGATGGATCATTTCTATCTGCAAATCTATTTAATATTTTGATAATAACATTATTAATTTTTGGACTATAACTAATACCATTTATATTATACATATCATCTGGATTTTTAGTTAAACATTCTCCAATACATGCACAAGCTAAATCATGCCATGCCTTTTCAGCTACATTTTTTCCAATTTTATATGACCAATATCCTCCGTTAATATTACTTTCATCTTCCCATTGTGGAAAAATATCTTTTCTCATCAAGAAAAACATTCCTTTTGTAAATGATTCAAAATTATTAAATACACCAATAAATTCTTCTACTGTAAATATTTCAGCAACTTTTGTATAAGTATCTTTTGTCCAATTTGGTTCATCAAGAGAATGATACCATAAAACCCATGGTGTATTTAATGGATTTGTTTTAATATTAAGGGTTGCCATCAATTTATAATACAGTGTATTATAAATTCTTTAAATTGATTTTTTTTATAATTGTGTAATTTCGTCAGTTGTGGTAACTTCAAGGATTTTACTAATTATTTTTTTAATATTGTCATCATTTACTTTTGGATTATCATCTTTAACTGTTCTATTTATCATTGCAAAAAGATTTGTGTTAAAATCATCATTACTATAACTGATCATATCATTAACCCTCTTAGATTTATACATCTGAATAGAGCTATAAGGTTCAGATGGAGACATTGGTTCAGACGGAGACATTGGTTCAAAAGGAGCACTTGGTTCAAATGGTGAAAAAGGTTCACTTGGACAAAAACAATTATCAAAATTACATTCACCTGGGTCGTAAACATTTGGACCTGGTGGATTAACAACAATATCAACATTATTCCAGTTAAGAATTGTTTTAATTAATTCAGATCTATTAACAAAAATAGTAACATTATTTTTGGAATAATAATATCCCTCCTTAAAGCTATTTCCTAAATCACGTAATTTTACTGTACTATCATTTAAATTTAGTGGTGAAATAATACTATTCAGTAATTTAAAAAGTGAATTATTATAAGTTCTATTTATTTCTTCTTCAATTTCAGTAAGAATATAATGAGTATCATTGGTTTTTGAAGATCTTTCATAAGAAACAAAAGCTATTTTTAATGTTTTATTAACATAAGACAGATAAATATCCGACAAGTTTTGATCATTATATTTTTCCAAATATATAAGTAAGAAATCCCTTATTAATTCTAATTCTTCAATTGTAATTGCAATATTTTCATTAGTTTTGTATTCATATACAATAAAACTAACTGTAATCATTCTTCTGTGAACAAAAAAATCATTTTGAAAAAGTAATTGATTTCTCAATACTGCTGTTTCTGTAGTTGTTTTGATATTACAAACTGCTTGTGTTAAAGCATTTACTGTTGAACATAATTGTGTATTACTCATTTAAATATTATAATATTATTTTTTTAATATTATAATATTAATTTTCAGTGATACTTTCACTGTCAGTGAGAGTGAGATCTAGTAACTGTTTAATTCTATCTTCAATCTTTGAATCATCTTTCTTTGCAGATAGTACATCATCCACTGAATCTAAATTATAGAATATATTGCTATTAAAATATAAAGTATCATATGGTGCAGATGGAGCAAATGGCTCAAATGGTTCAAAAGGATTATTAGTAGTTTGAATTACATCTCCATTTGGAAGAATAACAAGATTATTATCTTTGGCGAATAAATTCAAAGCAGAAACATATACATCATGAGTTGTTGGCTTATCAATAAATGGATTATTAAATGAATCAATTCTATATTGTGCCCAAACTGCATCATAACCCTTTTTAATATATAATTGAACACTAGTTAATACATTTGTAACATTCAAAATAAGATTTTTGTAAGTATTAATTGAATTTTGGAGTTGAGATTCTGTATTTTGATTTGTTGATTGCAAAGTATCATAAGAACTTGCAATTGTTGAACCACTTAGACTGACAACCGATGAACTAAGGAATTTTACAATTGCTTGATTTGCTAAGTAATATAGAATTGCAATTGTAAGTGAATGTAAACTGTCTGGATTAAATTGAGTATTTAAATAGTCTATTGTTTTTGAAAATTCTGTCCAATTATTTGAAACAATATATTCAAACTGCAATAAAAGTGGCAGTTTATCAGCCTGAACTAATCCAATTTCAACAACACTTGGTACTTTAATACTTGAACTTCGCCAAGCAGATGGAACATCATTCAATGAAGTTACAAGGATATAATAATTTTCTCTTTGATTTGAATTTAAATAATTAATGATTGCTAGCATTAAATACTTCATTAATTTATTATTAACAAATACTGGATTAATTTCATATTGAAACAGATCTGTATTAATCTGAACTTTTGCACCCATCAATGAAAGAATCAGGTTTTTGTTAAAATTTACAAATTTAAACAAAAAACTGATATCTTCTGTATTAATTTTTACATTTTCTTCAAGCTTACATACACTATAAACTGTTTTATTCAATACATTTGCACAATTATCTTTCATGAGTATTAGAATATGATAGATTTATTTTTTTAATATTATAAACAAATTTTAATTCTAAATTTATTTAATTTTTTGTATCAGTTTCTTCTAAAAGCATTTTTAGTCTTGATTCAATTGAGTCTAAATCAACTGTATTAGGAACCTCATTATATTGTTTTATAATATTTCTTGTTATCATTTTAATATCATCATCATATGGTTCTTTTGGCTGACTAGGATATTCTCTTGGATATTCCCTTGGATACTCCCTTGGATATTCACGTGGAAAATTTTGATCTGTATCGATTGATTCTGATAACTCAGCAATAGTATCAAGCTTACCCTGTTTTTTTGTTGCAGTCAAAGAATTATTAATTGTATTACTATTATGAACTGTTGTTGTTAAATCTTCGGTTGCCAAATCTAAAATATTATCAATAATAGAACTACTTTTACCATAATCTACTAATTTATTTAAATATTTGGGTAAACCATATGATGTAAGTACAAGGATCAAAATAAATATAATGGAATGCATAAGATTTGACTTTGTACTTCTTTTGGTATCGGTTTCTGTATTTTCAAGAGTATGCCAAAAAAGTTGTTTTATATTATCATTGAGGTGTTCCATTTGGTTAAAAAGTCCTGATGGTGCAAATGCCTTCTTTTCAATAGTTGATTTAAGAAGATTATTCTTATTTTTAACAATTGATTCAGAAAAAGTATTTTCACAATTTTTAAATTGAGTTAAAAATTCAACTGGATCATCTTCTGATTTTAAAGTGGTTTTTCTTATATCTTTATATCTGGATACATTCAAATCATTAAGGCAAATTAATTTTATAATACCATCAATAATTTGTTCAGTTTTATTAAGTATTTTTTTCTCAGAAATAATATTACAACAAGTATCAATTAAAACTGGGAAATCTTTCATGATTGTTTTTATTTTTAAGCGGAGTGATATAGAAGATAATTCAAGGAATTTGGATCTCATGGACATGGAAATATGATTAAATTTTTGATTTAATAAATTAGTAAAATTTTGGTTTATTGATTCTAAATATGCTAAATTAGGGTGAAAAATAGATAATATTAGATTTCCTTTATTTACGTAGAATGAATAATTAAAATAGATCATATCACTGTTCTGTACTTCGTTTTCAATTATATAAGTCAGAATAATTTGGAGTGATATTAAGTTATTGTTTGTTCTTAAATCACTATCAATTTCAAACGAATATTCTATTTTGTATCCTATTGAATTTTCATTACATTTTGGAAGCATTTGAAAAATAAATTTACTCTTTACAAGAGATGTCTCATCATTGTAAGTTTCACTTTTTGGAGATAATTTAGTATAACTCATCTAATTATATATGATAAAATTGAAATTGTCTTATTACTTATTTATTAAATAAATAATACAAATTTTTAATGAGAAGTAGTAGTTTCTGCAAGAAGAGATAAGATCTTACTTTCAATATTATTTACTCTAGTCTGTTTAACATCTGAATCCTCTAAAGTCTTCAACAAAGAAGACAAACGCTGACTTGAATCACTGTTATCAACTGCAAAAGTGAGGTTTGTATCAAAAGGAGCAGAAGGAGCAAATGGCTCAGATGGAGAAAATGGTTTAGGTGGTTTAGGTGGTTTAGGTGGTTTAGGACCTGCTGGGGATGGACCTGCAGGCGCTGGACCTGGAGGTAAAGAAGGTTCGAATGGACCAGCGGGTTCAGCAGGAGAATAACCAGCAGTAAAGTTGAGGGATTCTTCTAAGCTTTCATCAAAAGTATCAACAACTGTTGCCTTAGCAGTACCATAATGCTTATTCACTAAATATTTACCCAAATAATAGAGGGATGCAACAACAGCGGCGGGAACTACAATATCTTTCGATTTATTAGCAATTGTGGAAGAAATTTCACCAAGCATGGACATCATAGTGCTATCGTTTTCAGATTCAAGTCCAAGTTTACTAAGATGGCTCTGAATATTCATGATAGAACGTTCAGAAATTCTGTAATCAGAAGAAACATTGGAGTCTTCGTTAAGAGACAATGAAAACTGATTGTGTGTATTGATCTTGTAGTTATCATAAATAGTCATCAAATAAGAAGTTGATGAAAAGTCCTGAGTCCTTTTGGAAGATGACAATGCTAAAATATCATTAACCAAAACAACATATTCATTTTTCAATGACTTAGAGATTTGAAGGTTTTCTAAAACCTTTTTGATTTGCTCCTTATTTTCAACAGTTGTAACAAGCATAAAACCGCAACCGCCATTGTTATAACTAGTGCTAATCAAATCAACACCTCTTTCCCACATCTCTTCATTAAGAAGATTAATGATGTGATTAGAAATATTTTTTGACTCTTCACCAGAAATGTTTGAAGGATTAAACTTTAATGCGGAACAAATTCCTCCAAATCGATAAATATGTGCCAAATTGTTCCTAATAGACATCAAGCTCGAATGAGATATTTTATGAGAGTCGCTACTCATTTTTATATTATATTAAAAGAATATTTTTTATTTAAAATAAAAAATATATTATCCTAAATTAATCAACAATATTATCAGTTGATTCAGTTTGTTCAAGCAATGCTCTTAATTTTGATTCTATTGCTTCATTGTTTGTAGTTGAGTCGGAAATAGTTGAATCTGCTACAGATCTTCCAACATAAAATGAATCTAAAGCAAGAGAATATGGCTCTGATGGAGCAAATGGCTCACCAGGTTCAGCAGGGTTATCTTTTGGAGGGGTTGGAGGGGTTGGAGGGTTAACGTTCATAAAATACTTCCAGATGCAAGTTGCCTGTTGATAGGTCAAATCTGTAATTCCATAAGGAGCCAAGAAAGCAAGAAGTGTACTAAATGCTAAACAAGATACAGTTTCATTTGGAAGTGAACTTTGAGAGGCACAATTAGCCAATGCCTGAGCAACAATCGCAGGGGTTACTTTGTTAAGAACAGTGATATCAACAGTAAAAACGGTGATAGGGACATTGCTGGTAAATTTAAAAAATCCTAAATCACCTCTTACTCCGTATTGGCTAAGATTTTTAGTTGACCAAACGAAACATTTATCGTTATTTGTTGATACCTGACTAATTAAACCGGCATAAGTGGTAATGGAACTACCCTCTGTTTTGGTAATGTTTGCAGGGATAGCCATGATCTTGGAAGTAGTTGAGTCATTTGGAATAACATAAATTCTATTATCTAAACCTAAGAAAATTGACTGATTGGTTTGTAAAATATTTAACATCAAATCAACTTCAGCGATACGGTTCTTGATAATGCAAACCTGGTTTGTCAATTGGTTAATAATATTAGCACAACTATTGCTCATCTTATATATATATAAATGAAAAAAAAAATACAAAAAAAGAATTATCTAAAAATATTTAAAGATATTCTGCGTGAAATAATATAATCATGTATAGCATCCTAAATATTTTTTCAAATTTTTTTTTGTATTCTCTTAACCTTTTTTTGAAAACTAAATATTTGCTAAAGCAATTGTTTGGAAGAAAATGTGAAGATAAAACTAAGATTCAGGATATATATTTTATAAATTATGAAACATGTGAGATTTTTAATCCAAATGATGATAATATTTTAGTTAGTCTAAATAATAATATAAAGTACTCAGATTATTTTTCATTAAATAGTCTAATAGATAAATTTAAGGATTATAAAAAGCCTGAATTTATACTAGAAATTTGTTACGCTAAAAACAATAAAAATTATTTATTTAATATACCCATCAGTAAAATTAGTTCACAGACAGTTTTTCCCATATATACAAAAAATGAAAATAAACTTAAAAACATGAATAAAATAACAGAAGTTACTGGAAAAAATACAACTGATTTTGATGATTCTGAATTAATCGATATTTTAGAAAAATATGGAGGTCCACTAAATGATTTTTACGTGAGTAAAAATCTGGCAATACCCTTAAGTAGAATTTACAGTAAAAAAATGTGTTGTTTTCCTTTTAAAAATCATAACTATATATTGAGTGACATCTTTTTGAATGAATACATAGTAATGACCGAAGATGAAAAAAATCAGGATTATGTACTAGCTTTGAAAAATACTTTAGATGAGAGTAAAATAGTCAGGAACAACGAACAGGAAAAATATATTTTAAATAATTATAAAAATTTTAATATTAATTCGGTCAATATATTCTTTGATTTTTTTAGACAATTATTTGTAAAACAAAAAAACTAATATTTTTTATCTTTGATTAATATATTAATGCAGAATCGAATTAATCCAGATTATTACAAGGGTCCAGTTAGACAAATACCAACAAATCCATTTAATGGTTTTTCAAAAAAAGAGGCATTAAAAAATCAGAAGGCGTCTTATCTTGAAAATAATACAGAATTATTAAGTATTAATACTCCTGCACCAGTTTATTATGAAATGGGAAATGGAGTATATGGAAGTTATGATGGAATAAAATTAATTGCTAATAATTACAATCGCTGGAAGGCTGAACCTGCAAATACTCCACTTATTAAGAGTGATTATTTATTTGTTCCACAGGGTACTCCCCTCCCTTTAAAAAATGAGATGATCTATTCTCAAATTCCAAAAGATAGCATGTTTGTTTTTGCCAAGAATAGAGCTAGTCCCGCATGTAAATCAACATATTCTACTTCAACTGGACAGGTATGTACAACCGCTCAGCAACAATCTTATATTGGTGCTTTACGAGGAAATAACAAGAATTACCCTGATGATTCATTCTAAAAAAATTTTTAATTTTCCAAAAATGGATAATTAAAAAAAGTTAGATATACATCATGTGAGTTTTGTGAAAAAGATCTTCAGATTTATTTTTTAATAATTTTTCTGCCAAATCAATTGAGATATTAACTGGGAATTTAATGTTACTGAGATCTTCTCCAAGTTTAAGATTATTATGTTTGGAATGGTTGACAAATTTAGCCATATTTAATTTTAGTAAAATTGTTTCCAAATTACGCCTGAGATCACGAACACCTTCTTCTTTAGTGAACTTATTAATTATTTCTTTTAGAACTTCGTCTGAGAAATTAAATTCAGATTCATGTATTCCAATGTTGGAGGATATTTCTTTCAATAAATAATTTCTTGCTATTTGGATTTTATCGTCGACAGAAAATCCATTCAAATGGATTTTAACTAATCTGTCTATAAGAATTGGATTGATCATGCTCTCATCATTATATGAAAAAACGAAAAGACATCTGGAAAGATCCAAATCAATCCCGGAAAAATATTTGTCATTGAAATTGGAATTTTGAGTTTGATCGGTTAAATGAGTAAGAACTCCAATTATTTCTTCACCTTGTTTAGTTCCACTTACTTTATCCAATTCATCAAAAAAGATAACAGGATTCATTATTTTGGAATCCATAAGAATACTGGCTATTCTTCCCCAATTGGAACCTTCATAAGTGTAATTATGACCTTCCAAAAATGTACTATCAGTTGCACCCCCAAGTGCAATCATTTGGAAAGGTCTTCCAAGCGCTTTTGCAATTCCATTTCTAACAAGTGAAGTTTTTCCAATACCAGGTGGACCTTGAAGGGCAATAATATTTCCACTTGATTTGGGATTTGAGATCCATTGACATACAATTTGTAAAATTTTATTTTTTGCTTCCAAATGTCCAAAAGTACTATTATCCATTATTTTTGAAACATTACAGATATATTCGAAGATTTTATCTTTCTTATCATTTTTGGAAACTGGAAGTTCCAAATATTTTCCAAAAGGAAGTTTAAGAGCACCTTCAATCCATTTATTTAATTTAAAATATTCTGGATCACTGGGTTCCATCATTTCGATTTGAGAAAATTTTGTCATTATATTTCTTTTAGTGGGAACATCAACTGGGAATTTAAGAATTCGGAATCTTTCAGGAACCTCATTTATATCGAATTCATCTAATTCTTTTTCTAATTTTTTCAAATGAACACGCTCTTCTTTGGAAATTTTTTTCCAATATTCTATTTCTTCTTCAGTCATAAGATCATATTCTTCTCCAGTAAGATCTAATTCTTTTAGTGATTTGGCGGTTTTTTTTCCAACTGTTTTTTTTGGAGTTTTAGATGATTTTTGAGGTTTCGGCTTTTCTTCTTCATCTTCCCATTCTTCAGAAGAATATTCCAAATCAGGTGGAGAATTTTTCATTTTGTTATTCCATTCTACTCTTTCTGATTTATCATCAATTATAAACTCATCATTTTCATCAAAATAACCTCCATATTTTTCAATCATCTTTTTTATTTCAGCCTTGTTTGGCTTCTTTTTTGTGGTTGTTGTTTCATTATTTTTCTGTCTCTTTTCAGTTTTTTCTTCCTCTTTCTTTTTAGAATTAATTACTCTTTTATTTTTATTTTGATTTTTAGCAACGGGACTATTACTAAAAATTTGATTGAGTTCATTAATGTCTATTTGAATGATATTATTTTTTTCGCTATTTGGACTTTTTACCATACTAATTAAATCAGAGGGAGTATTTTCAATTTTCGGTTTTTTTATTTTCTCTAAATTATTATTATTATTATTCTTTTCTAAATTTCCTTCTTGTTTTCTTTTTTTACCTCTTGTAAAGATTTTATCATCATCCATATTATTTTAATAACTATTTATTTATTTTTTACATATCTTATTTGTAAAAAAAATATTATGAAAACCTAAAAAAAATTTCCTGAAAATTATTAAAAAAATTGAAATTAAAAAAAACTAATTTAAAAGGTTATTACATTAGATTATAAATCTTCATTAAGTTATGTCTAAACTTTATCAAGCGCTTGCAGATGTTTCAAATGTTTCTAACGTTTCGGAAATTAAGTTTGGGCTTTTGGATCCAGAAGCTTTAAAGCGTGCCTCAGTTTGTCATGTTGTTGTACCTGAGACTTATGAAGGATCCGAACCTAAAGAGAATGGATTATTTGATCCACGAATGGGTGTTATTGAAAGAGGAAGAATTTGTCCAACTGATGATTATGATCACACAATTTGTCCTGGCTATTTCGGTCATATTGAGCTTCCTCTCCCAGTCTTTTGGATTCAGCACATGGAAACAATTGTTAAATTATTAAGATGTGTGTGTATTAGATGTGCCAATATATTGATTGATAAATCGAATCCAGCATTAATGAAAGAATTGAAGAAAAAAAATGGAGCTAATGCTTTTAAATTTATTTCGGACAATTGTTCAAAACAAACAAACAAGAAATGTATTTTTAACGGAGGGTGTAATGCTGTTCAACCAAATACTTACAGAAAATTAATGGACAAAGTTAAAAATGAGGATGTTGTTCAGATTGAGGCTGAATATTCGGCGGATGCTTTTAAGGATGCCACTGAAAAGAAAATGAAATTTGTATTACCAGTTGAGCACATTTTAAATATTTTCAAAAAGATTACTCCAGAAGATTGTGAATTACTTGGATTTGATAACAAGGATGCACGTCCAGAATGGATGATTTGCACGGTTGTCCCAGTAGCACCACCAGCAGTGCGCCCATCTGTTCGACAGGATAATAACCAAAGAGCAGAGGATGATTTAACGTCAAAATTTGCGGAGATTATAAAATCAGTGAAAAATTTAAAAATGGAAATTGAAAAGGCAATGCGTAGAGATAGTGACGCAGATAAGGAAGCATCTGCAAAAAGTATCAATACTCATCGTGCATTTGTTCAATATCATGTGGCGACTTTGGTGGATAATGAAATCAAGAACATTCCTCAGTCAAATAGAAGAAGTGGACAGCCTTTGAAAATGATTCGACAGAGAATTAAGGGAAAAGAGGGGCGTATCAGGTCAAATATTATGGGTAAACGTGTGGATTTTTCAGGAAGAACTGTGGTAGATGTTGATCCAAATATTAGTATTGATCAGTATGGTGTTCCGGAGAAGATGGCAATGAATTTGACTGTACCGGAGACAGTAACAAAGTATAATAAACTGAAGCTTTTGAAATTGGTTAGAAATGGTCCGAATAAACATCCAGGGGCTCGTCAAATTACGAAGATGAATTATGATGAGAATGGTATTGCTCATCCAGAGCATATCTATTTGAAACATATTGATCGTGATTCAGTTGAGCTGGAAGAAGGTGACATAGTTGTTCGTCATTTAATGGATGGAGATTGGGGGCAATTTAATAGGCAACCTTCTCTTCACAGAATGAGTATGATGGCCCATAAAGTGAAGGTCATGCCCGGAAAAACATTTAGATTAAATGTCTACGTTTGTAAACCTTACAATGCCGATTTTGATGGAGACGAAATGAATACACATATTCCGCAAAATATTGAGACAGCTTATGAATTAGCCGAATTAACTGCAGTTCCTACGCAGATTATTTCTCCAGCTAGTTCTGAACCAATTATTCAACCACATTTTGATACAGTTATTGGTGCGTATTTAATTACACAACCAACAACTAAAATTTCCAAGAAATTGGCTTATAATTTATTGATGACAAATCAGAAATTCAATGGAAACTTACCTGAATCTAAGGATGGTATTTGGTCTGGTCAGGATATGTTTTCGATGTTTTTCCCTGACATTTCATTTAAGAAACCTAACAAGAATTATGACATTGATCCTACTGAAAACAATATGGTGATTGTAGATAATGGAACCTTCAAGCAAGGTATTCTTGATAATACTATTGCTGGTAAAACATTGGTACAAATGATTTATGACTCATTTGGTACTCAAGCTGTTAAAGATTTCCTAGATAATTATCAACGTATGCTCAACAGATGGTTAGAAACGTACAGTTTTACGATGGGAATCGGTGATTGTGTTCCTTCAAAGGAAGACGTTGCAAAGGCGAAGGAATTAATTGATAAGAAGGTTGAGGAAGTAAATACAGTTATTCGCGAGGCCAATATGGGAATTTATCAGCAAAACCTGGATAACAAATTTATTCTCGAAAGCATGGAAACTGATATTATTGGTTTATTGAACGGGGCTAAGATGGAGTATGAAAAATATGTGAGAAAAACAATTAGTAAAACAAATGCCATTTACACTGGTATGAGTGCAGGAGCAAAGGGTGATGCAGGGAATATTTGTCAGATCAGTGGCATGGTAGGACAACAAGATGTTGTTGGAAAACGTGTTGCATTTGGATATGATCGGCGTACTCTCACTCATTTTACTAAAGATGATTACAGTGCAAAGAGCAGAGGATTCGTAACGAATAATTTCTTTAATGGGCTTGAACCAATCGAGATGTTTTTCCATCAAATGGCAGGACGCGTTGGATGTATTGATACTGCGATTAAATCAGTTTCAGGAGATACTGCTATTATTATCATTGAAGATGGAAAACCGAAATATGTGAAGATTGGTGAATGGATTGATGCTCAATTGAATAAGAATTCAGAGGAAATTGAGCGTTTGCCGGAGAAGGATCAAGAGTTATTAAAGACTCGTGTTTTAACTTTTATTCCGACTACAGATGACGATGG
>Ga0172362_10000400_pt1 | contig 34775 bp, 33 predicted proteins | sample LakKivs1_kivu2a2_FD_114534 | JGI IMG/M metagenome (GOLD analysis project Ga0172362, IMG submission 114534) | Sediment microbial communities from Lake Kivu, Rwanda - Sediment s1_kivu2a2 | ecosystem: Environmental > Aquatic > Freshwater > Lake > Sediment | place: Rwanda: Western Province, Lake... | reverse complement strand
GCAGCAGTATCCAAATACGCCGCTCTCAGATAACGCCCTCTACTGGATTGGCGAATGTCATTACAGCCAGGAACGGTACCAGGAAGCCATCGATGCCTTTAATGAGCTTCTGATTAGCTACCCGGCCGGGGATAAAGTGCCGGCCGCCTACCTGAAGAAAGGAATGAGCCTGGTCCAGCTGGGCCGGAAAGATGAGGCTCTGGCAACCTTCAAGCTTCTGGTAGCCAAGTATCCGACCCAGGAGGAAGCGCGGCTGGCCCAGCAAAAAATCAACGAACTGGTGAACAAATGAGAGAAAGAAACAGTTTGAACAGGGTCATTCTGGTTGGTAACCTGGTAAAAAAGCCGATAATCAGTCATATTCCTTCGGGCCGGGCTGTAGCCCGATTCCAGGTGGCCACCAACGAGCAGGTTTATAACCGCGACACCAGACAATCCACAGACCGGACCGAATATCACCGCATCGTGGCCTGGGGCCAACTGGCCGAGTTCTGCGACCGATTCCTGGAAGCCGGGCGCCAGGTTATGGTTGAAGGCAAGTTGCGCTGGCGCTCGTGGGAAGGCCGTGACGGAAACCGCCGCTACAGCACCGAAGTAGAAGCAATTAATATCATCCCCCTCGGAAAGAGAATTCCACCCCAGGCTGAAGCCCAGGTCGAGGCTGGCCCCAGTGAAGATTTTCCTGATATTTCCGAGCCAGCCCCCGAAGAATTTCCAGAAGAGACCCCTCCGTCCGGAGAGGACGACGAAGTTCCTTTTTAGTCTTATGGTCAGACGGGAGAGGTACCGTGGCCGAGATTCCCGAAGACGAAAAAATCCGCCAGCTGATTTACGAGGAACAGCGGCCCTGGGGAAAATTTCGCAGTTATCCCCACAGCCTGGCCTCCAGCCTGAAAATAATTACCGTGAATCCGGGAGGCCTGCTGTCGCTTCAATACCACCGGCGGCGCAGCGAATACTGGGTGGTTCTGGACGGGGGGCTGGAAATAACCCTGGGTGAAAAGACCTGGCGGCCGCATCCGGGCGAAGAAATATTCATCCCGGCCGGGATTCCCCATCGCCTGAAAGGCCTCGGTCCACAGCCGGCCCGGGTGATGGAACTCTGGCTGGGCGACTCAGGCGAGGATGACATCGTCCGGCTGGAAGATGTTTACGGTCGGGATTAGAAATTCAGCTTACAATCTGGCTCATCAAAAAAGCTTCCGGATGGCGGCGCAATACTGCCTCTATCATAAATTCTTCGATTTCTCGGGCTGTTTTAAGCTTCAGGGCCTCTGAGACCGCTTCTTCCGCAGTTTTCAATTCCACCGCCCTCAGCGCTTTTTTTACCTTGGGAATAAAAATCGGGTTCATGCTGAAGGTCCGCAGGCCCATGCCCAGCAGCATGATGGCCGATAACGGGTCGGCAGCCATTTCGCCGCAGACGGTTACTTCTTTGCCCTGGCCATTGACAGTCTTTATCACCCGGTCGAGCAACCTGAGGACAGCCGGGTGATGGGGCTTGAAAAGATAGGACACTGATTCGTTTCCCCGGTCGACCGCCAGGTAATACTGAATTAAGTCGTTGGTACCGATGCTGACGTAATCTACTTCCTTGATGATGCTCTCGATCAGCACCGCCGCCGCTGGAACCTCAATCATCACTCCGACCGGAATATTTTCGTCAAAGGGAATTTTCTTTTCTTTTAGCTCCGCTTTTATTTCCTCGACGATGCGCTTCAGTTCTATGACCTCTTCCACCTCGGTGATCATGGGCACCATCAACCGGACGTTCTCTCTGGTGCTGGCCTTGAGAATGGCCCTGATCTGGGTCCGGAAAAATTCCCGGTTTTTCAGGGAAAAGCGGATGGCCCGTAATCCCAGAGCCGGGTTGGGTTCTTTTTCGATGTTAAGCTGGGGCAGACTTTTCTCTCCGCCTATGTCAATGGTCCTGATGTAGACCGGGCGGGGGTGAGTGCTGGCAGCCATCTTCTGGTAGACGGACAGGTGGTCTTCTTCCGAAGGCAGATTCGGACGCTGCAGGTAGATAAACTCTGACCGGAAGAGGCCGATTCCTTCGGCTCCATAAGAAAAGGCCGCCTCAACTTCCTCCGGCAGCTCAATATTAGCCAGCGGCTTGAATCTGACACCGTCCAGAGTTTCCGGCTTGAGCCTGGCAATCTTCCTTAGCTCTCGCTGATAGACCTCGTATCTTTCTTTCTTGCTCTGGAATTCTCTCCTCACGGCCGGGGTGGGGTTTACGATAACCTCACCGTCGGTTCCGTCGACGATTACAAAATCTCCGCTCTTAACCTGCAGGCTGATATCATGCAGACCGACTACGGCCGGTATGCCCAGCGACCTGGCCAGAATGGCGGTGTGGGAGGTCTGGCCACCCATGTCCAGAGCAATCCCGATGATTTTCTTGCGGCTGATGTTCAGGGCGACTTCGGAGGGCAGAAGTTCGTGAGCCACCAGTACTGTCGGCTTATCGGAATCCTCCTTTTTGTCACGTTTCCTTTCCAGGTTCCGGTAAATCCGGGCCAGGACATCCGACAGGTCAGTTTTCCTCTGCTGGAAATATTCATCGCTCAGAGAATCAAACAGGGTTTGAAAGTGGGTGTTGACCCGGGAAATTGCCCATTCCGACCGGACCTTCTCTTCCTTAATGATTTTTTCCAGGTTGCCGATAAGCATCTGGTCGTCAAGCATCATCAGGTGAGCGTCAAAAATGAAGGCCTGCTCGTCGCCTATTCTCTCCCGCACATGCTCCTTCAGCTCGGTCAATTCCTGTCTGGTCCGGTCCAGGGCTCGCTGCAGCCTCTTTAATTCTTCTTCCACCTGACGGTCGCTGATCGGTTCCCGTCTGGAGGTGAAAACCACCCGTTCAGACAGTGAGGCTTCCCCCATGGCAATGCCGGGCGAAACCCCGAGACCGCGCAAACGGATAATTTCCATGCTATTCTTCTTCGCCAAACCTGTTGTTTATGAGGTCGCAGAGAGCCTTCATGGCCTGAGCCTCGTCGCGACCGTTGACCACCAGCCTGATCGGCGTCCCCTGGGAGGCGGCCAGGGTCAGGATACCCAGGATGCTCTTGCCGTCAACCTCATTGCTGTCCTTGATGATTTTCACCGAAGCACTGTAACGGTTAGCTAGGTTGACAAACTTGACCGCCGCCCTGGCGTGCAGTCCTAATTTATTCTTTATGACAATTTTCTTTTCAATCATGGCCGTCCGGTTTTATTTTGACCTGGAATTCAGAAGGGCGCTGGCCAGATGGATGTTTTTCTTGCCCTGCTCGGCTACCTTCCTGGCCACATCCTTCAGGTTGTTGCTCCGCTGCAGGGAAACGAACTTGATCAGCATCGGCAGGTTTACTCCGGTTATTATTTCAATCCTGTTCTCGGTCAGAAAGCTGAAACTCAGATTGGAGGGAGTACCGCCAAACATATCGGTAAAGATGATCACCCCGTTTTTCTGGTCGACCTTCTTCAGGCTCTGGTTTATTTTCTTTTTGGATTCTTCCACGTCATCATACCAGCCTATGGAGATGGGTTCGATGTTGGGAGCCTCTCCCAGGATTATGGTCAGGGCATTGAGCAGCTCTTCGGCCAGCCGCCCATGGGATACAATAACTCCGCCGATCATGGACACCGCCCGGATAAAATTTCCTGTATATTTTAACCGATTCGGCCCTACTTATAAATATCCCGGTGAATTATTTTTACGGCCTGTTTTTTAGCCTTCAGGTGGTTCTTCAGAGCTTCGGCAATGACGACCGAGCGGTGCCGACCGCCTGTGCAGCCGACCGAAACGGTCAGGGTGCTCTTGCCCTCCTTCAGGAATCCTGGCAGAAGGTGGTCGACGAAACCGAAGAGCCTGTCCAGGAAAGCCCTGGTTTCTTCAGAGTTCAGGACAAAATCGCGAACTTTTTTGCTGCGGCCGTCGAGAGGTCGCAGGTTGTCCAGGTAATAGGGGTTGGGCAGAAACCTGGTATCAAAGACCAGGTCGGAATCCAGGGGCAAACCGTGTTTATAACCGAAGCTAACCACATAGACCTGAAGGTAGCGCTGTTTCTTCCTCAAAATCCGGTCGAAAATCTGCTCCTTTAGCTGTGAGATTGTCAGACCGGTGGTGTCGATCACCTCATCGGCCATATCCCTGATCGGAGCCAGTTTCCTTCTCTCCATTCTCACTCCGGACAGGACAGATTTGTTTCGGGCCAGCGGATGGGGGCGACGGCTCTCGCTGAATCTCTTGACCAGGGATTCATCGGTCGCTTCCAGGAAAATGAGAAATGGCTTGACCTTCAACTGCCTGACGATATCCGGGAATTCGGTCAGAAACCTGGGCTCCCGGATATCAACCACCAGAGCCATCCGTTCGATCTCCACCTTCTTTCTCAGCCACAGATCCACCAGTTCAGGTATTAATTTGGCCGGCAGGTTGTCGACGCAATAATAACCCATATCCTCCAGAAACCGGCTGACCACCGTCTTGCCGGAACCGGACAGACCGGTGACCACGATAAAGTCGGTGCCTTTACGATGATTTTTCATTTTTCCTGGCCAGTTTCTTTTCCAGCCGCCGGACGATGTCCTGAGCAGCCTGATAACCTTTTTTTCTCAGGACAAACACCCGGCAGGCTACCTCAATCAGGGTGGCAATATTCCGGCCGGGCGCCACCGGGATATGCAGCTGTGGAATTCTCATTCCGGCCAGCTGAAAGTCTTCCGGGAATTTCAGGCCCAAGCGGTCGATCTCCATTTTTTTGTTCCACCTTTTGAGCCTGATAACCAGGTCTACCGTAGTCTCCTCCAGAATGGCACCCGCTCCGAAGATCTCTCTGATGTTGATAATTCCAAGGCCTCGGATTTCCATAAAATTTCTGGTCAGACGGGGAGAACGACCATGAAGCCGCCCCTTTTCATCCCTGAAAATTTCGACCACGTCGTCGGAGACGAATTTGTGCCCGCGGGCGATGAGTTCCAGCGAGCTCTCGCTCTTGCCCACTCCGCTGTCGCCGATGATAAGGGTGCCCACTCCGAAAATTTTCATCAGACCGGCAGAAATCACGACTTGAGGGGCGATTTCCGAGCCAGAAAAAGCGGCCGCGCTCTCAGCTCCGACTGGCCTGTTCTTTTCTCTGCGACCCGAAGCTTTTGCAATCCTGCCGGCGGCCATCAGGCTTTTTCTTCCTGTTCTCTTATAATTTCCAACACTTTCCCGGCATCTTCAGCGGCCAGAAGCCTTGACTTCAGTTCGGGAGACTTTTTAACCAGCTGGGCGATCAGGGCCAGAATCTGAAGGTTCAAACTGGGGTCGTCGGGGGAAGTGATCAGAAGGAAAAAGACCTTGACCGGCTGACCGTCAGGAGCTTCAAAATTGACACCCTGCCTGGTGATGCCAACCATCAGGATGGGGTTCTTGATTCCCTTTGCCTTGCAGTGGGGAATGGCAATGCCCTCACCCAGGGCCGTGCTGCCAAGCGCCTCCCTCTGCAACAGCTTTTCTATTATTTCTTTTTCATGGTTGATAAGTTTCTGTTTTTTAAGATGGGTGGCCATTTCGGTCAGGGCTTCCTCTTTTTTCTGGGCCTTCATCTCCAGCAGAATATTTTTTTCCTTGATGATGTTCGACAGCCTCACTGACTTCTACTCCTTTGTTCCGTCTTCTTTATCCAGCAGTTCGTTATTATATTATCCTTCGGGGTCAACCAGGGCAATTTTGCCATCTTTTTTCCGGAAGACAGCTGCCCAGCTCTCACTGCCCTCTTTCCGGAACAGGAAGATTTCTTTCTTCCCCTCTTCCAGCTGCAGCAGGGCTTCCTGGATGCTGATCGGCTTGTCAGAGAAATAGGGAAGGCGCAGAAGGCGCGGAGCCGGTTCAACCACCTCCAGGCCGGCCAGAGATTCTTCCCGGCCGCCCGCCCGACGCCTTTTCTGAATCAATTTTCTTCTTTCCTTGACTATTTTCTTCTCCAGACTGTCAAAAACCTGATTCAGGGAATTAAAGACATCATTGGTTTCCTCGGAAATGACGAAATCTTCACCCCGCCGCTTGACCTGCAGGTCCACTCTTTTCCGGCTGCGCTGCTCGCTAAGAATAATATCTATCTGTATAACATCCCTTAATATCTTTTCCATTCTGGCCAGCCTCTGCTGGCAGTAATCTTTGATTTCTTCTGTCAGCTCGGTGCGCCGGGCAGTAAAATTAACAATCATGTTACTTCCTCCATCATAAATTTCTTTTTCCTGATATGAGAAGGCGGGATATCCAGCTGACCACGGTACTTGGCCACGGTCCTCCTGGCAATCTGTATGTTCTCTCTCGATAATATATCAACAATTTCGTCGTCGCTCAAGGGGCTGTTATGATCCTCGTTCTCGACCAGTTTTCTTATCCTTTCTTTAATGCGAAGCGAGGAAACTTCCTCTCCATAGGTCCCGCTCAGCGATTTGTGGAAAAAGAATTTCAGAGGATACAGCCCGAGGGGGGTCATCATGTATTTATTGGCCACCACCCGCCCGATGGTTGACTCGTGCAGCCCGAGTTCCCGGGCTACTTCCAGCAGAGTCATCGGCTTGATACGGTCCAGCCCCTGCTCCAGAAAATCCTTCTGCCGGTCGACTATGTATCTGGCCACCCGGTAAATCGTCCGGTTTCTCTGGTCCAGGCTGCGGAGAAACCACATGGCCCTTTTCATTTTATCTTTCAGAAAGCGGGTGGTTTCCCGGTCTTCTTTCAGACCGGCTTCGATCAGCTGCCGGTAATACTGGTTGAGACGCAGACGGGGCAACCCTTCCTCGTTCAGATAGACCTTCCATTCCCCGTCTTCTTTAACCACATAGATATCGGGGACGACGGACAGGTCGCGGTCCTGGCTGTACTTTTGTCCCGGGGTCGGGTCCAGGTCCTTGATCAGGTCGAGGTGAAGCTTCAGCTCAGGCAGACTGAGGTTTAGCAATCTGGCCAGTTCCTGGTGGTCTGACCTCTGCAGATATGGAAGATAATCGCTGATAATTTTTCTGGCCACCTCATCCTGCAGGTTGAGTGAATCCATTTGAGCCAGCAGAGCCTCGCTCAGAACCAGACTGCCGCAGCCCGGGGGGTCGAACATCTTTATCTTTTCCCGGACCGATTCCACCTTTTCCAGCGGTTTCTGCAGGCGGTCAGCAATTTCTTCCGGACTCATGGTCAGGTAGCCAGCGTCGTTCAGGTTGCCAATTATATATTCCGCTATCGCCAGCTCATCCTCTTCAAAAAAAGTCAGGCTGGCCTGCCAGCTCAGATGATCCCAGAGCGACGGCCTCCGGGACACCAGGTTTTCAAAAGGCACCCTTTCCTGTTCCCCAGGCCCGGAATAGGGAATCTCCTGGTCAAAATAATCCTGGAAACCGGCGGCAAAGATGATTTCATCAAACTCGTCTGGAGCACTCTCGGCCGGCCCCAGTTCCTCGGCTTTTATCTCTTCTTCGACGGGAACGGAAGCAGCCGCTTCCTGCGAAGCTTCTTCCTCGTTTTCGAGCAAGGGGTTTTCTTCCAGCTCCTGGTTGATAACCTCCTGCAGTTCCAGATTGGTCAGCTGGAGCAGACGGATGGCCTGCTGCAGAGCCGGAGCCATCACCAGCTTCTGCACCTGTTTCTGGTCAAGTTTCTGCTTCATCATGGCTACATAAATTATAGACGGAAACCGGGGCCGAGGTATATCTCGCGAACTTCTTTTTTCTCCAGGACCTCCTCTGGCCTTCCTTCGGAAATAATTTTACCACCATTCATTATGTAAATTCTATCAAGGACGCTCAAAGCCTCCCGGAGACGATGGTCGGTCAGAAGTATTCCTATACCCCTCTCCCCGAGTTTGCGAATAATTGTCTGCAGGTCAGCCACGGCCAGGGGGTCGAGCTCAGTGAACGGCTCATCCAGCAACAGGAAAAGCGGTCGGCGAGCCATGGCCCTGGCGATTTCCAGCTTGCGGCGTTCTCCCCCCGACAGGCGGTCGGCCCGGCTCCCGGCCAGTGAAACCAGCCCGAAATCTTCCAGAAGGCTGGCCACCTTTTCTTTAAGGCTTTCTGACGACCCGGCTTCTTTCTGGTGCTGAAGCACCAGCCTCAGGTTTTCTTCGACGCTCAGTCCGCGGAAAACCGAGGGCTCCTGGGGCAGAAAACCGAGCCCTTTTCTGGCCCTGAGATAGGCGGGAAGACCGGTCAGCTCTTCCCCGTCCAGCCACACCTGGCCACTGTCGGCCTCGACCAGACCGATGATCATGGAAAAAGCGGTGGTTTTGCCTGCCCCGTTGGGGCCAAGAAGTCCTACGGTTTCCCCCGACCCGACTTCAAGGCTGAGATTATCTACGACCGTACGCTGACCATACCGCTTGCTCAGATTGACGGCTTTCAGGAATCTCATTTTCCCCTGACAAGGATGGTCAACGACCTCTCTCTTTTCTGGTTATCAAGGCGGATTCTATCATCGGCCATATACAAAGTCAATTTATCGGCTTCCAGCCTTTCCCCGCCCTCGGTCAGGAGCCGCGGAGCACCGGTCAGAGTAAGTCTTTCGTGCGAAAACTCCAGGTCGGCCTGCCTCCCTGAGGCCCTGTACCCCTTCCAGGAGAAAGCAACTCGTCCCCGGGCTTCGCACTCTGAAACCCGCCCCTGACCCCCGGAGGAAAAATCAAGAATTAGTTCATCGGCCACCAGTCTTAAATGGCCAAAACTGAGCTCAACCGCTCCGCCGAGAACTGCCCGGTTCTCCTCAGGTTGAAGACTGGCCCGGTCGGCCGCCAGTTCCAGCTTCTCCCTGCGACCGTCAGCCCGTTCCATCATCCAGCTGGCTTTCTTAAGCTTTTCCAGAAAAACCCTACCGCTTTGCCCCTCCAGGCTGGCTCTTTCTGCCTGGCAGAATTCTTCATCCTGCCAGATTCTGACCCGGCCGTTCAGGTCAAATAAGCCCGTCCGGCCGGCCAGCAGCCCACCCGAAACGTAAATGGATTTGCCCCCGTCAAATAAAAGGGGCGCCAGTTCAAAAAACCCGGGGAGAATTTCGAGGTTAAACACCGGGGCTGACCACAGTCGTTCCTTCAGACTGAATTCAAGACGTTCCGAGTTCAAGGAGAAATGCTGGTGGCTGACTTCAGCCTGGCCGCTCATCCGCAGGAGGCAGGAATTGAGGTCATAATCTGCCTTCCGGCCAGCCAGCCGGAACTCTTCTCCGGCTGAGTCCTTCAGTTCTGAAACAAAATGACCGGCTTTTAAGCTGCGGGGTGCCCGACCTTCTTCCAGCAAAAGCTCCAGCTCTTCTCCCCGCCCCTTCATCTGCCACATATTTCCAGAAGCCTCCAACCCAAAAACCCCGGCTGCTCTAAGGACAGGAATCTCCCCGCCGGCCTGAAGCGACATCGCCTCTGAGGAGAGGGAAATTTGATCGAACTCAGACTCCCCTGCCCGGAATTCTAACCTGGCCTGGGCCCTGTTTTCCAGATTGACCGAATCCAGGGCAGAGCCGTTGTCCTGCAGACGAAGGCGAGCACTGCCTGAGGCCAGGGACATCTTCCCGGCTGTCAGCCTGAAATCGTTGACCAAAAAGTTCAGGCCGTCCGGCTGGATGATAAGATGGCGGCAGGAGAGAAAGAGGGTCTCCCGGCTCAGCTTGATTTCTCCGGCCACATCGTCTGATAATTCAACCCTGCCCTCAGCGCCAGAATAAACCATGGCCCCGGCACTCAGGCTCAATCCGTCACGCTCAAGCCTCGCCGATCCTGTCCTGACTGCTTTATCTTTCAGGTCATATTCAAAATCCCTGGCCCTAACCCTCAAGCTGCCGGCCACCAGGCTGACCTCTCCCCCGCCCCTGGCCAGTTTCTTCTCCGGGTCGAGCACCACCCGCTCTGCCCGAACCCTTATCCTGCCAGCGGATTCCAGGTCGGAAATTTCCACCTTGCCCTCGAGATACTGTCTGCTGTCTTTATCAATTGAAAAATGGTCGGCTTTCAGGCTGAGCTTCATCTTCTCGCCGGCAAAATCCAGCGCCTGAAATTTTTCATGATAGGTCAGTTCAGGAGAATGGATTTCGCTGACTTCACCCGGCTGAAGCTTCCTGCTCCTCAGGCTGTAGATTAAAGAGCCGGCAATGAGGACAACCAGAAGACTAAGGAGAAAAATAGCCGCTTTTCTCAGGACCGGGGCCAGCCCTCTATGTTTAATTCTCACTGGCATCAGGCCCGATGAGCCCGGAGGTCTTCCAGGACCAGGGTGATCTGTCTTTTCCCCCGGTAATCAGAAAATTGCAGGGAGTACGCCAGGTCCAGGCAGCTTCCCCGGCTAAGTTCCGGCCATAATCTGGCCTTTCCCCAGCCGATAATCTCAAACACCCGGCCCGATTGCCGGGCCCAGAATTTGAGATGCCGGTTCTGAATGACAGCTGGCTCGCCGAGAACATCAACCTCTTCAGCCATGAAGACCGGTCGTGGGTTGCCAACTCCAAAGGGAAAAAGCCTTGAATAGAATTCCAGAAAAGAAGGGCTGAGGGAGGTAAAATTCAACCGACAATCAATCTGCAATTTTCTTTCCAGGAGTCCGTCGGTAATCCTGGCCCGGGCCAGGCTGTTTATCCTCTCCTTAAAATCAGGCAACTTTTCATAACTTAGGGTGCAGCCCACAGCCTGTTTATGGCCGCCAAAATTCTGGCAGAGGTCAGCGCATTCGTTTACCAGGTCGATTAAAGACAGCTCCGGCACGCTCCGTCCGGAACCGCAGGCCTGACCGTTTTCATAGGCAAAAAGAATTACCGGACGATAGAAAATTTCCTTCACCCGCGAGGCGACGATGCCGATGACCCCGCGGTGCCAGTTTTCGCTGCCCAGGACCAGAAGCCGGTATTTCTGATGAAGCTGACGGGCTTCAATTTTTTCCACCGCTTCCTTCAGGATTTTCTCCTCGATCTTCTGCCGGGCTGAGTTCAGTTCGTTCAGTTTTTTCACCAGCGAATTGCACTCTTCGAGCGATTCGCTGAAAAAAAGCTGCAGGGCAATATCGGTCATTCCCAGCCTTCCGGCGGCATTGATCCGCGGCCCGAGGCGGAAACCAAGGTCGACTTCATTGAGCTTCCGGTGGTTGAGTCCGGAACCGTCGAGCAGACTCCGGAGCCCTGGAGTCCGGGCTTCCTTTAATTTTTTCAGGCCCTCCCGGACGAGGATGCGATTTTCGCCCTTCAGCTCAGCCACGTCGGCTACAGTGCCAATGCTGACCAGCTTCAGGAAACGGCTCAGGTCCTGTTTTATTCCCAGGTGCAGGAAAATGGCCTGAATCAGCTTGAAGACCACACCCACTCCGGCCAGATTCCGGTCGGGATAACCAGAGCTTTCCAGGACCGGGTTCAGAATGGCCACGGCCCCGGGCAGCTTCTCCCCAGGATGATGATGATCGGTTATTATAACATCCAGCCCGTGGGTTCTGGCCTCGCGGACAAAATCAACTGCCTTGATTCCGCAATCGACGCTGATCACCAGGTCAGCCTTCATCTGAAGGATATTCTCCAGGTGGTGCAGCTTGAGACCGTAACCGTCTTTCATCCTTTCAGGAATGAAATATTCGACCCGTCCGCCAAGCAGACCGAGGGCTTTAACCATCATCACTACCGACAGGATGCCGTCGACGTCATAGTCGCCGAAGATGACAATTTTTTCCTTTTTCTCGACCGCCCGGCAGATTCTTTCCACCGCTTCCTTCATTCCCTTCATCCGGAACGGGTTGTGCAGTTCATTCAGTCCACCGTACAGGAAAAGGGCGGCCTCGGAAGCCGAACGCAATCCCCGGTTCACCAGGATAGCGGCGATTTCATGGGGCAGGTTAAGTTCCTGGGCCAGAATCCAGGCCTCGGGGTCGGACGGGGCAATCTGCCATCGGTAACGGGCCTCCATGTTTTTCAATTTAACACAAGACAAACTCTTCCACAACCGCCGGGGGGCAGTTTCCCCCGTTTGACATGGCCGCCGGGCAAAAATATAATTCAAAAGCCGTGTTCGATAAATTAAAACAGAAGCTCAGCAAGACCAGGGAGCTCTTCAGCCGCATCGAACAGCTTTTCCAGAGCAACCGGCCCCCGGCAGATCTTCTGGAAGAACTGTACGAACTTCTGATTCTGGCTGATGTCGGAGTCAGCACTACTGACCGGATTGTTTCAGGCCTTCGCGAACGGGCCAGGAAGACGGGGTCAAGCGACCTCAAGGATTTGCTCAAGCAGGAATTGATAACCCTTCTTTCCAGCCAGCCGTCGACAGTCAGCGATACCTGGCCTGCGGTCTGGATGCTGGTCGGGGTTAATGGCGGCGGCAAGACCACTTCGGCCGCCAAGCTGGCTTACAGGTATCAGAACCTGGGGAAAAAGGTTATGCTGGCCGCAGCCGACACCTTCCGGGCGGCCGCCCAGGAGCAGCTTCAGCTCTGGGGCAGGAAGCTGAACCTGCCCGTAATCCAGGGTCAGAGCGGAGCGGACCCGGCTTCAGTCGTTTATGAAGCCATTCAATCCTTCAAGGCCCGGGCCTATGACCTGCTGCTGGTCGACACGGCCGGGCGACTTCATACCTATGCCAATCTTATGGCTGAACTGGAAAAGATCAAAAGAGTCATCAGCCGCGAAATTCCTGGTGCTCCGCAGGAAATTCTTCTGGTTCTCGACTCCACCATCGGTCAGAACGCCATCGTTCAGGCCAGGGAGTTTAACCGTTTCTCCGGAATAACCGGAATCTTTCTGACCAAGCTCGACGGTACCGCCCGCGGGGGCAGTGTCCTGGCAGTGGTTGAAGAACTGCACCTCCCGGTAAAATTTATCGGCCTGGGAGAAAGCGAAAAGGACCTGCTGCAGTTTTCACCGGAATCGTTCGTTGAGGCTTTGCTGTCATGAGCAGCCCGAATAAAGACCTGGAATTCATGGAGATGGCCTACTCTCTGGCTGAAAAGGCCAGAGGCTGGACCAGTCCCAATCCCTGTGTCGGAGCGGTCGTGGTTAAAGCGGGACGGGTTGTTGGCTGGGGCTACCATCGCGAAGCCGGGCAGCCGCACGCCGAAATCGTGGCCCTGGAAAGGGCCGGTTTGCGGGCGAGAGGGGCAACTCTTTACCTGACGCTCGAACCCTGTCTCCACTGGGGTCGCACTCCGCCGTGTGTTGACCGCCTTCTGGGAGCCGGGCTGAGGCGGGTGGTGGTATCCTCTTATGACCCGAATCCTCTGGTAAACAAAAAGGGCATCGCCCGTTTGCGGCGGGCTGGAATCAGTGTCGAAATAGGGTTGCTGGATCACTTAAATCTGAGATTGAATGAAGCTTACATAAAATACATCACCAGCCGCGTCCCCTTTGTCACCCTCAAGGCTGCCCTCAGCCTGGACGGCAAAATAGCCGCGGCTTCGGGTGATTCCCGCTGGATTTCCTGTCCGGAATCGAGGTACTTTGTTCAGAACCTGCGGTCCGAGCATGATGCCATTCTGGTCGGTATTAACACCATCCTCAGAGACGACCCGGAACTGACGCTCCGGCTGGAAGAAGCTTCGGGGAAAAAGTGGCACCGGGTGGTTCTGGACACCTTCCTTCGTTTTCCGGCTGAAGCCAGGTTGCTCAAGAATTCCAAAGAAGGCCGGGTGATTATTTTTTCCGGAAATGAAGTCCATGAGAAAAGAGCCGACAGGCTCAGGAAAAAGGGAGCAGACATAATCCGGGTGCCGGCAGCCGGCGGGAAAGTCGACTTAAAAGCGGTTCTTAAAGAACTCGGCCGTCGGGAAATAGCCTCGGTGCTGGTCGAGGGCGGGGCCGGTGTCCTGACTTCTTTTATCCAGCAAAAACTGGCTGACAAAGTTTATTTCTTCCTGGCTCCGAGATTGATCGGGGGAGAAGAATCGCTGACTCCCTTTGAAGGCCCTGGCCTGGAAACGGTAGCCAACTCTCTGGAATTAAAAAACCTGCGGCATTTTACCATCAGAAAAGATATAATCGTGGAAGGATATTTTTAATGTTTACAGGACTAATTTCCCACCGGGGTCGATTCCACGAATTTCGCAGGAGCCGGGCTGAACTGGTAATTGAAGTCCCGCCCGCGCTGAGCACCCGGCTGGAAAAGGGCCAGAGCCTGGCCGTGGACGGGGTCTGTCTGACCGTAGTCGCCAGAGAAAACGACCGCCTCATCTTTAATCTTTCAAAAGAAACTCTGGAGAAAACAACCCTGGCCCGTCTGCGGCCCGGGCAGGAACTGAACCTCGAGCCGCCGGCTACCCCGGAAACCCTGCTGGGCGGACATCTGGTCACCGGTCACGTTGACGGCCTGGGTCAGGTGCTTGAAGTCAGGCCGCGCCGTCCCGGAAAGCGGGTTAAAATCAAGATTGAAAAGGAAATCCGGAAATTTCTGGTCCCCAAGGGCTCGGTGGCCGTTAACGGCGTCAGCCTGACTGTGGCCGAGCTGGGAACCTCCTATTTTGAGGTGGAACTAATTCCGGCTACTCTTCAGGAAACCAACCTTGACCGTCTGCGGCCGGGCGACCGGGTCAACCTCGAATGTGACATTATCGGTAAATACGTGTATAATTTTATTTCTGGAAACAGATACTGACTCTTAGACCTGCAGAAAAAATGGAAAATCAGCCCAGAACCATAAGTGTCGAAGAAGCATTGCGGGCGGTCCGTGCCGGACGCCTGATCATCATCGTCGATGATGAAGACCGCGAGAATGAAGGCGACCTGATGGTGGCCGCCGAAAAAGTTACTCCGGAAATAATCAATTTTATGGCTAAATTTGGCCGCGGACTGATTTGCCTTTCGCTCACCCGGCAGCGGGTCGAAGAACTCCAGCTTCCGCCGATGGTCCGGGAAAACACGGCCAGGTTCGGCACCGCCTTTACCGTCTCCATAGATGCCAGGGAAGGAATCTCCACTGGCATCTCAGCCTACGACCGGGCCCGGACTATCCTGACTGCTATCAACCCGAACACCAGGCCCGAAGACCTGGCCAGGCCGGGGCACATCTTCCCGCTCGAAGCCCGGGAGGGGGGAGCTCTGGCCAGAGCCGGACAGACCGAAGCCTCGGTTGACCTGGCCAGAATGGCCGGTCTTTATCTGGCCGGAGTCATCTGCGAAATCATGAAAGAAGACGGGACCATGGCCAGGATGCCTGACCTGGAAAGATTCAGCCAGGAGCACGGCATTCCCATCCTGACCATTGCCGACCTGATTTCTTACCGGATGCGCACCGAAACCCTGGTCCGGAAGATTTCCGAGGCCGACCTGCCGACAAGGTACGGACATTTCAGAATAGCGGTCTTTGAAGACATCATCCACGGGGAAGATCACGTGGCCCTGGTCAGGGGCCAGATCGAATCCGACCGGCCGATCCTGGTCAGGGCTCATTCCCAGTGCCTGACCGGCGATGCTTTTGCCTCGCTGCGCTGCGACTGCGGTGAACAGCTTCACACGGCCATGCAGATGATTGAGAAAGAAGGATCCGGAGTCATCCTGTATATGCTCAATCATGAGGGCCGGGGCATCGGCCTGGCCAACAAGATCAAGGCCTATGGGCTCCAGGATGAGGGTTGCGATACGGTGGAAGCCAATTGCCGGCTGGGCTTCAAGCCCGACCAGAGGGATTATGGAATCGGAGCTCAGATTCTGGCCGCTCTGGGAATAAAAAAGATTCGTCTGATTACCAATAACCCCAGAAAATTCCGGGGTCTCAGCGGCTACGGTCTGGAAATCGTCGAACGGGTGCCCATTCAGATTCCGCCGACCGAAGAAAACCTGGAATACCTAAAAACCAAGAAAGAAAAGCTGGGCCATCTGCTGGACATCATCTGAAATAGAACCTGTCCGGATTGAATCACTTCCTTAATTTTGATTTCAGCGCAGTTCAACAGCCGTCATTAAATAAGCCCGAAAAGTAAACTCCCCTGCGCCTGAAAAGGGTAATTGAAGAAAAGCGCACCAGAACGGGCCTCGGCCTGCCCGGGCAGAAGTCGTTTTGAATCCGGCAGGCACGGTTCCACTGGCAGCGGCGCCGAATTTCAGGCTGTGTCTTTTCTGTTCAAAGTTGCTTCAAACGCGAATCCAGGATGAAGGTCACCGGCCCGTCGTTGATTAAATAAACCTCCATCATCGCCTGAAAAACTCCGGTCTGGACCTCGAGACCCTGTTCCTTCAATTTCCCCACAAAGTAATCAAAAAGTTCGGCCGCCCGCTCTGGAGCCTCAGCGTTGTCAAAGCTCGGGCGGCGTCCTTTTCTGATAGAACTGGCCAGCGTAAATTGTGAAACCGCCAGGACGCTGCCCCCGACCTCCTTTACCGAAAGATTCATCCTGCCGCTGGCGTCGGGAAAGATGCGGAGCTCAGCCACCTTCGCGGCCAGCCAGTCGGCCTCGACCTCGCGATCTCCCTTCTCCACGCCCACCAGAAGGCAAAGACCACGTCCGATATTTCCCTCCACCCGGCCCTCCACTGAAACCCTGGCTTCTCTGACCCGCTGAAGGACTATCTTCATCCTGGCTCTCCTCAGGCCACTCCGGAATCCGGAGCCCGGCCCGGAGTGTTGACTTTAAGTTGAAGTTATTCTATCATATGGCACTCAAAAAAGGAGATAGAGATGGCTCTCAGACACAAATCGGCTATCAGACAGCACCGTCGCAGCCTCCGGAGACGGGCCGTAAACCAGAGAAATAAATTCCTGATGAAGACCCTGATCAAGAAGCTCAGGGAAAAAATAGAGGCCGAAGACCGGGAAGCCGCCCTGGCTCTTCTGCCGGCGGTTTTTAAGGCCATAGACAAGGCAGTGGCCAAGGGAACCATCAAGAAAAATACCGGAGCCCGATACAAATCCCGTCTGTCCAGACAAGCCCAGAGCCTGCCGGTCAAAGCCGGTTAAGGCCCGGGCTTTTTCTATCCCGCAACTTGAAAAACTTTATCAGGAAGGTCTCTATCATAATGCCGGCATCCAGGTCGCTCGATTTCAGCTTGAGGTCAATCCGGCCGAGCTCCCTCACCAGGTCGTCGAGTTCTTTCCGGCTGAAAGCCTTAAGGCAGGCGGAAAAGGCTTCCAGCTTTCGGTCGAAAAGGAGCCAGCCCTCGTTCAGCTGGGGTTTAATTTTCTTGAAGACTTCCTTTACCGGCATCTTCTTTTCCTCCACTTCGGCCCTGGCCTGGGCCAGAGAAAGAATATAACGGCTGAGACCGGTAAAATAGTTGATGATTTCCGAGGCATCCGGCTGCTCGGCCAGGAACCTCGAAGTGATGCTCAGCGCTTCCTCCAGGCTGCCTGACTCCAGTGCTTCCTCAATGGCAAACCGGTCATAAGTCTTCTGAAAAGCGCAGACGGCCTGGACATCTTCTTCGCTGATGACCGCCCGCTCGCCCGAGTAAAGACTCAGTTTTTCCAGTTCCTGGTCCAGAAGAAGCAGGTCAGCGCCGACCGCTTCCAGCAGGCGGTTTATAGCCTGGGGGCTGGTCTTCTTGCCCCGCTTCCGCAACTCTTCCTGAATCCAGGCGGTCAATTCCGGCTGGCGTGGAGTTTTCATCTCCAGCAGCCTGAGTTTTCCACCCGAGCCGGTCTGCAGCCGGCTGAAAAAATCAAACAGCCGGTTGCCCTTCTTAATTTTTCCCGGATAGACGATTATCAAATGGACCCCATCCGGCGGGGAGGCGAAATATCTTTCTATCTCTTTCTCAAAAGGTGTTACCAGCTGGCGGCAGGCCCTCTCGGCCAGCTGGGGGTCATCCTCTTCCGGCTCCGGGAAATAAACCACCAGGAACTTTCTGGTCGCAAACAAGAACATATCAGGGCTCTGAGCCTCATCCAGAATCTCGGCCCAGTCTTTATCGAAAAGAAAGAAAGGTTTGAGCTGAAGCTGGGTCCCCTTCTCCCGGGCTTCCTCCACCACCGCCGACAGCAACTTCCTCAAATAGGCGGCCTGCTCGCCGTAGATAAAAATTCCGGGACCCATACCGTCAGGAGAGAGCTCTTTTTTCCACAGCAGGTAGAAAGGCTCGCGGGTTGACATTTAAAATCCTTCTACCAGGTTGACCACCAGCTGCCTGGCATATTTTTCCGCTGCCCGGTCAATGGCCCTGGTCTCCATGGTCTCGTAATCCAGGCCCTCCGGAAGGTCATATTCTTCGGTGTAAACCAGATTGTCGTCGGAAAACAGGATTTTCTGGTTTACCAGGTCGGAGAAGACGACACTGGTGGTGATGGTAATCTTGAAGCGGGTAGCCGCTCCCGACGGAGAGAAAGCGATCGGCTGGACAGTGAAAGACCGCACCTCTCCGCTCAGCAGACCGTCAGCCTGGCTGCGCTCACTGACGATAATCACCCCGGTTCGGGAGACAAGCTCATTGATGACACTTCTGGTGAGTTTCAGGTCCAGCTCAAACCGGCCGCTTGAGTTTTTGAAGACCGGCACCTGGATTTTCTTCATCTGCGGCGGCCAGAAACTACCCTTCCCCCTGAGCTGATAACCGCAGGCGATCAGGGCAGTCAGGGACAGGCAACAGGCAATATATTTCGGCCAGAGTTTCATCAAATCATTTCAGACGACCAGGCTGACCAGCTTGTTCTTTACGCAGACCACCTTTTTCGGTTGTTTTCCAGCCAGGATTTCCTGGATACGGGGCAGAGCCAGAGCTGTTTCCCTGAGGATTTCCTCGCCTGTGTCCAGGGGAATTTCAAACTTGTCGCGGAGCTTTCCGTTGACCTGCACGACGATGGTCACCAGCTCTTCTCTGGCGAGTTCGGGGTCGTAAGCCGGCCAGGGACTTTCGGCCACCAGCACCCGATGACCGGTCCTTTCCCAGAGCTCTTCCGCCACATGGGGAGCAAAAGGAGCCAGCATCAGGTTCAGGCTTTCCAGAGTCTGACGCAGCAGTTCCCGGCCCTTGCGGCTGGAGCGCAGCAGGTCTCTTTCCTTCTTCAGAACATTGACCAGTTCCATCAGAGCGCTTATGGCCGTATTCAGATGGAAACGGAGTTCTATGTCCTCACTGACCTTTTTTATGGTCTGGTGGAGTTTCTTTAACAGACGCTGGTAGCTGGCCTCGTCGTGTTTTTCCGGCACCGAAGGTTCCTGGCTTGAAAACAGGTCTTTATTTTCCTCGAACAGGTTCCAGATTCGCAGTATGAACCGGTAGCAGCCTTCCAGGCCTTCTTCAGACCAGGCAAACTCTTTTTCCGGCGGCGAGGCAAAGAGAATAAACACCCTCAGGGCATCGGCCCCATACCTCTTAATCATATCATCAGGGTCGACCACATTGCCCCGGGACTTGGACATGGCCGAGCCGTCCTTGGTAACCATGCCCTGAGCCAGGTAGTGCGGGAAGGGCTCGTCAACGTCGGTCAGGCCGAGGTCGCGCAGGTACTTGGTAAAGAACCTGGAATAAATCAGATGCAGGATGGCGTGTTCCACCCCGCCAATGTAGAGGTCAACCGGCATCCAGTACTTTGCCCTCTCCGGGACGAACGGAACTCTGTCTTCATGGGGAGAGCAGTAGCGGAAAAAGTACCAGGAGGAATCGACGAATGTATCCATGGTGTCGGTTTCCCGGCGGGCCGGACCACCGCATTTCGGACAGCTCGTCTGGACAAAATGGGGAACTTTTTCCAGCGGCGAGCCTTCCTCCCCGGTGAATTGAGCTTCATAAGGAATTTCCACCGGAAGCTGCTCGCAGGGAACAGGTTGAACCCCGCATTTATCACAATATATGATCGGAATTGGCGTTCCCCAGTACCGCTGCCGGGAAATTCCCCAGTCCCTCAACCGGTAGGTGACACTGGCCTGTCCGAATCCTTTTTCTCGGGCGTAGGCGGCCATTTTTTCCATGGCTTCTTCTGAGGACAGCCCGTTAAAGGGGCCGGAATTAACCAGCACTCCGTAACTCTCAAAAGCTTTGCCCTCCTCAGGCACGACTTCGGGCGAAGCCGGAGCGATGACCGTCCTGATGGGCAGGTTATACTTCAGGGCAAATTCATAGTCGCGCTGGTCATGGGCCGGCACAGCCATGATGGCGCCGGTGCCGTAATCCATCAAAACATAATTGGCCAGAAAGATGGGCACTTCCTCGCCGCTGAAGGGATTCAGGGCTCTGACTCCGGTATCATAACCAACCTTTTCCTCGTCCCGTTCTTCCCGTCTGAGCCTCGACTCGGCGATAGTTCTGGCCATCCAGTCTTTTATATTTTTGCTGTCGGGATGCCCGGCCACCAGCTCTGCCGCCAGCGGATGTTCGGGACTCAGCACCAGGAAGGTGGCTCCGTAAATGGTATCGATTCTGGTGGTAAAAACTTCTATGGATTTATTGAGAGAGGGCACGGGGAAATTTACCAGCGCCCCGGTGCTCCGGCCAATCCAGTTTTTCTGCATCTGGAGCACATGCTCGGGCCAGCGGCCAAGCTGCTCATGACCGCTCAGCAATTCATCGACATAAGCCGTAATTTTGAGGAACCACTGCTCCATCTTTTTCTGGGTGACCTGACTGTCGCAGCGCCAGCAGCTTCCGGCTATCACCTGTTCGTTCGCCAGGACCGTCCGGCACTGCGGACACCAGTTAACCCAGCTCATGCGGCGGTAGGCCAGACCCTGTTCAAACATCTTCAGAAAAATCCACTGGTTCCATTTGTAATACTCGGGCAGGCAGGTATTGACCTCCCGGCTCCAGCAATAGCTGAAGCCCATTTTTTTAAGCTGGGAGCGCATATAATCCACGTTGTCCAGGGTCCATTTCCGGGGATGTATGCCGTGCTTGATGGCTGCATTCTCGGCCGGCATGCCGAGGGCGTCCCAGCCAATAGGATGAAGGACATTATATCCTTTCATCTTCTTGAATCTGGCCAGGACATCGCCAATGGAATAATTCCGGACATGTCCCATGTGAATCCGGCCGGAGGGGTAGGGATACATTTCGAGAAGGTAATATTTCGGGCGGTCAGAACTCTCGCTGACCTCGAAAACCTGATTTTCTTCCCAGATTTTCTGCCATTTTTTTTCGATCTGTTCAAAATTATAGGCTTCTTTCATGTTTTCATCCTCGGTTCAGGGAAAGCTACCCGGGTAAATCGCTCACAAAAATCAGTTTATAATGATAATTTTCCATGTCCTAAAAGTCAACCGAAGGCCGGGGAGATCTCTCCGTTCTACGGATAAAAGGGCCCGTCATAGCGCGCTCCTTCCTGTCCTCATTCCATTCGTCCCCCGCCCGGGCCCCCTTCCGCAGCGGGCTAAAGGAGATGCCACCTGCCGCCAGGTTTTAATTCATGACCGCCAATCACAGAAACAGATCGGCCTCTCCAGACAAACGAGCATCAAGAATTAGAATAGAAAAAGGTTGGTCCGACCGCGGATATTCAATAAAATTACTCCTGCCTTCTCTCATCCGGGACCCGGCCGTCTATTCAGCCCCCTCCGGTCTTCAAAATAGCTAATCAAAAAAAATAAATCTATAATATAAGCTATTCTGCCAGCGTAAGAGGCTGTAACTTTAATGAAATTTCTGTCGGTTGAAAACCTGGAAGCCGGCTACGGCGGACCTCCGGTCATTTCCGGAATTTCCCTGGAACTGGAGCCGGGCGAATTCCTGGCCGTCTGCGGGCCCAATGGCTCAGGCAAAAGCACCCTGGTCAAAGCTGTTCAAAAGCTGACGCCCTCTGTGCGGGGAAAAATCATGATTAATAATCGGAGCCTGTTTCTGCTCGGGCCCCGGCAGATCGCTTCCCTGCTGGCTTACGTCCCCCAGGTGTTCGAGCCGGTCTTTGATTTCAGCGTTGAAGAAACGGTAGCCATGGCCCGCTATTACCGGCAGTCGGGGCGACTGGCGGGATTTTCAGAGCATGACCGGGCAGCGGTCGAGGAAGCCATGCGGCTGAGCGAAGTCACAAGCCTGAGAGAAAAAAAGCTAAACGAACTTAGCGGCGGTGAGCGACAGCGGGTGCTCCTGGCCCGGGCCCTGGCCCAGGACACCCCGGCCCTTCTCCTGGATGAACCCAGTTCCCATCTGGACCTTAATTTTCAGCTGCAGGTCTACCGGTTATTAAAGAAACTTCAGGAAAATAGGGGCAGAGCCATCCTGGTGGCCGAACATAACATAAACCTGGCCGCGGCTTATTGTTCCAGCCTCATTTTCATAAAAGACGGGAAAATAATCGCCCGGGGCCGGCCGCAAGAGATGCTGGAAAAAGAGCTGATCAAAAAGACCTTCGGAGTGGAGGTCGAGGTCAGAACCAACCGGTCAAACGGACTTCCGGAAATTTCGCTCGTTCACCCCGGAGCGGAAGCAGGAATGTTCCAGACGGAACTAATCTGCGGGGACAGCCAAGAGAACAGAAAATGAGGAAAGAAACTTCAACAGTCATAAACGCAGGCCTTAACAGAAAAACAACCGCCCTGTGTTTTATGGTTTCAGGCCGGAGCCGGTCGTCATGTCCGGATAACGAGAAAGACCATCTGGCCTGCAAATACGATTCTCGATTGCTGATACTGGCCCTGGCTTTTTTCCTTTCCATGTCGCTGGTCACAGCCTCGAGTTCCCAGACTGTGGAGCTCAGCGACGACCTCGGCCATAAAATACGTCTGGCTTCCTGCCCGCAAAGAATAGTCTCCCTGGCCCCCAACCTGACCGAAATACTTTTCGCCCTGGGCCTGGAAAGGGAAATGGTCGGAGTCACCAGATATTGTGATTACCCGGAAGAAGCCAGAAACAGGGAAATCGTGGGCGGACTGGTCGACCTGAACCTGGAAAAAATCCGCAGCCTGAAACCGGAGCTGGTGCTTGGCTACCGCGGAAACCCCAGAAGAGTGATAGACCGGCTCTACCGCCAGCAAATTCCGGTCTATGTCTTCAACGCGGGGCGGACTTTTGACGACCTCTTCACCCTCATCACCAGAATAGGCCAGCTTACCTGCCGGCAGGAAAAGGCCTCCGGGCTCATTTCCAGCCTTAAGCAACAGCTGGTGGAAATAGAAAAAATTCTGCCTCCAGCCGGGCAGGAAAAAAGAGTCTTTCTGACTCTTTACGGACAGGGCGCGGGTCTCTGGACCTGCGGCCGGGATAGTTACCTCAATTATCTGATCCTGAGGGCCAGGGCTAAAAATGTCTCCGGCCGGCAGGAAGGCAACTGGCTGGTCTACAACCGGGAAAAACTCATTAAGGAGGACCCGGAATCGATTCTTATCCTGAGTCGCAACCAAGAAGATTTTGACCGGGCCCGGAACTGGTTTTCAGCCCAGCCGGCCTTTCAGAAAATCTCAGCGGTGCGCAATAACCGTTTCTTTTTTCTCGACGAAAACCTGTTCAGTCGTTTTTCTCCGCGGCTGGTCGAGGCTTATCGACAACTGATCATAACTCTTTATAATGACCGGGTGGCTCGAAAACAATGAAGTTAAAATCCCGTCTCAGATACCTTCAGCTCGGACTGCTGTCATTTACTCTGGTGGGTTTCGTGCTTTCGCTGACCCTGGGCCCGGTAAGAACAACTCTGGCCGAAGTCATCCGGGCGATTTTATTCCGGTCGGGTGAACTGTCAGACATCATTTTAGGCCTCCGTCTCCCTCGAGCTCTGCTCGCCTACCTGGTCGGGGCCTGCCTTTCTCTTTCCGGGGCCATACTCCAGGGTTATTTTCGGAATCCGCTGGCCGACCCCTTTATTCTGGGCGCCTCATCCGGAGCTTCCCTGGGAGCCGTCCTGAGTCTACAACTGGGCCTGGCCGTCAACCTGGCCGGACTTTCAGCCCAGAGCCTGATTGCTCTTTTTACCAGCCTGCTTCTGGTAAGCGGCGTTTACCTGGTTTCGGAGAGAAGGCATTTCCAGACCGCTGAGTCACTGCTACTCACCGGGATTGCCGCCGGGGCCCTGGCTTCGGCCCTGACTTCCTTCCTGCTGTTCCGGCGGGCTGACGCCTACGAACAGGCTGTCTTCTGGTTGCTGGGTAGCTTCTCCCTGGCCGACTGGCAGCAGGTCTGGCTTATTTCTGGTTCGCTGGTCGTGGGAATTTTGTTTGCCCAGTACCTGGCCCGGGAAATGAACCTGCTCAGTCTCGGAGACGAAACCGCCCGGTCGCTCGGCTGTGCCGTCAAGACCGTCAGAAAAATTTTTCTTATCCTGGCCACTCTGCTGGCTTCTTTTTCGGTCTCAGTGGCCGGAATAATTGGCTTTGTGGGACTCATTGTGCCACACGCCATCAGACTGATAATAGGCCCCGACCACCGGCGGCTCTTCCTGCATTCAGCTCTGGCCGGCGGTTTATTTCTGCTCATCTCGGACCTCCTTGCCAGGTCGATATTCGCGCCGTCAGAACTTCCGGTTGGCGTGGTTACGGCCGCCTTTGGCGCCCCCTTTTTCATTTATTTACTGAACAGGTCACGCTCCACCTGACCCAGGAATAATCCGGATATCATCCCTTCTCAGATGTTAGGCGGCAATCGTTGAAAGATAATCACCAGACGAAATTTTCCTTCCTCCGGCAGCATAAGGAGCTTAACAAAAGAATGAGCATAGCTGGCCCAGCACGCCTGCCCGGACAGGACCTTTAACTTGACCTGATCTGTGGACTCAACCGGCGCCGGAGCTCTCCTCATGGCATTATTTCTTCTCCAGTGATTTATGGAAAGGAAGGAAAAAGAGTGGCACGGCTTGTCTCCTTTCGCCCGCGGCAATACCCTTTTTCCCCGAAATACAAGCCACCACCTAAATGGAGACGCCACCGCAAATTCTTAAAGATTGACAAGAGCCTCTATTTTGCCTTAATGTAAAGATATCATGCTGCTGACTTTCAACCAGGTTCTATTCCTGATCCTGACTGTGGCTGCAGCGGTGCTGGTGGTATTTCTGGTTCTGTTTCTGGCCCAGCTCAGACGGACGGCCAGTGAAGCAGAAAAATCCTTTCAGGACCTGCAGCTGGTCTTGCATAAACTGGAAAGGATCGAGGACCAACTCGAACGCCGTCTGGATGAGGCCGGAGTCATAATAGAGTCCACCAGAAAAACCCTTACCGGGCTGTCCGAGCTGTCGATGTTCATGACCACCAGGCTGGTCAGGCCGGCCTCGCGCTTCTGGCCGGTGCTCTTTCCCCTGCTGCGCTTTGGTTGGCAGCTAATGAAAAAAAGAAAGGAGAGGAAAAATGTCAGATAACAAAGGGTCTTCTTTTGTCGACTACTTATTGACTTTTATGGCCGGCGCAGCCACTGGTTTTATCCTGGGAATCCTGTTTGCTCCGGCCAGCGGCAAGGAGACCAGACAGAAAATCAAAGAACAGGCCAAGAAAGGCCAGCAGCTGGCAGCCGAAGGCTATCAGAGGGTAGCCCGGGAAGCCGAGAAAGGCGTCAAAATTGCCAAGGAAAAAGCCGAGGAAGGAATTGAGGCCATCAAGGAATTCATCGAAAAGAAAAAGGGTGAATACGTTAGAAAGGAACCCGAGTTTCCGGAAGACCTGGACACTGAAAAATAAACCTTAAATATCATTTACCTGACTGTATCACCAGTAAGGGGGCAGGTGCACATGAGGAGCAGGACCTTAAAATTTATATCAGGCTGCCTGTTGCTGGTGCTTATTTTCTGGCCCTTCAGGGCTCCGGGGCAGGTCGTCATCGACCAGAAACTGGCCCAGGCCGTCGACCAGGAAATTGAGAAGACCCGGGCTGAAATGATCAAGGTCCGGCGCTTCCTGCATATGAATCCCGAACTCAGCAACCGCGAGCTCGAAACGGCCAAGCTGGTGGCCAGCAGGTTGACCTCCCTCGGACTGGAAGTCAAAACCGGAATAGCCGGAACCGGAGTGGTTGGACTGCTCCGGGGCGGGCTGCCCGGGCCGACGGTGGCCATCCGGGCCGACATGGACGCCCTGCCCGTCCAGGAGCTGAACACCTTTCCCTACCGCTCACTCAACCCCGGTGTGATGCACGCCTGCGGACACGATTTTCACACGACCATAGCCCTGGGCGCAGCCACGGTTCTGTCAGCGGTCAAGGACAGAATCCGGGGCAATGTCAAATTCATCTTCCAGCCGGCTGAAGAGGGATTGCCGCCAGGAGAGGAAGGCGGCGCAGCCTTGATGATAAAACAGGGCGTCCTGGACAATCCGCCCGTCCGGGCCATTTTCGCCCTTCATGTCTGGCCAGAACTGGAAGTGGGAGAAATCGGTTATGCCTCCGGTTATCTCATGGCCAGCTCGGATAATTTCATCATAACCATCGAAGGCAAAAGCGCTCATGCGGCCAGGCCCCAGGAAGGAATAGATGCCGTGGTGCTGGCGGCTGAAGTCATCAGCGGTCTTCAGACGATTATCAGCCGGTCCATCGACCCAACCGAACCAGCCGTCATTACCATCGGCAAAATTCAGGGCGGAACCAGGGCCAACATTATCGCCGAGAAGGTGGATATGGAAGGCACCGTCCGGACCCTGAATGACAGAGTCCGGGAAAGTATGCCGGTGCTCATGGAAAATATCATCCGGGGTCTGACCGGAAGTTACGGAGCCAGCTACAGTTTCAAGTACGAAAAAGGAACTCCTCCCGTTTACAACCATCCGGACCTGGTCCAGGCCATGGTGCCGATCCTGGAAAACGCCCTGAGCCCCGGCCAGCTGTTGCCGGTTAAACCCCAGATGGTGGCTGAGGACTTTGCTCTTCTGGCGGAGAAGGTGCCGGCTTTCATGTATCTCCTCGGGGTAAAAAGTCCCGGTCAGGCGACGGCCGCTCCACTCCACAGTCCATACTTCAACCCTGATGAAAGAGCGATTCCCGTTGGCATCAAGGCTATGTGTCATCTGGTCATAAGTGCCCTGGAACAACAGGCTTCCATGAAGGGAACCGACCGGCCGGCCACGATCAGATAGTAAATGCCCGTCCCTCTATTGCTGCCGGTCGTGAGTTTTATCTCCGGAATTATATTTTCCATTCTTCTGCGGTCGGATTTTTCCTGGTCATCAGTCTTTCTGACCGCTCTGCTTCTGGTCTCCGGCTGGTCTGGATACGGATTCAGAAAGGACCGGGCCGCTCACTGGATGGTGCTGGCTGGATTTTTTCTGGCCGGTTTCAGTCTTTACAGCCTGGAATACAGCCGGCACCAGAATAACGAGCTGCGGCAACTGCGGGCCGAAGGCTATCTTGACTTCAGGGGCAAGGTTCTGCGCTCTCCCGAACGGAGGACAGACCGAGACCTCCTGACCATCCGGGTTGAAGAAGTCCGGCTGGCCGGAATGGAGAAAAGAATAAGCGGTAACCTCCGCCTGACGGTTGCTCATTCGAGTGTAGTCCGGGAGCCACTCGAGCTTCTGGCCGGAGACCGGATAGAGTTTTCTGCCACCCTGAATTCAGAAGAAAGCTTCAGAAATTTTTTCCCCGACTTTATGCCCCGCTATCTTCGCAGCCAGAGAATTCAGGCCCGGGCTTTTACCAAAAGTCCATTGCTAATCAGGAAATTAAACCAGAAAAATCAGACAGTGGCTGGCTTTTTTTCAGGCTTGAGAAGAAAACTGCAGAGGGGCATAGAGAAGGATTTTCAGGGGCCCGAAGCCTCTAGCCTCTCCCCTGAGGGGGCGGTGCTGGAAGCCCTGCTCCTCGGCGCCGACGGGAGGTTGACCAGGGAGACCGACCTTAAGTTCCAGAAAACCGGTCTCTATCACCTGCTGGCCATTTCCGGAGCTCATGTGGCCGTGGTCACCTTCCTGTTTTACACCTTTCTCAGCCTGTTTATCATCAGGAAAAGGACTATCCATATCATCCTGCTGGTGGCTCTTGTTTTTTACGGTTTTCTGGTCGAGGGACAACCTTCGGTTTTCAGGGCGGTCATCATGGCTTCTCTTTTTCTGCTGGGAAAATTAATCTCAGCCGACACCAGCCTGCTCAACACTCTATCGCTATCAGCCCTGGTGCTTCTGGTGATAAATCCTTTCAGCCTGGAAGATGTCGGTTTCCAGCTGACCTTTCTGGCCACCCTGAGTCTGGTGCTGTTCTTCAAACCGATTTTCAATTTCCTGCCCCGGTTGCCGTTCCGGGTCACGGAGATGATTGCCCTGTCGCTGGCGGCCGTAGTCGGCACGATGCCGGTCATAATCAGTAACTTTAACCGGGTGACTTTTGCCTCTCTGATATTAAACCTGCTGGAAGCACCGCTCATGGGTCTGATAATGGCCGTCGGCTACGTCTACCTGGGGCTTAATTCCCTGCTTCCAGCCGCGGGCCATCTTCTCTCCTTCGCTCTCAAATTCTTGATAAAGATTTTTTCCTGGATTGCCACCTGGCTTGAGCCCCTGAATTCCCTTTCCTACCGCCTCCCGGCTCCGCCGATACCGGTCATAATCGGTTTTTACCTGTTTCTGCTTTTGCTTCTGGTAAAGCCTGGTTTCCGGACCCAGAAACCCCTCACCGTCGCCGCGCTGGCTGTTTTTTTCCTCGTAATGATTACCCATCCTTTCCCGCCCCGCAATCAGGGCCTCGCTGTAACTTTCATGGATGTCGGCCAGGGAGACTCGGTGGTGGTGGAATTTCCCGGCCACCGGGTTATGGTCATCGACGCCGGGGGCTTCATTCAGGGAAACTTTGACCCCGGTGAAAGCCTGGTCTCTCCCTACCTCTGGAAACGCGGATACAGGAAGATAGATTACCTGGTCTGCAGCCATTTTCACCCTGACCACGCCGGCGGACTGCCGGCCCTGGTCCGGAATTTCAGGGTCGGCGAGTTCTGGTCTCTCGAAGAGAAGGGAAACCAGCTGCATGAAGAAATCATCCGGGCGCTCTCCGGAAAGACCAGAAAAAGAAGACTTCAGGCCGGTCTCAACCAGGAAATAGATGGATGCCGGGTTGAAGTTATTTATCCCGACGAAGAGGCGAAAACGCTTTTTAGCCCGGGGAACGACCTGTCGGCCGTCATCAGGCTGGATTACGGAGCCCGATCATTTCTTTTTGCGGCCGACATCACCGCTCCGGCTGAAAATTACCTTACCGACCGGCAGTCAGAAAAATTAAGGGCAACAGTCTTAAAGGTCCCCCATCACGGCAGCCGTTCTTCGACCAGCTCCGACTTCCTGGAGACCGTCGCTCCACGCTGGGCAGTTATCATGGCCGGGAGAAACAATGTTTATGGCTTCCCGGACCGACAGGTCCTGGAAAGGCTGGAGGCGGCCGGAGTCGAAATTCTGAGAATCGACCGCGACGGAGCGGTCAGGTTTGAACAACGCCAGGACGGACTGACCATAAGGACGGCCGCTTCCGGGCTAAATTAGAATTGCCGGTTTTCAAGCGCGGCTTAATTATTTCCCATTCCCGGGCTTGTTTTTATCTTTTTTACTTTTGAGTCCGCTATTTTTTAAGGGTACATATATACAGGGCTTCCCGCTCACCCGACAACCGGGAACCCGGGTTGAGGCCACAGAACAGCCTGACATTACTGCCCCTCCGGAAAACAGGCATTCCTCGGCGCTCATCCGGACAAAATTTTCCTGAAGCAGGGAAGCATTCTGTTTCCGTGACTGAAAGCAGTGATTTAACAATGGCACCATCCTGCAGTCCCCAGCCTCAGTAGCTTTTCGGGTAACCGATACCATGTGCTAACCTGAAAGAAGAGCCGGTTTGACAGGTCAGAGGCTGGGTTGTATTATTAATTAGAGGGATGAGAGTGCTAAAAAAGCTTATTTCTATTGCCCTGTCTTTGAGCTTCTGCGGTCTCACCCTGGTCCTGGCCCAGGAGGAAAACCTGACCGAACTGGCCAGAAAAGAGCGGGAAAGAAGGGAAAGTCTTAAGGGCAAGAAAGTCCGGGTGGTAACAAATAAAGACCTGGAAAAGCTGACCAAAACCGAAGCCCTTACCCTGCCACCAAAAACCTCGGAAGCCGCCGGAGAGGAAGACCTTTCTCTCCCGGCTAAGGCTCAGGCTACCGAAGCCCAGCCCTCAACACCCTCTACCGTTCACCGGGTCAACGTGGAACAGCCGCCTCAAGGCTCGGGAGGCGCCGTCCAGGGCGCAACCGGAAATCAGGATATAGTCTCGCTGGAAGAAGCCTGGAAAAAGGCCAGAGAGTATGTGGATTTGCTGACCTTAAAACTCAATTCGCTCTGGGCAGAGTTTTATGGCCAGAGCGATATGAAATCCAAGGATTACATTCAGATGCAGATCAGCGAAACCTATGATAAGCTCACCAGGGCCCAGGAAGAAGAAGCCCGCCTCCGGCAGCTGTATGAAAATCAAATTAACCGGAAGAAGAGCGAGTCGGCTTCACCCATCTGGATCAAATAAAATCAGATTTCAACGAAAATAAACCCGCTCAATCTTGAGCCCGACCGAACGGTTTTCTCCGAGCTCCGGGTAGATCCTGTTAAGCGGAATGGTCTTGTCGACCGCAATCGTCAGATGTAGTTCCGGGTCGGTGGTAAGCGGAAAGGGGCCGACAGGATAGATTTTTCGGAATTCGCCAGGTCCTGGCTGGAATTCATCAAGCAGGCCCTCATCCAGATACAGGGAAACGGTCACCCCGTCCGAACGATTCCGGCCTTCTATCATCAATATGGCCGGTCGGCCTGTATTTTTGAGGAGGCAGACGGCCCGCTCTCCAGTCCAGTATTCGCTCCGGGAGGAACCCGGAACCGGAGACGGCCGGTTTAGCTTTTCCCAGCCGTCCATAAAAACCACGTCCGGGGATTCGGCCGGACGGGGCAGCAATTTGATCTTCCTGGTAAAGAGTGTGACCGGCTCGTTTCCCGGGCCATTTTCCAGGATTATTCTGAACTCTATCTTTATGCCGGAGGCAGTTCTGCGGTCAAAGGGGTCGATAACAGCCGGGAAATAAAGATATTTTTCAACTTCATAAACCCGGCCGGGCAGCCAGTTCGCAGGAGGAGTCTCCGTGTCAAGAGTTTCCCTCAGCAGGATTTTATCCTTCCACAAGGCGACGGCCAGAATCCGGTAATTCCTGCTAAAAGGCTGAAAAGCGGCAGTGGTGATGCACTTGACCTTTAATCTGGTTACCAGGTCGTCGGTCAACACCCGGTCTGAAAAAATGACATTGACCGCCAGCCCCCTGACCGGCTGTCGTTCGATACAGGCGATCATCTGGAGAAGCAGCAGCGCTGACACCAGAGCGGCGGGGAAAAAACGAACTCTGGTCTTCAAAGGAGTAAGTTCCATCTTAAATGCCCGGGATTGAATTTTAAATTATAATTGAAGATAAGCTCTTTAGCAAAACCCATTCTGTTCCCGGAGCATAGAAGGGGCCCGAAAAAAAATATTCAGAGCCGACCGGGCAGTCCGTCCCGGGTCTTCTCCGTCTGGGCCGGGATTAAAATTAAAGAGGCCAGCTTGAATACAAAGCCGATAAGGGCCGGTATCATCGTCAGGGTCTTTTTTAGAAACGGCCGGATACACCGGGAATGGAGCTCGCTTCTTCGCCAGAACCGAGCAGGTCGAAGACTTTCAGGCCCATGCCTGAATCCTTACCCGGCAGCCCGGGCGCCGGTTGAAAAACCGGGGTATCTGGCATATTATTAAAAAACAAGATTTCTTGCGATTCAAGCCTTTAAGGAGAAACGGGTGAGCGCTAAGAAAACCAGAAAAGAGCCGGGGAGAAAACAGCTTTTCGAGAGGCCGTCCGGCCGGAATTACGATGAGCTGAGACCGATTATCATCAAGCCTGACTATATGGATTTTGCCGAAGGCTCAGCTTACCTGGAAATGGGCAGGACAAAAGTGGTAGCCACAGCCACCATAGAGGAAAAAGTCCCTCAGTTCTTGAAGGGAACAGGCTCGGGCTGGATAACGGCTGAATACTCTATGCTGCCCAGGTCCACCGAGCAAAGAACTCCCCGGGAGAGGACCCAGGGAAGGATTTCAGGCCGCACCCAGGAAATCCAGCGCCTGATAGGGCGGGCGCTGAGGACGACCACTGACCTGAACCTCATTGGCGAAAGAACCATTATCATAGACTGCGACATCATCCAGGCCGACGGCGGTACCAGGACGGCCTCAGTCAATGCCGGTTGCCTGGCCCTGGCCATATGTTTCAAGAAATTGCTGGACGAGGGACTTCTCCAGACTTTCCCTCTCCGCCATCTGGTAGCGGCAGTCAGCGTTGGCCTGGTTGAAGGGCAACAGCTCTTAGACCTGGATTATATTGAAGACTCCCAGGCCGAAGTCGATATGAATGTCGTCCAGACCGACGACGGACGGCTGGTTGAAGTCCAGGCCGCAGCCGAGAAGGTTTCCTTTTCAAGACAGGAACTCAACCAGCTTTTAAAACTTGCAGATAAAGGATTGAAAGAAATTCTGTCCGCCCAGAAGGCCGTGCTTAAGAAAATTCACCCCGTTTTTATCGCCTATTAAATTTATAGCCCTTCTTTTTGAATAATTCCAGGCAGATCCGGGCGACTCTTTCGTCGTAAAGAATCCCGCTGTTTCTCTCAATTTCGGCCATTGTCTCTTCGATGGAATGCGCTTTGCGGTATGGACGGTGCGAAGACATGGCCTCCACCACATCAGCCACGGCCAGGATCCGGGCTTCGATCATTATCTGCTCGCCCTGCAGTCCGCGGGGATAACCCGAGCCGTTCAATCTTTCATGGTGCTGGTAGATTATTTCCGCTACCGGCCAGGGAAATTCTATATCCTCGAGCAATTCATAGCCAATCTTGACGTGGTTCTTCACCAGACCCCACTCGCTTTCGCTGATCTGCCCCGGCTTGCTCAAAATTTCTGAAGGCACAATTATTTTTCCGATATCATGAATTTCAGCAGCCAGCCTTAAACCATCAACCTGCTCCGGCGACAATTTCATTTCCGTGGCTATGGTTCTGGACAGGTCGGCCACCCTTTTCTGATGTCCCCCGGTGTAGGGGTCCTTGGCTTCGACCAGGTTGTTCAGGACTTTGATAGTGGCCCCGAAAGCGGCTCTTATTTTCGCCAGAGATCTAACCTGGAAATCTTCCATCTTCTTTCTGTCGGTAATATCATGCATAACCACTATTTCCGCCGGGAGGCCGTCATAGGACACCAGGTTGACCTCAATCTCCACCACCACCCGGCAGCCGTTTTTATGCTTCAGGCCCATTTCAAATCTTTTCTTGATTGGCTTCCGGGTGAGCCTTTCCCGGTAAAGTTCCATTATTCTATCTTTCTCATCTTCCATCAGGTATTGGTCTATACCGGTTCCGATCAACTCTGCCGGACTGTAGCCAAAAACTTCAGACACCACTTTATTGGCAAACCGTATCCTGCCGTCCTGGACGACAAAAACCGGAGTGCTGGCTTCGTCGATCATTCCGGCCAGAATCTTCTCCTGCTCTTGAAGACGCAGGTGGCAATTGGAGAGCTCGGTTATGTCGCGGGTCAGAATAATTGCCCGGTCAACATTGCTGCTGACCGTATTGAGTTTCAGAGCCAGGCTGCGGCCGGTTCTGGAAATGAGTCTGACTGACCCTGAATAAGAATTCTGTGATTTTTTTCTGCTTCTATTCCATTCCTCCACCCTCTCCCTCTCTCCTGGCTGCAGGTCGCGCCAGATAGTTTCCCAGCCGCCTTCCCTGACCTCTTCTGCCGTCAGGCCCATCAGGTTCAAGAAAGCCGGATTGCAATACTCAACATTTCCTCCTTTCAGCACACAAACACCGTCGGCCGACTCCTCCACCAGAAGACGGCACAGCTCCTCCTTGAGGCTGAATAATATTTTCCTGTCTCCGGTCTTTTTTCCAATTTTCTCCTCAGCTTTTCCTATGACTCAACGAGATCGGCCTGGTTAAAACCTGCCGGCGCCTCGCTTCTCTTTCCTATGGTCATCACTGAGCCAAAAGGGCCCGGCTCAGGCCATTTTGTCGTTTATTAGAACAAAATAACGACAAAATCAAGCACTTTTTGTTAAAAGGCTAACTTCTCCGGAGATGCTAATTTTTCAACTACCGGACCGGGCCTCCCGTCATTTTTCTTTTCCCCCAGGCAATTTTAAGGATATCAGGCTGCGGGGAGGTCCCTTTATTTACTCCCGCTGGCTGCTCAGGACCGACCCTCTTTCAGAAGGCCAGCCAGATAGATCCCCGGATCTGGATTCTGCCGTTTCCGGCACCCGGGACCTCCGGGGGGCACCAGGCGATTTTCAGAAAGACAGCCCGCCGGCGGCGATAAATTTGGCTTGACATTACTTATGGGAAGAATTAATATCTCTCCTTGAAAAAAAAGACCTTTCAAGATAGCCTGAAAAGGGTAAGTCAGAAGACCATGACCGGCAGTGAAGGTGTTTCTTTTTTCCCGGCTCAGTCTGCGCCCAGCTTCAGACCAGCCTCTAAATTAATCATAAAATCATCATAATGATCGAAGGGAGGTTATCATGCCTTTGACCACGTGGCTTATTATCATCGGCGCCATAATTGTTTTCCTGGCCATAGTTGGAGTGATACTGGCCACTCATTACTGGAAGGTCGGACCAAACGAAGCCCTGATCATCGCCGGAGGACGGAAGAGAACCATCACCCTGCCCGACGGGACGAAAAAGAAAGTTGGTTATAGATATAAACTGGGCGGCGGTACTTTCGTCTGGCCGTTCATCGAAAAAGTCTACACCCTGCCCCTTGAGGTTATAACAATATACATCAAAACACCGGAAGTTCTGACCCATGGAGGTATTCCCATCCTGGCGGAAGCGGCCGCCCAGGTCAAGGTGGATTCCACAGACCTGGCTATCAGGCTGGCCGCCGAACAATTTCTGGGGACCGGAAAAGAAGGCATCAGGGATGTGGCCATGACCGTGCTGGAAGGCAAGGTCCGGGAAGTGATAGGCACCATGACCGTTGAAGAAATCTATCGCGGCCG
>Ga0172362_10000396_pt1 | contig 34937 bp, 31 predicted proteins | sample LakKivs1_kivu2a2_FD_114534 | JGI IMG/M metagenome (GOLD analysis project Ga0172362, IMG submission 114534) | Sediment microbial communities from Lake Kivu, Rwanda - Sediment s1_kivu2a2 | ecosystem: Environmental > Aquatic > Freshwater > Lake > Sediment | place: Rwanda: Western Province, Lake... | reverse complement strand
TAAGGGCCGAGGCTGATATATCAGTGGCATAAATTCTAGCCTGTGGTAAGTTCAGCGCCAAACTGACGGCGATAGCGCTAGAGCCAGTGCCAACATCAGCGATGACAGGCATCATGCGATTTCGCACCAGTTCGAGAGCCTTTTCTACCAGTAGTTCACTCTCTGGCCGGGGGATGAGAACGCTGGGGTCAACATGGAAATCAAACCCGTAGAACTCACGATGCCCAGTTATATAGGCGATGGGTTCACCGCTTAAGCGGCGTTCCAACAAGTGCCAGAATGTTTCCTCTTCCTCAGAATTTAACTCATAATCTAGGTTCAGATATAGCTGAACCCGGCTTATTTTTAACGCGTGCCTTAACAGTAGCTCACCTTCAAGAATAGCATCTTCAACGTTTTTGGCATTAAGAATTCCCCTGGCATGACTAATAGCCTGTTTTAGAATCACGCCAGTTGCTCCTCCAGTTGTTTCGCTTGGTCGCTGGTAGCTAAAGCATCAATGAGTTCGTCAAGCGCTCCCTCCAGAATTCGAGGCAAATTATGGAGGGTAAGACCGATACGGTGGTCAGTAACACGGTCTTGAGGGAAATTGTAGGTTCGTATCTTTTCAGCACGCTCGCCAGTGCCCACCTGAGAACGGCGCAGTTTGGTCATTGCCGCTTCCTGCTTGCGCTGCTCTAAATCCAGAAGTCGAGCTCGGAGCACCGACATTGCCTTCGTCTTGTTTCTCAGTTGTGAGCGTTCATCCTGGCAGACAGCAACCATGCCGGTAGGCAAGTGAGTGATGCGGACAGCGGTGGCTACCTTATTTACGTTTTGTCCGCCAGCACCCCCGCTGTGAAAGATATCAATCTTTAGGTCGTCGGGGTTTATAGACACCTCCACTTCATCCGCCTGAGGGAGAACAGCCACTGTAGCGGTTGAGGTATGAATTCTACCTGAAGCCTCGGTGACTGGTACCCGTTGCACCCGGTGCACCCCTCTCTCATATTTAAGCCGACTAAAAGCACCCTTGCCCTTTACTTCAAATATAATTTCCTTAAAGCCGCCTATGCCGCTTTCGTTAATATTAATAATATCTATTGCCCAACCTTTAGCTTGAGCATACCGACTGTACATACGAAAGAGATCAGCCGCAAATAGCCCGGCTTCATTACCACCAACCCCCGCCCGGATTTCCATAATAATGTCTCTTTCATCGTTAGCATCCTTAGGCAAGAGAGCAAGCTTCAGCTCTTGGAGCAGATGGCCTAGTTGTGACTCAAGGCTTACTATCTCTTGCCTAACTAAGGTTACCATGTCTTCATCTAAGCCGCTGCTTAGCATCGCCCTTGTTTCTTCCAGCGACTTGGCGGTTGCTTTATATTGCCCATACTTGGTTACCAAGCTTTCAAGACTAGCCCTCTCTTGCGCCAGTGCCAGCAATCGTTTCAAGTCAGACGCCACCTCAGGCATAGCTATCTGACGATTTAATTCCTGATAACGCTTCTCTATTCTTTCCAACTGGTCTATCATGATTACTCAGCTCCTGTGTGAAAATTATAGCATAGGCATCGGTGGCACTCAAAGATTGGAGAGACATCTGGTTAACTTGGTTTCTGCTAACTTACCTCAAATTGACACCGAAACAAGAACATAGCTAGAATATCGCATTAAGATTGATTAAAGAGGCAGGATATTGTATCAAAAGACAACATTGGATAACGGGCTGCGTGTTATCACTGCCACTATGCCTCATACCCCTTCGGTAACTATCTGCATTTTTATTGGCGTCGGTTCCCGATACGAGGCTGAGGCCGAAGCCGGCGTCTCACATTTTATTGAGCACCTGCTTTTCAAGGGTACGCCTAAACGGACAACAGCCAGAGCAATCTCGGAAGCTATAGAAGGTGTGGGGGGAATACTCAATGGTGGTACCGATAAGGAATTAACCCTCTACTGGTGCAAGGTAGCTCAGCCTCACTTTGAGCTAGCCCTGGATGTGCTGGCCGATATGCTCCTCCACTCCAAGTTTGACCTTCAAGATATAGAAAAGGAACGCCAGGTTATCATTGAAGAGATTAATATGAGCAATGATTCCCCAGCACAACGGGCTGACATGCTCATTGATAAGCTCCTGTGGCCTAAGCACCCCCTGGGACGCGATGTTGCTGGCAGCAAAGAGTCAGTGGCGGCCATCACCAGAGACATGATGCTTAACTACCAGCAAGGTCAATACCTACCTAATAACACTGTGGTTGCCATCGCTGGTAATATACAGCATCAACAGATGGTAACCGCTGTCGGTCAAGCCTTGGGTAACTGGACTAACCAGCGGGAACGCTCTGGATATTCAGCATATAAGGAACAACCAGCACCACGGCTTTGTATTGAGACCAAAGATACCGAGCAAGTCCACCTTTGCTTGGCACTACCCGGTTTATCGCTCTTTCACCCCAAGCGCTTCATTCTTGACCTGCTTAATGTTATTCTCGGTGAGGGAATGGGCAGCCGCTTGTTTGCCGAAATTCGTGATAAGCTAGGGCTGGCCTACAGCATTCATAGTTATGTCGAACATTTCCTGGACTCCGGCTCAGTCACCATCTCGGCGGGGGTAGAACCAAAAAACTTGTCAACCGTCATCAAGGCTATCCTGGAACAACTCTCCCTCCTCAAGGAGACAGTCCCAGAATCCGAGTTATCCAAGGCAAAGGAGCTATCAAAGGGACGCCTGCTGCTACGCATGGAGGATAGCCATAATGTTGCTGGCTGGGTAGGCGGACAAGAGATTCTCACCGAGCGCATTCTTAGCATTGACCAGGTAATTTCCATCATTGATGCCATCACTGCCGATGAGCTTAAACAGTTAGCCCACGAGCTATTGGTAGGTAGTCGGCTCCGTTTGGCAGTAGTCGGCCGCGTTGCTGAGGATGAACCCCTAGCAGAACTACTGAAACTATAATAAAAATAGCCGCAGCCAAAAGACCACGGCTATCTTTATGTAGTTTATAGAGGTAAAAGTCAATTAATACTCAGGATACCCTCCACCACCCGGTGGCATTGCTGGCATCTTCTCCTTTTCTGGGATATCTGAAACCAGCGATTCGGTAATCAAAACCATAGCAGCAATACTAGCCGCATTTTGCAGAGCCGACCTCACTACCTTAGTCGGGTCAACAATACCTTTTTCTACCATATCACCAAAGTCATCGGCTTCAGCGTCATAACCAACCCCGGCTGGACTTTTCTTAACCGCATCCACTACCACTGCCCCATTCCTACCCGAATTTTCTGCAATCAAGCGAATGGGTTCTTCCATGGCTTTCCTCACAATGTCAACTCCGGTAGCTTCATCGCCGCTAACCTTTAGCTTATCCAAAACTGACACGGCATTAATCAGAGCGACACCACCACCAGGCAGAATGCCCTCTTCTACCGCCGCCCGGGTGGCTGATAACGCATCCTCAACCCGATGTTTCCTCTCCTTAAGCTCAACCTCAGTAGCGGCGCCCACCTTTATTACAGCTACCCCACCCGCCAGCTTCGCCTGCCTTTCTTGCAGTTTCTCCCGGTCAAAATCAGAGGTAGTCTCCTCAATCTGGGCCTTAATCTGCTTGATTCTGCCCTTAATTGCTTCGTCTGAACCCTTGCCCTCAACAATAGTAGTATTATCCTTATCAGCGGTTACCCGGCGAGCCCTTCCCAGGTCTTCCACGGTAACCGAATCCAGCTTTCGTCCTATCTCCTCTGAAATCACCTTGCCACCAGTAAGAATGGCCATATCCTCCAGCATTGCCTTTCGCCGGTCGCCAAAACCGGGGGCCTTAACTGCCAGAACATTCAGGGTGCCCCGTAGCTTATTGACCACCAGGGTCGCTAGGGCTTCACCATCCACATCCTCAGCCACAATAAGCAGGTTCTTGGACACCTGTAATATCTTCTCCAGAGCCGGTAGCAGGTCAGATACCGCCGAGATTTTCTTATCCGTAATAAGAATGTAGGGGTCTTCTATCACTGTTTCCATCTTCTCAGCATTGGTGATGAAATAGGGGCTGATATAGCCGCGGTCAAACTGCATTCCTTCCACATACTCGGTCTCATACTTTGTACCTTTGGACTCTTCAACAGTGATAACACCGTCCTTGCCCACTTTATCCATAACCTCAGCCAGTAATTCGCCAATTTCCCTATCCTTGGCAGTAATAGTGCCAACCTGTGCAATCTGCTCTTTCCCCTTTACTTCGGTAGACGCCTTCTTCAGCTCATCAACAATAGCGGTGGTTGCCTTCTCAATGCCTCTCTTTAGAGCCATTGGTTCAGCTCCAGCCGCCACATTCTTAAAGCCACCAGAAATAATAGCATGGGCTAGAACAGTTGAGGTTGTAGTGCCATCACCACAGGCATCGTTAGTCTTAGTGGCGGCTTCTTTAACTAGCTGAACCCCCATGTTCTCAAAGGGCTCAGGAAGCTCGATATCCTTGGCAATGGTAACGCCATCATCAATTACCGATGGCGCTCCCCATTTTTTGTCCAAGGCCACACAATGTCCCTTGGGGCCTAAGGTTACCTTGACTGCATCAACCAGAGTGTCTATTCCCTTCTTCAAAGAATGCCTAACTTCCTCATTAAATATAATCTGTTTAGCCATTTTCCCCTCCTTACCTACTAACCTAATTTGTTACTTAATCTTCTTAGCTAAAATATCGCTCTCACGCAAAATCACCAGCTCCTCATCCTCAATCTTAATCTCGGTACCCCCATACTTAGCATAAATCACTCTATCACCAACCTTAACATCCATAGCTACGCGTTTTCCATCCTCAGATAGTCTGCCCGGACCAACTGCCAGAACCTCCCCCTCTTGGGGTTTCTCCTTAGCTGTATCCGGCAGAACAATCCCCCCCTTGGTCACCTCCTCCCTCTCAATAGGCTTGACCACCAAACGGTCAGCTAACGGCTGAAGCTTGAGCGCCATTCTAGTCCTCCTTCCTCAAATTAAATTAACCAATCACCGGTCTAATTTATTAGCAGTCTCAGGGCGAGAGTGCTAACTGCCCTATAATAGTGCAATTAGCCACATATCGCAACTCAACAAATACTTGTTTACAGTTAATATCAGCTATTAGGAAGTATCTTGATACCTGATTAACCTAATATTCTACATATAACGCCTCTTTTTATTCTCTTTCTCTCTTTACTGATTATTAACCACCCCCTTAATCCCCTCCTTAAAGGGAGGAAACAGACTTTAGGAAGGGGGAAGCTCCTCTCCAATAATAATCCCCCCTATACACGCTTCGTGTATAGTAGTTACAAATCATAACTTCACCAAAGGGCTTAATCCACATCTATAATACCTTATGTACCAAGGCAGGTGTAAATGCTGTCTCTTAAATAAGTTTGAGGCTGGGAATCACATCTAAATCAAGGCTATCTATCTTATTAGCTTGGAACCGGTAGTAGCCACAGGCAGCAATCATAGCCGCATTATCCGTACATAATACCGGCTCAGGAACCAAGACTGGGATTGGAGAACTTTTCACTAGCCGCTGACGAAGCAACTCATTTGATGCCACTCCACCCACCAGTAAAATCTGCTTCACCCCGCGCTTCTTGGCTGCGGCCACCGTCTTGGTAACCAAGACATCAACCACCGCCGCCTGAAAGCTAGCCGCAGCATCTGCCTTATTAGTAACTTTACCCGCTTCCGCCAGCCGCAGGAGAGCCGTCTTGACACCGCTGAAGCTGAAGTCACTAGTCCCCTTTAGCCAGGCACGAGGCAACTGAATAGAAATAATACCATGCCTAGCTGCCTGCTCAATAGCGGGACCACCCGGATAGCCCAGCCCCAGTATCCTGGCGGCTTTATCAAAGGCTTCGCCGGCAGCATCATCCCGCGTCTGTCCCAACACCGTATAATCCCCATGTCCCCTCATCAGTACCAAGTCACTATGCCCTCCGGAAACAATAAGACACACCAAGGGGAAATCAATACTGCGGTCAGTTAGCCAGCCAGCGTAGATATGACCCTCAAGATGATTAACCCCAGTAAGAGGTAATCCTTGAGCTAAAGCAATCGCCTTAGCCACATTTACCCCTACCAGCAGTGAGCCAGCTAGGCCAGGTCCAACAGTAACCGCGATACCATCCAAATCTCTCCAGGTAGCTTTAGCCCCAGACATTGCCTGCCTTAGTATAGGGATAATGGCTAGGATGTGCTGCCTGGAAGCTACCTCAGGAACAATGCCACCATATCGGGCATGAATTTCCACCTGAGAGGCGACCTGATTGGACAGAATTTTAACCCCGTCCTCCACCACCGCCGCTGCTGTTTCATCACATGAGGTCTCAATACCCAGAATTTTCATAACTCCGAAATTATAGCATAAACATAGCTAGCCGTTTTGACACGCCTATTAGCCAATGATATGATGATTTTATGGTGTCCATTCAATGGCTTAAAACTGGTAATAACCAGGATGCGCGGAGTGAAAATCGAAGAAATCTTATTGACTAAAGAAAAACCTAAGGAAGAATATGCAGCGTCTACGCATTAGGTTCTGCCGAGGACAAGAGGTAAAGTTTATCTCCCACCTGGATATACTGCGCCTATGGCAGAGGGCTCTTCACCGTGCTGAGATACCACTGGCTTACTCGGCAGGATTTAGTCCCCACCCCCGAATATCACTAGCCGCTCCTCTTCCCACGGGAGTAACTAGTCAAGCTGAGTTAATGGATATTCTGTGCACCAAATGGGTCTCCCCACATTTCTTCACTGCCGCCGTAAGCCAGCAACTGCCAGCTGGTATTGAAATACTACAGGTATATCCAGTAGCCTTAACCATACCACCTTTACCATCACAGGTTCGCTATGCCGAATACAGAGTTGAAGTAGAAACGGAAAAGGGGCAAGAGGATATAGCATCAGCAATTACCAGCTTGCTTTCAATAAAGCACCTGCCGTGGCAACACCAGAGGGATACCGGTACACGAAACTACGACCTGAGGGCTTTAATTGATAGCCTAAGTCTCATTGATTGGCATAGCGGGTATTGCACTGTAGACATGAGGTTACGTTGCGATAACAGCGGCTCAGGAAGGCCGGAACAGGTTGCTACCGCTCTAGGTTTTACTCATCACCCCCAGTCAATACACCGCACCAAGCTCATCCTAGAAGCGAAGTAACTGCAACTGACATGGCAAAAAAAGAACGGCAGAAATTTATAAAGCAACGGGTGCTGGACTTCATTCAGGAAAAGAAGCTACTATCCGGTCAGCACTGCCTATTGGTAGCGGTATCCGGTGGCCCAGATTCAGTCTGCCTGCTCCATATCCTGGTCGAACTTCAGGAGGAACTGGGTATAAGATTATATATAGCTCACCTTAACCACCAGCTGCGAGGTGCTGACTCTGAAGCCGATGCCCAGTATGTTGCTGACCTAGCCCATCGCCTAGATATTCCAGCCTCCATAGAGCAACGTAATGTAAAGGCCTATAAAGCTCAACATCACCTTTCACTAGAAGAAGCCGCCCGCGAGGTGCGATATACCTTCCTAGCTCAAGTAGCCAAATCTATCGGGGCTAACCGGGTGGCAGTAGGGCACACTGCTGACGACCATATCGAGACTATACTGATGCACCTAATCCGGGGGACAGGAACCTGGGGGCTTCAGGGATTGCAACCCTCCAGTCTGTGGCAATCTTCAGGGAGTAGTCTTACCATAATAAGACCCCTCCTGCCCATAAGCCGGCAGGAGACAGTAGACTACTGCTCCAGTCACCAGCTTACGCCCCGAATTGATGCCACCAACCTGTCGCTATCGCCGCTCAGAAATAGAATCCGCCATCAGCTCCTGCCTCTGCTTGAGGGCTATAACCCCCAGATAGCCAAAGCCTTGCTCCGAACTGCCCGTATTGCCAATGATGACCTCACCTTCGTGAGTAAGGAAATAGACCGATTGTGGAGTAAAATCGTCCAAAAACAAGGTAACACCATCACTTTAGATAAGGAAAGGTTTCTTAAGCTACCTTCTGCACTTAAACGATACCTAGTCCGGAGGGCGATAGAGGATTTATTAGGCAATCTCAAGGATATTGAGAGCCGCCACATTGAAGAAATAATGGACGCTTTAACCAAGCCAGCGGGAAAGAGACTTAGCCTGCCCGGTGGCTTAATCTTTTACATTGGATACGATAAATACCTACTAGGTCCAGACCCGGCGGTATTATCACCTTTCCCCACGCTAGACGCCGAATTTCAACTAAAGCTGCCCGGGGAAACAGTGCTACCCGGCTGGCGCATAGAGGCAACTATCATTAGCCGGGGACAGAGAGCAGAGAAGGATGAGGACTTTACCGCCTATTTTGACCGCGATAAAACTGGCGATAAATTGCTAGTGCGGCCTCGCCAGCCCGGCGACAGATTTCAGCCACTGGGTATGAGCCAGCCCAAGAAGCTGGGGGAGTTTATGATTGATACCAAAATCCCTTCTGCCTGGCGGCAACGAATCCCTCTTGTCTGTTCCCCACAGCACATCCTTTGGGTTGTGGGGTGGCGCATAGATGAACGGGTGAAGGTTACTAAAGAAACCAAGAGGATTCTACGCCTGAAGTTTAGGCAAGGTTAGTTTCAATACTCCAAAAATTGGGCGGGGCAGAACTCAGTGGTAAGACTGATGCTTATCCTCATTAACATACATTATGTCAAGTAAGAAAACCGCATCTCATATATGGTAGCATTGCCAACATCAACTAAAGAGCTTAAAAGTAGTGAACTGACTGTTTCTCGCGCTCCCCGTCTGACCAAGTCCTATGGGCACAAGTACTGAGCAGGCTAAGTTTATCCTTGGACCATCTTCTCGATTTCATCGCGGAGCTGACTGAGGTACGTCTGATAGGAAATGCTCTGATAACGCAAAACACGCTGGGACCCTTTGGTGTCGTACCAGTCACACCAGCCGGGGTGTTCTTGGAAGCGAGCTTCCTCAATGGGCACGCCCAAGAGGTCATAGTAGTCCTTGATGTAAGCTCGACCCGTGGTTTGCCAGGTGGTGCCACCGGCAATGTTGAACACTTGCCCTTTGGCTGCCTCTGTCTTGGCCGCAGCGCACAGCGCCCTTACCACATCATCCCGATGAACAAACTCGATTCGCTGGTCAGCCATGAAAGGCCACACCTCAGGGGGTGACTGGATAGAAGGCACCGAAATACCTGAGATGCGCAGTATTACAGCGTTCGGATAGCTCTCCCTGAGTGACCTTTCCGCAGCGATCTTGCTTTCGGCATAGATATCCAGTGCTTGCTGAGGGTGAGCTACCGTAACGGGCGGCTTCACTCTGGTCGTGTCACCGTAGGTGCTAACTGACGAACTGAATACCAAAGGCGCATTCGGGTTGCTCCGCTTCAACATCTCAGCTACTCGAGCGGTCCCCTCCACATTAACGGCGAAGGTCAAGTCACGGCGCCGCTCGCTGGCTGGCGGGAGGAGAGCAGCGAGGTGGACTACTGCACTGACACCTTCTACCGCTTGTTGCACCGATGCCAACTGGGTGATATCCCCCCGCAGCACCTCAATACCTTTCTCCCCTTCCAAGCCAGTATAGTCCATACCGGGAAGGTCAAACACACGTACGGTATAACCCGCTTTACAAAGTTGCTTTACTACACGCTTACCCACACTGCCAGCGCCGCCAGTGACAAGGATGACCCCCATCATGTGATTATTATCCCCTCCATCTTAGCCTGCTTGACCAGCTTTTCCATATCGCCCCGGAGCCGGGTCATAACCTCAGGAAAACCGGAGAGGTCGTGTTTCGCCATCAGGGATTGGAGTTCGGCGGCATCTTTTCGGAGCGCATTGGTAATCGGTATAGCCAGGTTGGTCTTCAGGAAAAACTTAGTTTTCAGGTTCTCTATTACCTCTATGATGTCTTGCAATACCTTCTTCCACTCAGGGTTCGCTGGGCCCAGACCTGCCAGAGTCAGCTTGCAGGCTTCAATGATGGCGTTTGCGTTTTCAATGCCCTTTGGAACCATCTATTCCTCCTTCACTTATTTTTCTTAGAGAGCCTCCGTGAGACATCTTGGTATGTGTTAACACGCTCTAAATCAACTTTTTCCTCTCGAAGGAAGCCCTTGCCCTTGTAATGGTCATAAGGGAAGGGTTGAAACTTGGCAAATAGATGGGGTAAGCGCACCCCCACTGGTCGTGGGTCAGGCGGAAAGACAAAGTCCACCATTTTCTTCTCTGCCACAGTAACCAGCTCATACTGCCTCGTGCCGAGGCCAATAATTTCGCCAGTGTTGAGCTGAATCTCCTCACTAAGACCTGCCAGTAGAGGAGAACAAGCCTCAAACTTGCGCTTACCGCTATCTAGCACATCCATCTCCTCAGCCCTAGAGCCCCGAACCCCCGAGGTCTCCACCGCTTTGTCCAGGCATGCCTTGTCGATGGCCACCGGGTCGTAGCCCCCAAATACCCCCAGGTGAGGAAGAATGGGTACATCAGCATAGTTCACGCAGTCGCAGCCACGAGAGATATCAAGGGCCAAATTGATAAAGGCAACCTTACCCGGGCCTACAGCCTTGATGGTAGCCAGGCAGGCATCGGCAATGGCAGCGTTGGTAGCCTGAAAATATTCCTCAGATAACTCAACTATACCACGGCTACTCATAAGACCAAGACAGGCAATACAACTGACGCACTTTTCCCTTTCCCATTCAATAGAGTCCTCAGTGACATGTATCAGGTTGAAAGGGCAACACCCATCCAATACCTGCCAGTCTTTCTCATTCTTGCGTCCCTTGAAATTCTCGGGGTGATAAACAGAGCTAGCGGCAAAACCATACTTGGGATGCCCCCCCATGTGGACATTAAACTTACCCCGTTTGGACTGAGCGCCGATACCCAGATTCTTGAGAGCACCACCGACGACCCCAATAGCGTGACCCTTAAAATGGGTGAGGGTGATGAGGACATCGGCAGCAGCAATGGCCTCAGCGATATATGCCTCCTTAAGTATGTAACCCTCAGGAAGGTCCACTCGGTAGTCGTCTGTGCCCATGTAGCCATCGGCGCAGATGAACGGACAGCCCAGGGTGGCAGTATTGTACCCGTTTCGCTCTGCGGTGACCATGAGGTCTAAGCCTGTGCATCGGCTGGCATACGTGCCATACGGGAGGGTAGTAGTGTCGCACACGAAGGGCCGGCCGCCGAGGGCTTTGACCCTATCAGCAAGGGCTCGGGCATAAACAGGGCGTAGGTAAGCGGTATTGTTCCACTCGCCGCAGTGGAGCTTGATAGCGACCACATCCCCCGGCTTAATAAGGCCATCAAAGCCAGCGGCCTCGAACACGGTGAGCATCTTGGCTACTATGCTCGTCTGGGCCGAATTACCTCGTGCATCCATGTAATAAACTTTAGATACCATTTTTAATCCTCCCTTTTTTTAAACTCTTGAGCTCCTCAGCATATCTGTTCCGAAATATGTCTACCCATCGCGGGAGAACTTTCTTTCATTCGGGCTTACCATATGATACTTGTCCCTGTCTGCAGTGTCAATGGACTTTCAAACAGGCTGAGGTTCCCCATATCCAATAGGCGACTGAAATCTTTGCCCTGGGTTCTAGCTTCTTCAGCCTATTCCTCTTCCTTGCCCCACTTCTGCATCATTCCCTTAATTCGCTGGGCAAGTTTGGGGTTGGTGCGCAGGCGGTCAATAAAGATGGGACAGCCTTCCAGCAGTGAGCTCTGGGCAGCGGTTGCCATACTGGATAGCAGGTTCTGCAGGCCAAGGTCAGCCTGCCCGGGGATGCCTGTCCCCGGCGACGATGACTCCAGCTGGCGGCGAATATCCTCAGCCGTAAACCTCATCGGTATTACACAGGATTTATACCACGGGCACTCCTTGCACTGGACTATCCCGTAGGCTTCATCTAAAACGTCACTCACATCTGGCCTCCTCTCAGTCTATGGCATAATCTTACTCAACCTGTTTTCTATCTGCGTCTTATCTGGAAAGGCACCGATTACCTTATCCTGAATTATACCATCTTTATCTATGAAGAAGGTAGTCGGTATGCCGGTGATGTTATACCTCTGGGCTACATCCTGTTTGGTATCAAGTAGCACAGTGAAGGAAAGGTGGTAATTTTGCATAAACTCCTCTACTTGGGAGGAACTCTCACCCAGGTTAATCGCCAGCACTACCAGCCCCTTCTCTGACCATTCCTCGTATATTTCCTGTATATAGGGCACTTCGCCACGGCAGGGTGGGCACCAAGTTGCCCAGAAATTGATTAAAACTGGCTCACCCCGCAGGCCAGTAAGGGAGACAGTTTGCCCATCAAGATTTTGAAGTTGAAAGTCGGGGGCGAGATTACCTATCTGAGTGCCTTCAGCAGGAGTCGTTTGCCCCTCTACCCCAGGTGGTTCGGAGCCAGCTGAGCAACCAGCCAGCACCAACCCCAAGGCCAGTATCATCAGTATTACTTTTAGCATCTTATTCATAATTAACTCTCCTAATATAATTTTACCTCTAAACTATGCCCAAAAACCAAACCAGCCTATTAGCTAGGATAAGTATACCGACAGTAATGAGCAGTAAGCCACTAATGATATAGATTGTGATAGAATAGCGGTGTATATGCTTTAACAGCGGGGTAATAGAATCAAAAGCTATTCCTATTATTAGAAAAGGGAGCCCCAGCCCCAAGGAATATACTGCCAGTAGATAGGCACCCTGCCAGGCTGTTTCTGAACTCAAGGCAAGAGTCAGAATACCCCCCAGTATGGGACCAACACAGGGTGTCCAGGCTAGAGAAAATATGCCGCCGGTTAAGAGGGAGCGCAGGTAACCGGTAGCAACACCCCGAGACAGGATTAGACGTTTTTCGTAATTTAACCACGGCACCTTCAGAGCAGCTAATATGAACAAGCCAAAGACTATAAGCAGGCTACCGGCTATTTGATGAATTACGACTAAGTGGGCACTGATGGCAAACCCGGTTAGCCCGGCTCCAGCTCCCAGGATAGTGAAAACTAGGGAAAACCCGATGACAAAACTGAGGGAGTGGAGAAATACGGGCATTCGCCTTCTAGCCACCTTAGCGTCGAATATCTCAGGACCAGCTAGACTGGCCAGGTATACCGGCACCAAGGGCAATACACAGGGTGACAGGAAGGATAACAGCCCAGCACTGAAGGCAACTAATAATGATATTTCTGCCATTAGCTATCTCAATGGTAGTTAATTTGAGTTGGAATATCAAGTTCAGCAGCAATTGCCGATGTCTGCCTCTGGATGTTACGGGATTACCCTCGGGGCTAAAAATAGTCTATAATGACTTCAGTAGGTGTGTGAGGATGGATTAAATAAAGTTAACGTTAGGAGAAGCCATGAAGCCCCTGAGTTATACCCAGATTTCTCTATACCAGTCCTGCCCTCTGTGCTACAAACTTCAATATATTGATGGCCTGAAGCCAAAGGATAAGTGGTACTTCAGCTTTGGCTCCAGCTTACACCTCTGTGCCCGCTATTTTTTCAAGGTGAGAGTACCGCCACCACCCCCGCTGGAGGAGCTGCTACAGTTTTATGAAGGGAATTGGATTAGTGAGGGCTATGAGTCAGCCGAGGAGGAAGTGAAATATAAAACCTATGGCCGGGAGATACTATCTAAATTCTGGGCCATTCACCATGCTGACTTCAGGATACCAGTGGCTGTTGAACGAATATTTTATGTTGATGTTGAGGGGATAAAGCTAATGGGCTTTTTTGATAGAGTGGATAAGCTAGATAGTGGTGGGCTATCCATTGTTGATTATAAGACAAATCAGGAACTATTCACCCAAGATGATGTGGAGAAAAACCTCCAGTTAACTCTATATCAGTTGGCGGCTGAGCAGACGTGGCAGCTTCCTGTGGAGAGGCTTACCCTGTATCACTTGAGGTCAAATACCCCTTGTAGCTGTGCGGCTAGGAATGAAGCACGGCTCGAGGAAGCCAGGCGTCTGGTGCTGGAGGTAGCTAAAAATATTAACGAAGAGAGATTCCCGGCTACTGAGAGCCAGTATTGCCCCTGTGATTTTGCTGAGCACTGCCCATACTACCGGCAAAAGATTGTGCCCGGGCTAAAAGAGAGCGACATTCTACTGGGAATGGCAGTAGATGAGGCGGTTGAGCACTATGCCTCATTGCAGGCTCAGATAAAAGAGCTGGAGTTACAGCTGGAAGAGATAAGACAGATGATTATTAATTTCTGCCAAGCGGAGGGATTGAATCGAGTTTATGGCAGGAAGCACGCTATTACCTATGGGCTGGTGGAGAAAACAGGCTTTAATGAAGATGAGGTGAGAGCACTGCTCGAGCCTCTGGGGCTATGGCACCGGGTGCTGAGCCTTGACCAATCCCGCCTTAAGCAGCTTATTACCGATGAATCAGTGGCCAAGGATGTTAGAGACAAGCTGGAAGCCCTGAGACAGGTTATTTCTGCTTCACCAAGGCTATGGGTTAGAAGACTTATTGAGGAAGAGTAAAAGCGAGGAGTTGATGCGCTTGACTTTTGCCCCAAACTCCTGTATTATGTTTAAAATTGAATAACTAGCTTGGAGGTGCCTGAAACGATTCGGGCATAATCGGAGAGCAAGTCGGTGAAAGTCCGACGCAGTTCCGCCTGCTGTGACTGATAGCAAGTCAGAAGCCAGAACGCCGAGCCTCTGAGATATCTTAAGCCTCCGCGGAGAAAAGGGGGTGGGATAATGTTTAATGGGACATGAGTTATCCCCTTGCCCAAGCGGACAAGGGGATTTATTTTTGCCTAAGATATTAGCTGGAGGTATTTCATGAAACTGAAACGATGGGGTATTTTTGTGGTTCTGTTGAGCTTATTCGCTAGCATGGTTGCTGGCTGTCAGCCAACGTTCAAGCCGGGGACTTTCACCGATGATATGGGGCGGGCGGTAGTCATTGACCAGATGCCTCAGAGGCTTGTGTCTTTCGGACCAAGCATTACTGAGATTCTTTTTGCCCTTGGCTTGGAAGAAAAAATAGTTGGCGTCAGCAACTATTGTGACTATCCCGAGGCAGCTAAACTAAAAACAAAAGTCGGGGATGCCTTTAACCCTTCTCTGGAGAAGATAGTAGAACTTGAACCAGACCTGGTTTTGACGGTGAAACAGGAACAACTCAATAGTGAGCTTGAAAATCTCGGGGTAACCTTTATGGTTCTAGACCCCAAAGATATTGATGGCATTCTGGGAGATATTGAACTGGTAGGGGAAATCACTGGCACCGAGAAGGAAGCCAAGAAACTCACCAAGGATATGCAGGATAGCATATCTCAAGTTGCTGACCTGATGGAAGGTGTTTCTAAGGTCAGCGTATTCTTTATCATTGATGCTACTGACACCACCCTACCCTGGACAGCAGGTAGTGGCTCTTTTATTGATGCTCTCATCACGATGGCTGGCGGAGAGAATATTGCTGGTGGAACTCAGGGTGCCTGGGTGCAATTCAGTCTCGAGCAGATAGTTAGCTCAGACCCTGAGGTCATCATAATTCAGACCATGACTGGGGGCGTGCCAACAATATCAAAAGAGGAGCTAGAGGCACACCCGGTCTGGGGAGAGATGACAGCAGTGAAGCAAGGCAATATTCGCTTTATCAATGGAGACCTGGTTAGTCGTCCCGGGCCCAGAATTGTCCAGGGTTTGGCGGAGATGGCAAGGATTATTCACCCGGAATTATTTGAGTAACTGCGTAGAGAGTAATGATTTACCGGGGGTGAGGTAATGTTTATAGGGTGGATTTACCTCACCCCGGTTGGTTATTACCGAACTTAATAGCACTTGTTGGTTCGCCGGGTATAGCGTTGTTGGCAAGACCCACCCCATTGGGGTATAGTAAATAGAGGTGTTATCTCTTGACAATCAGAGTTAAGGACGAACTTATTCCCCTGAATATACTAGTTATTGTGCTGGTCGCTATTATTACCTTTTTCTCATCCAATATCCTGCGCATTATCCTGGGGTTGCCGTTCCTTCTTTTCTTCCCCGGTTATACGCTACTCGCCGCCCTGTTCACCAAGAAAGAAGGGATGGGCAATATTGAGCGGGTGGCCTTGAGTTTTGGGTTAAGCATCGCTGTGGTGCCGCTTATCGGGCTTATCCTTAATTATACACCGTGGGGGATAAGGACAGAGTCAGTTCTCTACTCTGTGGCTTCATTTATACTTATTACCTCCTTTATTGCCTGGTTTAGGCGGGGGCGGCTTCCTGCCTCAGAGCGGTTTGACATCGAGTTTCGAATGAGATTGCCAGGCTGGGGTATGGGGGCCTGGGATAGGATGCTATCCATCACTCTGACGCTAGCTATCGTTGGGGCATTAGGCATGCTGGGTTGGAGCCTAGCCAGCCCTAAGGTAGGCGAGAGATTCACCGAGTTTTACATTGAAGGGCTTGAGGGCAAGGCCACTGATTATCCCCAGGAGCTGGCGTTGGGGGAAGAGGGGAAGGTAATCGTCGGCATTATCAACCGAGAGCAGGAGACAGTGACCTATCGAGTAGAGGTAGCGATAGACGGAGTTAAGAATAATGAGATAGGGCCGGTGGCACTTGACCACGACGGGAAATGGGAGGAGGTTATATCTTTTACTCCGGTGAGGACAGGAGAGAACCAAAAAGTAGAATTTCTGTTATATAAGCAGGGGCAGAATGAGGTCTATCAAAAGCTTCACCTGTGGGTGGATGTTCGGTGAGCTAGATAAGCTCCTCGATTTTGGGCTGGAGGACTCGTTCTGGCACAGCCCCAACCACGGTATCTACTGCCTCTCCTCCCTTGAAAAACATTAATGTCGGTATAGACATAATCCTGTATTTTGAGGCTATCTGGGGATTCTCGTCGACATTCAGCCGACAGAACTTAAACTTTCCCTTATACCTTTCCGCTAATTTATCAACGACAGGAGCAACCATTCGGCAGGGTCCGCACCAAGGTGCCCACAAGTCTACCAGCACCGGCAGTGCCGATTTTATGACCTCCGCTTCGAAATCCTGGTCGGTAACATCAGCTACCATCACCCCGTCTCCTTCTGAACCTTGAATTCTTGCTTTTATGATAACGCCTGGGCCCTTATATGTCAACGAGGTTTGCAGAATAACTCTATCCCCTCCATTTTCTTCTCTTGGATAATCGGCACTTTGCCATCTGGCAAATTGACATCCGGGTTAGCAGTGGTTAAAATCAGACCGATATGAAGTTATTTGGTACATCTGGCATACGAAGAGTCGCCGATAAGAACCTGATTCAGCTAGCACTGAAGGTGGGATTAGCCACAGGCAAGGTTTATAGCGGTGTCGTAGTAGGCAGTGATACCAGAACTTCCAGTGAAGCTATGAAATATGCCTTCATCTCCGGGTTACTGGCTGCTGGCTCCAGGAGCTACGATGGTGGGGTTATGCCGACGCCAACGCTTGCCTTTGCTACCAAGGAATTTGATGCTGGGGTAATGATTACTGCTTCGCATAACCCTCCTGAATATAATGGTATAAAGCTTTTGAACCCGGATGGTTCCGCCTTCGCTGCTGACCAGCAGAACCAGATAGAGGGAAGGATTCTAGACGACTCTCTTTCTGTTGCGGCCTGGGATAAGATTAAAAGCAGCAGCCTCTATAGCGGGGCAGTCGACAGGCATATTGAACGCATTCTACAGGACTTTCCCGGTAAATTGAAACTTAAGGTGGTGTTAGATTGCGGCTGTGGTGCTGCCTCGGTAGCTACCCCTTATCTATTGAGAAGGCTGGGCTGCGAAGTGGTAGCTCTAAACTGTTACCCCAGCGGCTTCTTCCCCCACGCTATTGAGCCAACCGAGTCCAACCTAGGCGATTTAATGCAGGCAACAAGGGAATTTGGTGCTGACTTAGGCATTGCTCATGATGGGGATGGTGACCGGATGATGGCGGTGGATGACAAAGGCAGGTTTATTCCCGGGGATAAGCTGCTAGCCCTTTTGGCTCAGGAGGCAGGGACAAAGGGGGTAGTTACTACCATAGATGCCTCCATGGCAATTGATGAAATGGGTTTTAATGTCACTAGAACCAGAGTAGGAGATAACTACGTATCCGAGGAGCTCAAGAAGGGAGGAGATTTCGGCGGTGAGCCATCGGGAAGCTGGATTTTTCCTCACATCTCGCTTTGCCCTGATGGCATTTATGCTGCCGCTCGGTTGGTAGCTATCGCTAGCCGGCAAAAGTTGTCAGTATTGATTGATAGAATACCCCATTACCCCCTTCTGCGCGGCAGTGTCAGCAGTGAAGGAATAGTAATGTCCAAGCTAGAACGGCAATTAATAGCTATGGAGCCACTGTCAGTGAACAACAGCGATGGCATTAAGCTAAATTTCAAGGATGGCTGGCTGCTTATTAGAGCCTCGGGCACTGAGCCTAAGGTGAGGGTAACCACTGAGGCGAAGAATGAGGCACGGGCACACCAGCTATATAATAAGGGCATTGGGATAATCAGGGAATGTATGAAGGCAAGCGAGGGAAAGTAGGTTGAAGGCAGTTATTTTAGCGGCTGGGGAAGGGAGCCGAATGCGCCCCCTAACCTACACCAGACCCAAGGTGATGCTACCTTTAGCCAATAAGCCCGTCCTAGAGCACTTGCTCATTCAAGCTAACAAGGCTGGGGTTAGAGAGTTTATCTTTGTTGTTGGCTATCGTGATGAGCAGGTGCGCGATTACTTTGGGAATGGTGGCAAGTGGGGAGTAAGCATAGACTACACGACGCAGAGGAAGCAGCTGGGTACGGCTGACGCCATTAGAACAGTTGAGGGCTTAATTGATGAGAACTTCCTGGTGATAAATGGGGATATTGTTGTTAACCCAAGAGACATCAAGGTCTTAACCAGTAAAAGTGATAATACCCTGAGCGTGCTTGAGGTTGAGGATACTAGGGATTTAGGGGTAGTTGAAGTAAACGGAGATAGAGTAACTCGTATTTACGAAAAGATGGAAAGGCCTCCTTCCCATACGGCCAATGTCGGTTTATATTTATTCACTCCAGACATATTTGATGCTATATCACAGACTTCAAAATCACCACGGGGAGAATATGAAATAACCGATGCTTTACAGTTGATGATAGAGGAGGGGCATCATATTTTTTATCAAAAGGTTAGCTACTGGCTCGACCTTAGTTATCCCTGGAATTTACTGACCGCCAACGAATCTCTATTGGCTGGGATTGAGCCGCAGAACCTGGGCGAGGTAGAAGAGAATGTGGTAGTGAAGGGCAGGGTTTCTATCGGTAAGAATACGCTAATAAGGTCAGGCTCTTACATCGTAGGTCCGGTGACAATCGGACAGGATTGTGATATTGGCCCAAACTGCTATATTCGCCCTCATACCTCTATTGGCGATAATTGTCATATCGGCAGTGCCGTGGAGGTCAAAAACTCAATAATTATGAAGGGCAGTAAAATCCCCCACCATAACTATGTGGGGGATAGCATTATTGGCGAAGGGTGCAATTTAGGCGCTGGCACTAAGATTGCCAACCTCAGGCTGGATAAGCAAGATATAACGGCAGGCGGCGTGGATACCAAGAGGCGCAAGCTGGGGGCGGTAATGGGGGACAGGGTTGAAACCGGGATTAACGCCAGTATCAACGTCGGCAGTATGATTGGTAATGATACCCATATTGGACCAGGGGCTGTAGTCAGCGGAGTTATCTCGCCAGATTCAAGGATATTTTGAGAGATGAGTTAATGAAGCAGGCAGTGATTCTAGCCGCAGGTGAGGGGCAAAGGCTCAGACCATTCACGGTTACTAAGCCCAAGGTAATGCTCTCCATAGCTGGTAAGCCTGTACTGCAATATGTGGTTGAATCACTAGCTCAAAATGGTATTCGCGACATCGTGCTTATAGTCGGTTACAGAAAGGAGCAGGTATTCAATTATATAGGCTCAGGGGAGAGGTTCGGCGTTGATATAACCTACATAACTCAGGAGAGACAACTGGGCACAGCTCATGCTCTGGCACAGGCTAAAGCAGCCACCAAAAGTGAATTTCTGGTTCTACCTGGAGATAATCTAATTGAAGCTAATGCCATTGCCCAATTTATAGCCGTAAAACCTGAGGCGATGCTGGTGAAGAGGGTAGACAACCCAGCTAGATATGGAGTGGTAACCGTAGAGAATGGAATGGTGAAGGACATCGTAGAAAAGCCCGAGGAGGCTAAAGGCAACTTGGTTAATACTGGCATCTATGCCTTCACTACAGAAATCTTTAATTTTATTGAAGCTCAGCTAGATATTCCTGATGCCCTAAATAATATGCTTGCTCAGGGCTATTCTATCACTGCTCAGGAGATAGATGGCACCTGGCTTGATGTAGTCTACCCGTGGGATATACTAAGCCTTAATGACGCCGTTCTTCGCCAGATTCGGCCTAACCTTGGTGGCACTATTGAGACGGGTGTCTCGCTAAAGGGGCTGGTCTCAACAGGGAAAGACACAGTAATACGGTCAAACTCCTACATAGTTGGGCCGGTAGTTATCGGGGATAATTGTGACGTAGGCCCTAATGTATGCATCCTACCGGCTACCAATATCGGCGACAATGTAGTTATTTCGTCATTTAATAATGTAAAGAACAGTGTTATTGGCAATGATGTTAATATTGGACCGGGGTGTACTATACAGGATTCGATTATTGATAGCGGCTGCATTATAGAAGGGCACTTTACTGCTTACAGTGGCCAAGCCGATATCAAAGTTGATAATGAATACCACTCAGTGAACGTAGGGGCGATGCTCGGTGAGGGTTGCAACCTGGGCAATAATGTAGTCGCTCAGCCCGGGGTTATTGTCGGTAATCATTGTCAGGTTCAGGCACGGAAGCTACTCAGTGGTAGGCTACCTGATAAAAGTCTGGTGTCTTAATTATGTGTGGCATTGTCGGTTATATCGGGGATAAACAAGTTCAACCTATCCTGCTCAACTCACTAGGCAGGCTAGAGTATAGAGGTTACGACTCCTGTGGTATAGCCGTGGCAGGCGATAGCATTAAGGTATATAAGGATGTAGTGAGGGTGGCAACACTAGCTAAGATGGCACCGCAACTGGGTGGGACAGCCGGTATTGGCCATACCCGGTGGGCGACCTGTGGTGAGCCGTCTCAGGTAAATGCTCACCCCCATTGTGATTGCGCCGGCAACGTTGCTGTAGTGCACAATGGGGTAATAACTAACTTTCAAAGCTTAAGACAGCAGTTAATCAGCGAAGGGCATACTTTTACTTCTGAAACAGATACCGAGGTAATACCACACTTAATTGAAAAATATTACAACGGCAGTTTAGAAAAAGCGGTAGAGGCCGCCTTACTTGATGTAGAGGGTTCCTACGCTATCGTAGTACTGAGAGCAGGCGAGCCCAAATTAGTAGTCGCTAGGAGAGACAGCCCGCTAATTATTGGCATAGGTGATAGGGATAACTTTGTTGCCTCGGATGTGCCGGCGATTCTGGATTACACCAATAGGGTTATATATTTAGAGGACGGGGATATTGGCGTCATTACCAAAGATAACATAAAGGTTAGGCGAGAAGGCACGGAGGTTGAGAGGGAAGAACATAAGATTTTGTGGAATGCAGGAGAGGCTCAAAAGGGAGGCTACGACCATTTCATGCTCAAGGAGATTCACGAGCAGCCCAAAGTAATACGAGATACCCTTGCAGGCTATACTCAAACGGCTGAACCGGTAGTCAATTTAGAAAAGATGAGAGACGAAGGTACAGAATCCATGCTCATATTGGCCTGCGGCACCTCTTATCATGCAGCGCTGGTGGGGAAGTACATTGTGGAGGAACTGGTCAGAATTCCGGTGAGGGTTGAGATAGCCTCTGAATTTAGCTACTATGGTCAGATTCTAGCCAGGACCTTGGCTATTGTCATTACCCAGTCTGGCGAGACAGCAGATACGCTTAAAGCGATAAAAAGATTAAAGAGGGTGCGGTGCCGGGTGGTAGCCATTACCAATGTGGTGGGTAGTAGTGCCTGTCGGATGGCTGACCAGACAATCTACACCAGGGCCGGCCCAGAGATAAGTGTGGCGGCAACTAAGAGCTTTAGTGCTCAACTCATGGTGTTGTATTGGCTAGCGATGGGATACTCTAAAGCTGATGCTAGAAGATTAGCCAGCATGCTTTTGGGATTAAGACAACTGCCAAGCAAGGTCCAACAAGTATTAGATAATGAGGATATAATCTTACAGTATGCCAGATACCTCTCAAAGTATGAAAATGTATTCTTCATTGGCAGAGGCATAAACTTTCCTCTAGCCCTGGAGGGGGCGCTTAAGCTAAAGGAGATTGCCTATATTCATGCTGAGGGCTATGCTGCTGGAGAGCTAAAGCATGGCTCCTTCGCTTTACTGGGTGAAAATACACCGGTTATTGCCATTGTGGCTCAGGATAATACCTATGAGGCTATGCTGACCAATATCAAGGAAGTTAAAGCCAGAAAATCCCCCCTAATAGCACTGGCTGAGGAAGGGGATGAGGCTATCAGGGAATTAGCTGATTTCGTCATTACTGTGCCTCGGGTTGATGCCATATTTTCACCAGTAGTTAACGCAACTGCCCTCCAGCTACTTGCCTATTATACGGCTAAGGAGAGGGGCTGTCCCATAGACTTCCCACGGAATCTAGCCAAGACTGTAACCGTGGAGTAGGCGATAGCCGTTTCGGGGAATGCTTTATTAAAACAATGAAAAAGGTGATTGTTACTGGCGGGGCTGGCTTTATTGGTTCGCATCTTGCCGAAGAACTGGCAAGACAAGGCTACCAAGTAATCATCCTTGATGACCTATCTACCGGGAAGATAAAAAACATAGAACTACTGCTTAAGAAAAATAACACCGACTTCATTCAAGGCAATATTACCGACCTTTCTCTACTCCGGAAGCTTTTTCGGGGCGTTGAATATATCTTTCATCAGGCAGCTATTCCCAGTGTTCCCCGAAGCATAGAGAACCCTCAAATATCCCACGAAGCCAATGTAACCGGAACCATAAATGTGCTTCTGGCAGCCAGAGACAATGGCATCAAAAAATTGATTTATGCTTCATCTTCCTCCATCTACGGCGATACTCCTACTTTACCCAAGAGTGAAGACATGTTACCCAACCCCCAATCTCCCTACGCCGCAAGCAAGCTGGCCGGAGAATACTATTGCCAGGTTTTCCACCGAGTCTACGGGCTGCCTACGGTTTGCCTGAGATATTTCAATGTGTATGGCCCGAGGCAAGACCCAGATTCCCAATATGCCGCTGTAATTCCGAAGTTTATAAAGATGGTCTCCGGAAGAAAAGCCCCTATCATCTTCGGGGATGGTGAGCAAACAAGGGACTTCACCTTTGTCACGGATGTTATTAAGGCAAATATTATAGCTGCTGAGAGTGATGCCAGCGGTGTATTTAACATCGGAAGAGGCGAGAGCATCTCCATAAACCGACTAGCCGAGCTTATTATCCGGCTCGTAGGTAACAATGTCGAGCCAATCCATAAAGAACCGAGGCCTGGAGACATAAGGCACAGTCTAGCAGATATCTCCAAGGCTAGGGCTATCGGCTATGAACCAAAATATAGCCTAGAAGATGGGCTGAGGGAGACAATAAGGAGAACTAGAAATGAGAAATAGATTAGCCGAAGCAGTCATCTGTATCGTCGGGCTTGGCTATGTTGGTTTACCTCTAGCTGAAGCCTTTTCCCACCACTTCAAGGTAATCGGCTTTGACACTAACGTTAAGCGGGTGAAGGAGCTGAGGCTCCGTAATAATAATCAAAACACCACTATTACCGATAGCCCTCAGCAGATAAGGAAGGCTGATTTCATAATAATTACGGTCCCTACCCCAGTAACCAGATCAAAGGAGCCAGACTTATCCCATATTAAAAGCGCCTCAAAGATTATCAGCCAGAATATGAAGACAGGCTGCACCGTAACCCTAGAATCAACCGTCTATCCTGGTGTTACCGAGGAAGTAGTGAAACCAATCCTAGAGGAGTCGGGGCTTAAGTGTGGCAAGGATTTCAAAATAGCCTATTCGCCAGAAAGAATAAACCCTGGGGATGATGAACATAGCCTAGATAGGGTTACTAAAGTAGTTAGTGGGATGGACGAGAGCACTACTGAACTCGTGGCTGAATTGTATAGTAAGATATGCCCTGCGGTCTTCAAGGCGAAGAGTATAAAGACCGCCGAAGCAGCCAAGGTCATAGAGAATGTACAGAGAGATCTAAATATAGCTCTAGTTAATGAATTATGCCTCATCTTTGAGCGTATGGGCTTAACTACTAGTGATGTGCTGGATACCGCTGCCACCAAGTGGAACTTCCACCGCTATGCCCCTGGCTTGGTTGGTGGACACTGCATCCCGGTTGACCCTTACTACCTAGTATATAAAGCTAAGGAACTTGGCTACCATCCCCAGGTAATTCTAGCCGGCAGAGCCATCAACGACTACATGCCCAAGCACGTGGCTGAGATAGCCATAAAAGCCTTAAATGACGCGGGTAAGGTAATCAAGGGCTCCAGAATACTGATAATGGGCTTGACCTATAAAGAGAATGTAGCTGATACCAGAGAGACACCAGCCAAAGATATAATAAAAGAGCTTAAAGAGTATGGGGTGGAAATTTTAGGCTATGACCCTTTGCTCAACAATATTGAAGTTGAATTTGGAATTGAAGCCCTATCAACCCTAGAAGATATTTCAGACATTGATTGCGTAATACTGGCCGTGGCCCATGATAACTTTGAAGAGATAAGTTTGAAGAAATTAAAAAATATTATGACCAATAACCCTATATTAATTGATGTCAGAGGTTTTTGGGACGGGGTGGAAGCTAGTAGAATAGGGTTTCAATACAAGAGTCTATAAAGAATCAATTTGATGGAATTAGCCTCTTCCGAGCACAACTTCCTAGGACAAGCACTTATCACCTTAGAATTCTTAAAACGAGGGGCAGGTTGGTATCTAAGCTGTATCACCAGAAATTTACGACGAGCGCCCTCAGGGAAGTCCTAAGTCTTACTTGGGTGGGGGAAGGAAGATTACTAAGAAAGACTTAATATTTTTAGTAATCTTAACGCTTATGTCCAAAATTATTGATGAATCGCTCCAGAAAGTAGCCAGAGGCACAGCAATAAGCTTTGTCGGGACAGTCGTTGGACTAGGTCTGTCGTTTGCTACCACAGTCGTTGTGGTCAGACATATAACCCAGAGTGAATACGGAATCTACTCCCTGGCGCTAACTGTAATCAGCATCGTAGTTTTACTATCTCTCCTCGGGCTGGAGAGCGGAATAGCTAGATATATTGGCTACTTCAAGGGGAAGGATGATGTTGAAAGAATTTCAGCAGTGGGTTCTTCATCAGTAAAATTTGCCTTGATGGCAGCTATTCCCTTGTTTCTCTTCCTCTTCTTTGCTTCAGACCTAATCTCAGTAAAAATTTTCCACAGTCCTGAGCTTTCTCTGCCTTTGAGAATACTGGCTACAGGGCTACCATTCTCTGCCCTAACCACAGTCTTTATCTCCCTCTTCCGCGGACTTGAAAAAGTAGAGGTAGGGGTATATTTCGCCAACTTTTTACTACCCTCTATTTTCCTGGTGTTGATACTTGTAGTTATCTTATGGTGGGATTTTGGTTTCACTGGGGTAATTTATGCCTATCTGGCCTCAATTCTATTCACTTTTATAGCCATCTCTATATATACACGAAAAAAGTTGCCTTTTCCACTGATAAGAAAGACGGGGAATAGTTCAATGGGAAAGGAGCTACTGGTTTTTTCCCTTCCTCTGTTAGCTACAGGTGTGGTAGGCACCGTCATGAATTATACAGATACGCTGATGCTGGGCAACATGATGATGCCTGGCGATGTCGGGCTTTATAATACAGCAGTTCCTCTGGCACGCCTCCTTGCTCTGCCGGTAACAGCGCTGCTCATTATCTACACCCCTGTCATATCGGGGCTATATGCCAGGAATTTAATGAACGAGATAAAAAGAAACTATATTATTATAACCAAATGGATATCCTCCTTAGTCCTGCCTCTATTTCTGGTGCTATTCCTGTTCCCGGAGACTATATTAGGTTTCTTCTATGGCTCAAGTTATATCCCAGCAAGTATTGCCTTAAGGATTTTAGCTCTGGGGCAAATAATTGATGTTCTCTTAGGGCCAAATGGGGCCACCCTAATATCTATTGGCAGACCAAGGTTTGTGATGTGGGTTACAATAATTTGTGCCGGTGTGAATGTGGTCTTAAATATTCTCCTGATTCCCCGGCTGGGAATAGCTGGGGCAGCTATTGCTACTACTGTATCTGCCGAGTTGATGAAGATAATCAGGGGTATAAAACTTTATTCCTTAACTGGAATTCAGCCACTGAGCAAGAATCTTGTGAAGCCTGCGTTGACTTCTACCGGACTGATTATTATCATCTACTTTATAGTCACCAATTTTCTCCAAGTAACCTTCTGGATGCTGCCGATAATCTTCATCCTTTTTTATGGCTTATACGCCATATCAATGTTATTTACTAAGAGCTTTGACCAGGAGGATATAGCGATGCTCCTAAAAATAGAGAAAAGAACAGGGATAAATGCCTCAACAATAAAAAGGCGGCTAAAGAGGTTTCTATAGTCAACCTCAACTTGGCAGAAGAAATAGGACCACCCGCAGTTGACAATGGGCAAATTAATAGTTTATTATGTAGCCAACAGGCAATTCAATGGGAGACATGTTGTAATTTTAACAGTTGGAATAGGCCCAAGGCCTGATTCCTTAACGATTCAAAAACTAACCCATATGTAGCAAAGAGTGCGACTAAAGCTCATGATGCCGAATCTAACGACAGAAAGGCGGAAGGAATGGACAAAATGGCTAGGAAGATGAAATGATAAAATCAAATGAACCTAGCTAACAAATATCTTGTTCGTCTTCAACTTAGGAAAACTAGCTACTCAGGCGAGGTAGAGTAAATGAGTGCAAGAGAAATAGATTATAATTCCAAATTCTGGACAATAAGAGCAAAGCGTTATAACAAACTGGAATGGGTTAGTGATCGCCTATATTTAGATGCACTTATAAAGGCTGGAAAATTTAGAAAGACCGACACTATATTGGATGTTGGAACGGGGACCGGAGTCGTCGCTCATGCGGTTGCGCCATTTGTGAAGAGAGTTATTGCTCTTGATAAGTCACAGAAAATGTTGGAACATGGCAATTGGAATGGGAATATGTATTTCATCAAGTGGAACATTCTAAGTCCTCTATTTGAGAACGGGGTGTTTGATAAAGTAGTTGTAAGGCATGTTCTCCATCACATATTAAAAGGCACACAAAAAACAGTAAACGAATGCTACCGCGTTCTGAAGAAAGGAGGACTACTGGTTTTATCCGAGGGTGTTCCTCCATCACCAGAGGTTAAGCAAGATTATATCGAACTATTTAAGCTCAAGGAGAAGCGGCTAACCTTTATGGAGGAGGACCTTATCGCTCTGATGGAAAAGGCAGGATTTGAAAACATCCAGTCCTCTATCTTCTGGCTGAGAAAAATGAGTGTAAGAAATTGGCTTGCTAATAGCGGCTTGCCCCAGTCGATTCAAGATAAAATTTTCGAGCTCCATGCGAATGCCGAGGGGTATTTTAAAAAAGCTTACAACTTAGTAGAAGCCAACGGAGATTGTTTGATAGATATAAAAATGGTCATACTGACCGGGGAAAAATGAATACGGCCACAGCCCGAAGTTCTTTCATAATAAGCTGCAGTGTTTACAGATTGTAAGTCTTCCTAATTACTAAGATGCAAGTAGTAAAGCTTTTGCTCATAACCGTCTGGACTCTCCTTGATTATGTGGACGGTCATCTAGCTAGATACAGTAATCCTGTCCTCTAGATTTTTGCTTAACGAAATCTCCCAAATAATCAAAATAGAGAACACTGTGAAAGACTAGGTTAGTAGCGTTACAATGCTTGTTACAGTGTGGATGACTAACAACGGAACTCTTTGACAGCGATGAAAAGCCATTGGATGGAAATAGACTACGACGAGCTTTTACTTGTCAATAAAATTTTTAGTAGCATAGGGAGTAATCTAAAGTGGTGCCTAATACACCTCCTATAGGTGTGCTAAGGGAAATTTGCCAGAGTGGGCATGAGTCTAGCGGCTATATAAAGCATGTAAATAGAAGGATATCTATCTATATTACCAAGCTGCTACTTTATACGCCTATTACCGCAAATCAAGTTACCCTTCTTTGGATACTATTGGGAGTGGCAGCTGGAATACTCTTTTCCTTTGGTAATTACTGGTACGCAATTATTGCAGCACTGCTCAGCAATTTATCCGAGGAATTAGACTATGTTGACGGGGAGGTCGCACGCTACAAGGGAACATCCTCTCCCTTTGGACAGTACTTGGACCGCTTGGGTCACATAATAGTATATCCCACTCTATTTATGGGCATATCTTACGGGGTCTATAATAACTTCCATAATCCTATAATATTTATATTCGGTTGTTCAACATTCTTATTCTTTTCTCTGGCACCAAATTATATGTCCTTAAATGTATCTCGTATCCTTCAAGCCCACAGAAGGAGAAGTGCCCAAAAGACTAAAAGTGTTGTTAAGCAACCGCAACTAAACGAGATTAAAATGCCCAGCCTATTGAGTAAGATAGTAGGTGCAATTTATTTAGTCTCCAGCAGTTCAATCGTGCCCCTCTGGCTTTTATTAGCCGTAGTTCTCAATTCCGCACACCTTTTCCTTATCATCTTCGGGATTCTCCTTCCTTGTAACTGGCTCCTGTCGCAGTTCTCCACTATATCAACTGTGAGTTCTCTCAGGGGATAAAATAATAAAGTCAGTCATTCCTCGTATACTTCCCATACTTCTAATTCTCCGTTGGCGTAAATTTTGCTTACAGTTGAGTCAGAGTTCAATTCGGCAAAATCGCCTTCCGTATACTGATAGTGTCTTCTATACTCAGGAAAGGACATAGGATATTTTATATCTATTTCGCTGGTAACAAGATACCTATCTTGAAAGCCGAATGTCTCGGCAGCCGAATCATTTATGTCATAACCAAAGTGTGGCGGAATGGGTCCCTGGTTTACTATTGCATTACTAGGCTGCTGACACCCCAACTCTAAATCTTTAAACCTGTAAACTTTGACTAAAAAACTCTGTATCGGTGTTTGTCCGTCATTGTGGCCTATTAACCAACTTGTCCCCTCTATTTCATATCTGGTGACCTGCTCGTTCCATAGTTCTATCCTGGGTGAGCGATAGACATTAAGTACACCCACTATGGCTGCCCCGATTATAACTAAAGCAGTAAAAGCTATGATGACTTTACCAGTAGGAGAAAAACTTTCCTCACCGGCTAGTTCATATACTACAAGACCATTAAGTATGACGCTCATCAGTATTAGAAACACTGCCCCCCTGAAAATATTCAATGGCTGAAAGAAGCCAAGGTAGAAAAATAGAGCACTCAGTCCAGCCACGATTGTTAGAATGCCATAGGTAAAAATCACCGCATCTACCTTTTTTCTCTTGGATAGGCTCCACTTCAAGATAAATATGAGCGCCACAAGTGATACCAAGAAGTATATAAAAATGGCGCCATAGTTATTAAGCAAATATTTAGCGATTTCAGAGGGAGAAGCAGTGGTGTGCCCTAAAACCTGTACATATTCCTGATAGGTGGAGTAGCCAACCTGGTGAAATAGCCACTCCCAGACTTTTTTGAAAGTTTGCCCTATACTAACTGACGAAAAGTACCACATAAAAAAGGAGATAAACATTATAAGGCTGAGCCCACCATAGTTCCTACCCAGCCAGGTCGTCTCTGCTAATCCAGATTTTTTATAACTCGCTGCCAAGCGATGCAATATTGAGGATAACCCAAAGCTGAGGAACATAGCTACTACAAAAAGCCCCGTTATTGGATGATGGAAAACAATATGAAATGCCAGTATTAACGCCAGTATTGCCCACTGAACCTTGTCGAATGAAAACTTCTCTCGCCTATGGTAGAGATAGAGCAGAAGAGGTATCATAAATACACTTGAGAAAGAAGGGTGAAGGTCTAAATGGAAGTAGGAATATATCATAGGGGAGGCAAAGGCAGTTACCAGGATAGCCTGCCCACGATTCCTGGATATAATAGACGCCAGCAGGTATATATTAATTATATAGATAATGCTGAAGAGAGCGCAGGTAAGAACCGATACTGCCCTGCTTGATAACCCGGCAATATCTAATATACTTACCCCTAATATATGTATCATCGGGTAATAATTCTCTCCTATGTGCCCGGTAATAAGAATATCCTTCATAAAGCCCAGATGAGATAGGGCATCCTCCCTACCGAACATGGCGTAGCCCCTGAAAGCGGGTAAAGTGAGGATAATTAGGTTGGAAAAAATGACCACCAACAGCCCAATCAACCACCAGCTTGATTTTCCACCAAAAAAGGCGTGACGCACCAATATGCAGATTCCACAGGCAAGACTGGCTATCAAGAAAGACCAGAAGTATGTTGGGTAGGCTTTATAAATATCGAGCTCATATCCGGTGGCTGGTGGGGTGATAGCAATAGTGTATAATGCCAGACCTGTAAAAACAAAGGCCATTATGGCTAAAATCTTTGTCAGTTTCACTCCTTGCCTATCTCCCTTGCCGATAGTATAATGAGCTACTAGCTAGAAGGCAATATGGAAGTCCATTTCAGTGGATGTAATAATCGTCTGTCATACCGAGTTTGGCTATATAAGAGATAGAGCATTAGCTTTTGAGAAGGACCATCCTGTCGGTGTTGAGCAGGGTGTACCCAATCTGATTGACATTGCTGATAAATATGGGGCTAAAGTTACCTTTGCCGTCTGTCCTGAGGTAGTAGAATACTTCCCTAGAGGGATAAAACATGAAATTGGTTTGCATATTCACCCGGGATGGGTTCAGTCCGGGCAGGAAAGGCCTAAATTATGGATTATAGGGGACAGTTACCTCAAGGAGCACTGCCAGCAATCGGTTAACTCTACAGCATTAAGAGATTACCCCTATGCTGAGCAGCTAAATATGATTAAGACGGGCAAGGAATATCTGGAGCGTGAGCTCAGCATCGAGCCAAAGGTATTTGTCGCCGGCAGGTGGTGTGAAGATAATAACACCATTAAAGCCCTAGTAGAGGCCGGCTTCACCCATAGCTGCTCAGCTACCCGCTCTAAAACTGACCATTACGATTGGTCAAGGCTTCCCCGAATATGCATGCCCTATCATCCCAGCCAAGAAGATTACCAAAAAAGGGGGAGTTTGCCCTTGCTAATCGTTCCTATCTCTCATATGCTCTTAGGAGGAGCCGCAAATCCAGAGGAGGCACCCTATGTTGGCTTGCCCTGGCTCAAAGCGTGCTTCTTGGAGTATTATCGCCAGGATTTGCCCCTGTTTCACATCTGCCTGCACTCCCCATGTGGCACAGACGATTACTTTTTATCAGCAATGGATAAGCTACTGGGCTTCATCTCACGACATAAGAAGGTCAACTTCAAGTTCGCCTCTGAGGTAGTGGAATACAAAGAGGTGAACCCCAAAACAGATATTTTGCCCTATATATTTGGCATTAATAGAGCTATTGTAACGTCATACCTGGAGTGGAGGCTGACCATTCCCAGGAGAGTAGCGACCAAATGCTGGAAATAGAGATAAAGGGACATATATTTAAATATAAGGAGATATGGTTTGCTGATTATCCTCACGATGTCAAAGGCTGCACCAGCGTGACATTTAGGGAGTGCAAGAATAAGGTTGATATCGCTGGATTTACCCGGCAAGAACATACAACCTTAGTTATAGATTTAACCCAGGATTTAGACATAATCTGGAAGAATATGGGCAAGAAATCCTGTAGATATGAGATAAATCGTGCCCAAAGAGAAGGAATAGTGGTCAAGATAAACCACAACTTTGATGAATTTTACCAGATGGACAAGTCATTTAGAGGAAAGAAGGGACTGGGAGCTGGCTCATTGTGCCATCCAGAATTTATGAGGAGATACGGAACCTTATTCACTGCTGAGGTTGCTGGAGAGATTATTGCTGGTCAGTTTTATCTGAAGGATGAGGATAATATGAGGTGGTTAGTGGGAGCGTCTAAACGACTGGAGGTAGATAGAGATAAAGCCATTCTCATCGGCTGTGGGAATAGGCTAATGATATGGGAAGCGATAAAGTATGCTAAGGAGAATGGAATAAAGGAGTTTGATTTTGGAGGTTACTATACTGGCAGGGATAAAAATGACCAGAGGTATTCCATAAATCTCTTTAAAGAAAGCTTCGGGGGAGAATTAACGAGGCATTACATATATCAAAAGGGCTACTCTAGGGCTTATAAACTGGCACAGTTTGTAGCCAAAGGAATTAATAAACACTTCAAAATATCTGGCTAAAAAATGAAGATAGCCATAATTGCTAACGGGCTCCCGCCACAGCTATTAGCAGGATAAGATAATGTACAGTGAGTTTGTAAGAAAAGTTCTTTCACTATATCTAAAGGCTAGATATGGGAATGAACACCCTTGGGAATACTATCGAGAGCTAAATGAAAGTCAGTGGTGGTCACCAGATGAAATAGCCACTCTGCAACTCAAAAGATTAAATACTCTTCTAAAGCATGCTTACCAAAATGTTCCATACTATGCCCAAAAATTCAGGGAAGTAGACTTAGAGCCAGACGATATCAAAACCTTGGACGATTTGCCTAAGTTACCTATACTGACCAGACAAGAAATTAGAGAAAACCTTCCTAATTTAGTGGCTAAGAATTTCCCGCACTCTAAAATAATACCTTACGCAACAGGTGGTTCCACTGGAGAACCTCTACAATTTTATGTTACCGAAGAGAGCAAGGGGAGAGGAGTAGCCGCTTCAAATCGCGCCTACTCCTGGTATGGATATGAGCTAGGAGATAAGGTTGCTTATCTGTGGGGTTCTCCGCGGGACCTATCAATTCAGCAAAGTTTATCAAATAAGATTTCTCTTCTGGTTTTTAGAACGATTTATTTAGATGCCTTCAATATGTCAGAAAAGCAAATGGAGGAGTTCGCTCAAAAACTGGCAAAATTTAAGCCAGAAGCAATTATCGCCTATGCTTCAGCAGGTTACCTTTTCGCCAAGTTTTTACAGCATAGGGAAATTAAGAACATTAGACCGAGGGTGGTGATAACCCAGGCAGAGAAGCTATTCCCGCAGCAGAGGCAACTTATTGAGGGAGTCTTTAACTGTGAAGTTTTTGATTTCTATGGCTCCCGAGAGGTATCAGCGATGGCCGCTGAGTGTCCACAGCACCAGGGTTATCATATCTCAGCCGAAAATGTCATTCTCGAATTCGTTAGAGATAATAAACCCGTTCCCTCGGGAGAAACCGGTAAAATTTTAGTAACTGACCTCCACAATTATGCTATGCCTTTCATAAGGCATGAAAATGGTGATTTAGGCATACCCTTAGTTGGAAAGTGCTCCTGCGGCCGGGGCTTACCCTTAATGAAAGAAGTAACCGGCAGAACTAGCGATATAATAATTGGGGCAGGTGGTAAGAAGATACACGGGGAGTTCTTTACACATCTTTTCTGGGATAAGCCATGGGTCAAACAGTTTCAAGCAATACAAGATAGAAACAGGAATATCACTATCAAGATAGTAGGAGAACAAGCAGAAGAAAGTGAAATAGAAGCGATAAGGGCTATTATCCAGCAAGAGGTTGGAAGTGAAATAAAGCTTGACATCTTGTTTGTTGATTTTATTGATTCAACGAAATCGGGGAAATATAGATTTACCATATCAGAAGCGCCTCTGGAGTTCTAGAATTAACTATGGATAAGAGAAATAAAAACGCTAAAGTACACATCAAAACGAGAAGGAAGACTAATTCATGGAAGCCCATAAGCTACTTAAGGATTTTCTTGAATTGGCAATCCAAGAAGGTCTAGCTGGCTCAGCTAGCAGGTTACACTTCTACCTCAAGAGCTTTTATAAGGGCATACCCCTGAGCCAAAAGTCAGTTCTAGATATTGGTTGTGGAACAGGCTTATTGAGTCTCTATGCTTTTTGCCAAGGGGCAAGACAAGTTGTGGGATTAGAACCGGAAGCGCAAGGAAGTACTATAGGGACGTTGCATAAATTTACGAAAATGATAAATATACTTGGCTTGAATGGAATCACTGCTCTCCCCTGCACATTTCAGGAGTATAGTTGCCCTGATAACAGCTATGATATAATAGTGCTCTGCGACTCTATTAACCATCTGGATGAAGAAGCCTGTATTCACCTTCAACATAGCCAACTCGCCAGAGATAAATACAAGTGGCTCTTTAGTAAAATGAACAGACTGTTAGCTTATGATGGGAAGATAATAATAACCGATTGCTCAAGGCATAACTTCTTTGCCCTCTTGGGTAGAAAGAATCCATTCGGCCCTGATATTGAGTGGCATAAACATCAATCTCCAAGATTTTGGGCTAATCTCTTAGAAAGCTGTGGCTTTACCAATCCGATGATTAACTGGACAACGCCGCTCATACTCCGAGGGCTTGGCAAACCATTGGGCAATCTTTTTACCTCATATTTCCTGCTTAGCCATTTCCGATTAGTAATGAATAAAAAGCACCTACAGAGTGCCGGTTACCACATTTGAGCTGACTTAAGGAATAGTGTGTGAAAATAGCCATCCTGATATCAGGATTTCCACCACAAGTACTGGCAGGGACTGAAATCGCCACCTACAACCTTGCTAGACACTTAGCAAAGTTGGGCCATAATATCCATGTTATAACTAGCCTTAATAAAGGACTGCCAAAAGAAAGCTTTGAAGAGGGCTTCTATATTCACCGGGTCGG
>Ga0172362_10000394_pt1 | contig 35007 bp, 36 predicted proteins | sample LakKivs1_kivu2a2_FD_114534 | JGI IMG/M metagenome (GOLD analysis project Ga0172362, IMG submission 114534) | Sediment microbial communities from Lake Kivu, Rwanda - Sediment s1_kivu2a2 | ecosystem: Environmental > Aquatic > Freshwater > Lake > Sediment | place: Rwanda: Western Province, Lake... | reverse complement strand
TAAGCAAAGCAAAACTGCTAGGAGTTTTCCTGGGGGAAAACTGATCAGTGCTTTGCTTAAGTATAAGCAAAGCAAAACTGCTAGGAGTTTTCCTGGGGGGAAAACTGATCAGTGCTTTGCTTAAGTATAAGCAAAGCAAAACTGCTAGGAGTTTTCCTGGGGGAAAACTGATCAGTGCTTTGCTTAAGTATAAGCAAAGCAAAACTGCTAGGAGTTTTCCTGGGGGGAAAACTGATCAGTGCTACTAGTAGTCTCTAATCCTCACTCTCCTGATTATTATCATCGTAGTAATATCCATCATCATCATAGTAATCATCATAATCTCCATCTAAATAAACATTTGCGAGAGTTGCACCTCCTAAAGCACCAGCTCCCCACCAGTATGGATTGTTCCAACCTCCTGGACCTGGTCTGGGGCGGGGACGAGGGCGAGGGCGAGGGCGAGGGCGAGGGCGGGGACGGGGACGAGGGCGAGGTCCAGGGCGAGGTCCAGGGCGAGGACCAGGTCGAGGTCCAGGTCGAGGTCCAGGTCGAGGTCCAGGTCTTCCTAAACCTCCCATTCCTCCTCTACCTCCCATTCCTCCTCTACCTCCCATTCCTCCCCCAAAACCTCCTCTACCTCCCCCAAAACCTCCTCCACCACCGCGACCACCTCCACCACCGCCTCCTCCTCTAAAACTTTCCATTTGTTTTTGATAAATGAAACACATTAATAAAATTGCTCCAATTATAACAACACCTATCAAAGTATATTGTAGTGCCTGGTTTTTTTTAGCCATCTATAATATTATGAGTGAAAAATAGTTAACTGTAATTTGAATTAAAATGCGTAAAAAAAAATAAAATATCTTCTTAATTTATAATGGCAGATAAGTATAGACCTGCAGAAAGAGCAAAAGATCCAAAATATATTCGTTTTCCAAGAGTTAATGCGGATTTTTTTGGTAGATTTGGAATCGAAAAATCAAGTGATAATTCATTCACTATAACAATTAATAAAAATCGAAGAAATATATCTATCAAGTCGCGTAAAGATAAGGGTTTTAAAGAAAGTGGTGATCTTAAATTTAAGGAACTCTATGATGTTTTAAAAAATGTTAAAATTAATTTAAAATTAGGCGAAAATAAATATGAGGTAGAGAACATTGAAAAAGAAAAAGGAGTTATAAAAATTAAAGGAAAAGGTAATTTTGACGTTAAAGCGATCTCTAATAAATTATCGTTAAAGGCATTTGTCCCAGTTGCTCAAAACGCCAAACCATTTGGTCCTCTTAAGTACACTACTAAAAACCCTTTTCGTTTTTTTATTTATGAAAGTTATGCTCTACCCAATTTAGACACAACTTTTAATAGAGATGGTACTCGAGTTTTAATAAATAAAGGTGCCATATTTTGGTACACTCCTGCTCAAACAACTGTCAATAAAATTTTAGGATTTAGATATATCTTAGTAAATATCCCAGCTGCTGAATTTATTCCTAACCAAGACAAAGTTATTAAAATAGGACCCAATGCAAATGTTTATTATGGATGGTTTAATGAAGATCCTCAATACCCTAAACAATACGTCGATTTTTACATATATCAATCATTAGTGAATAACTACTTATATGTATTTACAGTTAAGAAAAGTACATTCTTCTCCAATTCAAATTTTAATCTTACAAAGAATGCAGCAATAGCTTAAATTCGTAAAAATATATAGATTTAAATATTTAGAGTATTAACGCTACCCCGTCTATAAGAAGACGATATAACAATAATTATGTTTATTTTTATTAAACCGGTTATAAAAATAAATGAATTATTGTAATTGGGGAGAAATTATTAAACTAAAGTATTGAGGATTTTAGGTAGCGTTGGTCCAAGATATTTTAGTAATTTTGTCGCGATAATTTATTATTCACAATAGTAAATCATCTAATTTCTTTTAACATTCAGTATTCTAAATATTTTTCCACATATTTGTCCATCAACTAAACCCGTTCCATTCTCTATTTTTTGAACAATATCTTTTTTTACATTCAATTGTTGAGCTAATTGATCTTGAGTTAGTTTTTTATCGCACCTAGCTTTTTGAACTTTTTGCCCATACTCATGACCATATGTTTTCAAACTTTTACCGGCATCAATATCTGCCTCTATTTTAGCTTGCTGTGAAATTACAAAATTTGATTTTGGTTTTTCCACAGGTTCACTTGTTTTATTTTTTGGATTTAGGACTATAGCATTCCAATCTTGATGTTCGTAGGACATTATTAAATATTTATGATATATTTTTTAAGTAATTTTACTTTAATTAAAAATAGAATAAAATATTATGTTGTTGCTTAATTTATTCAAACTACTATCATTATTATCAGCATATTTGTATTTTTTAAAAATTCAAAATTACGAAAGCGAATTCATTGCTAATAGAATTATTAGTACCATTAAAAATGGAGAGAATGTATTTTGGAAATTGAGCCAATGGATAACTTCTAGAATAGAATTCCAATCACTTGTTAAAAATAATTATTTAATAGATAATCTTAAAGTTTTTTATGAAAATTGTCCTTCACATGATTTTACAGTTACAAGAAATTCATTGGAAAATCATTTTAATAAACCATTAGAAGAAGTATTTGAATCAATTAATGAAATTCCAGAGGCATCAGGATCAATTGGACAAGTTCACATTGGTGTTCTTAAAGATGGAAGGAAAGTCGCGATTAAAGTAAAACATCCCGACATAGACGATAATATCACCTATTTATGTTGGATATTAAGATCAATTTTAAAAATAAGATTTCTAATGAGAAAAATCAATTTTGATATAACAGGGATAGAGGAATACTTAATGAAACAAACTGATTTTAAAAATGAAGCGTCCAATCTTAAAAAACTTAGTGAATTTTATAAAGACAATGAATATATTTTAGTCCCAGAAGTATATGAAGAGGGTTGTGACATATTAATTATGGAATATTTGGAAGGTATAAATATAGAAAATTTTTATAATGAATGTATTAAAAATAATTCAAAAGATAAGCATTGGGAGGTTATGATAAAATTTTGGTTATTTGTAAGAGAGAGTATTTTAATTCATAATTTTTTTCACGCCGACTTACACAAAGGAAATTGGAAAATAAAGGAAGATAAAATAATTATTTACGATTTGGGAATTATTCTTGATAATCCAGAGCATTTTGAAATAAATACAAAAATATGGAAAGGTTTTGAATGCCGTTCTCCAAAGATAATATCAGAAGTAATCACTAATAATTTAATCGATAATGAAATAGAAAAAGATAAATTCAAAAATGAATTATTGGAACATCTATCAAAGAATATGGACGTTCAATCAATCGACTTTATGGGTGATATAAAAAATTTGTTAATATTTTTGAATGAAAGAAAAGTTATTTTAAATTTTCAAACACTAACATATTTACTCGCTTTCAATTTAGCATCTTTAAATTTCAAAAATTTCTCATTTATTGATGATAACAATCGAACATATTTTGAACAACATTTAGATAGATTTAACCTTATGAAGCAAAAATGTAAAGAATATAATAATGATAAATTAAGAGAGCAATTAGAATTAGATGAAGAATTTTTCATAAATGAGAACAAACATATTTTAAAAGCAATAAATGAAAAAAAAGATTCCATTGCGTATGAATATTTAAGTTCTGATAGTGAATAAATATATGAAATATGGAATAATGTATGGAAATTGGGCAGTTCTTCTTGAAGTCGAAGAAAATGATAATGTTAAAAATATAATTAGGAAATCAGGAACTTATTATTTTATAAGAGATTGGAAAAAAGAATTGGATTCAAAAACAGTTTCTAAAAAAATATTTATAGCAGAAAGAAATCTTTTCATATCTCATTTAAAAAATTTTAAGAATGAATTAAGCAATATTGAAAATGCTCTTTGGGAAATTGAACTCAAAAAAATCCATAATTATAATAAAATATTTGAATTAGATTTTTGTCCAATAGTGAGTGTCATATTAGCGTGTTATAATGCAAGTGATACTATTGTAAAATCAATTAGATCGATTATAAAACAAACTTATAAAAATATTGAATTAGTAGTTATTGATGATGCTAGTACTGATGATAGTTACGAAAAAATATTAAATGCACGGGAAAAATATAATGATAAAATATTCAATTTTAAAGTAATAAAAAATGATTCTAACATGGGAGCCTATTATTCGAGAAATATTGGAATAAGTTCTTCTTGTGGTGATATTATAGCAATCCAGGATGCGGATGATTTAAGTGATATATCTAGAATATCTATATCAACATATGAATTAATAAATTCAAGAGTTGAGTTTATTTTAGCAAATAGTCAAAAAATAGATGAAATTTTTGAATTATCACCTGTATTAGTCGCTATGGCAACATTAACAGTTGCTAGAAGTTTTTTCGACAAATATGGAATGTACGATGAGAAGACAAGGCATAGTGGAGATTTAGAGATTTTAGATAGAGCGTATTTTCGAAAATATGGTAATCATGAAATGGATAATTTTTGGTATTGGTTAAATTACACTGAATATAAAGAAGGATTTTACAAGCATATCTATGAAAACTTATATTACGTTGGTGAAGGAAAGGAAAGTATTACAAAAAAAAATGGGATTAAGAAAAGATTGGAATATTTAAATGAGAGAAGAAAAATTGAGAAAAATAAAATATAAATGTCAAATAGATGGATATTACTCAAAACAATTATGAAATTATGAAGAGGAATCTCTATAATAAAGTTGAGCATTTAGTGAAGATAATCAAAGCAAAAACAAAAACTGCTTTAGAACATAACGAAAAAGAAAAGATATTAAGGATCATTTCATTCATAATTATATCCCTTCAAGTCGATAATCTATATTCCTCCGTAATTCCCAAAAGTGGTATTGTCTCAATATTAAAAATATTCGGTTTGGATGAAAAAAAAGCGGAGAAAATCAAAGGTTTATGTAATAATGGAGTAAGTGTAGCATTATTATCAATTTTAATTTTAAAGAATTTAAGACAATAAGTTTTTTTTTATTTTATAATTTGTAAAATAAAAATATGAGGATACATCGTATGAGCGATAAGGAGATCAACTCTCTAAATATACCCGTTCAAAAGTACGAAGAAGATATGGGTTTTAAAGATTTTAAGGAAAAAGCGAAGGCTCTTCTTGGTGAAACTTCTTTGAATTACCTTAAGTATTTATTGATTCTTTACGTGGTTATAGATCTTTACAGTCTTACATCTCCAGAGCGTAAGAACGCTTTAGTTAAAGTTATGGAAAGAATGGGTTTGAAGAACAAGACTATTGAGAAGATTGATAGTTATTTGAAATTAGGCTTAAGTACTAGTTACATTACTTTGTTATTTATTAATGCTTCAAAGGACAAGGTTAAACCCAAGGATGCTTGCAGAAAGTAATTTAGCTTATTTTTACACTATAAAGATAAATGTCTCCATTTTTCTTTACAATTGAATACTTAAATGGTATTTCTTCATACATATCACAGTTAAATTTGTATTCATCATTGTTTAAATTTTCTTTGAAATATTGTAAACTATCAACAATCCAATTTATATAATATTTTTTGTTATTTACACTTATTACATTATTGAAAGATAATTTAGATGAATCATTACTTTCGATTTTATTAAGAGTTATAAAATCAGAAGATTTAGGAATAATTCCAATTACATTACCATTAAGTAAAACTTCCATTTATTTAAATTTTTTTATAAAAAAGTTTTACGAAAAAATCGAAAAATAATTTTGGTATAAATATTAATGACTGATTTGATGGAAGCAAATCGTGACGATAATAAGAGCTTTCTTATAGATCCATACGAGAATAGAAGTGAAGATTTGGATAGCAATTCAAAATCTAAAGAAATTGATAATGTTAGTTTATTTCTTAATCCTACTCTAAAGACAAGTGAGCTTAATCACTGGTCCTCTGAATCATTAAAAACTTCTAAATTAAAATTTGATGTAGATGTTTTGAATATGAGTCAAAAAGAGACTGGATTTACAAATACTGAGGCACTTAGTGAGAAATACATTGCAATTATCGATGAATGTGCAGCAGTTTCTACAACTGGAAATATTTGTTTTCGCTTCTTTTTTATGGAAGGTCGTAGTTTTTTGAAGATTTTTCACTATAAAATGTTTATTATTTTGAAGAAATTTATTGAAAAACTTATTGTTGGACACTCTAAAGTAGGCGAGGGAAGATATGGAATTGATATATTTGTCTTCGTTACTCAAATGAAAGATAATGAATTGGGTTCCGCTATGATTCACAAATATGTTAAGAATGAGGAAACCAATCTTATTCTTCCAACAAAGGCAATAATGAAAATTAATAAAAAATATCTTTCTACTACTGCAAGAGACAAAGTAAATCTTAAGCTTATTCAAACTTTATTCCACGAACTTTTACACTGTCTTGGTTTTGGCTATTGGGAATTATTTAATAAGAACTTAACAAACAGCAAGAATTATATTAATAATTTAACTGCTGAAAATTTATTTTTGGCAGAGAAGCCGATTAGTCACTATAGAAATATTGCAAGAGATAGTAGCCTAGTTGGTATTCCAATCTCTACGGAGAAAACTCATTTTAATACCTTTAATACTCCAGTTCTTAGAGATGGTAAATTACATAGTGTTCTCCCTGGTTTGAAGTATGAAATTATGAGTAACAACGATACAGATATTAATGTATTCACCAAGATCTCCGCTTCTATTTTAGAAGAGTTGGGTTATATAATCAATTATAATCTTTGCGATGAATATCCTTTCACTCCCTTACCTGACGATTTAATTGTTGAATATACTAAGACAACATCTAATCATTTCGCCAATAAATTAGAGAAATATATTTTACTTCTTAAGAGTGGCAAGGTGCTTATCTCCGGTATTGAAACTTTTTCGATGAAGCAAAATCATACATATACTATTCACAACAAACACTCATATTCTATTTATGTGGTGAGTGCTCTTGAAGAAAATGATAAATACCTTCTTAGAGAGGAAGAAGGTGTCTCATATAGTGAAAATGAGGTAATAATTAAACCAAATGCTAAAACACCAAATATTTTCTACATTGTTAGCAGTATTACATTTGGTGGTGTTCCCATTATTAAGGAACCAGATATTCTCCACGTTAATTATGGTAACTGTTTCAATAAGAATTCCCTCAGAAGATTGATGGAAGATTTTATTGAAGGAAAACAGGGAAATTTTTAATCGGTTTCGTCCATTTTTCTTAATTCTCCAGTTGGTCTCCATCTTCTTTCGCTCTTCAATGGTGTTTGATTATTGTAGAAGCTATTTCCCATATAAGGGGCAGATGCATTTATAGATCCAGTTCCAAAACCTCCATACCAAGGTACGAATAACATTTGATACCAAGGTGCAACTGCTGGTCCATATGGTGCATTTGGACCTCCACCAACACCTGGACCGGGACCTCCACCTCCAGGAGGTCCTGAGAATGCTGATATACCTCCATTATACATGTACTGGGAACAGTCTGCAAAATAGGGGCCGTTGTAATCTCCCAAGACACAGCTACCGTATCCATTAGGATCAACACACCAACCACAATTGTTGCAAGACAAACAAGCATTCATTCCCTTTTTCCCTCTTCTATTACAATCTCCGCAGTATGATGGACTTGGAAAATCTCCATCGTCATTTGAAAATCCTTCTTGATATAAATTTTGTGAATAAACAAGTAAATAAACTATTACAATTAACACTAAAACTAAAGATGAAACTAAATGTAAATTCATATTATATAATTATATAATAATTTATTGGAAAAAAGTTATCCTAATACTAAATGTCTTTATTAGAAGAAAAATTGAATTATAAAATAAATGTTTTTCAAGTAAGGTACAATGTCAATTACTTTCAACTACTTGTTTAATGCTTTGGATGATTCTCACCCAAAAAGTGACAACATTGAAGGATTATCTTTAGAATTAATGAACCACCAAAAAACTGCAATTTATCACGCTCAACTTTTAGAGCAAAATGAAGGTTTTCGAATTGATTGGTCAACACAACCAATAAGCTATCGTGAAGAGGAAATTAGTCCTTATAGAGATGTATTTTTCAATTTTGGAATTTTAGCTTGTAAAGTTGGCTCTGGTAAATCATTTGTGGCTCTTGGATTAATTTTAAAGAAAAATTTGTTGAATTTTGATAGGACTTCAAGTGATGAGAGGGATCCTCTATGTTTTTCATTCAAACGTATTAATACTTTGGCAAGCACTGTTTCTACAAATATGATTCTAGTACCACACAATTTATTTAATCAATGGAAAACATACATTGTAAGTCACACAAATATGAATGTGACTTTTGTGAGTAACAAAAAAGAATTAGAGCAAATTTATGGAAAAATGAGGACTTATTATCTAAAATTATCTCAATTGAATGAAAAAAGAAAGATTATTCAAAGTGATGATATTCAAGAAACGATTAACATTATTGAAAGCTCATTACAAAATATTGAGATTGATGAAGAATCTGTTGATAATCTTTTTAAGGAAATTACAGAGAATAAGGTTTATCTAATTTCTTGTAACTGCTGGAATTCATTTGCAAGAGGTTGGAAAGATCATATTAGAAAAAAAATAAGTCGCATTTTTGTTGATGAAGTTCATTCTTTACATCTACCCAATTCAGAATCTATCAAAACGAATTTTATTTGGTTCATTACTTCATCAGTCAACGACTTATATAAACATAGGAACAATGGTTTTATTCACAACACTATTTCAAGCTATAGATGTCTTAGTAAACGCTATCAAGAATATATCACGATCAAAAACAATGATGAATATGTTGATTCCAGTTTACTTCTTCCTCCACCTGTTTTAAGAACAATTATTTGCAAGGCTTCAATTATTATTAATCTCTTTGCCGGTATTATCAACAATGATGTTAAAAATATGCTTTTAGCAGAGGATATTGATGGTGTTGTCTCTCACCTTGGCTTAGAAGTCGCGAGTGAACACAATATTATTACAATTCTCTGTGAAAATCTTGAAAAAGAGCTTGATAATGCAAAAATGATGTATCAAACAAAAGTTAATATGCATTATGCATCAGAGCAAGGAAAACAAGAAGCTTTGGTAAAAGCCAAAGAAAAAATAAGTGGAATTAAAGAGAAAATTGAGAGTGTGAGACAAAGAATTATTGAAAGTAATATGGATCCAATTTTACACATTGAAATTACAAATCCAGTTATTACTTCTTGCTGTAAAAATAAATTTGAATTGGAAAGTCTTACTTCTTATATTGAATTCAATCAATCAAAACAATCATCTATTAATTGTCCAATGTGCCGTACTCCACTTGACTTGAGTAAATTAATTTACATTGGAGACAAGAAGAAACCAAAGGAAAAGAAAAAAACCAATCCCAAAGAAGGGAGAGATTTTAAAGATTTCAACAAAATTGAAAATTTGGAGTATATTTTGCAAAATGAAATACCTCAAGATAAGAGAATATTGATTTTCTCAGAATACGAAGGAAATATCGCAAAAATATCTGAGACATTTAGAAAAACAGGAAGAAATAATTTGTCCCCATTGAAGGGCTCTTTAAGCCACATTACTTCCCTTATAGGGAAATATAACTCAGGGGAAATACCCAATTTGTTCTTGAACGCTAAATATTGTGGAAGTGGATTAAATTTGGAGAAAACAGATGTTATCATTATGATGCATAAAATGTCGGATGATAATATCAAGCAAGTTATTGGAAGAGGAAATAGGATTGGAAGAATAGGAGTTCTCCAAGTATATTTCCTCTACACGGATAATGAATAATTTTTAATTTTTAATTATAAATAATGGATAAAATATATATTACAAATACTTTATTGGACTTCAAAACAAAAATTATCCCAAAAAATGCAATTATTATAAATCTAGAAAAATTCAATAATAATGATTTTTTAAAAACAATTATTTCAAGATTGGATATAAATGAAATAATTTGTGAAAATAAAGAACTCCAAAAATATGTTTCAAAAATATTAAACAAAGAAGTTATAAACATCGAAGAATTGGAAATAAAATGTAGTAGATATCAAGATAAGTCCGTATTTTATTTCTTGTATTACATCTCTCTAGCATCATTTACATCGTTTTTTTTCTTTTCACTATACATAAAAAAAAGATTTCTAATAGGGATGATTTTAATTGTAAATCTATTTATATGGCTTGTATCTTATTATTTTTTAATGAAAAAACAACCTTGGGAAAATGTTATTATTGATAATTAGGAAGTTCCCTTATAATTGGAACAGAAATCAAGTATGGATCAATGAATTCCATCTCGAAAATATCCAATATTTGTTTATATTTTTCTATATCAATCTCTTTCAACTTATCTACTTTCAATATAGAGGGATCACTTTGTTCGATCATTATTTTTAAATAATATTGTTTGAATGATTGATTATCTGTTACTGGGATAGTAGCTTCTATAATTTCACAATTATATACATTTTTAATTTTGTTATTAAAATATTTTAATGTACTATTAGCAGTTATTAATTCAACACTTTTCTTAGAAAAATGACATCCAAAAATTAAATATGAATCATATTGCTTCATATTTAATTGTAAATAAAAAATGTGGTGAGAATACGAAATTATTCAATTAAAAATGGAACACCTCCTCCATACTGCTTCCATATCTTCTCCTTCGCTAAAAATTCTTTTTCATCAACAGATAAAAATACTGAACGATTTTTTTTCCCATATTCCAGTTGCTCAGCCAATGTTGTTAAATTATCATCAATGTATCCAGTTTTTTGAAATATGTCCTCGGGATATATTTTCCAAAACTTTTTTATTAATTCTGGATTATTAAAATACTCTTTCCACTTATCTAAATCTAAATTCTTATTTGTTACATGCTTATTATTTTGAAGATCCTCTGCTTTTTTATTGCGTAAATTATATCTTGATGCTAAGTCTAGTGACTTATCAATCATCTCTCTAGTAAAACCATAATGTTTAAACATATTTGATAAGACACCATCATAATTAGTCATTAAATCTTCATATTTCAATTCTAAGAAATTTGGTCTCCTATAATCCCAATTATAAATGTCCATTATTGTGTTCTTGCTACTCTCCAAATATAAATCATTCTTCATCTCAAAGTATAAACCTTCTTCTAAATTTAATTTACCCAAGATCTCTCTATAAGTAACATTATTCAAACTTCTTATTTTTCTATTAGCCCAATGCTCAATCGTATTTTTGTGATACTCATATGCACTCACTATAACTGCACAAGGATTTCTTATCATATGAGTCCCTACTACAGGTCTATCTATTTGAGAAAAATCAATTTTACTATGATGTTCCAACCAAATATCAGTATCTGGTTCTAATTGGGATTGAGGGCAATATTGATATTTAAGTCCTAGTGGGGTAGCTATTGTTCTTAAAATCTTTTCAACAACTACTGTTCCTGTCTTATGATGACAGCAATGAATTATTAGTGGTTTTTTATTTTTATAATCTACAACTTGATCCTTCAACAAATTATTCTTAATGATTATACTTGAAATATCATATTTAATACTTTCATTTAATGGATTATAATGTGTTTCTTGAGGTGTTACTATTTGATTATCTTCAAAAGGGATAGTAAATAAACTAAATACCATTTATAATTAAAATAATTTATTTAATATTTTTTTTCGCAAATACTGGGCTTAACTATTTTGTTCAAGTATTCTCACTCCAACAAATCCTTTTCCTCGTCTTTCTCCACCAACCTTAATATTGGCTCGATACTCAACATTCATCGCACTAAAACATCTTTTCATTCTCTCTGTAAAGTCTGTCATCGTTATTGATGGAGGTTTGGATCCAACACTAATATATTCACGATAATAACATTGATATTCTTCCAGTAATTCTTTGCAAGTCATTGTATCACTTTCATTTCCAGTAATTTCAAGACACATATCAACAAATTCAGCATAAAAATCTTGAGATTGTAAAATTGATTTCGTATTCATATCTACCAATTCGGGCACTTGAATTTTTTCATCATTCTCAATATATCTACGAACATACTCCAACAAAATAATCATAAATTGTTGTCTATATCTCATATCATCCTTGAGTTTGATTTTTATGTTTGGATCAGCTCGAAATTCATTTGGTTTTGTTGGTTCATAATTGACAAAACGATTGGGGAAATTAATACCCTTCATTCTCCTAAGAAAACCACCATCTTGAGCATCTTCAATCTTTGGAATCTTATTGAATAACATAACCAACTTAAACATTGGTACATCAGACAATTCTGGTTCTGGGGCGTGTGCTTTTCTAACCTGCAACTTATCATTGCCAGTCAATTCTTTAATAAAATCTTGGTTCAATGTTTTTCCCTTTGGAGGTTCATTAACACAAACAAATCTTTTCTTGAATACACTAATCAATAAGGAATTATGTCCTTCTTGAGAATTCGATACATTCGTCAAATATGAATTGTTTAAAGTACCTGCATAATCACCCAACGTGTGATCGTGTAAATCCTTAATAACACCTTTGCCATTACCACCGGAACCTTCAAGATTCACAAATAACTCATTCTTATTTCTTCCAATACAGGTTGAAGCTAAAAAGGTTAAAAGAAATTCTCTCACGTTTTTATCTGGTAGTGATTTGTCAAAAATGTCAAGAACATATTCACGAATCTCTGGGATGATTTCTTCCGTGTAATCATAACCAGTTGTCATACTAATCTTGTCTTCCGGTCTAGTATCACGAAAAATACCATTTTTCAAATCATATACTCCATTGTTAAATCCCAACAAATAAATGTTCATATCAAGTTCTTTGTAGAAATTTTCATCATAGAAAAATTCTTGAGATTCCTTGACAATTGCAGTTTTGTAGCTAGAATTTTTAAGAAGTTTGATCGATTTTTCACATTGATCTTTTCTCACTTTAATGGGATCAGTCTCCGGGATAGGTTCACCTCTTTTTGATTCTTCATCAGCGATTTTGGTAGATAACATTGAGCTATAACGATAAAGAACATTCCTCACAATCAAACTAATATCTTGTAAAAGACGAATAGGCGATGTATGAGCTGTCCATTTATTGTTTTCAAAACAATACCATAATTCTTTGGAAAAACAATATTTGTCCTTCAATAAATGATAAGTCAATTCCGCAAATTCTGAGTGAGTATTTCTCAAAGATTTAATAATCAATCCTGATAAATCATCTTCACTGATAAAGCGGTCCATTTCAATGTAATATCTTGCTGGAGAATCTTCTCTTGCCATTTTTTGCAAACTTCCAATCCTCACTCTTCTTTCTTCCGCATAATTTGCAAAAGTTTGATTCCACAATTTATCACATACTCTTTCATCATATTTTGGTGATTGAGATGACCATTGTTTCCATAAATCCAAATTTTCTTCACTCTCATTGTGAAGGATTGCACCAATACGTAACCAATCTTCATAGTCATTCACTCTTCGCTCATTCAATAATGATAGCAATGTACGAACATATTCAATCGATTTCCTTGGAGCAACCGGTTGCATATTTATACTAATACTCTCCGCAATAATTTCTTCATTCTTTTGCTTAGAAATAATCATTTTTTCTTCTTTTTTCAAAATATCTCCAATGACAGTTTGTTTTTCGGGAAAACGATGCTGGATAGATAATAATTTCAATAATTTAAGATTATCACTAATTAATTCTCTTTCATCCAATTCCAAATCAAAAATATATGTTAATTCATATGCGTGCGATGTTGGTTTTTTCTTACTACCATACATAATCCAATTATTTCTCTCAACGACACATTTGTCAATTATTTGATCAACTGGCGTACAACAAATTACAAGCTCTGGGTGTTCATTCATTTTTTGAACTACTTTTTGTCTAACCCAATGTTGAGCTCTATAAGAAATGCATAAATATGGAAACATGATATGAATTCCATCTTTCAAAATATTCTTTTCTTCATCAAATTCAGGACCTTCTTTTTCAAAAACAAAAGCCAACGCTTCTTGCTCACTCAATTCATTTCCTAAAACTTCACGAATAAAATCTTGATATGTCACAACCAAATCTTTAATTAGGGCAATTGTATATGACCTCTCTTTTCGATCCGAGTAGCGCAAATCTAAATCAATACAAATCTTGGAAAATCTTTCGGGATGCTTCTCAGTTAATGAAACAGTTTTACCTTTTTCAAAAACTTGTTGAGCATATAGTTTGTGAAACTCATCTGCTTTATTCGCAGGAATTAAATACTTACCTCCAACTAGTGAGGTATGAGTATATTCAGCATCTTTGCTTACAGAATAATTTTGCAAAAATTCTGTTAGTTTATTGCCTACAGATGAACTCATTTTGATATCTTTTGAAGATTCTAGTCTATATAATTTCAATTTTTTTAAGTGTAAAATTTTTATTGAATTTTTTTAGAATTTAGGCTTTACAAAATTTATTGACTAAATTAATGAAGTATTTTTGTTTTTTTAGTGTTATTATTATCGCTATTTTTTTTCTTCTATTTTCTATGAAAGACGATAAAGTTATAAAAGCCGTATGTGTTTTGAATAATAATAATATTAAGGGTGTGATCTATTTCGAGGAAGTTGGAAGGAAAACTCGAATCTATGGAAAAGTAAGTGGATTGAAGCCTGGATTAAGAGCCATTCATATTCACGAAGCTGGCGATTTAACTGATGGTTGCACTAGTGCTTGTGCACATTACAATCCCTTTGGCAAAGAACATGGTGGTCCCCATAATAATGAACGCCACGTAGGTGATTTAGGTAATCTAGAAGTAGATAAGAAAGGTGAAGCTAAAATAGACTTGCTTGACCCACTAGTTAAATTGAGAGGGAAATACTCCGTCATTGGAAGAAGTATTGTTGTTCACGAGGATGCAGATGATTTAGGTAAAGGGGGTCATAGCGATAGTTTAACTACTGGACACGCTGGTAAGAGGATAGCTTGTGGAGTAATTGGATATGCTAAAGGATGTAAATGATTTTTTTAGAAAATTATTTTATGCTATATAATAATGTTTCGCATTATTAGAAGATATTTTTCAATTAAAAATATTCCAATTGTATTTATTGAACCAAGAAAAGATATTATGGTATTAAAAAAACCATTTGATGGCTATGAAGAAGAATTCAAACCTAATCCTGATTATGATAAGGAATTACTTGATGAAAATAAAAATCTAAGTAATAGTAATGAAAACATATACAGGAATGATAAAATGCTCAATACAGAATAATTGTTTGGATGAAAGTATATTTGGTGCTTTGAAAATATATGATCTACGGGGTAAAATTATTAGTCATGTTGTAAGAAAAGAACCAATCCCAATCGAATTAATCAAAATGTTCGAAGTAACATATAAAGAATTTTCAAAATTCTTTTTTAGTAGGAAAACTATAAATTGTATGTTCCAATTCTGTAAGAAAAAAATGCCAACTAGCACAAAATTACTGGATGATACGTTGAGAAAAATAATGAAATTGAAAAAAGAATTGGATAAGAAAAAATTAAATCCATTGATTAAAAGTTATAAGAAAATAATGAGATTATTAAGAAAAATAACAATAGATTTCACGAAGAAGTATCAGGAGAGGTACTTAGCATTAATGAAGCAGTAATTCTTCCAATAATCTTTGACAATCTTTCCACTTCATCAATATTTGTAGTTGATTCAACTATTGTATCAAAATTTGAATCAAATGAACCAATCATTCTTCTAGATAAAGATTCTTCACCTTTTTGAAAAGTAGCTATATAATTGTAGAATTTGAAAGGAACTGGGTTCACTATAATTGTTTGGAAAGAAATGGAAGCTTCATTGAAAATTAGGGTGAAATGTTGGTTTTCATTTTCAATTTCTTTGATGACGATGTTGATTGGTTTCACTTTTAATTCTTCGTAGGTTATTGATCTTTCAAATGTAAAATTGCTCTCATATGTGTAAAAAATTTTATCGCCATATTTTTCTTGCTTAATAATCTTATTTGATGTTGTATTATCACTTTTAGATGCGAATTTGATGTCATCAGTGATAGTTGTGAATTTTCTCGTAAATTTGATCTTGAAAATAGTATAAACTCTCACAGGATCTTGTTTTTGTCGTGGACCTACCCCACATCTTTGTATTTTAGGGTGATATGTACTAACATATGATGGTGATATTTGTAACTTAAGTGTTTCCATTTGTTTTGAGTGTTATAATAAAATATTAAATCAATTTTTTTGAGCAATTGCGCAAATTGCAAAGAAACCAAATATTGAGAACATTTTCATATAGTTATCATAATTTGATTTATCTCCATAGTTTTTCAAATAATGATTTTCAACTATTGCATCCTCATATTTCTTTTGAGCATCTTGCGCAATCCTTTGCATCTCATTAAATTCATTCTCACTGTAGATTTGCATTCTCTCATCTTTCAAAGAGCAGCTTAAAACTCTCACATACTTATTCCAAGTACCTTCTTTATCTTGAACCATAATTGGTTTATCGAAAGGATTTTTTGGAATAATTATGTGAACTAAGTAGTGATCTTTTCTTTTGAGAGGTGTTTTCTCTGTTTTGATCAAAGCTAAAAAATCTTTGTTGCTTATTTCGTTATGTTTCAAAATAAGAGATCTTCGAAGTTCATCCCAATCGGTTGAATTTTCGATTTTGATACCTTGTATTTTTCCATCATCTGCTACTCCTACAACAATTTGACCTCCATTAGTATTTGCGAAACTGCTAATGTATTTTCCTAAGCCTTCATTAGTTCTCACAAAATTAAATGAAGCCTTAAATTCTAGGAATTCATTTTCTTCACCTTCAAAAATATCCCCAACATCTTGGAGAGCTTTTTGGTGAATAATTCCAGGCTGCATTCTAACAACAATATCTGCAGGAATGTAATAATCGATGGATTGACCATCCTTTCTCACATAACTTGAAATATTACCCTTACAATTCACAACACATAAATCTTTCGATTTTGGAATTGTGAATTCAGTGCAAAAAGATTCAATGTCATTTGCCAAAACTATGTAGTTTTTTAACTGATACTGTAGATGTTCATATTCAACAGTATGTATTGTATTGTAGATTATACGAGTGAGAATTTCTACACTCATTAACCAATCATTTCGATTCTTAGAATAACCACCAACTATACGATTTGCTTTGTTTATTCCAATGTATATTGAACCGCCATTTGTATTTGCTAACGCACAAATTTCTCTAATAATATTAGGGTATTTACCATAGACTGTATCAAACATAACATTTTCATAATCATCGCGTTTCGTATTTGGGAAAACAGAGTGGATAGTTGAGTTCTTTTGAATCGTGTTTTCTTCAAACGAGACGTGTAATTTTTTGATCATAATCGTGTTATATAGGTAGAATATAGAAAATTTTTGTTTCAATTTTTTTATATATTAAAAACTCTTTCATATTTATATAAAAAATGTACTCAACTTTAGAAAAAAAAATCATCCAACAATGGAGAGAAGACAAAACATTCCAAAAACAATTGGATAAAAATAAAAACGAAGAGAAATATGTTTTCTATGATGGACCACCATTTGCAACTGGTTTACCACATTATGGTCATCTAGTCGCCAGCACCATTAAAGATATTGTTCCTCGTTATTGGGCAATGAGTGGTTATAATGTACCAAGGAAGTGGGGATGGGATTGTATTGCTGAAGGAACATTAGTGAATTTAGCTGATGGAACAAGTATTCCTATTGAAAAGTTTGATTTCTTAGCTTTTGTTGAAACTTTAAGTATAGAAACAGAGGAATATTTGAGGCAAAACAAAAAATTATTTTTTAACAAAGGAGTTAAAAAAACAATTGAATTGGAATTCGATAATGGTAATAAATTAAAATGCACGGATGATCATCAAATTTACACTAAGTTAGGATGGAAAAAAGCGATTGAATTGGATGAAAATGACGAAATATTTGCCAGTAGAATAAATCCTGAATTTGAATTTAAACAGTCTTCTTGGGAGAATTATCTAGACCATATCTTACTCTCTAGTGAAAATATTATTTCTGGAAGAAAATCTGGTGCATATTGTAGAATAATTGGATATATGCTAGGAAGTGGAAATTATTTTGTTGATGAAAAGGATGTTATAGAATTTGTCAATGATGTTCACTTAGTATTCAAGGAAAATTTAAGTTATTCATATAATGAACGATATACTGTAAATTTATCCAATCATTTAAGATATCTTGAAAATTACAAATTCATCCCAAGATTATTTTTTTATGACTCAACTCCCAATTTTTTAAAGAAAGAATTTTTTGCTGGATTATTTGGAGGTTATCGAGGTAATTACTTATGGGAAGGAGAAAAGGATTTGAACGATATTTTATATGTTTTATCCAATCTTGGAATTTTTGTAAAAGTTGAAGGGGATAAAATATTTTTAGGAGAAGAAGATGTTGGAAATTATAAATTGAAAATGGGATATAGATACGCTGAGAGGAAAAGGGAAAAACCTTCGAAAGTAAAAATGATTGGAAGAACAGAGATTGGATATATGCGTGTTTATGACCTTTCTATTAATGAAACACATAATTTTATTGCGAATGGTATAGTAGTACATAATTGTCATGGTCTTCCTATCGAGTTTGAGATTGAGAAGAAATTGGGAATAAAAACAAAGGAAGAGATAATGAAAATTGGGATTGGAAAATATAATGATGCTTGCAGGAACATTGTTATGAAATATTCCAAAGATTGGAAGAAAACGATTGAAAGATTGGGTCGTTGGGTTGATATGGACAATGACTATAAAACGATGGATTTAAGTTATATGAACACTGTTTGGAAAGTATTTTATGCTTTATGGGAAAAAGAATTAATCTATCAAGGCGTGAAAGTAATGCCTTATAGCACTAGTTGTACTACCCCATTATCTAATTTCGAGGCTAAATTGGATTATAAAAAAATTCAAGATCCTTCAATAGTTGTCAAATTTATGATGAAATATTGTGAAATCTTAACATACTTTTTAGTATGGACTACTACACCATGGACACTTCCTTCCAATCTAGCGTTATGTGTAAATCCTGATTTGGATTATGTTGTTTGTGAGAAAGATAATTCATTCTATATATTACTTGAAAAATTTATGGATAAATATGGATTTGTAGAAGTCGTCGCTAGAATGAAAGGGGATGAATTGATTGGATTAGAATATGAACCTTTATTCGATTTTTATGATGATAGAAAAGGATTTTTCATTGTTGGTGATAAATATGTAAGTGATGATAGTGGAACTGGTATTGTCCATCAAGCACCTGCATTTGGTGAAGATGACTATAGAGTTTGTTTGAAAAATGGTATTATTGATAAAACTATTTCTCCACCGTGTCCATTTGATGCAAATGGATATTTTACGAATGAAGTTCCTGTATTGAAAGGACTTTATTTCAAAGATGCTGACAAAGTTGTTTTGAAACTATTGAAAGATAAATTATTTCATCAAACAAGTGAACATCACGATTATCCTCATTGCTGGAGAAGTGGAAGTCCTTTAATGTATCGAGCAGTTCCTTGTACTTTCGTAAATGTTGAGAAAATAAGAGATGAAATTGTTAAAGTAAATAGTCAAGAAACTAATTGGGTTCCTGAGCATATCAAAGAAGGAAGGTTTGGGAATTGGCTAAAAGAAGCAAAAGATTGGTGTGTATCTAGAAATAGATATTGGGGAACACCTATACCATTATGGAAGAGTGATGATGGAGATGTAATTTGTATCAAAGATGTTGAAGAATTGGAAGAAATCGTTGGTAGAAAAATTAATGATATTCATAGGAATCATATTGATAGCATTACTATTGAAAGAAATGGGAAAATTTATAAGAGAATAGAAGAAGTTTTTGATTGCTGGTTTGAAAGTGGAAGTGTTCCTTTTGCCAGTGATAACTTTCCAGCTGATTTTATTGCGGAAGGATTAGATCAAACAAGAGGCTGGTTTTACACTTTAATGGTTTTGAGTGTAGCATTGAAGGGACATTCTCCTTATAAAAATGTTATTGTGAATGGATTAGTATTAGCAGAGGATGGTGAGAAAATGTCCAAATCGAAGAAAAATTTTCCTGATCCAGAGCTAATTTTAGAGAAATATGGGGCTGATGCGTTGAGGCTTTACTTAATTAGTCAGGGGATTGTGAGAGGAGATTCTTTGAAATTCAAGGAAGAAGGAGTGAAAATGATTATTCAAAATGTTCATATTTTTGCTCATAACACTTTGAATTTTTTGAAACAAATGATTCCATTGTATGAACAAAAATATTGCTTGAGGTTTCATTATTTTAATTTGGATGAATTGAAAGATAGGTGCAGTAATATATTGGATCAAATGTTATTGAATTATTTGCAAGAGTTTGTTGATGCGATTCATAAAGAAATGCAAAATTATAATTTAGGAAATATTGTAGGAAGAATAGATAAATTTATAGGGCAACTTAGTAGAACCTATTTGAATATGAATAAGTCAAGATTGAAATCTATGAAATCACAGGAGGAAGCATTGAATTCATTAAATGTTTTATTTTACGTTTTCAAGAAGTTTTCTATTATGATTGCACCTTTCGCTCCTTTTATGGCTGAGTACTTTTATCAAGAATTGCGACTATTAGAGGGAGAAATTGATTTTCAATCTGTTCATTTGGAGAACTTGCCTGTAGTTGTTTGGGAAAAAAGTGAGAGTGGTCAGGAAGGAATTAATTTATTGGAATTGATAATTGAGGCACGAGGTGAAATGCGAAATATTTTGAAGAGTTCTAAGAAACCAATTAGAAGACAAATCATATATGTGAATGATTGGAGATTGATTCCTTTTCTTGAAGGAATAATGGAAACATTAATGATAGAGTGCAATGTTATGGAGTTTGAATTTTCAAGTAGATTATCTGAGGTTGTTGTTCCTCAATACGAATATTCAATGCAACTTTTAGGAAAAAGATTTAAAGGAGATGCTAAAAATGTTAAGTTGGAGTTGGAGAAATATTTTAAAGATAAGAAAGTTGAGAGAGGGAAGAAGAAGGTAATTATAAATGGGAAAGAGGAAATTTTTGATGAGGAGATAAAAGTTGTAGGAAAATTAGATCAATCGAAAATTTGGAAATTTCATCAACAGTATTATGTTGACAGTGGTGTATTAATATTGAGTGATTTGTGTTGGGATGATGAAATGCAGGAGATATATATAATGAAGAAGATAACGAGGGAACTTATGAATTTGAGGAAAATTTTAGGAATGGTTCCAACTGATAGTGCGAAAGTATTTTTTATAAATGAAGCTGATAGTGATTTCGTTGAGAAAAATTTATGGAAATTGTATGAAGGAACAGGAATGTCATTTGAAGAAGGATCTATGGATGAATCAAAAACAATTATTGATTTTGAAGATGAAAATATTAAGTACAAATTTATGATTCAAAAAATATGATCACTTTTTAATGTTTGAATTATATTTGCCTTGGATAATTTTAAATAATTCTGTGGTATTTTTATTGGGGTTCTTATTTGGATGATATTTTAATGCTAATTTCCGATATCTCTTTTTCAAATCCTGTTGTGAATTATTACTATTTGTAATTCTTAAGGCACGGAATTCCTTGATGTCATTTGGTATGTCATTTGGTGTATCGTTAGATGGTTCACTCGCAGGAGGAGGAGGACGATTTCGTCTTCTTCTTTCTTCTTCATTTCTTCTCTCTTCTTCTCGTCTTCTCTCTTCTTCTCGTCTTTTATATTCTTCTTCTCGTCTTCTCTCTTCTTCTCGTCTTCTCTCTTCTTCTCGTCTTTTATATTCTTCTTCTCGTCTTCTTCTATTTTCTTGTCGGCTTTTCTCATCATCTCTAATTATATTTAATAAATCTTGTTCAATTTCTTCTAATTCTTGGATAGTTCTTGCAACACTTAAATTATGTTTTATTATTTGAACTCTAGGGAAAAATAAAGGATTATATCCATATCGACTTTGCACTCCATATCGACTTTGCACTTGTGATAAAAGATCACTGACCCTATCTTTAACCTCGATAAACCCTCGTTCTTCTTTAATTTTATTTTCGATATCTTCTTCAATTTCATTTATCTCTTGTTCTATGTCATCAAAGTCTTTAATTCTTTCAATTTCACTCAACCTCTTTTTTAATGAAGGAAGGAGTCCTGGATGTTCATAAAAATATATCCTATTAACAGATAATTGATTGATTCGATACATTAGATCATCTCTACGTTTTTTAAAAATATCTATATTATTTGCTTTTCTTTCTCTCTCTAATCGATCATATTCATTTCTTCCAACCTTTCTCCTAGTTTCTTCTTCTCTTCTCAATTTTTCTTGATAATTTGTATTATCCATTCTCTCTATTTTAGATCTTATCTTATTCGAGTTTGAATTTATTACTTGTTTTTCGAACGCTAATGCTAAATGAGTTGGTTCACTAATTTCACAACTTTTATTTGCATAGTCTACGAATTCCTTAAAAGGGCTTCCAATGTATGTAATTTTGGACAATTTCTTCTTTATTTTATCACATAAGAAACAAAAACCAAAGTTAGAGGCTGAAAGTTCTCTATGATCATTTGTACGTTCAATAAAATGCTTTGACAATAATGTCGCAGATAATTCAGACATTAATGTATCAAATGAAATATACCTTTTATTTACTGATTCATTTAATCCATCATCAATATCCAAATTATACCTTCTTTTATCTTTCAAAATTCCTTTTTCTTGTATTACTTCAATTTTGTATGAAGCTTTATATTCACCTGGTTCTATATAGGGATTCTTCTTTTTCTCTCTATCAATTAAGCTTGATATCAATTTTAGTTTTTCATTGGTATTTGCTAGCGCCAGTTGATCTTTCAAATCTATGATAAATAATTTCCCCTCATTCGATTGATAACTCTTTTTTTTAGACAATTTTAAAATTTCCATACCAAGCATCCCTTTTGTCGTATTGTAAGCATTACTCTGTCTACCTCTAATAACATTCTTATTTTCTAGATAAATTTTGTTTGTTATTTGAAAAGATACAGTATTATCATCAATTGAAAATGTACCAGGTACAAAATCCCAAACCATTAATTGTGGAACGTAAGTATTTTCCTCAACGAAAACATATTCATCATTTGTATGGTTACCTTGTCCACCCTTAACTTTCATCGATTTCACTTTTGGTTTGTTTTTAGAAAAATATCCAATGTAAGGACCAAATTCTTTTTTTGAAGAACTTCTAGATGTTTCTTTCACTTTAAAAGTGTATGTAAATTTTTTTCTTTTACTCTCGGATATTGACTCTGCTTTTTTAGTGAAATATATTTTTGCTGCTTCTGTTGGATTATTTGCTAAAACTTTAGAATTTTTAACTCTAAAACTTCTCATATAATTTATTGAGAGAAAAAATCATTGGGTCTCTCATCCCAAAATTGGATTAGTCCAAGAATTTCTAATTCCTCCTTTATAAGTTTTTCCAATCCAATATTTTTGTAATTGGATAAATTTTCATATTCCGTATTCGCGTCTTCCAATGAATAAATATTAATGTGTCTCAATCTTCGTAAAGATTTATATCCCCATTCAGGAATAATATTAGTTTTGTACGATCTTGATAATGCATCAATGTTATTTTGGAAAGCATAGTAAGCTCTTTGGAGGAAAAATAATTTTTTCAATTTGTTATTAATATAATCAATATCCAATTCATTTTTTAAGTGCAATTTAGTCAGTAATTCTTCGATATCTTGCGGTTTAGTTAAACAACCAAATGATAAAAAAAGAGCATTCTTGGTATCCCAAAAGAACCTATTTTTTATTCCAAGTTTTTTAGCAATGCTAAAAGACGGGTTCTCTCGTTCTATACCAGTATATACTAATGTTAAATAATATGTATCATCACTTGCTATCAAATCATTGAAAAACTCCTCCGCATATAAATTATGAACATTTAAACTCTTAAGATTTATTGCACTTGGAGAACTGCCTCGACTAACAGGAACACCAGCACACTTTGATAAATATTTATCGGGTTCCTGTCTATGTTCTGGATCACAAGAAAAAAATTCGATGTCTTCGTTTATAATATTTTTAATTAATGGTATTTGACCTCCATGTAATTGATCATTTTTTTTCCAAGATGCAGCTCCAATCAATATAATCTTTAAATATTTCTTCATTTTAATTATTATATATAATTTTTTTTAAGCCTATAAAATATATATGAAAATCGTATTATTTCCAGGAGGATTCAAACCCCCTCACAGCGGTCATTTGAAAGTCGTAGAAACATTAATGAAAAAATATAAACCCGATATATTTTACCTTATTATCTCAAAAAAGCCTAGAATAATAGAAGTTCCATATGAGAAAAAATTACACGAATTTTCCAATGATGAATTGAAAGATTTAGCTAAAAAATTCAAAATAAATAAAGTAAATAAATCTACAATTGAAGAAGCAATGGAAAAAGGGATAATCCCAGCTGTTAATGCAAAAACTACATATGAATTTTGGAAAATTTATTTACAAACATTACCTGATAAAATGAGAGATAAAGTTAAAGTTATAATTGCTAATCAGCCTTCCCCTGTGCTATTTTCTTTTGTTATAGTCAAAGATAGAGTTAAAAAAGGTGATGAATTATTATTAGTAAAAGCTGAGAAAGACAAAGATAATAAACGATTTTCACTTTTTGATACATTGGATGTAAAAAAAAAGGAAATATTAATTCCTACTTTCAAAGATTTCAATAGTTGGCAAATGAGAAAAGCTATCCACAACAAAGATTGGAAGAAAGTCGAAGAATTCCTTCCAAAACTAGATCCAAAAGACAAAAAATATCTAATTGGATTGTTGAAGAATATTTGAAATTGCATTAACAGTCCATTTTTTACCTCTTCGAAAAATATTCAAATGGTTCAAAAAATCGGCAATCGCCTTCTTTGTAAAATTTCCTCTACGAATCTCCTTCACCTCAACATTATTTTCATAATCATAAATTTTATGGTTAGGGTTACCTGTTATAGCAACCAATAAATTTTCAACATTTTTGGATGGAGAGCCATTATACATCTTATTAACCAATAGAATGATTTTTTGTTCCATTGGATCTTCTTTAATTTTCTTGATAATCATGTTGTCATCAAATATTTTAAAATAGGAATAACCGTATTTTGGCAATGAGGGTAAATATAAATTGTTGTCTTTTTTGTACTTAATTGTTCGTTTGACACGATTGGATAGAGTTTTAATTTCTACTTCAGCATCCTTAATTCCTCCTACAATTTGCTTGTAATCATCATTAACATTGCTCATAAAATTCTTGTCAGCGCAATGTAAAACAATATTTTTCTTATCCATTAAATCTAGTAGATTAACTCCTTCTTTTACGTTTCTGCAAAATCTAGATGCATCATTAACAATCAAATTTATATTATCTTTTTCATCAATTATCCTCTCTAATTTTTTGAGTTTGGACAAATCCTTTGCGGATCCAATCTCTTTAATTACTTCAACTAAATGATAATTATTCATAGTACAATATCTAATGCAATTACTAACTTGAGACTCTAATGATAATCCATCTTTTTGGTTCTTTTGGCTAATTCTTGCGTATATAATGGCTTCTTTTTTTTGGAATGGATGTAAAGATAATCTCTCAACAGCACGTTCAAAAAAACTTGGAAAAAATGATCTTACCATTTTATTATATGTGTTTACCATTTTAAAAAATCAATTTTTTAACTCACTAACCCATTCATTTATTTCCTCACTGGATATACCCATCATTACTAACTCATTCTCAAATTCCTTCCTCAATCTATAGAAAAACATTGGATCCTCTTCTCCAAACTCATTTTTAATCCTTCCTACAACTAAATCATACTTTGTCATTATTTCATCATTTTTAGAAATAGTTATCACATTGGATATTAAATCAAATCCCATTATTGAAGTCAATATTCTACCTATTTTTCCAGACAAACAATATCCTTCTCCTTCGTAAATCTCATATTCTAAGATTGGAACAATTGATTCAAGTAAATCTTTGCTTTTAGCTAAGTATAAGATAGTTGCTAATAAATCTTTCACCCTAAAATTATTCTGGATTATTAAATTATCTATTTTTTTAGTTAATTTACCAAAATGTCCATCATATTTTATTTCATTCGAATAAAAAATATATTCCAATTCATCAATACATTTCTTTATACTATTATTAATATGTGTATTATGTACTAATTCTCTATCTTGATATACATTTTTATTTATATAATCAATATTATTTTGAAAGAATTCAATATTATGTAAATAAAAATACTCATTCCATCTATAAATATTTAAATTGGGTATAATTGGATTCCTTTTCAAATAAAGTCGTTTTATATTGAGAAGATTTGATGGTAAAACAATAAATTGATTACTTTCAATATTAAGCACATCTAAATCACAGTTCAATTCAATTTCCTCCAAAAAATTATTAGATAAATTAAGAAATTTAAGCTTAGGGCATTCAATTTCTACTTTTTGCAACTTATTAAAATTCAAGTATAATTTTCTAAGATTGGAACATTTTATTTTAATATCAGTCATATTGTTGAAAGATAAATCTACTTCTTTAAGATGATCGTGATCTATGAATACTTTTTCAACATCACAAGATTTTGCATTCAAATACTTTAATTTTTTAGGAAAATTATTACTGTCAAGAAATAATATTTTATTTTCTTTAATAAATAATCTTTTGATATTACTATAGTATAAATTTGGGAACTTACTAAAAGATAAGTTTAATGTTTCACAGTTAATTGCGAGTGATTTGATATATGAGTTATAATAATGTAAATCAATAAGGTAAAAATAATTACTAGATATTTCATTATAAATTTTTCTATTGAAATAATTAAGCATTACAAATATTGATTCTCCATCTTTAAAATTTATATTCTTAAATTTTGGATAACTTTTTTGATCATTTCTAATAATTTTTACATAAGAATAATTTCCAAAATAAAAAAGGAGTGAATAAAACTCCATTATAAAAAGTATTGTTCTTATACTAATATTATCTAAATTATAGAATGCGAAGAATAATAATAATTGATAATAAATAAACATTTTTTTATTTATTGTTGAAAAATCTTTAACTAGACAAAAGGTGGACCGTGAAACCAACAAACTAATGAATTCCTGGTACCACTCTCAATCTTTGTAACTCGATGCATCAAATAAGAAGGAAAAAATATTACCGTTCCTTTTTGGTTAGGAGCATTGATAATTTCTCTATTAATCATAAATTGCAGTTTTCCTCCAGTATAATCATCTGGATCACTCAATTGAACAACCATACTTAATTTTCTAGTGCTGGATCGTTCTCCTCCAAAATCCATATGCCAATCATAATGTCCCTCATTTTCCGCTTTGTATGTGGTAAATTGTAAGTCATCTTTGATAGTAGATAAATGAAAATTCCACATTTCTTTATTTGCTTTTTTAGCCAATCTTAATAAATTTTCATAGAGGTAATGTGTTTCTTTGTTTAATGGTATCCAATTTATTTCGCTGGTCCTGTAGGATTTATTTATAGTGCCACTGACATTTCCATCAATCGCTGGATAATGTGATGCTAATTCTCTTATTCCTTCAATTTGTTCATTTGTAAAATATCTTTTGAAAAAATAATAATTAGTCATATTATCATTCTTTTCCAAAAGATCTAATTTAATATTTTCTTCTTGATATTCCATTTTTACTTAGTTATTCAAAAGTTTTTAAATGTTGAAAAGATTTATTAGTTTTTCGTAATTGGGCTCATCATAAAAGCCATATTTATAGCATTCTTCAAAATATTGTATTAACTCTGGAACACATCCTTTACATAATTCTTCAAAACTTATATCTATTTTCATCTCAGCAATTTTTTTGCATCTATTTTTTCCTGTTATGTTTTGCCAAGGTAATTTCGCAGTTTGTAAATAAACCAAAACGTATCCCAAACTTATCAAATCATCTCTTCTTGATGATTCAACTTGATTATTTGTATGAACGCTCATATATCTCAAAGTCCCTCCGTTATTTTTATCTGTTGAAAAAGGAATATGTCTATTTTTTCTCATATAAAATCTAGATAATCCGTAATCAATTAAATATATTTTCTGGAAATCACTTGATATCATAATATTATCCGGTTTAATATCACAATGTATGACTCCTTGTTTATGGATAAATTGTAGTATTTCAATTAGTTTTTTAGCAATGTTTCGAATACTATAATCATCAAATGTAATATTTATTTTTGACATTATATCAGCAAATGAATTAAATAATTTTTCCATTACTAAGTAATTATTATTTTCATCACTATAAAAATCATATACGGGAACAACATATTTTTTTTCTACATCTTTTTCAAATAAATAGAAATGAATATCTTTCTCTTTTTCTAATAAGTTGTAGAAGGACTTTTTCTCTATTTTAACAGCAAATTTTTCTCCATTTTCGTTCTCCGCTTCATGGACTTTACTAAAACTTCCCTCTCCCAACTTTTTTTTTATTTTTAACATAAATTATTGTATATTTTATACAATAATTTCTAAAATATTAAATATAGATATCAAAGACATCAAAGATAATGTTTTAAATAGAGATTATAAACTTTATCGAGACACTCGTCTTTTTTATTTGTATAAGTGTAATGAGAGCGATATCTTCTCAATAAAATTTCTATGATCTCTTCTCTAAAAACATCCATCTTTCTATACCAATTTTTTTCTTCGAGTTTATCATCAAATTTACCATTATCTATATCGATTAGTATTTCCGTAAGTTTATCCGTTGGTAGATCAGAAGCCCTTTTGAAGAAATACCTTCTTGACATAAAATTTATAATTAAATTATTTTTAAGCTATCTTAGATATCTTGGCGAACATCAATTCCAACCGGGAATCTTGGACATCCATCTGGTCCCAATTCTTGATACCTTACGGTGAGCTGTTTTCCTTTGAATAATTCATCGAAGTTTTCCTCTGCTTGTTCGAACCAATCTCTTCTCATTTCTCTTGATCCTCTTGGTCTAACCGCAAAAGTTTCTTTGGAACCATCTTTTTTTATGTAGACGCATTCCCAAATAATTGTTCCACGATCTTCTCCATTCGCTTCTTTGTAGCCTGTAATTTCAAACTCTGCATCTTCAAATTCTTTGTATTTTTGGAGATCATTGGATCTATTTTTGAGGAGATATGGTCCTTTGAAATTTCTTAACATAATACCTTCGTATCCTCGCTCAACATAATGCGAATGAATTTCCTTTATATTCGACTTCAATGGACATACCATTGTTTCGACTTTTTTCAAATGAGTGAACTTTCCTTTTGAGAAAATAGCATCCAAAATATTTTTTCTTTCTTCGAAATGCATTGAGGGGTCAATGTATAAGTCGTAAAGGTGATATTGGATTTTCTTTTCATTTTCAGGATTACTATTTTTTTCAACTCGAATAAAGCCAGATATTTCTTCAAATGGCAATTCATCCGAGTATAATTCTCCATCAACGTATAAATTGGGATATCCTAATTCACTTGTAATCTTAAAAAGACGGCTTAATTGGGTTATTAAATGAGGCATTTTCTTAAACTCTTTCCCCACACGACTCTTCATAATAACCTCACCACCTTGAATATGAGACATACATCTCAATCCATCCAATTTAGGTTGGGCGAAGCAAGGGAAAACAATATCATTTTTCTTTTTACTTGTAAAATCGAACTTATTTGCTAACATTGGATAAACTGGAGTTTCCACTGATTCAACTGTTGTAGCATATCCTTCTTTTTCAATCTTATCTTGATATTTACGCTCTGCTTCATTTACTGCCTGTTGAAAAGCTGTTGTTTCATTGGACTTCCCAATGTTTTTACCAGTTTCAACTAAGCGAGATGAGGAAGCCATTTTTCCATCAATATAACCATTTTGGGTAATAATCTCTGCACTTCCATTGGCTAATTGTTTAACAGTAATGGTCCATTTCTTGGTTTTACCTGTTTTGGCATTGCCAAATAGTTCCGGAAAATTACGTTCCATTTTAAGTTTAATGGAGTTTGCTTTAAATAAATTCAATTTTTTATTTTTTTATAATCATAAATTTTTTTCCATATGAATAATAATGGAAAACAAATTAGCATCGTTTATAATTAAAGGATTAAAAGCTGTGAATGAAATTACTGAAAATATTGATTTTAAAAAAACAACAGTTGAATCCATAGAAAATCAATTAAAAAATAATGTTAATAAGCAATATTTGAACATCCAAGATTCTCGGAATTTAGAAGAGGATTTCTTTAGTTTTATGAAGAAAAACGAAAAACCTTTCCAAAACATCAAAATTTTCATCATATATCCAGCTAAGCAGGAATCCTTAAAAGATCACATTGATGAATATTTTAAGAATGTACAAGTAAAATATAAGGAGGACAAGATGTTCTATTTTTATTTCCAATTAATCTTGATGGAACAATTTATAAAGCAATTTGATAAAAACTTACCAAGGAGTGAATTAAAAGTCCAATTGAAAGAAATATTAAAAAACCAATGTTTAAGAGAAAAAAAGACATTATCTAAATGCATGTGCAATTTAGAGGATGATTCGGTACTAGTTATGAGCGAGTTTGGAAATAAAATAAATCAAAAATGTAAAATTGAGAGGGATGGATTTGAGCAGTGTATTATTAGAAATATTAATAGAAAATAATTCTTCCAATCTTAACTCCTAGTGTTAACCCGATACCTCCAATGAATGAAGTAAAAAATACTATTTTTCCCCAATCGAAATATCCTAAACTATCCAATGGATTGCATTTTTTTATTGAATTAATTGTTTCTTTTATGACTGGCAAGACTGGTTGAGTTGTTGGAATTTCAACTTTCCATTTTGGAGCTGGTCCAACTGGTGTTGAATCTTCCTCTTTATCATTTTTTATAGCAAGTACTTTATCCAATTTACATTTCAAATCTTCAGGTATGTGAATTTTTCCCATTTATTTTAGAAATAAAGTATTTAATAATTTCTAGAATAATAAAATTAATATGAAATAATTTAATGAATAGTGTAAAAATTAAAATAGGAAAATCAAACATTAATTATTTTGAAAACGAAAAAATTTATGAACTAACATTGACTAAATGTTGTGGATTTGGTTCTTATGGATTCATTTTTAAAACGAATGTCGAAAATTACGTTATAAAAATTTTATTGGACCCAGATGAAACTTATGATGTAAAATATAGTGATTACAATGAAGTTGATGTAATAGACAAAATAATTGATAAAAATAATTTTACAGTAAATAATAACATTTTTGCGACGGGTTCATTAATAAAAAGTGATGAATTTATTCCAAATCATAAAAAAATAAGTGTCTATGTTAATGAAAAAGATGCTTTGGTAAAACTAAATTGTATTGTTATCAAGAAAAAAAAAGTTGAAAAATTTATTTTAAAAGAAGATTTCCCAATAATTATTATGCCATATTTTTTACCATTATATTCTATTTCAATTGATCCAATGATAATTAAAAAAGATATACTAATTTGTAAACTTATTGATTCTTTGATTAAAGCTACAAATGAATTTTTGGAAATCGGATTTATAAATATGGATTTGAAAATGAATAATGCAGTAGTAGATGAAGAAAATAATCTTAGATTTATAGATTTTGGAATGATAAGGAATGTAGATAAAATAAATGATTTCTTTAAAAACGATAGCAAATATTATATATGGCCTCTCGAAACAAACATGTATATCAAAATAATTCCATATATGATTTGTATTTTTATACTGGAATTATATTATCCAAGAATAAATTTTATAAAAAATAATGCAACTTTACTGGAAAGAATATTGGATAATTTTAATTACCAAGAAGGAGTTTCCCAAGAAATAAAATTTTTACTTCGAAAAGTATTATTAGAAAGTTATGATTGGAATAATTTTTTAGAAGAATTTAATATTATAAAAAAGAAATATGATATGGATAGTGTAAAATTAAATATTATTTTAACTCTTCTCCAATAAAAATTCGAGTAATGGTTTAACTTCTCTTGGTCCTCTATACTCGTGCATTTCCTTGTTATTATTGTAATACCTGAATGTTGGATATCCCATAATCCCCATACTTTGAGAGAATTCTTCTTGATTACTATTATCTGCACAACTAAATGCTCCAACCTCTATTCCTGCTTTATTAGGTAAAGTATTTCCCAATGCTTCCATGAAATCAATTGTCATTGGATCGGAACAATGAGGACACCAATGTGCGTAAAATATAATTAATATTGGTTTATCTTTTTTTGGAACAGGTTCTTTTGACAAATTTTCAACTTTAAAATCACTTGGTTTAAGTTCTTTAACATTTTTTGAATTTTTGTATATTAACATATTTTATTATACAAAATAATATCAAATAAATAAAACTTTATTTTTCTTTATTATACTGAAGAAATCATGATATATATATTTAAGATTAATCAATGATTCTTTGTCTAAATTTATTTTTTTAAGAAATATATCTAAATTTTTACCATAATCTCTAACATCTATCTTTGTTTTTCCTATTTTTTGTTTTATTATTCTTCCTTCTTTATTGATTTCTCCCTCAATTCCCTCTTTAAGCATAAAATCTATATGTCTAAATTTTTTACTTTCAATCCAGCTACCAAAATATCCATAGTATGGAACAAAATCTTGATAATTATAAATACGAACATAATTCCTAATTTTCAAGTATGGTATCAATAAGTTGAAATTTTTATTGCCACAAGGTGGAGTATTTGCAGTTACGATATTAATAACAAATTTATCAAGTTCAACCGCTTTTTTTAAATAATACGCTAAATAAATTCCTACAATAGATGCTAATACTCCTCCTAATGAGTGACCGCATAAAACAATATTTGTTTTTTTACAAGTTGGATTAATTATTTGTGAAATTTTTTCCACAACATCTTTATATATTAAATTTGCTTCATCTAAAAATCCTTTATGAATTTCAATATCGAGATCATCTAACAATGGTGTTCTAGTTGGTTCGAATGAATTTGTTTTAATAATATCATTTCTCCAATTTATAAATTCTTTTTTTTCACTAATGGTGAAAAGATCAAAATTAACTCTATAAAATTTTAGGCTGTTTATTGTTTCCCATAAAGTTTTAGTTCCTCGAAAAGATACGAAAATATTATTGTTTTGCTGAAAAATATAATATTTTACCAAATCTCTTTTTTCCATACTGATGGACGGTGTTATAACATTTGGGAAAAAATCAATAATAACTTCTACGGGAATATAAGAATATTCAATAATATACATTAGCCATAATATCTCTTTGTCACTAAGAGATTTATTTAAAGCTCCAATTACATTTTTAAATTTATGCTCATTAATAATATTAATTCTATTAAAGTAGTGATAACTTATATTTTCATCTATCCATAGTAATGATTTTTTTGTAAAAATTTTATGTAATACGTTTTTTCTATTTTCTAAAAAGATTTTATATGATTCACTCATAAATCTATATTAGAAATATATTTTATAGTTTGTTGGAAATTATGATTGTTAATATATCTTTTTAATTTATTGGCATCATCAAATAAAAACCATTGGGGCATTAAGTATTCATTTTTGCAAACGGTCGCAGTATGATTCATTTTTTGACTAGTTAAATCTAGAATATCTTTCAAATATTGTTTTGATGATTTTTTATCATCTCCATTATAAGATTTTTTTTGTATAAATTCGTAAAATGCTCGATTAGCGCTTACTTGTCTAATATCTTTTGGTCTAACTTTATATTCTTTCAAAAAATCATAGACATCATCATATTTTATGTCTTTGAATAGAGGAGCTTTACTTTTCTCTGAGAACTTTTCTAAAATTGGATAGAGGAAGGAATTCTTCTTTACTAAACAGTAATTAATTTCTTTTTTCTTTCCAACAAACTCGATTTCAATACCATTTGACTTTTTAGTCATATGGCTCGCGTTAAGTGTTAGAGTACCATTTGTCCCATATAATTTTTTGTATTTTTCGTGTCCAATTCTAAAATTACATTCATTCATCAATAAAACTGCTAGAGATACCTCATCATTATTTTTTTTACAATCGCCAATAAGTTTATCAACTCTATCAATTATTTTTGGGAATTTTTTGTATTTCTCTTCTTCTTTTTCCTCTTTGTAATCTTTCGTGTAAAAATATTGTTTTCTTCCTGCATTGTCAATTACATAAGCATAAATTTTTCCTTTTAAAGGAGGATCAAAAAGAACCGCAGATGGAAATCCCATTGCAACTTTTTTGACAGTTGGAGGAAGACTAGATTCTGATATAGGTTTTTTATTTGAATCGTAAAATAAAGACGTTTTTTTTTCTAAATTATTAACTTGATAATATATTTTCATATAGTATACTAATATATAATATGAAAAATTAGTTTACCATTTAAAATAAGATGATAAATTGGAAGATAAATTTGTTATACCATCTTCTTCATTATTTTCATTTTTTTTATTTGGTTTTTTCTCTTGCTTATTTTTTTTTTGTTTATTATCACCCTTCTTCTCTTGATTATTGCTTTGCTTGTTATCACCCTTCTTCTCTTGATTATTGCTTTGTTTGTTATCCCCTTTCCTCTCTTGGTTATTGCTTTGTTTGTTATCACCCTTCTTCTCTTGGTTATTGCTTTGTTTGTTATCCCCTTTCTTCTCTTGGTTATTGCTTTGTTTGTTATCACCCTTCTTCTCTTGGTTATTGCTTTGTTTGTTATCCCCTTTCTTCTCTTGGTTATTGCTTTGTTTGTTATCCCCTTTCTTCTCTTGGTTATTG
>Ga0172362_10000393_pt1 | contig 35033 bp, 25 predicted proteins | sample LakKivs1_kivu2a2_FD_114534 | JGI IMG/M metagenome (GOLD analysis project Ga0172362, IMG submission 114534) | Sediment microbial communities from Lake Kivu, Rwanda - Sediment s1_kivu2a2 | ecosystem: Environmental > Aquatic > Freshwater > Lake > Sediment | place: Rwanda: Western Province, Lake... | reverse complement strand
GCGGAGCAGGCGGCAGACATCGCGAGCGGGCTCCGCGAAGAGCACGGGGTCGAGCGGTGACGCCGGTCGAAGAGAAGATCCGCGAGTTCGCGAGCGCGCTCTATCGCGAGACGATGGGCCGCGGACGCGTCGAAGAGATCACGATCGACGCGGTGACGTACGATCGCCTGATCACTGTTCGTGCTGGCGGCGGTGAGGAGCACACAATCACGCTCGCGTGTGCGGGCGGCTACGTGAGAGTGAAGCGAGGAGGATGATCATGGACGACGAGAAGAAGCCCGAGGCGTTCCGACCGCTGGGAGACCGCGTGCTCGTGAGGGTGCAATCGCGCCCCGAGCGGAGCGCTGGCGGGCTCTACCTGCCATCGGACGCGCGAGGACGGGAGAACATCGGCGAGGTGCTCGCGTGCGGTCCTGGGCGCTACTCGGAGCACGGCGTGCTCGTGCCGTGCGGCGTGTCTCCGGGGCAGGTGGTGCGGTTCGACCCGTACCGCGTGCTGCTCGTGCTCGACGAGGATGGCTCGCGCGAGTGCACTGCGAGCGTGCACGCGAAGGCGGGGCAACTCGCGGTCGTGCGTGACGTGGACATCCTCTACGTGGTGGAACCATGAAGCTCAAGCGCTCGAACACGACGCACGAACAGGTCGCCGACGTGAAGGCGCGCTTCGCACGCGGCGAGACGCACAAGGAGATCGTCACAGCGACGGGGCTCTCACCGACGACGGTGAGTCGCATCAAGGACGGGTGGAAGCCGCGAGGACGCGCGCCCTTCGTGCTCACGAAGAGCACATCGCTCTCGACCTACTCACCCCGGCACGGACGCGGAGGTGCGCGATGACTCGCGTGTACCTCGCAGGTCCGAGCGCGGAGATGAACGCGATGAAGGATCGAGCGCGCGAGATCGAAGCGCTCGGCATGACGATCACCGAGCCGTGGTGGGAGCGCATCGCGGAGGCAGCGGACAACGGATGGCTTCACGACGCGGAGGTGCCCGCGGACTTCATGCGTGAGAGCGCGCGCCGCAACCAGCGGGGCATCGTGACTGCGGATGTGGTCGTCGTGTGCGCGAAGAGCAGCGGCGGCTTCTCGTCGGGCGCAGCGGGCGAGATCGGCTACGCGCTCGCACGCCGCAAGCGAGTCGTGCTCGTGGGCAACACGCGCGGCTTCGTCTGGTCGTGGCTCATCGACTCGCGGGATGTGGTCGCGTCGTGGGACGATGCTCTCGCGCTGCTTCGCGCACTCGTGTAGAAGCGACTCGGAGGGCTGATCATGAGTGACGACGACAAGACGATGGGCGACATGCGGCGAGAGGAGCTTGCGCGCCTCGGGCTCACGAACGACGCCATACGCGACGGCGCGCGTTTCGAGGTGGTGCAGGACGAGGCAGACCCGCGCTTCGAGTGGATCCGCATTCGGATGCCGCGCGTGAAGCAGCGCGGGGGTGCGACCGACGTGCGCTACAGGGGCGAGCGGGCGCAGTGGCGCGCGATGCACTACTCGCTCGCGTCAGCGTCGGGCGTGGTGATCATGATGATGGAGACGCTCCCGCTGCGAATCGTGGAAGGGCTCATGCTCCCGGTCGCAGTGCAGTCGCTCAACGCGCTCGGCGAGTTCGTCGGCGACCGACTCGCTCGCTTCGACAAGGAGAGCGAGGATGTCGATCCGAAGGCCGAGGCGTGACGTGGCACGCGCGCTCACGAAGATGAGCGACGACGAGTTCCTTCGCAGGCTGCGCGCGTGGAAGCGTGGCGAGCCTGCGAAGGAACCGCCGCCCGATGCCTCGACGCTCGCGCACGTGTTCCGCGAAGAGCAGGAAGCGCTCGCACGCCGCACGCTCATGCTCACGCTCGCGAACATCTGCGACATGCTGCGCGCGCCGATCGCCGCGCAAGAGTGGTGGGCACCGACGCGCATCCGCGGCTTCGTGAACGCGTCTCGCGTCCGCGAGTTCGATGAACTCACAGACGCGAGGCTGTCGGGTGTACGAGGGCGCGATCGTGTGCGTGTCGTGCGTGGGCTCTCGATCGTGGAGTACGAAGTGGCAACCCCGCCTTCTGGCGATGGGCTCGACGCGCTCGTCTGGTGGTCGCGCGAGGACGCGGGGGTTGACGGCACGATGCCGCTTCTCGGGTTCTACGGTTACCACCGACGAGCACGCACGCTCACGGAGTGGCGGAGCATCGTCGAGGACAAGGAGGGCCATGCGCCGCTCGGCGTGTTCTCGTTCGATGAGCGCGTCACGTGGTCGGGGACGTGCGAGTGGCCGCAGGGCGCGGTGGACGTTGCGCGTGACGACCCTGAGGCTCGCGCAGTCGTGCGGATGAGCGCGCAAGTCTCGCTCGCCATTGGTTCACCGGAGAAGGTCGTCACGCCGTGGGGCGAGATCGAGACGGCCGTGTCGCGCACGTTGCAAGAGCGTCTCGACCTCGCAGTGCGCGCGAAGGAACTCTCGACGTTCGCGTACGAGGTGCCGTTCGTCGTGGACGCTGACGAGGTGGTGCGGTGAGAGGCGAGCACGAGACGTATGGCGAGATGCGCCTACGTCTCTGGCGCGCGGGCCTGCATCACGAACTCACGCGAGCCGAGTGCGCGGAGATGCGCGAAGCCGACGCGTGGTCGCTCGCACATCCGATCGAAGTGCGCGCGCTCGAATGCTACGTCGGTCGTGTCATGGTGCTCGTGCGCGACTTCGCGACGTACGCGACCGAGGTGCGCGAAGGCGCGCGAGGCGTCCCGCTCTCTCACGCGTGCGGTGCGCAGTTCAACGTACGGATGCGCGTGCGTGATCGGCTGCTCGTGCGTGCGTTGGGCGACGGTGCGCACGCGTACCTGCTCCGGCGTGAATGGCTCCGACTCCCGCTGCGTGCACCGCGACGCCTCGCACTGTAGGATGTCGCTGCGTGCGAGCGACGACGATGCACGAGTGGCACGGAGAACGGACAACCGTCTCCGCGCCACCGCTCAAGGGAGACCCGATCTTCCGCGGGCTCTTCGCGTCCATGCTGCGCGAGAGCCTGCCGCTCTTCGCGAAGGAAGTGCTCGGGCTCACCATCGGCGAGCACATGCTCGAATGGGGCGAGCTAGCGAACGAGAACGACCGCATCGGCATCATCGCTGCGCGTGATCACGGCAAGAGTACGTTCTGGACGTACGCGTACCCGATCTGGCGCGCGGTGTTCGATCCAGGCTGCGAGGTCTACCTCTTCGCGAAGACGATGGAGGCGTCGATCGAGTACCTCTCGATCATCCTCTACGGTCGCAACAACCTGCAAGGGCTCGTGGACATCGCGAGCCTCGCGCACCTCGTGCCGTCGCAGGAAGCGATCAAGAAGGATCCGAAGCTGCGCTTGAACATGAGCGACGTGCGCCTCACGAACGGCTCACGCATTCGCTGCATGTCGTGGGGCAAGGCGACGCGCGGACGCCATCCGAAGTACGTCGTGTGCGATGACGTGCTCACCGACGAAGACCTGTGGAGCGAGACGACGCGCCGCAAGAACATCGAGTACTTCAAGAGCGCGATCGTCAACATGCCTCCGCCCGATGGGCAACTCGTCGTCGTGGGCACGCCGTTCCACGCCGTCGATCTCTACGGATGGATCGCGAAGAACAAGCGCTACTTCTTCAAGCGTTATCCCGGCATCGTGCGAGAGGGCGGCAAGGAGCGCGCGCTCTTCCCGTGGAGGTGGTCTCTCACGAACCTGCGCAAGAAGAGGATGGAGATCGGCAACATCTCCTTCGCTCGCGAGATCATGTGCGAGCCCGTGACGGACGACGTGTCGATCTTCCCGTCGCACCTGTTCCCTCCGCTGTTCGACACGACGCTGCGACTGCGACCGACGCGCAGCGAGATCCGAGCACGCGGGTGGATGGTCTACATGGGCGTCGATCTCGCGCTCTCTGCGAGCGTGGGCGCGGACTTCACGGTGCTCTTCGTGCTCGCGAAGGATCGACAGGGCAATCGCTTCATTCTCGACATCGTGCGCAGCAAGGGGCTGCCGTTCCGCAAGCAGCTTGATCTGATCGCGCAGGTCGCGAAGCGCTACGAGCCGAACCTGATCTTCATCGAAGCGAACCTCTTCCAGCGTGTCTTCTCGGACGAGATGCGACGCACATCCGATCTCCCCGTGAAGCCGTTCGTCACGCACGCGACGAACAAGAACCCGCTCGACCGCGGTATCCCCTCGCTGCGGATCCTGTTGGAGAACCAGAAGTACACGATCGCGCACGACCCGAAGGACGCGTACACGTGCGAAGCGATCGACACGTGGATCAGCGAAGCGACGCAGTTCGGCTTCGTTGACGGGAAGCTGCAAGGCATCGGCGAGCACGACGACACCGTGATGGCATGGTGGCTCGCGGAGGAAGCGTGCAAGGCCGGAGGCTTCTCGTTCGCGATGGGCGACGGCGAAGAGACGGGCGACGGCAAGGACAGCGCAGGCTCGCTCGACGGCAGCGATGATCGACCCGACGTGAACGACGACGAGTGGAAGCGCGACATGGGTCTGCTCGATGGGCACGAGCCCGAGATCGAAGCACCCGCCGACGAAGAGGATGGCGCTGATCCGTTCGGGCTCGCGTCCTTCGACACGCGCAACGGATCGCTGTAGGATGCCGCTCTACCCATGCGGGGCTCTCGCCTCGCGCAAAGCGGAGAGATGAGCATGTCACGCATCAGCAACGCGCAAGCGAAGATCCCCACGGGCAAGGAAGACACCGCGTACCTCGACACGACGAAGCTCGTACGCAGCGTGTTCGGTCGCGGCGTCGAGTCGCAGTCGGGCACCGTGACCGGCACGGGCGCAGCGATCGAGGTCGCTCTCGACTTCGATCCCGCCGAGGTCACGCTCATGAAGGTCGCGGGCACGGGCGCACCGATCACGATGGAGAAGCACCCCGGCATGGCGACCGACACCGCGCTCAAGACGGTCGCTGCGGGCACGCGCACCGTCGCTCCGGCGGGCGTCACGCTCGGCGCGCTCGGCCAGAAGAAGTTCACGATCGGCACGGACGCGGGCATCAACGAGGTCGGCGTCGCGATCCTCTGGACCGCGCGCGGCTACTCGGCGACGGGCGGTCTCTGATCGATCACGAGTGAGGATGCGGCGTGCGCGCGTAGCTCACGCCGCGTCACTCACACGAAGGAGGACGCGTGCCCGAGCCGGTCAACCCGAGCTTGCAGATGCCGGGGTACTCGGCTGGCACCTCGCAGCCGGGAGTCGCGAAGAAGCTCGTCGTGCGCGCGCAGCGCGGCGACGGCACCGCGCAAGCAACGGTCTCGGCAGCGAATCGGATGTTCCGCCTCAAGAACGGCGGAGCGGGCGAGCAGCCCGAAGCGCGCCTCGCGTCGAGGGACATCCGCAGCGCCGAAGAAGTGACGCGCGGGCTCGGGCTCGACTCGCGTCGTGACGCGCAGTTGCAGACGCTCGTGCGCGAGACGCGTGCAGACGGCGGAGCGAAGTCGCAGACGCACCGGCTCTTCCTCGGGCTCGATCGTCTGAACACGACGATGCGATCGATGCGCGACATTCCGAGCGAGACGCGCATGGAGATCGCGCGTCGTGCTCGCGCTCTCTGGATGAACACGCAACAGACCGACTACGGCAGCAAGGAGCCCACCGTGCGCGCACCGCAGCGACCGCAGGTTCGTGACGACCGTTCGATGAAGAAGTCGCAACGCTTCGTCACGGGCAGCGAGACGCTCGTGAAGAAGATGACCCCGACGAAGAGCGGCAAGACCGTCGTCGCGAAGAAGCCCGCGAAGGAGTCGTGGTCGCAGCAACGCGAGCGCGAACTCAACGAGGCGTACAAGGCGAAGCAGGCTGCCGCGAAGCAGGCGAAGACCGAAGCGAAGAGCGCGCCGAAGGGGAAGGGCGCAGCACCCGCGGCAGGCCCCGCCGCGGCTCCCCAGGCCCCCGCAGGGGCCATGCCTGCATCGCAGGCCCCCGCGGCCCCTGTAGCGGCTCCCAAGCCCGCCGCGGGCCCCGCAGGGGCGCAGGCAGGCCCGCCCGCCCCGAAGGCCACGCAGAAGCCCGCAGCGCCCGCCCCGAAGGGTGGCGGCGAGGACATCATCGGCGCAGCGGCAGCACGCACCGCAGGCCCCGCCGCGGGCCCGCTCGGAGCACCGAAGCCGGGCAAGGCACCGAAGGGCGCGAAGGGCCCAGCGATGGGCGGAGCGGACGCGAGCGGCGCGAAGGGCGCGGTGTCTCTCGACACGCCCCCGCCAGGCTTCACGGCCATCCCGAACTCGAAGAAGGGCGGCTATCACAAGCAGCAAGGGACGGACTGGATCTACTGGTATCCGGGTGTCGGCATCACGACGACTGCGATGGGCGAGGACAACGCGCACGGTGGCGCAGCGCAGCCCGCAGGTGCCACGCCCGCAGGCAAGCCAGGCGCAGGCCCCGCAGCGCCCGCGCAGGGCGCAGGGAAGCCGCCAGCGAGCGTGCTCGGCATGAAGACGCCGGGCGCAGCGCCGCAGGGCGCGCAGGGCGCAGGCGCGCAGGGTGGCGGGCCAGGGAGCAGCGACAAGGAGAAGCACCGCGGCGAGGTCACGAAGCACCGCGCAGCCGCGAAAGCTGCCGCTGCATCCGGTGATCAAGAGCAGGCCCAAGCGCACTTCGCAGCGGCGGAGCATCACCGACACGAGTTCAATCGCAAGAGCGCCGGGGAGTACGGGCAGACGTACAAGAACGGCAAGCCCGCGCCTCCGCTGCCCGAGCAGTTCGCGCAGCAAGCGGAGATGGGACAGAGCGGCGATCCGATCGCGGACAGCTACGGTCGCGCGCAATCCGGCATGGCGCAGGACGAGAGCGGAGAGCGCTCGACTGCGGCGGACCCGCGCGAGCGTCACGTGCCCGAGAGCGAGACGGTGAAGGGGATGCGCGAAGCGCTCGGCAAGAGCGTCAACGTGCTCGCCGATCTCAGCGCTGCGCACGATCACCTCTCCGCGCTCAAGGCGAAGCGCAAGCAGATCGCAGCGAGCGGACATCCTCTCGCGCGACGGCTCGTATCGCAGATCGATGCGGAGGTCGCAGCGACGCGACACGACATCGTGCAACTCGAAGATGCGCACGGGCACGCGATGAAGGAAGTCGCGAAGTGGCAGTCGCAGATGCGCACCGAGCAGATCAAGGCGAACCCGATCTTCCGTGCGCTCATGGGCGCGTTCCAAGCGCTCGCGGGCATGGGTCAGAAGCTCATGGGCGGCGGCGCGAAGCCTGGCGAGGAGCAGCCGCAGGGGCAGCCCGGCGCAGCCGAAGAGATGGGCGAAGAGCAGCCCGATGAGAGCGCGCCCGAAGAGGGCGGCGACGAAGCGACCGACGAAGGCGAGGACGAAGCACCGCAGGGTCCGCGCGATCAACTCGACCTCGCGTCGCGACGCGAGCGCGCGCTGCGTGGCGACGATGGCGAGTTCGACGTGTCGGGGCTCGCGAAGCAGCACGAGCGTCAGCAAGCGCTCGACGCTGGCGCTTCACCCGACGTGCTCGACGCGCTCGATGCGCGCGAGGGCGGCGATGGGATGGCGCAGCCGCGCAACGGTCGCGACGACAAGGCCGCGAACATGCAGCGCGTGCTCGCGGTGCTCGGCGAGAAGCACGCGCCGGGTGGCGAGGCAGAAGGCCCATCCGTAGGCGCACCCGAAGAGGGCGAGGACGACGCTGCGTCTGCCATCGCTTCGCTCCCGCAACCCGACGAGCAGCCGATGCGCGCGCAGAAGCCAGCGCAGGCAGCACCGAAGGATGTCGAAGAGGACACGGGCCAGTGGGACGCGGACCTCGCAGCGAAGCGCAAGAAGATCACCGACGCGGAGAAGGACGAGGAAGAGACGCTCGCTCCCTACGCGGGCATGGACACGATGAGCAGGCTCAAGGCTCTCAAGTTCGGAGAGGAACGCGGCACGGGCAGCGCGAAGCAGCCGAACCCGAACTCGGAGAAGGGCACCATGCAGACCGGCATGCGCAAGAAGAAGAAGCCCGCGCCCGCGCAGATGAGCGAGGCGCAGAAGAGCATGATCATCGATGCGAGTGAGCGTCTCGTGAAGAGCCACGCCGCAGCGCGCATCATGCGACTCGCGCCGCGCGTGGATGCACTGCTCAAGGCAGCGAGCGCGCCGCGCTTCGTGATCGATCGACGCCCACGCGCGGACCATCTCTTCGCTCTCTACTCGTCGAGGGTGTGATGCCGTTCGCGAGCGAGAAGCAGCGAAGGTTCCTCTGGTCTCAACATCCCGACATCGCGCAGCGATGGGCGGACGAAGAGAAGGCCGCGCGCAAGAAGAGCAAGAAGGGCAAGCGCAAGCTCCCGATGTACGTCGCCGACGTGGGCAAGTGGAACGTCGGCGTGCAGAAGCCGAAGCGCACGAAGCCCGCGAAGCCCGCGCGCCCCGCGAAGCCCGCAGCACCCGTCGTCGCGTTCGCGACGCACGCTGCGTTCGAGCGCGAGATCGAGGAGATGTACGCGCCGATCGTCGGCAAGGCTGGCGCGAGCGTCTACGGTGGGCTCGGCGCGAGCCCCGCACCGCGTGATCCGATCCCCGACTACGCGGACATCTACTACCAGCCCGACGACTCACCGAACCGTGAGCGTGAGCGCGCAGCGAACGAGTCGCGACGCGCATCCGTGAGCGCGCGCAACCGAGGGAAGTTCGGCTTCCACGGAGAGGCGCAGGTCGAGCCCGAGCTACGCTACGAGCGCGACGACTACCCGATGACCGCACGACGCGGGCACGCGCAGTCGCCGTCGAAGCGCAAGCCAAAGAACATGGATCTCAACGTGTACGATCAGCCCGTCGATCATCCCGAGCCGCGACTCGTCGTGAAGCGCAACGTCGCGCCCGTGCAGCGTCGCGAAGCGAGCGGCCCGCAGCGTGAGCCACAGCGTCTCGTCGGTCGCATGGGCACGGGGCGCAACCCGAAGCCCGCGCGCTCCGGTGGTGAGGGCGTGCGCTTCTCGGGCACGACGAACGAAGCGATGCACTCGCACCGACCGAAGAAGCCGAAGGTCGCATCCGCACCTGCAACGGTGCACGGCAAGCCGAAGGGCTCGCACCCGCACGCGCACCGACAGCCCCTCGCGACGGCACCTCTCGCGTCGCAGCGCTCGCCAGCCTACACTCGCATGGGTTCATGAACATGGACGCGATCGACAACCTCTCCGCGCTCGCCGCGATGATCGATGACGGCATCCCGTCGCTCGTGAAGGGCGAGGCACGCGGCGGCAAGTACTACCGGCGCGTCGCGACCGGCAACCCGAAGCGACCGTGGCGCTACTACTACACGCGCGAGGAGTACGAGCGCGATCATGGTGCGCCGCAGCATCTCTCGGGGCGTGAAGAGGCGCAGCGCACGCGCGAGCAGCGCGGCGGCGAAGTGAAGCTCACGAAGAAGCAACTGCTCCACGCGCTCAAGCACGGCACCTACAGCGTCATCAGCGCAGGCAGGAACCCGAACCACCCCGACGAAGGGAAGCTGCCCGCCGATCACCCGAGCTTCGAGATCAGGCACCAGCGCTTGCGTCGTCAGCTTCAGTTCCGCGGCTTCAAGTTCACCGAGGTCGAGGGGCACTACGGTGGCAAGGAGAAGAGCTTCATCGTCTTCCACGACGACGCGAAGCCGAAGAAGGGCGGCGAGAAAGCGCTCATGGTGCATCACGACTCGCCGAGCGAGTTCGCGGCCATCCGCAAGATCGGCGCGCAGTACAACCAGGACTCGGTGATCCACTCGCACGAAGGCAAGCACGAGATGCACTTCACGACGGGCGAGCACGCGGGCGAGTTCCACAAGGGCTCGGGGCACGCGCTCGTACCGGACGCGGAGGACTACTACACGACCGCTTCGACGCCGCGGGGCGCGACGAAGTTCACGCTCAACTTCGATTGGGATGCGCGGCACGAGAAGGAGAAGGCGATGCTCAAGGCAGGGGACGCGATCGAAGGACTCGGGCGGCTCGCGAAGAGCGAGGGCGGCTTCCACAAGTACAAGTCGAAGCACATGGGACCGGGCGGGTGGGAGTACGAGTACGAAGAGCCGGGAGGCGGCAGCGTCAAGAAGCACCCCGTCGATCACTTCCACGAGACGATGCGCTCGCTGCACTCGGGCGCGGCGACGAAGGACAAGACGCCGCATCCGAACGCCGTCGTACACGCGCTGCGCGGCGTGATCGATCACGCGAGCACGCTCCCGACGCAGAAGGCGAAGAACGAACTCGCGAAGCAACTCGATCGGCATCTCGACGCTGCGCGCACGCACGTCACGAACATGCGCAACTACGTGCAGCGCGATCGATCGGGCGAGCACTACCGCTCGCCGAAGGACGAGGCGCGTCGCGTCACGCAGGCCGATGCGAACGACGCCATCCGCGTGCGCGATCACCTCGATCAAGCGAAGGGGCTGATCAAGGAAGCGGGCAAGAGCGCCGAGCAGAAGGCTGCGACGAAGGAGAAGGCCGCAGCGCGCTCCGAGGCGAACTCGAAGAAGTACGCCGCGAAGAAGGAAGAGGGCGAGCGTGGCGCGAGTCGCGCGCGCGCCGACTGGCTCCGCTCCGAGCACGAGAAGGCGCAAGAGGCGTACGAGAAGGACAAGGAACGTCGTCCATCGGGCACACCGCGCAGCGTGCATGAGGCGCACGGCGTCGAGATCGCGAACGCGCACGAGCGCTACCGTCGTCATCTCGAATCGCACAAGCAGAAGTACGGCGCGCTTCCCGCTGGACACGCGATGCCCGCGCAGCACGAGCGCTACCGACAAGCCATCGCGGAGCAGAAGCAGGGTCAACAGAGGTTCGCGTACTCACGGAGGATGAACATGGATCCGATCGACGCGCTCGGCGCACTCTCGAAGGCAGCGGGCGCGGGCGACGCGCGCGGCGGCAAGTACATCACGCGCACCTACCGCGGCGGTCGCTGGCGCTACACCTACCCTGACTTCGGGAAGCCGAATCCGAGTGCGTCGATGACGCATTCTGCGAAGGCGTGGGAGGCGACCGAGAAGACGCCGACGAAGACAGGTAGCCGCGCGACCGAGCAGGAACATCTCGACGCCGCGAGCGCGCATCGCGAAGCTGCGCATCACCACTCGGATGGCGGGCGCATCAAGAGCCGCTCCGCCGAGCAGCATCTTCGTCAAGCGAAGAAGCACGAGAAGTTCGCCATCTCGCGTGCGGGCTCGGTTTCTCCCATCGGAGCGAACTGGGGTGACTCGAAGGTGATCTCGGCGCACCTCGGATCGGAGGCGAAGATCGCGCGCGCGATGGACGGCACGTCCTACGGTGAAGATCGATCGAAGCCTTACAAGCAGGCGATGGAGCACATCACTGCGATGGGTGACAAGCCGCTGACCGGCATGGACTGGTCGAAGACGCCGACGGTGCTGCGTCACGATCCGAAGCGTGCGAAGGAGGCGGCGGCGTACGCTGCGGCGCACGACGCGCACGACGCGCCGATGGTCGAAGGGATGCACGTCACCGCAGACAACGACCGCGGGCTCTACAACCAGAAGCAGTCGATCCACCGCAACCTGATCAACAAGATGGCGAGCGGGAAGTACGACCCGCACCTCGCGCGCAAGCTCTTTCAGTACCACGCCGACGCGACGGCGAAGGTGCACGCGAAGCAGGGCGACGGGAACCCGTCGCTGCACGACCGACGCCAGATGGCGCACGAGAGCGAGCAGAACTTCCGCGCCGAGGCTGCGCGCGGCGAGCACGACGACCTCAAGCACAAGAAGTACAAGAAGGGCTTCGACGCCGTGCAGTACGAGATCGACGCGCTCTCCAAGAGCATCCACGAAGGGGCGGACACCGTGAGCGAGAGCATCGAGAGCACCCCGTCGCTGCGCAAGGCGTTCCGAGGGCTCGACGGGCCGAACCCGCTCGCGAAGGGTCTCTACAAGTTCGGCAACCTCGGGGGCAAGAGCGTCACGCTCCCCGACGAGTACCTCGTCGCGTACCTCGACGCGTTCATCGAGGAAGCCGTCGAGCACGAGATGTGCGAGAAGCAGCACTCGATGGACGCGATGACGATGGGCCCCGCGCCCGGCTCGCCCGCGGATGTGCTCGCGCAGTTCGTGTTCAACGAACTCGTCGCCTACATGGCGGGCAACGAGAACCTCATGCGCGCGTGCAAGCTCGTGAGCGTGTCGCGCGACTACATCGCCGATCGCATCAACGGGATGAACCTGCTCAAGCCGCTCGCGTCGCACCGCACCGATCACGGCGACTACTTGCAGGGGTACATGTACTCCGAGGAGCAAGAGCAGGGCTACGTCGGCAAGAGCTACGGGCCCGGCACCGTCCTCGACGAGAGCGCGATGATCAAGGCAGTCGCCGACGCGCGCCGCGTGAGCAACGCGCTCGACGGGCCGCAGGTCGCGCTCGGCAACGACGACCCGCTCTCGCTGCTCGGCAACTTCCATCGTGCGCAGCGCGCTCGCGTGAGCGCGATGTACGGTGAGACGCCGACGAAGTTCCAGCGCAACGCAGGCGAGCCGCAGCGCTGAGAGCAACGCACATGGGCCTACTCGACGACATCCGCACCGCAGCCGGTGGAGCGCTCTCGCGCTTCACTGGTGGCCCCGACGTGCCTGCGGAGGACATGCGCGAGCTTCTCGCGAAGGCTGGTCTCGGTTTCCCCGAGGCGACCGAAGAGAAGCCCCGCGGCCTCTACCACGATCCCTATCAGGTGATCGATTGGGGCGGATGGCGCGAGCGACCGAGCGCGCTCACCTACGAGACGCTGCGGCAGATGGCGTACAAGAACACCGTCATCGCAGCGATCATCTCGCTGCGTGCGAACCAGATCGGTCAGTTCTGTCGTCCGCAGCAAGGCAAGTACGATCGCGGCTTCCGCATCATCAAGCGTGATCGTCGCGACCGCCGCAAGACGATGACGACCGAAGAGCAGAAGGAGGCGATGGCAATCGAGCGCATGTTCGAGACGACCGGCGTGCTGCTCCCCGGTGAGAAGGCTGCCGACCGCGACTCGTTCGTGACGTTCATCAAGAAGGGCGTGCGAGACATCCTCACGTACGACCAGTGGTGCTTCGAGAAGATCCGCGACCGCGCAGGACGCCTCTCGCGGGTCCAAGCGCTCCCGAGCGAGACCATTCGCCCCGCCGTCGTGGATCAAGAGTACCTCGATCCCGCGGAGCGGCAGACGCGCGTCTCGCACGTGCAGGTCTACGAAGAGACCGTCATCGCGGAGTTCTCGCCCGAGCAACTCACGTGGTCGATCATGCACCCGCGCTCGGACCTGCGCGTCGCGCAGTTCGGCTTCTCGCCGATCGAGCAACTCGTGCACCTCGTCACCGCATGGCTCTACGGGTTCGAGTACAACCAGCGCTTCTTCTCGCAGGGCAGCGCGATCAAGGGCATCTTGAACGTGAAGGGCGCGATCCCCGATCGTCAGCTTCGCGCGTTCCGTCGGATGTGGTACTCGCAGATCACGGGCGTCACGAACGCGTGGCGCACGCCCATCCTGAACTCCGACGACATTCAGTGGCAGTCGCTTCACTCGACGAACCGCGAGATGGAGTTCTCTGCGTGGATGGACTGGCTCACGAAGCTGACGTGCGCGGTGTTCGGCATCGATCCCGTCGAGATCAACTTTCAGTACGGCAATACGGGGCAGTCGAACTCGCTCGCGACCGCGGGGCAGGAAGAGAAGCTCTCCGAGTCGAAGGACAAGGGGCTGCGTCCGCTCATGGATCATCTCGCGGACACGCTGAACCGACACGTCGTGTGGGAGATCAACGACGACTTCGAGTTCTCGTGGGCGGGCCTCGACGCGAAGAGCGAAGAGAGCGAGCGCGAGGCGCGCATCAAGGAAGTCGGCGCGTACCGCATGGTGGACGAGGTGCGCGCGGACGATGATCTGCCGCCGCTGCCTGACGGGCTCGGCCAAGCGATCAACAACGCGACGTGGATGCAGTTCTACTCGCAGAAGCAGGGCGAGAAGCAGCAAGCCGAAGCAGCGGCCCAGCAAGGCGCGCAGCCGCCCGGCGAAGAGGGTGGAGGCGGCTTCGGTGATGAGGGCGACGAGGGCGCACCGGAGCCGCCTCCCGAGGGCATGGAAAGCCCTGAGGAGATCCCCGAGGACGAAGAAGAGTTCGGCAAGAGCCTCGCCGTGCTACGAAAGAGCCTCCGCCGTCGCGCCGAGAACGGACGCGTCGTGACCGAGTTCGATCTACCTCCGAGGTGAGCGATGAGTCTGCGAACGAAGATCGACATCCTTGCGTCAGTCGGGTTCGACAACTCGCTCGATGACACCGCGTTCGAGCGCTCGCTCTCCGAGATGCTCGACACGTGCGACCACGTGAAGGTCGCGACGTACACGCTCGCTGCTTCCGCGGCGGACGTGCCCGTGTCGATGGACGACGTGGCGGAGGGCCGCTTCCTCTATCTGGAAGCGCCGGGCGACTTCTCGTTCCGCTTCACCGCACTGCCGAACACGCTCATCCCCGTGCGTCGCATGGTGAACCCGCTCTCGACGAACGCACCGAACGTGAAGGCGTACTTCGTGAGCACGCTGCTCTTCACGTCGCTCTGGCTCACGAACCCGAGCGCAACGGACGAAGTGAAGATCAAGGTGTGCATCGTCGGAGACCTCACTGCACTGCCCGTGTGCTGAGTCATGGCGGGCAGGCACGAGCACGAGCCGTCACACGAGGACGGGTGCGAACACGAGCCTGAGACGCGCTCGTTGGGGCGCGTGCGCGTCGAGGTGCCCGTAGGCGTCGATCCGCTGCTCGTCGCGCAGGTCGTCGTCGGCGAGGGATGGCTGCTCAAGGCGGAGCGCGCGAAGCCCGCGGGGCGCAACCCGTTCCTCAACCACGGGCTGCTCGCGGAGCTATGGGACGACGCGGCGAAGCAGTACCGCGCGCAGTTCGAGAACATCCTCGCTGCGATGGAGCGCTACGTCGAAGAGCACGCGGGCTTGGAGATCGCGAAGGCGCGCGTCGTGCGTCCGCTCTTCAAGCCGGAGCAGGTGCGCGCGCTCGCGCAGATCATTCGCGACGGGCACACCGCGCTCGCGATCGGAATGCTCGGCGAAGAGACCGCGACGAAGATGGAGATCGAGCGGCTCATTCGCATGGGCATCTTGCCGAAGAGCAGCGCGAAGATCATCGACGACGCGTTCTCGTACGGGATGTTGCTCACCGAGCTTCGCACCGTCGTCGCTGCGGGCACTGCGCGCGTCGAGAAGGTCACGCTCGACGCGATGAAGAAGCGTCTCAAGGCGCGACCGACACCGCTCACGCCGCACGAAGAGGCAGCGCGCTCGAATGCCCGGCAGCACGCGGCGACGTACATCCGCGGGCTCGGCAACAAGGTCGCCGACGACTTCACGACGCGAGCGATCGAAGCGGACAAGACGCTGCGTCGCAAGTACGCCGCGATGATCAGCGAGACGGTGAGCGAGGGCATCGAGCGTCGCAACGCGTGGCGCAAGATCAAGAGCGACCTCGGGCACAAGTCGGGCGATTGGGCGCGCGACTTCGATCGCATCGCAGCGACCGAGAAGCAGCGCGCCGTGCAAGAGGGCTACGCGACGCGTCTGCGTGACCGCGAGGGCGAGGATGCACTCGTCGCGAAGGTGCCGACACCGAGCGCGTGCGAGCACTGCGTGCGCTTGCACCTCACCGAAGGCGCGGGCTCACGTCCGCGCGTGTTCCGGCTGCGTGACCTCGAAGCGAACGGCACGAACGTCGGTCGCAAGGCAGGCGCGTGGCGCGCAGTCGTGGGACCGACGCACCCGTGGTGCGAGTGCGCGCTCGTGCACGTGCCGCCAGGATGGGGCTTCGACAAGAACGGCGACCTCGTGCCGCAGCGCACGCGCAAGTCGTGGACGCTCGCAGAGGATCTCCGCAAGGCGATGACGTTCGGCGACTCGGTGCCTGAGAAGGGCGTCGTCGTGCGCGTGGGCGACCCCGAGAAGGTCGCGATCATCGAAGAGGTGATCCGTCGCACGCCCGTCGCGCTCTTCACGCGGCAGACGGGCGTCACGCTGATCACGACCGACCATCCGAGCGAGCAGTCGCACCTCGAAGCGCACGACTTCGCGTATTGGACCGGCAACGAGATCCGTCTGCTCGCGAGCACGCCGAAGGACAAGCTGCGGCGCATCGTCGAGCACGAGATCGGACACGCGCTCAACGTGCACCTCATGCACCGCTTCGGTGGCGTGGATGCAGTTCGCAAGTGGCACGACAAGCTCTTCGCGATCTCGAAGGAGGAAGGCTTCGTCTCCGACTACGCGGAGAAGAGCCCGATCGAGAACGCAGCGGAGGTCTCGCGCCTCTACCTCTACTCGCGCGCCGCGCTCATGCAGCGCTGCCCGCGGCAGTTCACGTTCTGCCATCGCGACTACCGCGACCTCTTCCGGCGCGACCGGCTCGCTGACCTCGCAGGGCTCACGCCCGAAGCGCAGATCGACGCGCTCGACTTCCGCGCGTTCATGACGCGCCTGGGACGCGCGGCAGCGAAGCACGGGCTGCGCATGCAGGGGCTCACGAACGGCGCGGTCATTCTCACCTCGCCCGAGAGCGTGAAGGGGCCTCGCGTGGCTCTTCTGGCGGGCCTGCACGGCGAGGAGCGCGCAGGACCGATCGCGCTGCTCTCGTGGCTCGAAGGAGCCCGTACGCTGCCCGCAGCGCGCTTCTGGATCTGCCCGCTGCTCTCGAAGATCACCTGGGAGACGCGCGAGCGTGCCCCAGGTGGCACGAACCTCAACCGGGTGTGGGGTGCGCAGGGTGCGCCCCCGATCGTGACAGACGCGGCAGCCTCGCTCCGCGCGTTCCGGCCCGAGGTGTTCCTCGACTTGCACGAAGCGTCGTCGGTCGTGGACGGGCAGTCCGTCGTGCGCTCCGAGCAGTCGAAGGGATGGGCGTCGTCGTTCGCGTCGCTGTTGAGCGTGAAGGTCGAGCACGACCCTCGTGAGCACTCCGCCGAGAGCTACGCGCGCAGCATCGGATGCACTCGCACGGCGACGATCGAGACCGCGCAGACCGAGCCGCTCGAAGCGCGTGTCGCGTTCCACGTGCAGACGGTCGCGCTCGCATGCGACGAGGTGTCCCCGTGATCAACATCCGCAACCTCGCGCGGCTCGTGAAGGGCGGACCCTACATCGGGCCGAAGGGCGGTCTGTGGGCGGACCCGCAGCACACGATCGCGTGGCGAGACGACCACGAGGACGAGACCTCGCACCTGTTCCACTCCGCGCCCGCACACGCGATGAGCCGGATCAAGCGAGAGGGGCTCACGCCGCGCAAGGGCGCGGGGCTCTACCAGCACGGAGGCTACGCGGAGCACTCGCAGGGCAAGGTGTTCCTCTCGAACAACCTCGCCGCCGCGAAGCAGTGGCACGGCAAGGTCGAGGATCAACTCTTCGATCAGCACGACGACGCGAAGAAGCACGTCGCGGTGATGCTACGCGTGAAGCCTCGCGAGACGCAGCGCGATGAAGTCGGCGACAAGGATGTGAGCGGCTCGCGCTTCGTGCGCGAGAACGTGCCTGCGAGCGACATCGAGTTCTTCCACGAGGGCACGAAGCGATGGAAGCCCGTGAAGGACTACGTGCACGGCACGCACGGTGCGCCCGAGGATCATTTCGAGGCGCACGGTGCGCGTGATGAAGCAGCGGATGCAGCCGAGAAGAAGGCGAAGCGCGACGCGAGTGCTGCGAAGCGCGAAGCCGAGAAGCAGGCATCGCGGGATCGTCTCGCGAAGATTCACGAAGAGAGCGCGAAGCGCGCCGCTGCCGAGGCGAGCGTGCACTTCCGCGACACCGACGAGGGGAAGGCGATCTTCACTCGGTACAAGGATCGCTCGCCCGAGGAGCGCGAAGCCAAGGCCAAGCGCATCATCGAAGCGCCGCGCCCGTTCCCCGGTGCTCCCTCGATGCTATCTCTCGGGCAGCGTGGCGAGGTGTGGCGCGAAGCACTCGGCGTGGACGAGAAGGGCAAGCTCATCGAGTCGAGGCACGAGCACGACAAGCTGCACGGGATGGTCGTGCGCCCGAACGGGTGGAACGCGACGAGCGAAGAGGCTCACGAGCACCTCTCGACGCTCGCGAAGAAGGACTCCGCGTGGCGAGGCATGACGCACGCGGAGTACGAGAACACCGTCGGGCGCGGCGAAGGCGTGCGCAGCACGGGCGCGTACTCACACGCGAGCGAGGGCACGCAGTTCTCGGAGGATCCTCGCGACGCAGAGAGTTACGCGAACTACGGGAAGGATGATCCGCGCAAGTCGGGCAAGCCGACGTATCTCGTCGAGGTCGATCGCTCGAAGCTCACGAAGAAGCCGGATGGCTACTACGAGACGAAGGCAGGCGAGGGACTCGCGCACGAGCACGTGCGCGGCGTGTGGAAGTTCGAGGCGAACGACAAGGGCGAGGTCGTCGCATCGCGCGTGTCGAAGGCCGCTCCGAAGATCAGCGTGGACATCCACGACTCGCATCACGGGCAGGACGACGGCACGGTGCGCACAGACGGCGGCAAGCTCGACTTCTCGATCTATCAAGGGCGCGCGCACATCCGCATGGTCGAGTCGTCGCGCAAGCGCGCAGGTGTTGGCCGCGCGCTCGTGAACCGTCTCGCCGAAGAGGTGGGCGGCTACGACAAGATCGATTGGGGGATGATGACGCCAGACGGCGTGGCGTTGCGCGATGCGCTCGATCGCGAGCACGGCTTCGATCGTACGGAGATCCCGATCGACGCGAAGAAGGTCGTGAACGAGCACGAGGGCAAGCTGCTCTCACACGAGGATGGGCGACACGAGAACACGCAGCGCGTGTACGTCGAGTTCGATTCACCCGAGCGCGCGCAGAAGTTCGTCGCCAAGGTGCGCGAGATGAACAAGCACAACGAGGACGCGACCGAGCCTGACGTGCAAGAGATGGACGGCAAGGCGTGGGTCGAGGCGGAGATCCCAACGGCGATCCCGAAGCGGCTCACGAAGTCGCAGCGCTTCGTGATCCCGCTCGTCGGCAAGGCACGCAAGCTCCACAAGCGGCGCGTGTTCGGCGGGCTCTCGATCAGCGTCGAGACGCGCAAGGGAGCGAAGCGTCACTGGCACGACCCGCACTCCGGCGAGTCGGGCTCGACGACGATGCTGCACGACTACGGCTACATCCGCGGCTCGATGGGCAGTGACGGCGACCATGTGGACGTGTACGTCGGTCCGCACGAGGACGCGACGCACGCCTACGTGATCGACCAGATGAGGAAGCCCGACTTCAAGAAGTTCGATGAGCAGAAGGTGATGCTCGGCTTCAAGAGCGCCGCGTCCGCGAAGAAGGCGTACCTCGCGCACTACAACGACGCGCGCTTCTTCGGGTGCATGAACGCGATCCCGTTCGCGGAGTTCGCGACGAAGGTGCTCGCGACGAAGGACGCAGCGATGAAGGTCATCACGAAGAAGAGCATCCCACTCGGCGGGCTCACGCTCTTGCTCAAGAGCGCGATGCCGAAGAGCGGCGGATGGCAGCCGATCCCCGGAGGCAAGCACGGAGGATGGCGTCGCTGGCGCGGCGGCAAGTGGGAGTACGACTACGGCACGCGCGAGAGCGGCGAGCACAAGCCGACGCACGATCACACGAAGTGGAAGTCGAAGGAGCAGTTCTCCGAGGAGGACTACCGCGAAGGCCGCTTCGACTACGACCCGCTGCACTGGCACCCGCGCGAGCACGCGGGCGGCGAGCACCGCGCGTGGGTCACTGGTGGCGTGGACCCGCACTCCCTCGCTCCGGTCAAGACGGGCGGGCGCATCGACAAGCTCTACCAGATCGAGAACCCCGAAGAGGACCGCGGCTTCGCGTTGCTGCGCGACCTCGCGACGGGCGAAGCGGTGATCATGCAGCACAACCGCATCTACGCGGTCGAGCACGATCCGCTCAAGTACAAGACGCTCGCGAAGCCCGAGAAGGAGCGCTGGGATCCGACGACGGGGCGCACGGTGCGCGCAGCGACGGGCAAGGGCCCGTCGTTCGAGGGCTCGCAAGCCGACAAGGAGAAGCAGCCGGGGCTCTACGCGATCGAGAACGGCGTCTACCCTGTGAAGGCAGTCTCGCGCCTCGAACCGGGCACCGAGCAGAAGGAGAAGCCCGTCGTCACGCTCGCAGTGACGGACCACGGCAAGACGTTGCTCGTCTCCGAGTTCAAGGGGCTGATCGAGAGCCGCGTGAAGAAGTATCAGCGCGCGTACGGCGTGAAGGATGTGTACGAGCGCAACGACCGCGGCGCGCGTGCGACGAACGTCACGCAGCGCGAACTCGCGCAGGCTGGCGTCGAGGGACTGCTCGTCGCGATCGAGAAGTACCAAGTGAACAAGCCGTTCGCGGCGCACGTGACGCACTACGTGCAGAACTACATCCGCCTCGCGTGTGCCCGCGAGCGTGCGGGCGGCATTGAGCTACCGGACACGCATGCGAGGAACCTCTCGAAGTACCTCGCGGCGCGCGCGGAAGCGTCGCACGCGCTCGACAAGGAGAACCCGACACCCGAAGAGGTGCTCCCGTACTTCAAGCTGCTCAAGCGGCACGTACATCCGAACCTCGACGCGGCGGAGGGCAGCACGCCCGTGCCGATGGAGAGCTACCGACTCACGGCGCACGAAGAGAAGGACGCGAAGGCACGCGAGGTGATCGAGCGCGAGCGTCGTCGCCTCATGGAGAGCATGCGAGCGTCGAAGAAGGCGGGGCACGCAGTCAGCGAGAGCGACAAGGAGAAGGTCGCGAAGCTCGACGAAGCGCTCACGAAGCTCGACGACAAGAAGATGCGCGACACGGAGACGCGTCCAGGCAGGCGCGAACTCGCCGAGTTGTACGACTCGTTCCTCACGGGCGCGTCGAGCCCATCCGATATCTTCGATCTCGAAGAGGGCTTCGCGTTCCCCGGTGTCGAGGTGGGCGCAGGTCTCGACCCTGCCGAGCGCGTGCTCGTGCGCCGCTCGACGCAGCGCGTGCTCGACGAGATGAAGGACTTCCAGATCACGTCGGAGGGTCGCAAGAAGATCACCTACTCCGCCGACGTGGGCGAGATGATCGCGCAGCGACTCGGGCTGCGCGGCGACGGCGAAGAGCGCACGACGGCGGAGATCGCGCGCGACGTGCCCATCCACGCGAACGGCAAGCCGCTCGCGCTGCGACAGGCGCAAGAGATCGCGGAGACGATGATCGAGCGCGGGCTCGCACACGTGCGCTCGAAGCTCGCCGACCACGACGACGTGACGAACGCGTCGCTGATCTTCGGTCGCGCTGCCGAGAAGCTCACGCCGCAACCGCGCGCGGTACCTGGCCCGACGTGGACCGAGATCGTGAGTACGCGAGCGCAGAACGTGACGCCTACGCAGATCGCGGAGTGGCGCTCGACCGAGCGTCGCCGTCTCTCCGGCATCGCGGAGCGCATTCGAGCGCGCGCGGAGTATGAGCACGACGCAGCGTCGCGCGAGAAGCAGCACGCGCTCGCGCGAGACACGGATGCGGCAGCGTCGCGTGTCGCGCAGATCGACGAGAGCGAGATCCGCATGAAGATCGCGAGCGCGGTCTCTCCCGAGACGGCGGAGATGCGCGCGCTCGCGACGCGCTCGGTCGCGATCGAGGGCGAGTACCGCGGCTACGAGCGCACGACGACGCTCATGCCGATCACGGACATCCGCACGGGCGAGTCGCGCATGGCGCGCGTGCGCTCGCTGCGCGACCTGCGCGACCCCGAGGAGCTTCCGACGGGCGAACTCGGGCTGCGCAAAGCACGCTCGCGCGTCACGACCGGGATGGTCCGTGAAGCGCTACACTACCCGCGCACCATGCTACTGCTCACCTCGCCCAAGGGGTTCGCGAGTGCGCCGACGAAGGCGCGCGCGGCATTGGAGCGACTCACGCTCGGAGACTTCGGATGAATCGCAAGCAGGCAGCGCAGCACGTGTTCCACGTCGCGAAGATGGCCGGTGGCTCCGCCGAGCACGCGTTCGACCTTCGTCGTCGCGACGACGGTGGTATCGGGATCAGCAACGTGAAGATCCCTCTCAGCGCAGCCGAGCGCACGCTGCTCTTCGCGCACTTCGGCGCGTCGCTCGTCGCGCGCGATGGGACTCTCAAGGACGGGATGTTCGTCGAGCACCTCACGCCGCGCGAGCCCGGCACGCCCGAGCACTTCCTCGCTGCGGTGCACCGACTGCCGCCGCCCTTCACCCTCATCGCCGTGGAGAACTGAGATGGCCTTCGTCGTTCCGTTGCGTCGCCTCGGCATCGCGCCCGAGGTTCTCTCGAAGGCGATCTCGCCGGGCTTCTCGCGTGGCGAGGTGGGCCCGCGCGCGCAGCACAAGTACGTGAAGCGCGAGTTCATCGGCTTCAAGGACGGCAAGCGGCTCTTCCGCTACTGGTACGCCGACGACGTGGCGCGCGAGCGCGCGGAGAAGGCAGCGACCGGTGAGGAAGCCGAGCACTACACGATCGAGACGATCCACAAGTTCTACGAGCACCTCGCGAAGAACCGCGTGAAGCCGTCGGAGGTCACGGAGGAAACGCTCCGCGCGATCCTCGGCGTCGAAGAGGTGCCCGTCGAGGTGCGTGCGTCGTTCCTCAAGAGCTACCACGCGCCGTTCATCCTGAAAGAGCGCGAAGCGGCGTTGAAGAAGAGCGGTGGCTACGACCCGCCGCGCTACCCGTTGCAGCGCGCACACCGCGCGTTCCAGATGATCCCCGACGCGATGCGCCTCGCGCTCGGCGACTCGCTCAGGAAGGTCGTGATCGCGAACCGCAGCGATCCCGACATCATGCAGATGTACGCGGGCGATGATGAGGACGGCAAGCCGAAGCGACGCCCCGCGGGCTTCTACGATCGCGAGAAGGGTGCCATCTTCCTGCTCGCGGATGGGTCGAGCGAGTTCGGCTCGCTCGACGGGCCGGGCGCGGAGACGACGTTCATCGAAGCGAAGGGATGGCCCCGCTTCGGCAGCCCGTTCACGTGGACCGAAGAGGTCGTGTGGCACGAGGCAGCGCACGCGCTGCACGACGTGTTCATCAAGGGCAACGACGACCAGAAGAAGGTCTGGAAGGACTGGCTCGAACTCGAACAGGTCGAAGCAGTGCGCGTGTCCGACTACGCGTACGGTCCTCCCGACAACCCGCGTGCAGGCCCCTTCGAGGATTGGGCGGAGAGCATCGCGTGCCTGATCTCGCATCCGAAGCAACTCGCGATTCAGTGCCCCAAGCGCTACGCGTTCCTGCGCGAGCACGTCATTCCCGGCCCGTCGATCGAGGAGATCAAGGCCACGCCCGATGAGGCTCTCGCGTGGTGGGACGCGCAGCCGACGACGAAGGCTGCGAAGCTGCTCGCCGCGAGTCGTCGTCACGAGGGAGGTCCGCCGAACTACGCGGAGGCGTTCCACAGCGACAAGGATCAGTTCTACTCGCTCATGGTGGACGGCCGTTCGATCTTCATGAGGATGGGCCCCGCCGACAAGGAGCAAGAGAAGGGCTGGGTTCCGATCCCCGAGACGATCGATCCCGAGACGGGGCTCCCCGTGTTCGATGCGGCGACTGCGCTTCGCTGGAAGGCCGCAGAGGGCTTCAAGGAAATCTACGACGAGCACGGCACGCCGCTCACGAACGAGCAGGCGTTGCTCTACCTGCGTCAGAACGACAAGGACTTCTCCGACAAGCAGCCCGAGGTCGAAGGCTGGGATGGGAAGTTCGACGCGACCGACAAGCTCTCGTACCAGATATACATCGCGCTCGGGCAGAGCACGGGCACGTTCGAGGAAGAGCGCGCACGCGTGCGTGAGGCGCGCTCGACGCCGCGCGAGAAGCTCGTCTCGAACGCGGAGTCGAAGCTCAAGCGTGCCGTGAAGGCGGGCGCGAAGGGCGACGAGACGCCCGCGGAGTACGAAGAGCGGCTCGCGGGCATTCGTGACGAGATCGAGACGCTCAAGAGCGGCAAGGGCGACCCCGCCGCCGTCAACCGGCACAAGTACGCGCCACATCCTCTCTCGAAGGAGGACTTCGAGCGCATCACGCCGACGTTCAAGTTCACGAAGGTCGCGAAGGCGGAGGTGCAGCCGCACGTGCGCCGCGTGTGGGACCGCGCATCGAAGAAGTGGGCAGCGAAGATCGGGAAGGACCCCGTGACGGGCAAGGACGCGCCCGTGCTCACGCGCACGCTCTACGAGATGCCGAACCCCGACGGCACGCGCACCGTGATCCCGGTGAACTCGCAAGAGCCGTTCGAGGTGGGGCAGATCATCGCGGTGCCGCAGACGATCACGAAGCTCACGAAGCGCGGCGTGAAGTCGCTCGAACAGGCGTGGATCAAGTACAAGATCAACGCGGATGGGACGCTCACGCCGCAAGAGAAGCGCACCAGCTACACCGAGGTGGACGGCAAGCGGAAGCGCGTCACCTCGGAGTGGCCGACGATCAAGTACACGAGCGTCGATGCGGTGAAGCTCGCTCGCGACTGCGGCACGAACGTCGAGAAGCTGCTCGAACGGAACGGCCGCTACGCTGCCGGGCAGATCACCGACCCGATGCTCGCGTCGCTGATCAACCCGAGCGGTCAGCGCATCCGCAACGAGGGCGACCTCGCGGAACTCATGCGCAAGGCTGCGAAGGAGCGCACGAGCACGTGGATCACCGTGCAGGGTGAGGGCTCGGACCCCGAGAACCCGACCTTCGCGCACGTGAAGATGACCTTCGACGGCGGCGGCAACCCGCTGCTCGCGGGCGAGTATTGGAACCGACAACTCGGTCTCTCGCACGGCGACCAGGCGCGCACGGACGCGCTGCTCGACGCAGAGGGGAAGATCCAGATCGAGAGCGTGCGCGAGGTGAAGCCGCGCAAGCTCGACTTCTACGTTGGCGGGCCCGCGCGCTACCGCGACCTCAAGACCGGCCACCTGATCTACGGCATCATCTCGAAGATCGACGAAGAGAAGGACGAGGACGGCACGCCCACGGGCAAGCGCATGTTCACCGTCTCGCCGATCAAGGGGCAGGGTCACGGCTTCACGAAGCGGCAGACGATCTCCGAGGAGAAGGCGCAGCAAGCGCTCTCGTCGATCGACGTGGACAACATCCGCCGCACGCGACGCAACGTGCATCCGCTCAAGTCGCACCTCTTGCTCTACGCCGACAACCTGCGGATCGGCGCGGACGGCACGCTGCGCGGCGCGACGATCCGCGTGAAGCTCCCGTCGGACGGATCGATCTCGTGGGAAGAGGTGCACCGTCTGCCCGCGATGCGGATGGACTCGAAGGGCATGATCACGGTCGATCTCAAGAACGTGAACCTGCTCCGCGACGTGTTCGGCGGCTTCGTGATGGACAAGTACGTCAACCGTCTGCTCGAAGCCCAGCAACGCGCCGAGAAGGTCACGGTCGAGCGCGCGTCGCGTACGGATGTGATCGCGACGACGCAACTGATCGCGCCCGATGGTGGCGTGAACGTGAACTCGAACGAGGGCGGTCTGCTCAAGGGGCTGCGCGAGTTCACGCCCGACGGCAAGCGCTTCAAGCTCGGCTCGCACCAGGAAGAGTTCCTGCGCTTCGCTGCACGCGCGCAAGGTCGCTGCATGGCCGCGCACTTCATGGGCACCGGCAAGACGGTGAGTGCCATCGCGGCGATCCAGATGTTCAAGAACGCGAAGAAGGAGGATGGCACTCCGATCGCGGGCGCACCGAAGAAGCGCGTCGCCGTCGTCGTGCCGCTCAACACCGCAGCGCAGTGGGAAGCCGCTGTCCGGTACTACACCGATCGCCCCGTCACGCTGATCGGTGCACCGTCGCTGCCGAACTCGCAGCAAGCGTACAACCCCGACAGTTGGCCTTCCGACGCGAAGGGTGAGGGCCCCGAGGCGGAGGCTGCCGCGGAGGCAGCGCGCAAGGCGTGGCTCGCGGAGAACCCGCGAGGCTGGGATCCCGAGCGCGACAAGGACACGGAGATCGTGATCATCCCGTGGCAGTACTTCCAGAAGAACGAGCGCGACCTTCGCCAGCACGGCGACTTCGACGGCATCATCGTGGACGAGGCGCACGGCTTCGCGAAGGAGAGCGCGCGCTCGAAGGTGCTCGACTCGTGGAACCCGAACATGGAGATGATGCTTCTCCTCACGGGTACGCCGATCACGAACAAGCTCGACGACCTCCCGCGCTACCTCGATCTGCTCTCGAACGGCAAGAGCCCGCTCGGTACGCGTGAAGAGTTCGCGGAGCGCTTCCTCGTGAAGAGCGCCGCGCTGCGCGCGAATGGCAGCAAGAGCGCGGCGCTCACCGACCTCAACCCGAACCGCGCGAACGAACTCGGCGGCATCCTCTCCGCGTACCTGCACGTCGCGAACAGCGAAGACGTGAAGGGCAAGACGATGCCTGCGGTGCTGCTCGACGAGAACCAGCCCGCGCACATGATCGGCGTGCAAGAGCGCGTCTACCGACTCGCGATGGCAGCGCTCAACAGTGCGGATGTCGAGAAGCTCGAACAACTCGGAGTGCTCGGGCTCGACGAGAAGAGCGTCTTCCGCGGCAAGGACGGTGACAAGGCTCGCCGCAAGGTGAACATCGCTCGCGCGTTCGCGAACTCGCCCGGCTACAAGCCGCCGAACGACGAGAAGTTCGTCACGTGGATCCAGACCGACGAGGGTAAGGTCAACAAGAAGACCGGCGAGGTCGAGATCAAGGAGACGAAGCACGTTCTCGAACTCCCGAGCTTCAAGCGACTCACCGCGGCAGTGGCGGATGGTGGCTTCGACGGCAAGTGGCCGAACAAGGCCAGCGTGCGCAAGGGGAACATTCACCTCGGCGAGTACGAGGCGTTCGTGTTCCACATCGGGAACATCCTCGGCGTGGACTACGAGAAGAAGCTCGCGGGCAAGAAGGTCAGCGGCGCGCTGCTCGATCAGATCAGCAAGGGCAACGTCAACGGGAAGAAGTGGGGCACCGTCGAGAACGTCGAGTACGGTCCCGAGGGCGCGATCTCTCGCGGCTGGATGGACGACGGCGGCGAGCACCACGAGATCGAGATCGAGTTCGAGGGCGAGAAGATCACGATCCCGTCGTCGCTGCGCTTCATCCGCGACCCCAAGCGCAGCGCGCAGGGCGTCTACTACCACGAGAAGGATTGGGACTTCACGACGAAGTTCGGCACAGGTGTCGAAGAGGACGAAGAGGACGAGTCGGAGGACGAAGAGGACGACTCGGGACCGAGCGAGGACGACAGTGCCTACGGGCCGACCGGCGGGCTGATCGTCGGCGGCGTCGAAGAGACGCTCGAAGATCACGCGATGGAGATCGTCGCGGGCGGCGATGGGCACATCACGCCGAAGGAAGCGATGAAGCGCGCGAAGGCGGAGCGCGCTGCGGTGCTGCGTCGTCGTGAGGCGCGGAAGAAGAAGATCGCTGCGGGCGTCGCCGTCGAGGAAGAGGGCGGCGAGAGCGGCGAGAAGAAGAAGAAGGGCTACAAGCCTCTCTTGCTGAACGGCAAGGAGTACGACCCGTCGATCCAGCGCTCGCCCTTCCGGCGTCGCGAGCGCGCGATGTTCGACGCGGTGCTCACGACGCAGAACGCGAAGTGCGACGAGATGGAGCGCTGGATCAAGCAGAACACCTCAACCAAGACGGGCGGGCACGAGGATCAACAGTTCATCCTCTTCGGCAACCGCGTCGGATCGTCGTGCCGCACGATGGAGTCGAAGCTGCGCGCGATGGGCTACATGGACGTGAACGAAGCGCTCGGGAACGAAGACCGCGGCTACTCGAACGACGCGGACAAGGCGCGCAAGCCCAAGACCGGGAAGTACTTCGTCACCTACTTCGGCAAGAGCGCGAACCTCGGTGATCGCGATCTCAACTCGGAGATTTTCCGCAAGGTGAAGGACCCGACGGGCCGCGACACGGACACGAGCATGTTCGTGCATCGCTGCCTCACCGGCAGCGTGGGCAAGCCTCCCTCGATCGATGAAAAGACGGGCAAGGCTCCGTTCGTCGAGGGATGGAGCCCGACGGAGCGCACGCGCATCATGCAGATGTTCGCGGGCTCGGGTCCGAAGGGCGCGCTCGAAGCGCCCATCCGCGTCACGAAGCGCATCGTCAATGGCGAAGAGCGCTTCATGTACGTGTACGAATCGAGCATGACTGCGGGCGAGCGGAAGCAGATCAAGGATCTCGAAGCGAAGCAGATCGTCGCGACCGACCTCGATCAGAAGAAGCACTACGAGAACCTGCTCACGCAGGTGTTCGAGCGACACCTCACCGAGAAGCCCCCGCTCACGCAGAAGCAGATCGACGTGTTCAACAGGTGCCAGTTCATGGTCGCGAGCGACGCTGCGCAGGTCGGTCTGAACTGGGGCAACGCGAGCAAGCTCGGGATGTACGATTCGCTGCACTCGCCGATGCAAGAGTGGCAGCGCATCACACGCGCAGCACGAATGCTCGACGCTGCGATCCCCGACGCAGCACGCCCGCTCTTCGCCAAGCTCGACAAGAAGATCCGCGAACTCGAACTCGACGGCGCAGCGAAGCGGCTCAAGGCGACCGGCATGACGGACGCGGCCATCCAGGCGATGAAGGACCGCGGCGAACTGACGCACGACACGGCATCGCGCGCGGGCTTCATGGAGTACGACGGGCTCGACGCTGCGATGCCTCTTGTGCAGGAAGCGTGGGACTCGCTCGATCCCACCGAGCGCAACAACGCGATGCAAGCGCTCACGAACTCGAAGAACGCGGCATCTCACAACCCGATCGCTGCGGCGGAGGCGTACTTCGCGAACCGCGCGCTCGAACGGATCCGCGAACTGCGTCCGCTGATCACGGCGGAACTCAAGCAGCGCGGGCGCGCGCTCCCGCCGCAGCAAGTCGCGCAGGACGACGGCACCGTCAAGGAGGTGCAGCGCATTCTCAAGCCCGAGGAGATCACGACGAGCGACGTGACGAACGAGATCGTCGAGAAGCACCTCACCGACTTCGAGAGGATGTTGCTGCGCTCGCGCAAGTACCTCGTGGACGTGAAGCGCTTCACGACGAGCGTGAACATGCCCGTCATGGAGAAGCAGAAGGATCCCGTCACGGGCAAGACCATGATGGTGCCCACCGACGAGATCGTGCCCGAGGCTCCCGCGAAGGCGGAGCTTTCGCAGATGACCTCGGGACGCGCGAAGATGGCCCCGTACGAGTACATGATGGATGTGACTCAGAAGGGTCTGCTCCCGCGCACGAACTACGATCACCTCGCAGTGAGCGCGTCGTCGCTCGCGTGCTTCTCTTCGACGGCGAGCCCCACTCCGGTGAAGGCGAAGCCGCCGAAGATCCGCGCAGCGGCAGCGCGCCCTGCGATCCCGCCGCCCGGTCCCCCGGTCGAACCCGCGCCGCTCTCCGAGTGGAAGAAGAAGAAGATCGCCGCGTTCGAGAAGTACATGGAGAAGCGCGAGGCGCAGAAGGCGAAGCTCGCCGCGCAGAAGGTGAAGTGGGACGCGGCGTACAAGAAGAAGCTCGCGAAGAAGCGCAAGGAGGCGGCGAAGAAGGCCGCGGCTACGCGTGCAGCGAAGAAGGGCACGCCCGAGAAGATCAAGAAGGGCTTCATGGTGCCGCTGAACACGTTCCTCTTCGGAGCGAGTCGGCGGGGGGAGGCGTGAGATGAAGGCTCTCTACGCGTTCATGGGCAACGGGCTCACCGACGAGATCATCGAGAAGGGACTCGACCTCGGCTACTTCAAGGATCTGCCGAACGCATCGGCAGCGACGAAGGCACTCGACTACGTGAGTGACCCGAGCTTCATCGCGACCATCGCGCCGAAGCACACCGAGAAGGAGATCGCGGACCTCAAGCGTGCGGTCTACCGCGCGTGCGTCGCGCACGGCGTCCCGCTTCCATCACGCTGCGTGATCGAAGCGCGCCTGCTCGACGTGATCGTCCCCTGATCATGACGACGCCTCTCGACTGCCCGCACTGCGGCAAGCAGTTGTTCCGCGCGAGCAAGGATGGCTCGCGCGTGAAGGCGCGCACGGCCATCCTCGTGCTGCACAAGGCGGGCGACGTAGAGATCAACTGCCCCGAGTGCCATCGCGGCGTGCTCGTGCCGCTCGTCGCGAGCAGCGCTCCGATCACGCTCCGCAAAGCGGATGCGCCTAAGCTCGTCGTGACTCGCAGACCCGGCGCTTGACACGGGACGCGTGCGTCGCGCATAACATCCCTCACTGGCCCGCCTAGCAAGGCACGAGGGGCGCGAGACCGAGAAGGTCCGCGCCCCTCTCGCGTTTCGGCACCACGATGGAACTCGGCACGGACATCCTCACGCGACGCGGCGACTTCCGCTTCGAGACTGACTGCGAAGTCTTCTCGAAGTCGGATGGGTCCGATCACGAGCGTCGCATCGGTGGGATCTGCACGACCGATGATCTCGATCGACAGGCCGAAGTGATCTTGCAGGACGGGCTCGACTTCGCGCCGTTCCTCAAGAGCGGATGGTTCAACGACAACCACGACCCGAGCACCGACGCGCTCGTCGGCTACCCCACGACCGCGCAGTACCGGCAACTCGGTCTGCGCAAGGGCTGGTACGTCGAGGGCTACTTGCTCAAGGGCTCGCCGCGCGCCGACGCGATCTGGATGCTCGCGAACGCGTTGCAGAAGACCGACCGTCGTCTCGGCTTCTCCGTCGAGGGCGCGGTCGCTGCGCGCGACGCTGCGAACCCGCTCACCATCCGCAAGGCAGTCGTGCGCGAGGTCGCGATCACCCGCTGCCCGGTGAACGCGAGCACCGCACTGCACGTGCTCGCGAAGTCGCTCTCCGCTGGTGCCGCGGTGCCCGTGCCCACGACGCCCGTGACGGGCGACGGCGCAGGTCGCGTGATCGCGCGACGCAGCGTCGAAGCGGACGCGCAGGGCAGCGTGGACCCGCTCAAGAAGAAGCGTCGCAAGAAGAACGGTGCGCCGCTCTCGGAGATGGAATCTCGACTGGTCGAGAAGGCGGAGCGCGGCGAGCCGATCTCGCGAGGTGAGGCGAGTGCACTACTTCGTGTGCTCGCGCCTGGCCTCTCGCAGAAGCAGGCAGACGCGATCACCGACTACCACTTCCGCTATCGAGCGTGAACGAAGGACGAAGGAGAGATCAGATGAGCAACGCGGCAACGACCCTCGATACCATGCAGGCATCGCTCGACGAACTGCTCAAGGCAGCGGATGCGCACGGCACGATGCGCAAGGCGATGGGCGGCGTGGACATCGACACCTACGGGCACACGGACGAGCGTGGCAAGACCTCGGGCGGCTACGCCGAGGCGAGCGACGCGGGCAAGGGCGTCGATCTCTCCGACGAGGCGATCGTCGGCAAGATGAGCGAGGTCGGCCTCAACGCGATGCAGGCGTCCGCGCTGCTCGGCTTCATGAAGCAGAACGGCATGATGGGCCGCGCCGACGGCGAGAGCGGCGGCAACTTCTTCGACCACGAGCGCCCGTCGCCGACCGGCAAGATGAAGGGCAAGGCGGGCGGCCCGCCGATGCCGCCCTTCAAGGGAGCGGCCGACGACGACATGGACGAGGACGAGGGCGACGAGGACGAGGGCGACGAGGACGAGATGCCGCAGGTCGGCAAGCGCGGCATGCGCAAGTCGTTCTCCGACGACTTCTCCGCCGACTCCGACATCGCCGAGACGGTGGATGTGTCGCCGTTCCTCGAAGCGGTCACGGCACGCACCGTCGATGCGCTCGACTCGCTCAACAAGTCGATGCGCCGCAGCGAGCGGAAGCAGGGCGAGGTCAACGCTGCGATGGCAGGCGCGATGTACCAGATGGGCACGCTGCTCAAGTCGCAGTCGCGCGTCATCGACGCGCTCTCGCAGCGTCTCGGGCTCGTCGAGCGTCAGCCCGCGCCCGCGCGTGGCGCGGTCACGCTCTCCGGCGCGCAGGCGATGCAGAAGTCGCTCTTGGGCGGCGGCGCGGGCAGCACGCTCAAGAAGAGCGAGATGCTCTCGACGCTCTCCTACATGCGCATCGAGAAGGGCATGAAGGAGATCAACGGCCGCGCGATCGGCGACGTGATCTACGCCTTCGAGGGCGGTGGGATCATCAACCCTGAGGACGCCTCGACGATCGAGCGCTTCCTCACCACGCATCCGGCCGAAGCGCAGAAGGCCAAGACGTTCGCCTGATCGGCGCGCGACGAACAGATCGAGAACACGAGAAGAGGAGACACGAACATGATGAGCAGCTTCGTCAGCGCGGCCCACTACCGCGACTTCCAGGGAGGCTGGGGCACGTCCTCGCCCGACGAGATCGCCGAGCTTCGCAAGGCACTCTTCGCGGGCGACAGCGTGAACGACCCCGGCGTGTCGCCCGGTCAGGGCTTCCCGCTGCGCACCGAGTCGCTCGAAGCGACCCTCAAGAACCTCACCTTCGAGATGGACGAGATCAAGCTCTTCAAGAGCATCCCGAAGGTGCCCGCGTTCAACACCGTCGAGGAGTACAACCGGCTGCTCTCCTACTCGAACGGCGGCGCGCGCCAGTTCGATCTCGGGTGGATGAGCGAAGGCGATCTCCCCGACGAGCAGGACAGCACCTATCAGCGCGTCACGGTGCTCATGAAGTTCCTCGGCGTCGTGGGTCGCGTGACCCACGTCGCGAGCGTCATTCGTCCCGCCCACGGCAACGTGGTCGCGATGGAGACGATGAACAAGACGATGTACATCCTCCAACAGTTGGAGAACGCGCTGTTCTTCGGCGACTCGTCGATCTTGCCGGAGCAGTTCGACGGGCTCTACACGCTGATCCGTCAGGGTGCGCCCGACAACGAGATCGATCTCCGTGGGCAGCCGCTCACCGAGGATCTCATGAACGACGTGCTGCTCCGCATCCGCGACAACTTCGGCACCGCGACCGACTTCTACTCGGCGACGGGTCCGTTCGGCGACCTCGCGAAGCAGGTCTACGACCGTCAGCGCTTCGGCATCGCGCCGCAGCCCGGCGTGCTCGGCGCGACCGTCTCGGCCTTCCAGGGGCAGCACGGGCGCATCAACCTGCACGACTCGATCTTCATCCAGCCCGGCGGCCTCGCCGTCGTGGCGGGTGTGGGGCTCGTGTCGAAGCGCCCCGGTCTGCCGACGATCAGCGTCGCTCCCGCGGCGGCACCGAGCGCGCTCTCGCAGTTCGCTGCGGGCGACGCGGGCACGTACATCTACCAAGTCGTCGCAGCGTCGCGCTACGGGCGCAGCGCTCCGGTGACGAGCGCTGCGGTCGCGGTCGTCGCGGGTGACGCCGTGACGTTCACCGTCACCGACGCGGGCCCCGGCACCTCGTACTACGAGGTCTATCGCACCGCGCCCGGTGGCGCGGCAGGCACGGCGAAGCTCATCACGAAGATCGCTCGCACGGGCGCGTCGCAGGTCATCACCGACCTCAACGCGGATCTCCCCGGCACCTCGAAGGCGTTCGCGCTCATGCAGAACCAGCGGTCGTTCTCGTGGTCGCAGCTTCTTCCGATGACGCGCATCCCGCTCGCGACGATCGACACGTCGATCCGCTGGGCGCAGGTGCTCTACGGCGGCGTGAAGGTCTACACGCCCGCGAAGAACGTCGTGCTCAAGAACGTCGGTCGCGCCGCGGGCTCGCTGCCCTGACGTGACGACGAGATGATCCTCGCGGAGTGAACGCGCCCACCCCCCGCAAGCGCTGACACTCCGCGAGGGTCGCTACACAGCGACCCACTGCAAGGAGATCGAGATGGCTTCCATCGCACCGACACTGCCCTCGCGCTCGCGCACCCGCACCGGGCGCATCGTGCGCTACTTCCCCACGGCAGCCGAGGCTGCGGTGGATGGCGCGGGCCCGTACGCCGCGCAGATCAGCGAGGTCAACTCCAACGGCAGCGCGGACCTGATCCTCGCGAAGCCCGTCTCGGGTGCCGCGGCGAAGGCGAGCGTGAGCAAGGGGAACCTCCCCGGCACGTTCGACTTCTTCGGGATCTGATCAGCGCGCTCGAATCGCGCTACGATGCGGGCGAGCGGGCACCTAGCTCGCTCGCCCGTTTCGTTTCGGAGGATCTCGAATGCGGATCAGGAACACGACCTACGCCAGCACGCCGATCAACACACGCCTCGGCGTCTTCACGCCCGACGCGCAGGGCATCCTCGACGTGCCCGAGGACGCGGCGAAGCTCCTCTGCTCGCTCGCGAACTTCGTCTCGCTCGAACGCACGCCGCGCGTGCTCGCGTTCGTGGAACCCTCTCCGCCGCCCGTGGAGCCCGTAGGAACCGCGGACACGCTGCCGCCCTCCCACGAGCCGCCCGAGCCGCTGCCGCCCGTCCTGGACGTTCCTGCGGCCCCCGAGGTCGAGTCGAGCCCTGCCGACGACGTTGCCGTCGTCTCATCGCGCGCCCGCAAGGGACCGCGCCCCAAGTCTTCGTGAGGTGAACCGTGGCCGCGATCCCCGACGACCTGCTCGACTTCTACCAGAACGACCTCGGCCCCGCGCAGAAGCTCGCGCTCGCTGGCGCGAGTGTAGCGACGCCCAAGCTCTTGCCGGGGAAGTACCTCGTGCAGTTCACGGGGCTCGGCGCGAACACGGCGTGGCTTCGCGCGGGACCGCACGGCCCGACACCGGTCGTGGCGGTTGCGGATGTGCCCAGCACGCCGTTCGTCGCCGCGTCTCCGCCGATCGAGATCGACGTGAGGCGCGGGCACAACGATCAGTTCGCCGCGATCATGAGCGCGGGAACCGGCACGATGTTCCTCACGCCGCGCTCGCGCGTGCCGAAGGCAGGGTGACGCGATGACGAATCCTCGACTTCTCACCGGCAACGCCGAAGCGATCGTCAACGACGGCAGCGTGCCCATGAGCGGCCCGTTCGCGATGCGCGGCAACCGCATCACCGGACTCGGCGCACCGCTCTCGCCGACCGACGCAGCGCGCCTCATGGACGCAGGCGGCGGTGGCACGGGAGTCGGCGAGTTCATCCACGCCGACTTCGGCACGCAGGATGAAGCGCAGGGGCGCTACGTCGGCACGCAGGGCTGGATCGATCTCATGGCGAAGCTCGCCACGCTCCAACTCGGC